>Ga0182021_10005392_pt1 | contig 15135 bp, 15 predicted proteins | sample 612E3MmetaG_FD_120493 | JGI IMG/M metagenome (GOLD analysis project Ga0182021, IMG submission 120493) | Permafrost microbial communities from Stordalen Mire, Sweden - 612E3M metaG (Illumina Assembly) | ecosystem: Environmental > Terrestrial > Soil > Wetlands > Permafrost | place: Sweden... | reverse complement strand
TTTTTAAAAAGTCATCGACAATGTCGCACCGGATCCCATCGGAGTGATATTCGGCAGAATGTGCACTTTCAATCGGCCATCCTCAGATTCCATCACCGGTATTCCCTCTGGATGCGCCGCAAGCATACCAAAGTAATACCCAATAAATAACCCAAGCGGATAATCGCTTACCCAATGAATACCATTACTCAGCATTCCAAGCCCGACAAGTGTTGTAAATGCATACCCGGCAGGACGAATCCATTTTACTTCAGGATAATTTTCGGCAACAACGATTACTGTTGCCATGGAAGTGCAAATGTGTCCGGAAGGATATGCATCAAAGTGCGGCACATAGCGATGATAGTCCACTTGGTTTGGCAAAATTTTCCATACACCGGTCGGAGTTGTGCGCACAAATGGACTTTCACGTCCGGTGACATGTTTTAGTACTTGAATAACGGCGCCAGAAGCAAGCACTGCTTGCACAATCTGACTTCCTGTGCGAAGTGCTTTTTGATCCTTGAATATCAGACCGTACGCACCCATCGCTCCGGCAAGGGCAAATTGTGTTGTACCATCACCGATGTTTGCACAGAAATCGCTCCACTTTTTTGCACCGGGAGAGTTATTGTAAAACCGTGCTGCCGGGGTGTACGTAATATCATCGGTAAGAAATGTTGCAAGCGTTAATCCACCGATTACGATCCATTCGTTCGCTCGTTCTTTCCGAAAGGAAATATCGTACCACCTACCCCAATCGCGGGGAATGTTAGCAAACATTGTGTACCATTGAATATTTTCCGAATCTCCTTTATCTAAAATTAAAACTGAATCCGGCTTAGATGACTTCTGCATCTCTTGTGCTTGACCTCTGCAGACGGTACCGATGAATAAACTTATGAATAGAAGGCATGGCAGAAATAAATATTCCATAGTATTCCCTAGAACTTGACACTGAGAAGCAATCCATACTGATGTTCATCAGCTTGCGGCAGAAGCGTGATATTGCCTGAGCCATAATTCCATTTTTCGACAACTTTCGTTCCGTAATAACCAATGATCGCTCCGACGAAACAATCGCTCATCCAATGTGTGCTCTCTGTTATCCGGCTAATTGCAGTAAGCGAGGCAAGAGAATAACATGTATAGGACACCCAGGATTCCGTATAGAAATCTGATATTGTTGTGGCTGCGGCAAACACTGTTGTTGTATGTCCGGAAGGGAATGCATCGAATGAAGAAATTCCTCTACCACCTTTAGGTTCACGCAGATATGAAAACGGTCCATGCCAAAATCCGCCGCTGCGTGTTGCCGCACTCGGGCGCTCCCGACCGCAAAGATTCTTCAACAATTGCACCGTCATACCGGTAAGAAGAAATGATTCTAGGCCAATCTTTCCGGCTTCACAAGCTTTTACATCCTTGAAAATCAATCCATATCCAACAAACCCGCCGAACAGTCCCACTGAAAATGTACCATCACCCAGATTTGTAATAACCGGACTGACATCCTTTATAATTTTATCGTTCATCTTCCAACTATACAAGTTATCATAAATTTTCTGATCGTACTGAAACATCACAGCAGTCACAAGTACTGCACCGCCAACGCCCATGTATACCCAAGTCTTGGAAGAACATGAAGAATCCACCATAGGCGGCATTGTTGATTGTGCAAAAATTGATGGTGCGAAATACAACACAAGAAGAACTGCATTTATGGATATTCTGTGAAACAAAAACGATTCCCAAAATTAGTGATCTTACAATTGAAGCGGCCGAGGATTTTTCCTCAATGCTTCTGTTCTTTTCAATATGGTAGGAAATGTTCTTCCGGTCAATTACGTTTTTAGAATTCTATCTCTATTCCTCCGACCGGGAAGAAAGCAAACTGATAGGCCGTCTCTATCGTTCCATCGCTGCGGTATTCATAATAGAATACATTCTTGTGGTTCAGAACGTTCATTAATGCTATATAGACATTGATATTCCAATTTTTCATATAGAAGCGGCTGATCCATTGAATATCCAGACGGCTGTAGTCAGGGTAGCGATCTGCGTTAATTCGATTATTATCAGACTCCCACATCCCCATTGACCATTTTGTATCTCCTTCCCAAAATTGAGCATATCGAGAAAATCGCTTGGGAGTATAGGGTCCGCCGGTTTGATATCGATACTTCACACTAATCTCCATTTCATCAGATACGGGCAGAATGTAAGCTGGATATTTAATAAAGAACGGTTGATCATTGAACCATGAGCGAACGCCTTTAACAATTTTTCCTCCTACTAAATTCACAATGACCGGATAATCATATTGCGATGGATAGGTACTGCCTTCTTTGCCTATCCGAGGATCATCATCGGTCGTTTTAGAAAGGGAGACGCTGATCGTGCCATAATAATTAGTTACCTGTTTTTTCTGCAGTAAGAATTCTAATCCATATGATTGCCGTTTCCCGAGAGCAAGATTCACATCGCTCCAGACTGTATCGGTCAATGAGCGAATAAATTCTTGGCTGACACTCAAACCGGAGAATTTTTTATAATATGCCTCCACACTCAACTTCACTCCATCATCAAGGTAGTGCTGCACACTGAACACAATATGTTGTGCTTTCGAGTTCGGCATATCCTTATTATATCCGATATTTCTCGTATCAGAATAATTTGGGAGCGGTTGTGTCTGCCAGTACTCGCCGCCTGCGAGAGAAACAGTCGTCGTCGGAAGTAACTCATACGATATACTGCCGCGCGGACTAATTTGCCCTTTTTTTGAATAGGTGAAGTAATCGTACCGGGCACCAAGGATAAGGTACAATTCCGGTGTGATACGATATTTGTCGCTCACGTAGGCAAACCATTTGTTCGCTTCTCCAAATTTAATATCAAGCGGTATAATTCCATTCGGCGTCCGTTGTCCCCAATCAAATGTCCCATTGTGGTCGCTGTCATATCGAATAGTATCTCCCAAAAATCTTGTCGTACCCCTCCAATGATTTGTGGTCTGGATTTGCGCACCAACCGTCAGATTGTGTTGTGAAAAAACTTGATAGAAGACATCATATTTAAGTGCATAGAAAGCTTCATCGTTATGAGTATTGAAGACATCACGTGTGTTCAGAGTTTCATATGATACTACATCACCGAAATGGTCGTATTGGCGTTTTGTAAACTTTTGCTGATCGTCTATATTATATTGGCTTCCTACTGCATACAGAGAAAGGATTGAATATCCTTGTTTTCCCCACAAACTCTTTAAATTTAAACCAACTACATATTGCTTGCTATGAACATCCACATTGTCTAAACTGGAATAATTTATCGAATCGGCACGCTTAACATCTTTCTCTTTTGGATCACCTTCGATATAAATACGGCTGTCGCCATAGAGTCCGTTCAATGTCAGTTTTTGTGTTGATGAGAGATCATAGACGAGTTTCGTTTGAGTATCCCAATATTTTGGAATTGCTGTCAGCGACAGTGCTGACAGCCCGACAATTTTATCAATGAATTCTAGAAAACTTTGCCTTGCCGAAAAAATCCATGATCCTCTGCCGTCTGCCAATCGTCCTTCCATCAACGTACCGATCCCTGCCATATTAAAACCGGAATTCGATGCAAATCCCTTTTCCCGATCCCCTTCGCGAATCGTAATATCCATGATCGACGACATTTTATCGCCGTATTGCGCTGAAAATCCGCCAGCAGAGAATTGCACATCTTCTACAAGATCGATGTTGATCATATTTATTGGGCCTGCAGAATTAAATTCATTCGGATAATGATTGATCGAAGGGATTTCCATAGACTCCATTACGGTAAGATTTTCACTGGGAGAACCGCCTCGTACGATCAATTCGTTCACATTGTCATTTGAACTCGCAACACCTGGAAGATTCTGCACGACGCGCTGAACATCCATCACGGAACCGGGCTGACGTTTGACATCTGCTCGATCATAATTGTTAACACTGAGCGGGCTCAACTCATTGTTCCGATTGAAATATGTGGCGGTCACCGTCACACTACCAACTTGCACCGCCAGTTCGTTGAGCTTGATGGAAACTTTCGTGCTACGCCCTGTCGATACAACGATGTTCGTTAAAACGATACTTTCATATCCAATGATGGTCGCTTTGAGGCTATAGGAGCCGACTTCAATTCCTTTGATATTGAAGTTCCCGGATGTATCCGTGACTGCGCCAAAGGTTGGCTGTTCCACAACCTGTATATTGGCGACTGAAATCGGTTCTTGCGTCTTTGCGTCAACAACAAATCCAGTAATATCGCCTCTATACTGTTGTGCAACTGCCGTTATTGTAAATACAATGCTGAGGAGGATATATTTCATGGATGTCTCCGAGAGCAAAAATAAAAATTGCAGAAATTATATTAGGCGATACACCGAAGGCTGGAGTAGCAGTTCTTCTTCCGCTCCCAAACCCTAATTTCATATCGATTATTTTTCTTCAGTAAGTATGCTGAAAAGTTTCAATCTTACAATGGAAAATTAATAAAATAAGCAGAGAGAAAAAAGTGTTAGATCAAATTGCTAAAGTGTGAGATGCGAGAAACGTCTGTAGTGCACTTTCCATGTGCGTCGCTGATGAACCCTCAAAGCTTTTTTGCAGAACACTTTCTGAATATATGTTCTTTTCGGTGATAACACTGCGAAGTTTACTTAAAAGGATATTCAATTATTTTCTATCAGCCCTATCATCTCCCGCACCGCTAATTCTAATCCTATAGAAAGCGCTTGGACAATAACAGCATGGCCAATGCTGACTTCATCAATTTCTTTAATGGCTGCAACTGGTTTGATGTTGGAATAGTCTAATCCGTGGCCCGCATTCACACCAAGTCCGAGAGATTTTCCAAAAGTTGCCGCCGCCTGAATTCTTTCTAGCTGTTTTTTTATATCCTCCATCGTCTTCGCTTCAGCATATTCCCCAGTATGAATTTCAATCATATCGGTACCAATATCCGCCGATGCCCGCACTTGTGCTTCAATGGGATTGATAAAGAGACTGACAGGAATGCGATTCTGATGAAACTGTTTGATAACACCATTAAAAAATTTCTTTTGCATGATGATATCAAGTCCTCCTTCAGTTGTAAGTTCCTGACGTCGTTCCGGTACAAGTGTAACAAGATCGGGTTTTGTCCGTATGGCAATACCAATAATTTCGTCAGTTGCTGCCATTTCAAGATCGAGTTTCTTTTTTATAATAGAACGCAGTCGGTGAACGTCATCGTCTTTGACATGTCTCCGATCTTCACGCAGATGGCACACGATGCCAACCGCTCCTGCTTTTTCGCAGAGAAGTGCTGCTTGTACCGGGTCCGGGTCACTTCCGCCTCGTGCATTGCGCAGCGTTGCAATATGGTCGATGTTGATTGCCAGTCTCATGGATTGTTCTTCCTTTATTGTCAATCTCCGTAGTAAATATAATCATTTTCGAGCAGGAATTGAACTGAGAAAGAGGAGCTGAAACACACGAATCTTTGCATAATTCCACACAAATTGCCTTACAAATCCAATGAAACTTTGTTAAGCAGCATATCAAACATACAGTAGGTTGAGAATGAATCAATCATGCTAGCGGTATATCTTTAAGGTTGGATGAATAAAGTGCAAGGTGGCTCCTTAAATTCCAAACCGGATTTTTTTCCTCCAAGCGAAAAAATCTTGCGTCAAGAGCAGAGAAATCGTATCTTTGCAACAAGAAATTAATAATGAATTATCCTGAGACCAGATTCAGGAGGTAAGCGTATGGATCACAAGTTGAAGCTTCGTCTGCTCGATGAAAAATTTGTTATCAGCAAGATGCCGCAATTTGCTGAACTTCCTTCTGTTTTTGCTAAAGGTGAGTTGTGCTTCGTGATGCGAACAGACGAAGATCTTACTGTCATCAGTCCGGAGTTTATGGCGCCAAATAATGTTCAACAAGAAGTCGGTTATCGGTGTTTTCGTACCAGCGCAGAAATCCCTCATGATGCGACTGGTATTCTTACTGCTCTTCTTAATCCACTCTCAGAAACCGGCATTAGCGTATTTGCAGTATCTACCTTCCACTCCGACTATATCTTTTTATTGGAAGAGCATCTTGTAAAGGCAACTCAAGCGCTTCAGCATGCAGGGCATGAGTTTGTGTACGAAGAATGATGCTCACTTCATTCGCTGCCGCAGTTCTCTTATAACTTCTTCCAATGTCATTCCTTGGTGATGTAACAATACAAGAAGATGAAATAAAAGATCGGCTGATTCTTCTGTGAGGCGTTTTTTATCTCCTAGCACTGCTGCGATGGCAACTTCTACTCCTTCTTCACCAACCTTTTGTGCAATCCGCGGAGTGCCTTCCTTGAATAATTTCGATGTGTACGAACCTTCCGGCATATTTATCCGGCGATCACGAATAATTTCTTCCAACCGGCGCAGGAGGCTTCCTATGTCGATAATTTCATCTTCACCGAAACATGTAAATTGATTTGTGTGACAGACAGGCCCATGGGGAATCGCTTTGATGAGAAGCGAATCATTGTCACAATCCTTCTGCATAGAGACATACTCAAGAAAATTTCCAGATGTTTCCCCCTTCTGCCATAATCGTTTTTTGGTGCGGCTCCAGAAAGTCACTTTTTTATCGGACACTGTTTTCTCAAGTGCTTCCCGATTCATGAATCCCACCATTAACACCTGATTCATCCGAGCATCTTGTATCACTACAGGAACGAGTCCGTTTAATTTTTCAAAGTTTAGTTTATCAATCACAATCGCACCGGAATATTGTTATTATGAAGGAATGATTTTAATTCTGAAATCGATATTTTATTATAATGAAAAATACTCGCCGCCAATACTGCATCGGCTTTGCCCAGAAGGATCGCGTCTCGTACATGTTCCTGAGTGCCGGCTCCTCCAGAGGCGATTAACGGAAGAGAAACCCGGTCTGAAAGAGTACGCAACAATTCAACATCATATCCGGAAGTCGTACCGTCGCGATCCATGGATGTCACCAATAATTCTCCCGCGCCCCGTTGAAACGCTTCATCAGCCCACAACAGCGCATCTTTTCCGGTAGGTTCTGTGCCGGCTTTCGTCCATACGGTCCATGAGTCTTTCGTGCGCTTTACATCGATAGCCACAACAACCGACTGTGAACCGACACGTTTGCTTGCTTCATCAATGAGTGAAGGGCGCGCAAGAGCAGCGGAATTGAGCGAAACTTTATCTGCTCCGGCTTCCAGAGCACAACTCACATCCTTCACAGTGCTGATACCGCCGCCAACAGTGAACGGAATTTGAAGGGCTGCCGCAACACGCTCCACCATCTGTAAAAATGTTTTTCTCCCTTCAAGCGTTGCACTAATATCGAGGAACACCAATTCATCTGCACCTTCATCTGAATAACGCGCTGCTAGTTCTACCGGATCGCCAGCATCGCGCAATTGCAGAAAATTTGTTCCCTTGACTGTTCGGCCATCCTTCACATCAAGACATGGAATAATTCGTTTCGTCAGCATTCACCACCGTTCATCTTTGCCAGTTCTTTTATCGGCAGCCTTCCTTCATAGAGAGCTTTCCCGACGATGACTCCTGCAAGCTCAGCGCGCTTCAATAATTGAATATCTGCAACTGTGGATATACCTCCCGACGCAATAATAGAAATTTGTGGAAAGGCCGATTTGAGATTATGAAAGAATTCGATGTTCACCCCATCCAGCATTCCATCACGTGAAATGTCTGTGCAGATGAATATTTTTACTCCGCGTCTTGCCAAATCGAGCACAAAGCTCATCGGTTCAAGACGACTATCTTCTAACCAGCCGCTGATTGCGACCGAACTGTTTTTTACATCCATGCCGACAACAATACGATCGGCGCTAAATTGCTGAATCCAGTATTCCACTAGCTCCTGTGATTTCGCAGCCACGCTGCCGATTACAACGCGCACCGCACCAATATCAATTAACCGCTGAATGTCCTCCGTTCTGCGAATTCCACCGCCTATTTCTACCTGTATTCCGGGCACTGCAAGTATAGAAGTGATCGAATCCCAATTGATGACCTTCTTCTCTTTCGCGCCCTGCAAATCCACAACGTGCAAGAACCGGAAACCGGCATCTGCAAATTGATGAGCCACTTCTTCAGGAGATGCAGCGTAGACAGTCTTCTGTTCGTAATCGCCTTGACGCAGGCGGACACATTTGCCATCATAAATATCGATTGCGGGGATGATTAGCATAGCTCAATAAAATTTTTTAAGAGTTGTAATCCGATCCTGCCTGATTTTTCCGGGTGAAACTGAACACCGTAATAATTCTTATGCTGCAATGCTGATGTAAATTGCACTCCGTAATCTGTTGTTCCTATAGTCGCCGACACAAGCGGTGCGTAATAAGAGTGAACAAAATAAAAATGTTCACCTTTAGCAATGTCCGCAAACAATGGGCAATTTCCTTTATGTTGAACTTGATTCCACCCCATATGCGGCACCTTGAGAATTGATTGTTCGCTGTTGAACCTCTCATTCGTACCTGTAAGTACTCCGAGACAATCGGTGCTGCGTTCTGTTGTACGGTCAAATAGCAATTGCATTCCAAGACAGATGCCGAGAAACGGTACGCTCACTTCCTTCAGCCAATCCGTAAGGCCGACACGAATTAGCGCATCCATCGCACTTCGCGCTTCGCCAACTCCAGGAAAAATGAGTTTGTCGGCTTTGTTCAACTCTTGATGCTTATCGGCAATGAAATGCTGCACGCCGAGTCGATTGAGAGCATTGCTCACAGAGCGAATATTTCCTGCACCATATTCTATAATTCCAATCAAAAATTACGGGCTTTCAGTATTCAGTTTTCAGTATCGACTTTATAAGTCTATTCTTTATCTTGAATTGCTAAATCGAAAATCTTCAAATCTCGATTCTTTATTCTTCTATCGTCAATCTTAATTTTTAAAGAACGCCTTTTGTCGAGGGCAGTACATCTGCATTCTGTTCACATCGTGCAACCGCTTGACGTAATGCACGTGCAACAGCTTTAAAGATCGCTTCAATCTTATGGTGATCGTTTCTGCCCGTAACCGTGACGTGGAGATTCGCCCGTAAACCATCCGCAAAGGCACGGAAGAAATCCTCTACAAGTTCTGTCGGAAACTCGCCAACTTTCTCACGCTCAAAGGACGCGTTAAACGAACAAAAGGGGCGCCCGCCTAAATCCAAAGCCACCTGAGCCAAGGATTCATCCATCGGCAGAAGAAATCCATACCGCCCGATACCTCGTTTATCGCCGAGTGCCTGCCGAATTGCTTCGCCCAGGGTAAGTCCCGTGTCTTCGACACTATGATGTTCATCCACTTGAAGGTCACCCTTCACCTGAATATTCATATCGATACCGGAATGTTTTGAAAGCAAAGAAAGCATATGATCGAAGAACCCGATGCCGGAAGTAATTTCATGGCTGCCTGTACCATCCAGACGAACTTCAACAACAATGTCCGTTTCTGAAGTTGTACGTTGTACTGCTGTCGAACGAACTTGCCGTACTATAAAATTACAAGCTTCTATAAAACTCTCCGTTTTGAAATCAGCTTTGCTCGATTCATCTTTTGTCAATCGTACAGATTTGCATCCGATGTTCTGTGCAAGCTGAACATCTGTTTCACGATCTCCAAAGACATACGAACGAGCAAGATCGACATTGTTTGTTCGTACAAATTCATTCACCAAGCCTGCTTTTGGTTTTCGGCAGGAACAGGAATCTTTAGAATTATGGGGACATACAAACACACCAGCAAACTGAATGCCTTCTCCGTTGAACAGACCTATTAACTTCTTCTGAACAAGATCATAAGATTTCTGTGGATATGCCTCCGATCCAAGATTGTCCTGATTGGTCACCATCACCAACGCATAACCATACTTCTGAAGAAGCCGCAATCCCTGGATGACACCGGGAATCATTTCTAATTTCTCTAGTGCATCTATTTGTTCGTCAGGCGGTTCGACAATAATAGTCCCGTCTCGATCAATGAAGACAACGTTCATGCATAGTACTCCTTCACTGCTTGAATGAGCATTTCGTTTTCACGGTGCGTACCGACGGTGATCCGCAGACAGTTTTTCAAAAGCGGCTCTGTGCTGCGATTACGCACAATAATATTTTTTTCTGCCAGAACACGATAGAGTGCTGTTGCATCCGTGCATCGGACAAGAATAAAATTCGCATCTGTTGGAAATACATGTTCAACACACAAGAGTTTACCTAGCTCTTCTACTAGCCATTCGCGTTCTTGAATGATTGCATTAACCGTTTGATGAACCTCGACTCCTTTACTTAGTGCTTGGAGAGTTGTGCGGCTTGTGAGCGCATTAATATTGTACGGTGGCTTCACTTTCATCAGATAGAAAATAATAAGAGCATCCGCGATGCAATACCCAAGACGAATTCCTGCAAGTCCCCAGGCTTTGGAAAGCGTACGAAGCAGGATAAGATTCGGATAATCAAGAATATACTTCCCCAATGATTCTGTTTTTGCAAAATCGATATACGCCTCATCAACAACAACAATAGCTCCGAGCTTGCACAATGCTAAAATATCTTCGCTCCGTAAAAGATTGGCAGTTGGATTATTCGGTGAACAACAGAAAATAAGTTTTGTAGTAGCGTCGACCATTTTGTTCACCGCATCGACATCAATTTGGAAATCCTCGGTCAACAAACATGAACGAATTTGAACATCCTGGATAGAAGCGGCAACACGGTACATGCCATAGGTTGGCTCCAATAACACTACGGAATCCCACTTCGGTTCGCAAAACACGCGAACAATCAAATCAATCACTTCATCTGATCCAACGCCGACAAACACATTCTCTAAAGCGACATCATTCATCACCGCGAGTACCGTGCGAACTTCACGCTGATATGGATCAGGATAGCGGTTCAAAGACAGATTAGCAACCGTGATGGCGCTGCCAAAAGAATTTTCGTTTGCATCGAGCAGAATGCCGGAAAGATAATCTTGACGCGCGCTGTGATAGGGTTTCAAAGCACGGATATTTTCGCGAATGAGCGATTCAATGTTCATAGATCATCTCACTTGGTTGAAAGTCGGGAAGTCACTGCACGTGCATGCGCTTGCAGACCCTCTGTATCGGCAAAGGCAGTCAACGTAGATACAAGACCCTCAAGACCGGATTTCGTAATAGATTGAAACGTAACATATTTCTGAAAACTATCAAGCGACACACCGCTTGCCCAGCGGGCTGTACCGCCAGTCGGCAAAGTATGGTTTGTACCGGAAGCATAGTCGCCTGCTGTGACCGGAGCAAATGATCCAATAAATACAGAACCGGCATGAGCGATAGACGGAACAATAGCTTCTGCATTTAGTACGTTCACGATGAGATGCTCAGGTGCATAGTCGTTAGAAAATTGGACCGCAGATTTCAGCGATTCGGCAACGAGGATATAACTTTTCTCTAATGATGCTGTAATGAATGCGTTGCGGGGAAATTCGGATACCCGTTGCGGCAAAATACGTAATACTTCTTTTGCCAAAGCTTCGCTCGATGTAACAAGCACAGTCTGAGCATCTGCATCATGCTCGGCTTGCGAAATTAAATCATACGCGACAACATCCGGATTTGCTTCATCATCAGCAATAATAAGGACTTCGGATGGGCCCGCTAGTAAATCAATCGAGGCACCATCAGAATCTGTTGAAACATACTGCTTTGCTGCTGCAACGTACCGATTACCCGGACCAAAGATCTTGTCTACTTTTGGTATTGACTCGGTTCCGTACCCCATCGCGGCGATTGCCTGTGCGCCTCCAACTTTATACACTTCATCAATGCCAATCATTGCAGCAGTTGCGAGTACAAACGGATCGACCGAGCCATTCGCTTTTGGCGGTGAGCATAAAGCAATTTGCTTGCAACCAACAAGTTTTGCTGGAATACCCAACATTAATACCGTTGATGGTAACGGCGCTGAACCCGCAGGGACATATAAACCAACCCGCTCAATAGGACGCGCTTCACGCCAACATGTAACTCCTTCCATGGTTTCGATTTTCTGTGTGCTGCATCGTTGAGACTCATGGAACATTCGGATATTTTTTGCAGCTACCGTTATTGCACTCTTAAATTCTGGAGAGAGAGATCGTTTGGCAAATTCACATTCTTCCACCGAAACACGAAGCGATTTCACATCTGTCTTATCAAACTTTTGGCTATACTCACGTACGGCTCTATCACCGCGCTGTTTGATATCAAGACAGAGATTGTTGACAGTCATATCTGTCTCATGGTGAAATTGGCTCACCCGCTGCAAAAGAGCGAGACGGTCTTCTTTCGTCAATTTATTTTCGAAAAATATCTTCATCGGATAATGGTTTCAATAGGCACAACAATAATATCGCTGGCACCTGCTTGTTTGAGTTTTTCCATGACATCCCAAAATACATCTTCTGCTACTACTGTATGAATGGCAACCATACCCGCTTGGGCAAGAGGAACCACCGTCGGACTTTTCAAGCTTGGTATAACACGCTTCAATTTCTGGACTGAATCGGACGGCGCATTCATCATAAGATAGCGCTTGCCTCGTGCTTCTTGAGAACCGCGCACACGTATCATTAACCGGTCGATGAGTATCCGCTTTTTTTTATCGTGCACTGCTGCCGGATTTGCTACCAGCACCGCCTGCGATTCCAATACAGAGCAGAGTGTACGCAAACCATTCATCTTTGCTGTCGTTCCTGTTGAGACAATATCGCAGATGACATCGGCAACATTGAGACTGGGCGCTAATTCTACCGATCCGCTGAGTTCAATAATTTCGGCTTTCACTTTATTTGCTTTAAGAAAGGACTTGAGAATAACGGGATAGGTTGTACCAATGCGCAGACTCTTCAGATCGGAAATTTTACGAATAGACGACCGCTGGGGCACGCTGATCATCAATTTACATCCACCAAATCCAAGCGGCGCAAGTATGTGCACACGTGCATTTCGCTCTTGGAGAATATTTTCGCCGATAATACCAATATCTGCCACGCCATCCTGGACATATTCAGGAATATCGTCGTCCCTGATTGCCAGCACATCTAAATCAAAGTTGCGGCATGGCGAATAGAGGCTTTGTTTTTGAAATTCGAAACTCAATCCGCATGCGCGGAGCAGCGCCACCGAGTCCTCGGTGAGGCGTCCGTTCCGTTGAATTGCTATTTTCATTCTTCCATTGGTTGCAAGCATACTTTATCCTAATAAAGTGTCATGTTCAAAAAAAAATTATTTTTTCGTTCGTTTCAACATCATTGCATATCCGCCCTTGCCCTTCTTGAGCCATAGGGCTACGCGGGCGATGGTACGCGTACTAAGCCCTGTTTCCGATTCAATTTGCGTGTATGGGATACCTTCAGCAAGCATACGCGCAACTTTCCAGCGTTTTACAAATTCTTTGATCTCATATTCCGTTAAGAGGTCGCCGAAGAATCTGCGGCACTCTTCCACCGATTCTAACTGGAGGATGGCGGTATAGAGATCGTCGATTTCTTTAATGCTGGGTTTCTTCATACTTTACTCTGATAAAGATTACAAAAACTTTACCTTAGTGTCAAGCTTTTTTTTCGATGCCAGAATTATCCCTTGATTTCACGGTTTAACATATTTGAATTCCGGGTACGGTGAGGTTTACTCACTGTTGTTTCGTCGGCGTCCTGACAGATAGAAAACTGCTATGAGGTGCAGTATTTAATATTTCTTTAAAGTGTCGGGAGAAAATTCCCGATATCACTTGGAGTAATTACTTCCTGTTATTTTGCAGGATGAATAAATTCGACAACTATTCAGCATCAAAACTGTAGAACCAATGTTCTTCCCATACCTGTTTAAGAATACGACTCGTTTTACGAGGTAGGACTTGTTCGTTTCTGAAAACTTTCATACTTTATAAATAGATAGTCAGCTTTCAGCGATCAGTTGTCAGGTAAAGATTGCACTATTTACAAATTAACCAATCATTAGGTACTCATTACGAATTATAAATATGAAACTTGCAGTTTGCGTTAGTCACGTACCCGATACCGCGGCAAAGATTACTATTGCTGCCGATGGGAAGAACATCGATAAAACGGGCATCACGTTCATTCTCAATCCATACGACGAGATTGCCATCGAAGAATGTCTCCGTCTCAAAGAAAAAAATGGCGGCGAAGTTATTGCCGTCTCGCTCGGCGGCGATGCGCATAAAGAAACGTTACGTAAAGCGCTGGCGATGGGAGTCGATAAAGCTGTACTTTTAAAAGATGATTCTCACCGCGACTCCTCCTCCGTTGCACGAGCTCTCGCCGATTATTTGAAAGAAATTTCACCTGATATCATTTTTTTCGGTAAACAATCTGTCGATTCGGATAGCGCTGCAGTTGGCACGATGGTTGCCGAAATGTTGGGATTACCCTCTATCTCCGTTGTTGTTAAGTTGGAAATCACAAACGGTACCGCTATTGTTGAACGCGAGATCGAAGGCGGCAAAGAGAAAGTTCAAGCATCATTGCCGGCGGTGTTCACGGCACAAAAAGGATTGAATGAACCTCGCTATCCTTCACTCAAAGGAATCATGGCATCCAAAAGCAAGCCGATTGAAGAGAAAGTCCCTGCAACCGTATCACCAAAGGTTGAGATTATTGCGTTGCGTAAACCCCTTTCCAAGAACGCCGGTAAAATTATTGGAACTGACGCAAGTGCAGTGCCAGAATTAGTGCGTTTACTTCATGAAGAAGCAAAAGTGATATAGAGATAAGAAATGTGAGATATAAGATTCAAGTAAAAACCTTTTCCTTTCACCTTTAACTTTTTATTGAATATGAAAATATTGGCAATCGCAGAACAACGAGATAACAAATTTAAAAAGACCGCATTTGAAATTGTACACATGGCACGAACCATTGCAGATCAAACAGGAGGTGAGGTTATTGCGCTTGTGATTGGCAGTCAGGTGCAAGCAATTGCCGGCGAACTTGGTGAATATGGAGCACAGAGAGTTCTTGCGATCCAGCAACCGAAGCTGGAAAAATATTCTTCCACAGCGTATTCAAAAGTCATTGCAGAAGTGGTAAAGAAAGAGCAAGCAGCGGCA
>Ga0182021_10005391_pt1 | contig 15138 bp, 12 predicted proteins | sample 612E3MmetaG_FD_120493 | JGI IMG/M metagenome (GOLD analysis project Ga0182021, IMG submission 120493) | Permafrost microbial communities from Stordalen Mire, Sweden - 612E3M metaG (Illumina Assembly) | ecosystem: Environmental > Terrestrial > Soil > Wetlands > Permafrost | place: Sweden... | reverse complement strand
TAGCCCATAATATTAAAGAGTTTTGGGCTAAAGCCCAAAAAAAAGGAAAATCCAACCCACGACTTAAAAGTCGTGGCAATTGAGCAAAACAATCATTCTGAAAACGCAATCTTATGTTCCGATAAATCGGAATCTTCGAACTGCGGCTACAAAAGCTTTGGATTCTAATACAATCTGAAAACTCCCAAAAGCACGTTAATTATCAATTGTATATTATTTGCTTTAACGTTATTTTTCATTTAAACAATGTCAGGATATTTTTTTACCCTCGTTCCCAAAGTCCTCTTTGGGAACGGAGGGGAAACATTAAATTTAAATTATGTACAGAAAATCTTTACTATTTATTCTACATCAAATTCATCTATTCGGAATCAATAGAATTGGAATATGAATCCTCAAAAATATATAAAAAGGGTTTTGTATGTTCTCTCCGCATTGTGCCTGCTTGTATTTTTTTCATCGACGGGTTTGCGTGATAAAATCACAACCGCCGGATGGTATCAGCAGTATTTACCGACAGGAATTAATAAACCTATCGCAGGTATGGTTTTCCTTGATAATCTAACCGGATTTATTGTAACCGGAGCAGATTCTGTTGGAAATACAAATTACATATTAAAATCTACAAACGGCGGAGATAACTGGATTATAAATTATTCAGCTCTTACTAAATTCTATAAGATTCAATTCATAAATGACAGTACAGGGTTTGCAATGGGAGCTTTATCATTTTATAAGACAACAAATAAAGGCGGAAATTGGAATTCAACAGGATTACCAGGTTATCCTGTCGATTTGTATGTATTAAACACTGATACAATGTTTATGGCTGATGACCAATCTACAGTTGGCGGATTATGGAGAACAATAGACGGAGGCACAAGCTGGAATAAGCTTGTGAATTTCGGCTCGGGAAATCCCTCGGCAGTATATTTTTTCAATAAAAACATTGGCTTCATTGTCAGGAATTCGGATACATATAAATCTACAGACGGAGGTTTTAATTGGACATTTAATTCCAATGGAGCATTTAAACAAATTTATTTTTTTGATAGTCTGAATGGATTTAAAGCTAATGGTGATATGAGAAAAACTACAGATGGCGGATTAAGTTGGATAACTCAACAATTACCGAATACGATTAATCCAAATATGTTAGCATTTTCAGTTGTTAATAGAGATACAATTTGGGGAGTTGGTGGTTTAGCATTACGACCAAGTTTTATCGGACTTGTTTATAAAACAACAAATGGCGGTGTTAATTGGGGATATCAGTTACCTGATACGAATGTTAATATTTTTAGATATTATTTTGTAAGTTACATTAAGCCTTTAAAGGTTTGGGCTTATTATTTAAATAATACCGGAATACATACGAAAATTGGTGGTAACGACACAACATTTTTCACTGGCATAAAATTAGTCGAAGAATACGTTCCGACGGGATATTTGTTAAAACAGAATTATCCGAATCCGTTTAATCCTCAAACTAATATACCTTTTGAACTTAGTGAATCCGGATATGTGACATTAAAAGTTTATGATATAACAGGCAGAGAAGTGAAAGAACTCATAAACGGCAAATGGGGAAAAGCAAGCTACGTTGCGGAATTCAATTCGGAAAATCTCGCCAGCGGGATTTATTTTTATAGATTAAGATTTGTAAGTGACTTTACTAAGAAAGAGATTATTGCAACGAAAAAAATGATGCTGCTCAAATAAGAAGAATGCTGAATTTTGAATGCTGAATGCTTAATAAAAAACAAAACCATTCTTTATACAAACCAGATGGGGATCCCCGATAAGATCATTCGGGGATGACACGTTTGTGAAAGTTCGGGGATGACACTTCTCAAATAACAAAAAGCAGAAAACAAATAACAAAAAATAAAAAATAAAAAATAAAAAATAAATAAGAGCAAATTGGAGTTTCAATTCTTTTCATTCAAAAAAATTTTCATTGTCTCTCAAACTTCACATTCCTCGCACGATTGCCTGTGATTCGAAAACCTTTTATGATTCCATCGCTATCCCTGTAAAATTTTAAAACCGATAACCATTCCGCATTGCCCCTGAAAACATCTTTTGCTATTACGGATAAAATTAAATCTGAATTTCTGATGTGTTTCACAATAATATTTTCACTGCTTACATCTATATCATAAAATGTGCTTAACTCGTCACTGTAATATCTTCCTGAAAATTCGTTTAATTCGCCGGGATTAATTTTGTATGGTTCGAATTTCGTAAACTCGTTTCTCACTTTACCGGCGACGTAATTAAAACCTTTTACGTTTCCATTTTTATCCACGTCAAAATTAATATCCAGTCCTGCCACTTTAAGAAAAAATTTATCTTCAGATAAAGGAATAATATTATAAAAAGGACTTCCGTTAATCTGAATCATCAGGCTTCCGTTGTCAATTTTTATTTCAGCCACTCTGCCTGCGTTTTCAAAATAAGTTCCGGCAAATTTATTAAGCTCTTCCGTTTTTAAATTATATGCTTTGATTTCTTTTTTGGGAGCGGATGTGTAACCCGTTTTTTGCGGAAGCAGAATATCCACAATGTTATAATAAATAGTGTACGGAATTAAATTATCCTGATTTCCGAGAATCACAATTCCTATTTCTTTTACCGGAAACCATGCGACCTGCGTGCGGAATCCCGCATCAGCACCGCTATGCTGAATTAATTTATAACCTTTATAACTCCCGACTGCAACTCCAGAAGCATAATCTATTGTATCGCCGTTATTTAAAATTCCTCTTTCATACATTTGTTTAATCTCTTCTTTGCCTCCCACAACTCCTGTGAAAAAATTATTTATCCAGTTGCATAAATCTTCTGCATTCGTATATAAACTTGTCGCACCGACATTTGCATAACTTAAAACGGAATATTTATATTTCCCGCTGTCATCCTTATAATAAGAAAGAGCACGGTTCCTGACAATTTCTTCCTGGTCTATATGAAAATGTGAATTATTCATTCCGAGCGGCTGAAATATATTCTCGTTTGTGAATTCACAAAAATCCATTCCCGAAACCTTGCTTACGATTTCAGCGAGCAGTGTATATCCGGAATCGCAATAAAGATATTCTTCTCCGGGCTCAAAATTCAGTTCTTTTTGTCTGCTGAGAATTTTTATTATGTGCTCCTGTTTTATAACGTCGTCGAGCCTCACGCCACTCATCATAAGCAATTCCCATTGGTCACGCAATCCGCTTATATGATTTATAAGTTGCCTGATTGTAATTTTCTTCCCGAAATCGGGAAAGTAATCGAGATACTTTTGAACATCGTCATCGAGATTAAGTTTTCCCTGTTTTGCAAGAAGCCAGATTGCAAATGCAGTAAATTGCTTCGAGACCGAAGCTACGTGAAAAATTGTTTTCGTGGTAATACTTATTCCTTCATCAAGATTTGCAAAACCAAATGACCTTGAATAAATTAATCTCCCTTCCTTCGTGATTGCAATCTGATAACCGGGCATTTCTCCCGAAACCAGTCCGCTGAAAATAGAATCTATCTTTGCAGAAATCGTATCGAAAGGTGCTTTTTTATATTCGGTGGAATATCCTTTGCCGATAAATATAATTAAAAAGAATATTATACAAACTATGTATTTTTTCATAAAAAAATATTTAGTTTAAAATATTATAATTATCCAAGATTATAAATGCAGTACTTTTTACATTAAAACATAAATTATAAATATTAAAAATAATTATTGGAAACAATTGTAAATAATATTAGTATATATATTGTAAAATTAATATGTAAGTATAATATTTTAAAATATTTTTGTAATTTAAAATATATATAATATTCTTTTACATTTAAAAATCTCATCTTTTAATCAAAACAAAGCATTATGACATACACAAAATTTTTGTTACCGGCATTGTTCCTGATTTTACTGAATTCAAATTCTTTCTGCCAGGATAAACCACCCGCAATCGAAGTTCTCGGAACGGCTACCATTTCAGTTGAACCGGATATAATGAATTGGACTTTAAACATTCAGGAAGATAATGACAACCTGCAGGAAGCCGTAACCAAACACGACGCTTCATTAATTAAAGTAATGAACGTTCTCAAACAGAATGGTATCGAGGAAACCAAGATTAAGACAAGTGGTATGAGAATGACAAAAAAACTATACAAGTACGGTGAAGAAAAAAAGTACGGAGTTTATAATACAATCTGGTTTGCATCCGATAAAATAGAAAACTATGATGCTATTTCCAATGAAGTCATAAAAATTGAAGATGTATATATAACGAGCACGGATTTGGAATCTTCGAAAGCAATAGAAACAAGAAATCGGGCAAGGACAAACGCATTAAATGCTGCAAAAGAAAAAGCATTAAAAATGGCGGAGGTTCTCGGAGTAACAATCGGAAAACCATTATTAATTTCAGAAGCACCCGTTGATTATTGGTCTCCCGTCCAATCCAATATGAATGTCGTGCAACAGGGCAGCCAAACTTCAGGCTCAACAACACTTTTCAGCCAGGGTATGATTAGTATAGAAGCTCGCGTGAAAGTTGTGTTTGAAATTAAATAATTTTTCCGTTTAATTTTTATTGCAGAAAAAGTATTGCCATTCCGGCGACTGTCATAAATGCTCCGGCAACCGAACGCCAGGTTAATTTTTCTTTAAAGAAATAATGTGAAATTATAAGCTGAATGACAGGAATTGATGCAATGATTGTTGAAGCAACTGCTATATTGGTTTGAGTAACCGCTATGAACATTAATACCATCCCGATATATGCACTAAGAACTGCGGCAATTACAATATCTTTAAAAGCTTTTTTCTCGGTTCTGAAAATTTTAAACGGCTTAACAGATTTTTCTTTAAATATAATATATAAAAACAGCAGTACGATTGCAGGTAAAATTCGGATTGCAGTCGCGACTATGCTGTTCACTTCACTTTCATTAAATGCTGCTTTCGCAAATATGAGTCCCGTGCTTTGTCCTAAAGTATATAAAAAAGCAAGAAGGACTCCAATCCTTATTCCTTTTTTCGATTTTGCAGGACCGGTGTTTTCTTCTTTTCTTAATACTACGAGTACTATTCCTGTCAATGCGATTGCCATTCCAAAAATATCCAAAAGAGAAAGTTTTTCGCTTAAGAAAATAAAAGCCAGTATAGCGCTGACTGCCGGGGAAAATGATGTTACCAGAATGCTGATTCTTGCACTTAAAAATTCCAGGGATTTAAAAAAAAGTGAATCACCTATTACAAGTCCTGCTATTCCGCTGAGCACAAGCATCCAGAATTGGTAAGCAGAAATATTTATTTGGATTTGAAAAATGAAGATTGTCAGAACGAATAAAATCATTGCGATAACGAGGCGGGCGAAATTAACATTAACGGAACCGACCTTCACCGTTGCAGACGCAAAGAAATACGAACTCACTGCCCATAGTATAGCCGTTAATAGCGCCGTTAATTCGCCAAGAATCATCAGGGTAATTTAATTTTAATTAGATTAATTATCTTTCTAAAAGCCCTTATAATCAATTATAAATTAAAATACAAAATCGGGAATGTTATTTCAATGAAACAACAAGATTAGAATGTATAAGGAATAAGAGATAAAAGAATTTTCGTGCATTCCCAATCCTGAAACAAGTTCAGGAGGGATTGGGAATGAGGGATCTTTTTATTTCCCGAAAATACTACGGGTCTACCCAGTCGCCGTTTTCTTTGATAAGATTTATTAATTCGTCGACGGCATTTTCCGAATTCAGGTTTCGTTTCACTACTTCTTTTCCTTTATATAAAGTGATTTTACCAATACCGCTTCCGACATATCCGTAATCCGCATCAGCCATTTCACCAGGTCCATTAACAATACAACCCATTATGGCAATCTTTAAACCTTTTAAATGATTCGTTTTCCTGCGGACACTATCTGTAGTAATTTGCAGGTCGAATAAAGTCCTGCCGCAGGACGGACAGGCAATGTATTCGGTTTTGGAAATTCTTTTCCTCGTCGCCTGTAAAATTCCAAAACTTACGCTGTTAATTAATTCGGGTTTTATTGAATCTGAATTTATCCAGATTCCGTTTGCTAATCCGTCGATAAAAATACTTCCGAAATCTATTGCAGAATAATTAATAAATTCTTCTTCGGAAATCTTGTTGTAGTGTTTGTGTAAAATTATATTTTCATTATAATTCCGAAGCCTTGTACCAATAAATTCTTTAATTCTATTTAAGGAATCAAATTCATCCATTAAAAGAATAAGTTTGTAATTCTTATCCTGATTTAATAATTCAATTATATCGGCACTAATTTCATTTTCCCTTATTAAAATAAACTTATTGAACGACCTGTTTTCAACATTTAAATATTCACCGATGTTTAACATCGGTATTATGTTTACATTCGAATTCTTTTCGTTCCAATTTTTATATTTATATATTAATTTTAAATTTCCGGGAAGTTTAATTCCGGTTGCTATATCTTCCGTGTAAATATAATCCGGAGCAATATCGCTAATAATCCATTTATCAAGTGTTTCGTTGTATTTATATCCGACTGAATTTAAATTATCATAATTTAATATCTTGAGTGATATTATTACACCCGGAACATCTTTTGATTCAGAATGAATTTCAGAATCAAAATTTTGAACTATAATATTTTTATTTGCCTGAACGAATTTATCATTATATCTGCGTGCAAGAATTTTGCAAACCGGAATTTCATTTTCCGGTTCTTCTGTGAGAGATACTCTTATTGTATCACCAATACCCTCTTCGAGCAAAGTTCCAATTCCAATTGATGATTTTATTCTGCCGTCTTCTCCGTCTCCCGCTTCGGTAACTCCAAGATGCAGAGGATAATTCATATTTTCCGATATCATCTTTTCCACGAGCAATCTGTAGGCGCTAATCATAACTTTCGGATTACTCGATTTCATCGATAAAACAATTTTATAAAATTTTTCATCTTCGCAAATTCTTACAAACTCTAAAGCTGATTCCACCATTCCAAGCGGAGTATCGCCAAACCTGCTCATAATTCTGTCAGACAATGAACCGTGATTTGTTCCGATTCTCAGAGCCGTTCCATATTCTTTGCAGATTTTTATTAGAGGAATGAATTTTTTTCTTATGTGTTCTATTTCTTCGTTATATTGTGAGTCAGTATATTCGATAAATTTAAATTTTTTCTTGTCTACATAATTTCCGGGATTAATTCTTACCTTCTCAACAATTCTCGCGGCGATTTCAGCAGCGTTAGGAGTAAAATGTATATCGGCGATTAATGGTGTTTTATAACCCCGACTCCGTATTTCGTTTTTTATATTTTCAAGATTTTTTGCTTCATTCAAGCTTGGTGCTGTAATGCGGACGTAATCTGCTCCCGCTTCTATTATGCGAATCGATTGCTCCACGGTTCCTTTTGTATCCATAGTGTCGGTTGTGGTCATAGATTGCAACCTGATTGGGTAGTTTCCGCCGAGCGGGATGCCGCCTATGTCAACAACGCGTGTTTGAAAGCGATGAAAGGGATTATATGATTTTGACGAATTCAATATTTAGCTCTTTATTTCGAATCGACATTTTTTTGAAACCATTGAAATGGTTTAAAGAATTTTTAATTTCTTTTTCCCATGACTAAAGTCATGGGTTGTATTTGCTAAAACTATGCTTGAACATTTATTGCTTTTACATTTAACATTGCTCTAACGTAGTTTTTTACTTTCTTCAAATAACGTTTTCTTCTCTTCTTCAGTTAAACTCTGATATCCGCTTTGACTCAATTTATCGAGTATAGCATCTATTCTGTCCTGTATTGCTTTTTGCTTATCTTCAATTTCTTTTTTATAATCATTTGTTTTTATTTCAGTATAGTCAACATTTTTAACAGGCTTGTATGGTTCTTCTTTCGGTTTAGTAAAATTATCATAAAATTTTGAACGAAAACTTTCGGATTTATTTCCGCTGAATAATTTCAATTTCCCCTGGTGAGTAGCTATTAAATAAACCAGCCCGACAACTGCTCCGCCTAAATGCGCAACGTGGGCAATACCCGTATTAGATTGCGAAGCCACAGAAAAAACTTCAAGAGCCATATACATAATTACAAGATATTTTGCTTTTATCGGAAGCAAAAAATAAATATAAATATATCTGTCCGGAAATAAATAACCGAATGCAACAAGGATTCCATAAACCGAACCTGACGCACCTATTGTAGGCGCAACCGGGCTGAAAAGAGGGGCTATGAATAAATTCGTAAGTCCGGCACCCAGACCACAGATGGTATAATAAAACAAAAATTTCTTTGAACCCCATAAATTCTCAAGCTCCAGACCGAACATCCATAAAGCAAACATATTGAAAAATATATGCGTGAAACTTCCGTGCATAAACATATAAGAAATTAACTGCCATGGCAGAAAAGGTCCGCTTATGGGAGAAAGATATGGTCCGGAATGAAATATCGGCTGAAGTGCAAATAATTTAAAAAACTGGTCTCCAAGATTTACATCACCTACTTTTAACCCCGATAAGAAAAAATGCTCCAGCAAAAATACTGCGGCATTTGCTATTAGCAGGTATTTTATAACGGGCGGAAAAAGACTGAATCCGCCGAATAATCCGGGTCTTTTGTAACTATTCAAAACTTTATTTATTAATTTTTAAAAATAATTCGTTAGCTTTATTATAATCATCTATTGTATCTATTTCCATACAATCATAATTTGAAACATCTACACCAAATAAACTGTTCCTCTTTTCATTTTTATCTATTATCTCCTGGAATGAAGCTTCGTAAAATTCATTTACGCTCTTTTCTGCAACAATTTTCCTGTCAAGTATATTAAATAAATCGTTCAGATAATATCTATTAAATTTTTCAATACCGATGGATTCACCCGCTACTTTAGTAATTTCGACGTCTTTGCCGATTTTCAGAATTCTGTTATCACTGTCTGTAGATACTTTAATCTGTTCGGCATCTAAATTATGAGTAAAGTTCACAGCGAGGCAGTTCTCTTTTCCGGAATTTATAAGTTCTTTAATAACATTTCTATCAAATATTATATCACTATCAAGAAGCAGCATATCGTCTTTGACATATTTTTTTGTCATCCAGAGAGAATACGAATTGTTATTGCTTTCAAAATCAGGATTTGTAATAAATTCTATATTCAAATTACTGAAATTTTCATTTAAATATTTTTTTATCATATCCTCCCTGTAGCCTGTAACAAAAATAAAGTCTTTTATATCGTTTGCGAGAATGTTTTCCATCGTTCTCTGCAATAAGTTCGTGTTACCAATTTTCAAAAGGCATTTAGGCGTCGTATCGGTTAAAGGTCTTAATCTTTTAGCAATTCCTGCCGCAAGTATAACTGCCTGCATATATAATTAAATAAATTTAAAATTATTTATTGATAATATTCCTTACTTTTATTGTGAATTAAATCAAAGAATTCTAATTAGCAAAATTATATTCCTTTGACATTAATTTTTTAGTAATTCTTTTTTGTATTATTAATAAAATTAAAAATACAAAATTTCCTAATATAATTGTAAGTATAAGGTAGTATTCGGGTTTATTTATAAAAAGAAAAATTATCAACAGCGAAAGATGTGTTGTCGAACCAATCCAGCTCCAAAGCCTTAAAAGCAATTTATTTTTAGCTTTATAAATATCCGGGCTAATACTCATATGTACATGCATAGTAGTGTTTTTCTGTAAACTGCAATATTTTAGATAAATATTTACAAGGAATTTTTCCAGTAAATTTCCTTTTGCTTTTTCAAGCCTTTCTTTTTCTTCTGTGAATTCAACGATTTCAAGATTAATATCGCTCCCTTTGTTATAAACATATTTTAAATATAAATTCCTGTAATAATCAAAGAACATATTTTGCAGAACTCTTGAAAACCCTCCTACAAAAGCAATAATCCAGCCGTAAACATAATCACCTGTAATATAACTAACGGCAAAGCCAAGCCCCAGGAAAGCAGATAAACCCGTAACGTAATCAATAAAACCGTCAATTATCCGCCCTGTCTTAGTTCCGTTTCTTTTCAGTCTTGCAAGTTGTCCGTCTGCACAATCAAGCAAATTTGAAAGAAATATCAGAACAGCCCCCGCCAGAATAAATTCATATTTCCCGAAACCGATTGAAATACCGGCAAGCAGTCCAAAGAACATAGAAACAATGGATATCTGGTTCGGTGTGATATTTGTTGAATATATTATTTTAACTAAAAGAAAAGATAATGGTCTGAATATGATTAAATCAATTATTTCTTCTACATCAAAACTTTTTAGCGAACTTTTATACTCTTTTAAAATCGACATTTTTTCTTTCCGTGTGAAAAGTTATGTAACAATTTACAAACCCCTTTATGTGTAATAATTTAATATATTTTTTTTGCGTTTTTTTAATTTCTTTCTGTGTTCTTTCTTTATTTCGGCTTCATATTTTTTCTTAACATTTGCTAAAAAATATTCCTGTATATCCGTATTTTGAATTACTTTCTCTGGTTTATCTTTCGTCTCGGCTTCCAGATTATATTTCCTTGTATATGAACCATCATTATTTAACACCCGGCATTTAATATTATCCGTCAGGTATAAATTTAATATTTCGATGAATTCTTCTTTTATTCTTTTATCCTCGATAGGAAATAATATTTCGACCCTTCTGTCAAAATTCCTTTCCATTACGTCTGCACTTCCAGAAAGTACTATAGGTTCTCCGTTATTATAGAAATAAAATGCCCTGCTGTGTTCGAGAAATCTGCCAACTATACTGTAAACATTAATATTTTCACTTAAATCTTTTTTTTGCGGAATCAGTCGGCATATTCCTCTCACAATTAAATCAATTTTAATACCTGCAGCGGAAGCCTGGTATAATTTCATAATAACTTTATCATCCACCAACGAATTCAATTTCAATATTATTCTTCCGTTACCAAAATCTTTCTGATATTTTATTTCATCATCAATCATCTTCACTATGCTTTTGCGCATGTTAAACGGAGCAACAATAAGTTTTTTGTAGCTCGTAAGTTTTGAATAACCTGTCAGATAATTAAAAAGATTGGAAGCATCACTGCAAAAATCTTCATTGGCAGTAAACAGACCAAAATCAGTATAAATTTTTGATGTTACCGGATTATAATTTCCTGTGCTCAGATGTAAATATCTTTTCATCGAATTTTCTTCTTTTCGAACTACGAGTGCCAGCTTACAATGAGTTTTCAATCCCGAAATTCCATAAACTACGTGTGCACCCGCATTTTCGAGAGCTTTTGCCCAGATAATATTATTTTCCTCATCGAATCTCGCTTTAAGCTCAACTATAGCCGTCACCTGTTTTCCGTTTTCTGCGGCAGTGATTAAAGATTTAATAATAGGAGAGTCACCGCTTGTTCTGTACAGAGTCATTTTAATTGCAAAAACATTCGGATCCTCCGCAGCCTGAGCTATGTATTCGCTCACGGATGAAAACGAATAAAATGGGTGATGTAAAAATATATCCTGGTTCTTTATTGCCCTGAAAGCGTTGTCTTCCTCACGGAAAAAAGAAGAAATACGCGGTGTGAATCCTTCGTATTTTAATAAGCGATTATCAATTTTATACAACTCCATAAAATCACCTAAATTCAAAGGTCCCTCAATTTTATAAATCTCATCTTTTTCGAGTTCAAGATAAGATACCAGATAATTTAAGATATCGTCCGGTATGCTTTTATCAACTTCCAGTCTTACAATAATTCCCAGCCTTCTTTTTTTAACTTCTTCTTCAATCAGCTTCAAAAGGTCATCAGCTTCTTCTTCTTCGAGTTCTATATCTGCATTTCTTGTTATCCTGAAATTATAGCTCTCGATTATCCGCATTCCCGGGGAAAGTTTATATGCGTTGGCTTTGATAATTTCTTCGAGTAATATAAAATGATTTCCGTTTTTTTCGTTTATCCGGTGAAATCTCGGAAAATTGCTCGGAACCTGTATCACGGAAATTTTATTTTCACCGGTTTCCTTGTCAGGATCTATTAAAATGATAGCAAGTGCTAAAGTTCTGTTAACAAGATTTGGAAACGGATGTACATTATCGAGAGCAATAGGAGTTAATACCGGAAATAATTGTTCATCAAAATATTTTTCGATTTTCTCTTTTTCCTTTTCGGACAGGTCCTTGTAACTTTTAAATTCTATTTCCTGCTGTTCCAGACCAGGTATTATTTCTTCATTTAAAACTCTGTAAAGCTCTTTCACCTGTGGACAAAGTTTTTCAAAAATTTCGAGTTTCTGGTCCTGCCCGGTCAGACCATCTGAAGATAATTCATTGACACCGCTTGACACCTGGCGTTTTAATCCGGCTACGCGAATCATAAAAAATTCATCGAGATTTGTGCTGAAAATCGAAAGAAATTTCGCCCTTTCCAGCAAAGGCTTAGTATTATCAACTGCCTCTTCAAGAACTTTTTTGTTGAATTCTATCCAGCTTAATTCACGATTAAAAAAATATTCCGATTTGTTTTTCATATCTTTTTGAAACTGATTTTGTCACCCTCTTTGATTCCGTATTTATCTGCGTATCCTGCATTAACCTCGACAACGTAGAGAATTGGTCCTGATGAAGGCAATGCTTTTAAGGAACGTATAGTTGCATTTTTATGAATGTTGACAACACTTTTGTTTTCGTCAATGAAAATTATGTCAAGCGAAATTAATGTATTTTTCATCCAGAAACTATGTTCTTCAGCTTTCGGAAAAATAAAAAGCATCCCCCTGTTCTCATCCATAGATTTTCTAAACATCAATCCTTTTTCCGATGCCGAATCGTTATCGGCAATTTCTATATCAATCTTTGATATTAATTTTTTCCCGTCCTTTTTTAAAAATTCAAGCTCTCCCTGTTTTGCAAACTGTGGTTCTTTCATATCTTTGTATTGTTCGTTCGGGTCTTTTATTTTAACCGGTGTAATTTCTTTATCCTTGTTGAATATGGATGTTATGATAAAATATCCGACTATGAGTATTACCACAGAAAGAAGGACATATTTAGAATAACTAGAATAACCCGTATCTTGCTTTTGACTGTTCTTTTCCATTCACACATTAAAAATTTATTAAAAGATTTTATTTTCCTAAAAACTCTTTTATTGATTCTATTAAATACATATTTTGTTCCCTTGTTCCAAGCGTTATCCTCGTCTCGGTTTTAAATGCTTCTTCATCTAAAAACTTAATTAATAAATTTCTTTCTTTCAAAAATTTATTCAGATCTTTCCTGATTTCCTTTGGCATATCTACAAGCATGAAATTCGCATAAGATTTATAGGCAGTAAAACCTTCTAATTTAGCAAACTCTTTGTAAAAATAATCTTTATCTTCCTGCATTAATTTTGTTACTCTTTCATAATATTCCGTATCATCCATCGCAATAGAAGCAAGTTTTTCGGATAATCTGTTATAGCCAAGATACCTGACGGAGAAATTAATTAATTCTTCAAGGTTTTTACCTGCAAAAGCATAACCAATCCTGCACCCGGCTAATGCATAATATTTTGAGAACGTTCTGCAAATCACAAGATTCGGAAATTCATCTATATATGGCTTAACATAATCATTCTCTTTAGAACCGAATCCCCAATAAGCTTCATCAATCATTACAAGTGCGCCCCGGCATGCATCCAGAAATTTCCATAACTCCTCTTTTTTTATTCCATTGCCCGTCGGATTATTCGGGGAAGCAATCAAAACAATTCGCGGTCTTTCGCGGTCATAAATTTCAATTAATTTATCGACGTCATATAAATAGGAATCGACACCGTCTATTTTTCCCTTAACCATCGGGTATTCGACATTGAATCCGCCGACTTCATAAGCAACCTTTTTATAATACCACCATGCCTGTTTCGGAATAAGAATTTTTTCTTTCCTGTCGAGGTAGTAATGAATTATTTGTTTTAAAAGATCTTCACTTCCGTATGATAGTATTACCTGTCTTTCATCTATTTTAAAATCATCTGCAATTCTTTTCGATAGGGAAGATTTTATTCCTTTTGCGAAATCTCTCGAATACCATGCAAGTTCATCAAGCGTGACATTTTTTAGAAACTCAAAACATTTCGGAGAAGGCCCGTACTGGGACTCATTCCTGTCAAGCCATTGAATCTCATTATATTTGTTTTTATTCGGCATGATTTGTATATATTAAATTTTTTAAATATTTTTTAAGAAAAAATTAATTTATTGTTTAGATAAAAATCTTTTAATTCCGTTTTTACATTCTTCCGTCATTCTTGTCAAAGCGTTCATATCAACCGCATAACCAAGTGCCGATTCGAACCCCATAGAGGAAATATTCCTGAACATCTCTTTAGTTAACATTACGGAACTTGCTGGTAATTGATTCAGGCATTCGCAAAGCTTATCCGTAAAGCTTTCAATCATATATTGTTCAACGAGGTAATTCGCAAACCCGATTCTAAAAGCTTCAGCACCCGTGATAAATTTACAAGTTAACAATAAATCTTTTGCCTGTGCTTCGGATACGCGTTTTAACAAAAAGTTCATCACAATTGCAGGAATAAAGCCAATCTTTACTTCGGTATAACCAAACTGTGCTTTATCGGAAGCAATTACTAAATCACAGGCGCTTGCAATTCCGCACCCGCCCGCAAGTGCATAACCTTCCACCATTGCTATAGTAGGCTTGTTGCACCTGTAAATCGTCAGCAGCAGATTTTTAAAATTCTCCGAATCTTTTTTGTTATCTATTATATCGAATTCCGATATTTTGTGAAGGTAATCAAGGTTCAGCCCGCTGCAAAAATTACCGCCTGCACCCGTAATTATAACTGACCTCGTTTCTGAATCGTTCGAAAAAATATTGACAGCGTCGATTATTCCGTTAATCATTTCTTCGTCAAGCGAGTTTCTCTTATCGGGTCTGTTTAATATAATTTTTTTTGTCTGCTTGTTATCGATAATCAATATTTTTTCATTATTTGTGCCCATAATCCGGTTTAATAATTATTTTGTGTTTGTTAATATATAATATTCGTCATCAATGTTCAATATCTGAGAATTGATTAAAAAATATTTTTTTAGTGTCTCTTCGTTT
>Ga0182021_10005390_pt1 | contig 15139 bp, 13 predicted proteins | sample 612E3MmetaG_FD_120493 | JGI IMG/M metagenome (GOLD analysis project Ga0182021, IMG submission 120493) | Permafrost microbial communities from Stordalen Mire, Sweden - 612E3M metaG (Illumina Assembly) | ecosystem: Environmental > Terrestrial > Soil > Wetlands > Permafrost | place: Sweden... | reverse complement strand
CTCCCGCCGACCCGGCGGGGAGTGCCATGGGTGTGCTCGGGAGTGAGAGGTCCTCGGGGCGGATATTGTCGTCCCTGCAGAGTATCGCCGCCCGTTCAATGACGTTCTCAAGCTCGCGGATGTTCCCCGGCCAGTCGTATTCGGCAAGCATCGCAAGAGCCTCCGGAGAGATTTTCCTCGTCACCTTCGATTTCATCCTGTGCTCGAGGAACGAGGCCACGAGTATGGGGATGTCATCCTTGCGGGAGTACAGGGGGGGAACGTCGATCGTGATAACGTTGAGCCGGTAGAGGAGGTCACCGCGGAATTTCCCCTCTTTCACAAGGTCGGCGAGATTCCTGTTTGTGGCGGAAAGTATTCTGCAATCGGCCTTGAGCGTTGTGTTCCCCCCGACCCGCCGGAATTCGCCGCTCTGTATGAACCGCAGTATCTTGGGCTGGACGATTGGGCTGATGTCGCCGATTTCATCGAGAAACAGCGTCCCCTTGTTCGCGATTTCCACGATCCCCTGCTTCATCGACCTGGCGTCGGTGAACGCGCCCTTTTCATGGCCGAAGAGTTCGCTTTCGATGAGCGAATCGGGTATGGATGCGCAGTTCAGTGTCACGAACGGTTCCGTGGCGCGGTCGCTCTGCTGGTAGATGTACGTGGCGATCAGCTCTTTCCCGGTCCCGCTTGCCCCCTGGATGAGGACTGTCGATTCGGTCGGTGCCACCTTTGCCGCAATTTCAAGCACTTTCTTGAATGTCTCGCTCTCACCGACCATCTCAAACGGACCCTTCAGGCGGTCGATCGTTCCCCGGAGGACCAGGTTGTCGATGAGGAGCTGCCGGCGCTCGAGCGCGCGCTGGATCGTCCCGAGAAGTTCGTCCGCTGACGTCGGCTTGGTGATATAGTCGTACGAGCCGAGGCGCATGCATTCCACGGCGATCTTCACGTCGCTCATCCCGGTCAGCATGACGACCTCGATGGCAGGGAAGTTCGCCTTGATGAACCGGAGCACTTCGACCCCGTCCACCTTGGGCATCTTCACGTCGCAGAGGACCACGTCATACAGCTTGTTCTGTACGGCGTTGATTGCCGCCACCCCGTCCCCCGCGGTCTCGACTGCGAATCCCGAGTTCGTCAGGAGGGTGGAAAGCATGTAACGGAATGCCTCTTCGTCGTCGACGATGAGGACTGATGTGTCTTTCTTGGTCATGGGAAGAGTGTGTGTACCGCGTATAATGCACTATATATAGACAAATCCCCGCAAAGTCAATAACGCGTTGATTTTGAAGGGGTTTGTTGTTACTATGCTCTCGCCCGGCTGGCCCGATTTTCCTTCTCTTCCGATGAAAATCCCAGACAATATTCTGCAGTCCGTTCCCAAAGTCCTCCTCCACGACCACCTCGATGGGGGACTTCGCCCCTCAACGATCATCGAACTGGCCCGAGAGACCGGCTATGACAGGCTCCCCACACTTGACGCGGGCGAACTTGCGGCCTGGTTTCACCGCGGTGCGGGTCGCGGGAGCCTCCCGTTGTATCTGGAGGGCTTCACGCACACATGCGGGGTGATGCAGACGGAGGAGGCGCTCGAGAGGGTGGCATACGAAATGATCGAGGATATGTACCGTGACGGAGTCGTCTATGTCGAGACCCGTTTTGCCCCCGTGTTCCATACGGCCGGGGGCCTCCACTGGGACAACGTCGTCAATGCCGTTCTCCGCGGGCTTGAACGGGGTCGGAGTGAGTTCAAGGTCGAGTACGGCGTGATACTTTGCGCGATGCGGAACATGGGCCTCTCACAGGAGATGGCGGAGCTCGCGGTCGATTTCCGCGAGAGGGGCGTCGTCGGGTTCGATCTGGCCGGCGAGGAGGGGGGATTCCCCCCCAAGAAGCACGTCGACGCGTTCCATTACATACAGAGGGAAAACTTCAATATTACGATTCATGCGGGTGAGGCGTTCGGCAAGGAGAGCATCTGGCAGGCGATCCAGTGGTGCGGTGCGCACAGAATCGGCCACGCCACCCGCCTTATCGAGGATATCGGTCTGGACAAGAGAAACCGGAAGAAAATCGTCCGGATGGGGTATCTCGCCCAGTATGTCCTTGACAAGCGGATCCCCCTGGAGATTTGCCTGACGAGCAACATCCACACCGGGGCGGCGAAGGAGATCACAACGCATCCGTTCGGCCTTCTCTACAAATACAAGTTCCGGGTGACGCTGAACACCGACGACAGGCTGATGAGCGACACGACAATGACGAAGGAATTCAAGCTTGCGGTCAAGGCGTTCCGGCTCAATATTGAAGATCTGGAGAAACTGACGATCAACGCGATGAAGAGCGCGTTTCAGCCGTACAACCGCAGAATCAAGCTGATCTACGACATCATCAAGCCGGGATATGCCAAGGCCCGGCTCCGGCTTGCCCACACAAAACGCCGGGCGGCCTGACGACTGCCGCCGCTGCCGGGGAGTCACATCATGAATCTCACGCTCGTAACGGTCGAAAAGCCTGCCGACATGAACTTCGTGCTCGGGCAGGCCCATTTCATCAAGACCGTCGACGATATCTACGAGGCGATCGTCCAGGCGAACCCCGGCATGAAATTCGGGGTTGCCTTTTGCGAAGCGTCCGGTCCGGCCCTCGTTCGTTCGGCGGGAAACGATCCCGCCCTCGTTGCTCTTGCCCGGAAAAACGCTCTTGCCATCGGTGCGGGGCATTCATTCATCATTTTCCTGCAGGGCGGCTTTCCCGTCAACATACTCAACGCGGTGAAAAGCGTGACGGAGGTGTGCAGCCTGTTCTGTGCGACGTCGAATCCCGCACAGGTGATCATGGCGGAAACCGACCAGGGCCGTGGGATACTCGGCGTCGTGGATGGGGGGACGCCAAAAGGCATTGAGACGGAGGCGGATGTCAGAGTCCGCCGGGAGTTCCTCCGTACAATCGGCTACAAGCTCTGACATAACCGCACCTGAACCATCAACAAAGGAGACTGTACAATGACTGCACGTGGCCCTGCACACCTGACGCTGTTGTTCGTCACCGCACTCCTCATCATTCTGACCCCGGCATTCGGCCAGAAGAAAAAGAAAGATTCGCCTCCCCCGGCGCCGCAGGCTGAAGTCCGCCCGACCCCGAAGACGGGGAGCACGATAAGGGATATCCTCGTCTCCATTCAGGGGCAGCAGACGAACCTTGGTCACCTGACGAAGATCACGGGAGACTATGTGGTGTTCGAGTCGGAAGGGGACACGCTCATGTATCCTCTGTCCGCGCTCCAGGTCGTCAAGTTCCTGAAAGTGGATGAGGGAGAGGCGAGGAAAATCGAGATCCGATTCCTTTCGAAGGACTGACATGATGAGCGGGAACAGTTCGGTGCGGCGGGGATTGTCGCTCATCCCCGCGGCTCCGGTGTCTATTGCCTTTGCACTCGCCGCGTGCCTCTGTCTTCAGTCCTGCCGCCCCTCCGACGACGATCTGCGAAGGATCATCCGCGATGAGATGGGGAGTGCCGGCGGGCGCGAAGCGCTTTCAAGCGCCGGAGTTATCGGGCCGTACAGCCCGGCAGTCCGCGCCGGCAAGTTCCTTTTCGTCTCCGGCCAGATCGCCCTCGATCCCGGGACCGGACAGATGAGGCAGGAGAACATCGGGGTCGAAACGAAGCAGGTTCTCGACAACGTGATGCGCGTCCTCCGGTCCGCGGGGTATGATTCCTCCGATGTCGTAAGCGCGACGGTCTACGTCAGGGACATGAAGAACTACGTCTCCATCAACACGATCTACGCAGGCTACTTCCGCGAGAAGGATTACCCTGCGCGCGTCGCCGTGGAGGTATCCGCTCTTCCGAAAGGCGCAAACGTCGAAATCGCCGTCATCGCATACAGGAATCGCTAAAGGAGCCATGTCGTACGAACCGGCAACACCGCGCACGGTCCGTGCTCCCCGCGGGACGCATGTGACCTGCAAGGGGTGGATTCAGGAAGCGGCCATGCGCATGCTCATGAACAACCTCGACCCGGACGTCGCGGAGAAACCGGACGAGCTCATCGTCTACGGCGGGGCGGGGAAAGCCGCGCGGAACTGGGACTGTTATGAGGCGATCGTCGCGAGTCTCACGGGACTCGGAAACGACGAGACGCTCCTTGTGCAGTCGGGGAAGCCTGTCGGGATATTCCGAACGCACGCGAACGCCCCCAGGGTTCTGATTGTCAACGCGATGCTCGTCCCCCGATGGGCGACGTGGGACGAATTCCGCCGCCTGGAGGGTCTCGGGCTCACGATGTACGGACAGATGACGGCGGGGAGCTGGATCTACATAGGATCGCAGGGGATACTGCAGGGGACGTACGAGACGTTTGCCGAGTGTGCGAACAGGTATTTCAAGGGATCGCTCGCGGGGCGTCTCCTTGTGACGGCCGGGCTCGGAGGGATGGGGGGCGCCCAGCCCCTTGCGGCAACGATGAACGGTGCGGCCTGCCTTGTTATAGAAGTCGATCGCTCCCGGATAGAGAAGAGGCTGAAGACCGGCTACGTCGACGAGATGGCCACGACGCTTGACCAGGCGCTTCTGGCCGTCCAAACGGCCCGCGAGCTGAAGGAACCGAAGTCCGTCGCCCTCCTGGGGAATGCCGCTGAGGTTCTTCCGGAGCTCGTCGCGCGGAATATCCGGGTGGATATCCTGACCGACCAGACCTCCGCCCATGACACGCTCAACGGATACGTCCCTTCGCAGATTCCCTACGACGAAGCGCTCGCTCTCCGCAAGTCGGACCCGCAGCGATACATGGCCATGGCCCGATCCTCGATCGCCGAACATGTGCAGGCGATGCTCGCACTCATGCGGGGAGGGACGGTGACATTCGATTACGGGAACAATATCCGCGGCGAGGCCGTCTCAGGCGGCGTCGCCGACGCGTTCGATATCCCCGGATTTGTTCCGGAGTACATTCGACCGCTTTTCTGCGACGGCAAAGGGCCGTTCCGGTGGGTCGCGCTTTCCGGAGACCCCGAAGACATCTACAGGACGGACCGCGCGGTCCTCGAGAAGTTCCCGGAGAACGAGCCTCTCTGCCGATGGATCGGCAAGGCGCAGAAACAGGTGCACTTTCAGGGGCTGCCGTCGCGGATATGCTGGCTCGGCTACGGAGAACGGGCTGCGATGGGAAAGATATTCAACGACCTTGTTGCGCGGGGTGAGGTGCGCGCCCCGATCGTCATCGGGAGGGATCACCTTGACTGCGGCTCGGTCGCCTCTCCGAACCGTGAGACGGAAAAAATGATGGACGGGAGCGATGCCATCGCCGACTGGCCGATACTGAACGCTCTCCTGAACTCCTGCGGCGGTGCGAGCTGGGTGAGTGTGCATCACGGCGGCGGGGTCGGGATCGGTCTCTCGATTCACGCAGGGATGGTTGTCGTCGCGGATGGGACGGCTGAGGCGGAGGCGAGGCTCGAGCGGGTCCTGACATACGATCCGGGAATGGGAATCATGCGTCACGCCGATGCGGGATACGACAGGGCGATTGACAATGCCCGGCGATGGAATGTGAATATACCGATGATTCGGAAAGCCTAACGCACACACGACAGGAGGATCGTATGCACGGATTCGGACACATCGAAATACCCACAACGAACTTCAAGAAAGCGAGAAAGTTCTACGGGGCGGTGTTCGGGTGGACGTTTGAGGATGTCCTTGATATGGACTATGTCCTGTTCAAAGCCGGGACGCAGCCGAACGGCGGTCTGTACGAGCTGAAGAAGATGCCGAAGAAGGGGCAGGTCAACGTGTACATCGAGGTCGAGGACATCGCCGCAAAACTGAAAGAGATCAAGAAGGCGAAGGGGAAGGTCCTCGTCAAGAAGACGGACATGGGTGCGATGGGATCGTGGGCGCAGTTTGCCGCGCCGGACGGCTGCATACTCTGCCTCTGGCAGTCCGCACCGAAGGAGCCGGCGCCTCAGAATTGAGTCTCCCCCGCCGCACCGGACAGTTTAGCAGTCCGGCCCTCCCTCCGGCAGGCCTCTGCGAAAAGTGCCGGCACGCGCGGGAAGTGAAGGCCGCGGGGGGGAACACATACATCCTCTGCGTGCTCTCGGCGGCCGATCCGCAATTTCCGAAGTATCCACGCCTCCCCGTGCTCGCCTGCGGCGGGTTCGCTCCGGGTCCGGACACAGCCGGGCGGGAAACATGAGCATGGTGGCCGCGTATACATGAAGAAGGAAGAGTACGACAGCCTGATCGGCAGGGAAGCCGCGCACTGGACGTCCGGGACGCGGGACGGGAACAATCCCCAGATCTGGGATGACGCCGGGCTCTTTGAGATATTTTTCGGGGAGACGTACCGCCGTCTCCTCCGCCGTGTGGAGGAAAGCGGTCCGCGCGTGCTTGAGCTCGGCTGTGGCAACGGGGGTACGTCCCTCGCGCTTGCGGAACGGGGGCTGCACGTGACGGGCATCGACCTGAGTCCGGCGCGGATTGAGGCGGCGCAGCGGGGGGCGCGGGAGAGAGGGCTCGCGGAGAGGGCGGTGTTTCAGGTCGGCGATCTCAACATGATGCCCCTCCCCGTCGCATCATTTGAGTGCGTCGTGGCTCACGACGCGCTTCATCATATACTCAGTCTGGGGGATCTTCTCGACCGCGTGCGCGGTGCTCTCGTCCCCGGCGGTCGGCTCGTCGTGATGGACTACGTGGGAATGGGGAGGATCCGGAAAGTGACCGCTGCGGCGATGTTCGCGCTTCTGCCGACGGCGATGTCATACCGGTCAAAATGGGGGCTGCGAAACCGCCTCGGAGCGTTCCTGACGTCGGAACGCCGGAGGCGCAACGCGCTTGAAAAAGGAAAGCCCGCCCTCCTCCACTCTGGATCCCCTTTTGAAGAGATCTCCGGGCCCTCGATCCGTGCGGAAATCGCTTCCCGATTCCGCATCGGGGAGTACATGACGTTCTGTCCTTTCTGGTATTATCTCGCGCCGAAGCTCAGGCTTCCCGGCACATGGCGTTATCCTGTCGCGCGCGCGTTCCATGCGCTCGATGCGGCCATGATACGGCTCCGCCCCCGGGCGGGGGCGCATATTTTCATTACGGCGTACAATGATTGATCCGGTAAAGTTCAAGAAAATACTCGTCACGCTTCTGAAGATCCTCGTCGTCGTCGAGCTTTTCAGCGCTCTTGCGGGGGGAATGAGGGGGGATGGCTGGGGGCGGTTCGGCGTCGATCTCGTGATCGCGGGAATCCTCTATCTCATGTGGGAACGGCTGACGACGGTCGTCGCGCAGAAAAAGGAAGAATCGTGGAGGCTGATGCAGTCCTCCCCCGAGCGGGCGGGTCTTTTCAACGCCCTTGTGTTCTCACTGCTCTGGACAGACCGGATCTATGAAAACGTCCCGCCGGACAGGCTCCGTCTTATCGTCATCTCCTATACTCTTATCGCGCTCGGCCTCGTCGCCGCATTCATCAAGATCGGGTCGGGAATGATGCCCCTTGTGGTCTCGGGGGCCCTGGTGCTCGGCGCGGTAAACCTTGTCACGTGGGTGATATCGCTGGAACGGGGGGAGAAAGAGACGCTGCAGACCGAGCTCAAGCTGGCGCACGATGTGCAGATTTCTCTCATGCCGAAATCCGCTCCTTCGCTCCCCGGGTATGACATCGCGGGGATGTCCCTCCCCGCGGCGAACGTGGGGGGTGATCTCTATGATTATGCCCATCTCGGGACGAACGGTGGGGTGTTCGGCATATCGGTGTTCGACGTCTCCGGGAAAGGGATGCAGGCGGCGATGTCTGCCGTTTTCACGATCGGCGCGCTTGCCGGGGAAGTCGGCATGTCGACATCCCCGGCACAGATACTCACGCGGCTCAACAGGTCGGTGTTCTCCCATTCCCGGCGCGGGCATTTCGTCGCGTACCTCCTCGGTGCCATTGACACGGCCGCCGGAACTGTGCGGTTTGCCAATGCCGGACAGACGAAGCCGCTCCTGAAGAGCCGGTCGGGACTGAAATGGCTCGACCCTCCGGGCGTCAGGTTCCCGCTCGGGATGCAGGAGGAGAGCGCATATGAAGAGATGACCGTGCAGCTCGAGAGCGGAGATGTCCTCTTCATGCTGACGGACGGGTTCACCGAGGCGATGAACCCTCATGAGGAAATGTTCGGTGCGGAGAAAGTGGAAGATGCGGTAAGGGGAAGCGCAATCGACGGCCTCTCCGCAGAGAAGATCATCGAGCGCCTGACGACGTCGGTCCGGTCGTACGCGGCCGGGGCGCCCCAGCACGATGACATGACGATCGTTGTCGTGAGGGTACTGTGAGAAGACTCCTTTTCCTTTCCTTCATGCTCCTGCTGGCGGCGGCCTCCCGCGCGCAGCAGAATGACATGTTCAATGTATACCTCCGGATTGACTACGCCTCGGCCGAGAAGACACTTGAGCTGTACCGGGGACTCGGCGGAAGGCCCGCGGACATCGCGGCGCTGCGCGGGAGCCAGATCGCCCTCTCGACAACGGCCTTCCTTGCGCAGCGGCCGCTCGACACCCCGGAGCTGGAGGAGGCTCTGGAGTCCGTCAAGTTCAACCAGGGTCTGGGGGACGACATCTTCCGCATGCACGATGCGCGGGCGAACGTGGCTGCGATAAGCGAGCTTCTCGCGGAAGCACAGAAGAGAAATTTCGGCCAGAAGGTCGTGAGCACTGTCGCCCAACTGTTTCCCTCCGACGCGAGAGTGAGCACGATGATCCCCATCTACTTTGTTGCGTTCGGTCATCAGAATATCGACGCGTTCGTCCGCCGCGTCGTATGGCGGGGGGATACTCCCTCGTTCACCGGCGAGGGGCAGGGAGAGCTGACGATCGTCGTGAACCTTGCCAAGTGCGTGAACTACGGCCGCAGCGTGGATGAGCGGTTCATCGGGATGCTCAGCGTCGTCGCGCACGAAGTGTTCCACGCGGCATTCGGCGTCTACAAGGACGGCTCTCCGGTCTGGAAGGACTACTACGCTTCACACCGCACTCCGTTCGACCAGCTCCTCGATCTCTCCCATAACGAAGGGATCGCGTATTATCTGACCCTGATCCAGTCCTCCCGCGGCAGGCTGCCGGCCGACGGCCTGGAGCGCGCCCGGCACTCGTTCGAGGACTTCAACAGGAACGCCGCCGAGCTCCTGGCGCCCGGGACGACGTTCCGGAGGTCCGAGGATATTATCCGCCTCTCAAACACGTCGGGATACTGGGAAAGTTACGGCGCGATCACCGGCATGATCATCGCACGGCAGATCGACCAGGCGCTGGGCCGCCAGGCCCTCTCGGAGACGATCGCCCGCGGGCCTTCGGATTTCTTCGGAAAGTACGCCGACCTCATGAAGCGCGATGGCAATATCCCGGTTCTTTCCGGAGCAATCATACAGAGCGCAACCCGCTGACGCTTGTGTTGCGCCTCCCCCCCTGATTTTGTATCTTTCACGAACACTCGCAATTTCTCCAGCCTCTTTGAATCTGTTTGTCAAGAATATCTCCCAGCTCGTCACCGTCGCCTCCCGGGGGAAAGCCGTGAAAACGGGGGCGGAGATGAGGGACCTGGGAATCGTGGCCGACGCCGGCGTCCTCTGCAAAAACGGGAAAATTGCATGGGCCGGCCCGATGCGGGAATGGGACGGGGTGCTCCCCCCGGACATCGCCGAGCTTGATGCCTCAGGGACGACCGTCCTCCCGGGGTTTGTGGATTCGCACACGCATATGTTGTTCGCCGGGAGCAGGGAGAGGGATTTCGCGCTCCGGTGCGCGGGTGCGACCTACGCCGAGATCGCCCGGGAAGGCGGCGGGATACTTGACACGATCAATCATGTCCGCGCCGCCGGGAAGAAGGCCCTCAAGCGTCAGACGGTCCGGTACGTGAACGGGATGATGCGGAGCGGGACCACCACCGTCGAGATAAAGTCGGGTTACGGACTCGACATGGATTCCGAGATCAAGATGCTTGAGGCGATCGTCGAGCTTGCGGCGGAAGAGCTGATGGACGTCGTCCCCACGTTTCTCGGGGCGCATGCCGTCCCCCCTGAATACGCCGGCAGGAAGGATGAGTACATCACCCTTCTTGTTGAGAAGATCATCCCGTACGTGGGCCGTAAGAAGCTGGCGCGTTTCTGCGACGTGTTCTGCGACGAGGGGTTTTTCGACACAGCGGATGCGGAACGGGTGCTTGTCGCCGCCCGCTCGTGGGGGATGCAGCCGAAGATGCATGCGGATGAGCTCACGGCGGCCGGAGGGGCCGAACTTGCCGCGCGGCTCGGCGCCGTGTCGGCGGATCATCTGGAGCACATAACCCCGGAGGGGATCGTCGCGCTTAAAGAGGCGGGTGTGGTTGCGGGGATACTCCCCGGAGTGTCGTTCTTCCTCAATCACGGATATGCGCCGGTGCGGGAACTCATCGACAGGGGGGTGGCGGTCGCGATCGCAAGCGACTTCAATCCCGGCTCATGCATGTCCTGGTCGATGCCGATGATGATGACGATCGCGTGTACACAGATGCGCATGACGCCCGAGGAGGCGATTACCGCCGCGACGCTTAACGGCGCGGCGTCGCTCGGGCTCTCGGCGGAGGCCGGAAGCATCGAACGCGGGAAAAAAGCCGATCTTATCGTTGCAGATATCCCCGACTACCGGTTCCTTGCCTATCACTTCGGCACGAACCACGTGCGGACGACAATCAAGAACGGCACGATACTGGAATTCTGACCCGGAGATCCCATGGCACGTATCGTCGAATGCGTTCCCAATTTCAGCGAAGGGCGGAGCATACGCGTCATCAATGCAATCGCGGGAGCGATAAGCGCGGTTCCCGGCGTGAAGTTCATAAGCGCGGAGCCGGACAAGGACTATAACCGCACCGTCGTGACGTTCGTCGGCGAACCCGAGGCGGTCCTGGAAGGGGCGTTTCAGGGGACGAAGCAGGCGGTCGAGCTCATCGACATGTCGCAGCACCATGGAGAGCATCCCCGTATCGGCGCCGCGGACGTCGTCCCGTTCGTTCCTGTTTCGGGTGTGACGATGGAGGACTGCGTCGGCCTCTCGAAGGAATTCGGCGCGCGTGTCGGCGGGGAGCTGGGGATTCCTGTCTACCTGTACGAGGAGGCTGCGACCCGGCCGGAGCGAAAGAACCTCTCTGTCATACGGAAAGGGGAATACGAGGGGCTCGCCGAAAAGCTGAAGGACCCCGCGTGGGCGCCCGACTTCGGGCCTGCGGTCTTCAACGCCGCCTCGGGCGCGGTCGTCACCGGGGCACGGATGTTCCTCATCGCGTACAACGTGAATCTGGACACAAACGACGTGAAGGTCGCGAGCGAAATCGCCCTCCGGATACGCGAGAGCGGCCGGATCAAGAAGGACGGGAAGGGGAATCCGGTACTGGACGCCGGCGGCAGGAAGATCACGGTCTCCGGATCGCTCCGGGCGGTGAAGGCGATGGGGGTCCTCCTGGAGGCGCACAACATCGCCCAGGTCTCCATAAATCTCGTGAACTACCACGTCACGCCTCCCCACATGGCGTTTGAAGAGGTGAAAAAGGAGGCCGCGACGTTTGGCGTGCACGTTACAGGGAGCGAAATCGTCGGCCTGACGCCGAAAGACGCACTCCTTATGGCGGGGAAATTCTACGCCCCGGAGGCCTCCGGGGAAGAAGCGATTCTTGCGGCGGCGGTCGCCTCGCTGGGCCTGAGCCAGCTCGAGCCGTTTGACATGCAGAAAAAGGTCATCGAAGCACAACTCTAACAGATTCCGGACCTCCCTATGGCTGCGAAAAAGACACTTGCCGCATTTCTTGATGAACTCGCTTCCTCCTCCCCGGCTCCGGGCGGGGGGAGCGTGGCCGCGCTCGCGGGAGCGCTCGGCGCCGCGCTGACGTCGATGGTGTGCAATCTGACGATCGGCAAGAAGAAATATGCCGCCGCGGAGGAGGAGATGAAAAAAATCCTCATGCAGTCCGAAGAGATGCGGGAGCTCTTTACGGTGCTTATCGACAAGGACACGGAGGCCTTTAATAAGGTGATGGAGGCGTTCTCCCTTCCGAAGGAGACGGAGCCGCAGAAGGCGCTTCGCTCTGCGGCGATCCGCGAAGCCACGAAGGAGGCGACGAACGTTCCGCTGGAGGTCATGAAGCACTGCATCGACGCGCTCGCGCTCGCGCAGCAGGTCGCCGACTCCGGCAATGTGAATTCCGTGAGCGACGCCGGCGTAAGCGCGTACATGCTCCATGCCGCCGTCGAAGCCGCCGCGCTCAACGTGCGGATCAATCTGAACAATCTGGGTGATTCGGAATTCGTCGGATGGAAAACGGACGAAATGGAATCGCTCAGAAACACGAGCCGCATGATGCTTGAGGAGATTCAGGGGATCGTCGCCGAGAAGCTGAAGAACGACTGAACAAGGCGGGAGAGTCCCTCTTTATCCCGGGGAGATATTCGAGCGCCGGAGGGTTGACTGACAGGGGAGGTGGCAACTCTCCCCGGAACGATGTATTTTGGTTGCCGGACCCGATTCGACAGCCCGGCATGCCCAAAACTCCCCTTGGTTCGATACTTGCCCTTGCCCTCCTGCTCCGCATTGCCGCGGTTCCTGCCGTGCACGTCGTCCAGTACACATCGGACGAACGGGAGTACCTGCACATGGCCCGGCAGCTTCTTGACCGCGGGATGTTTGAGGACTCAAACGGAGACCGTGCGATCCGGGCCCCTCTCTTCCCCCTGTTTCTCGCAGGCCTCATCGCGGTCTTTGGGGAGAGGCTCTTCGTCCTTCATCTGGCGGGGTGTCTCCTCGGGACTGTGGGAGTATGGCTTGTGTACATTCTGGCGATGCGTCTCTGGGCGGATTACCGGGGAGCCCTCTGTGCCGCTGCGATCGCAGCGCTCTATCCCGGCCTGATTGTATACAGCGCACTCCTTCAAACCGAAACCCTCTACGGCGTTCTGTTCCTTCTGGTGTTTCTCTGTTTCTATTCGCTCTCAGCATCTCCGCGGCTTTCGATTGCCGTTCTTTGTGGTGTCCTATGCGGCCTTGCCGCACTGACGAGAGCAGTCTTCGCCGGCTTCATACCAGTTCTCCTTCTGATCATGATGTGGCAGCAGAAGGACCGGCTGCGACGGATCCTCCCCGCGGCGGCACTTATCCTTCTTTCGGCAGGGCTTACTATTGCTCCGTGGTCTCTCCGGAACGCAGCCCTCTTCGGACACATTGTCCCGATCGCTTCGGGAGGAGGGAATTCGTTGCTGACCGGAAATAACCCGTATGCCGTGGGAACGTACCGGGTCCGTGAGGGTTTCGATGAGTGGTTCCGCGAGCAGGCGGCTGCGAGGGGGGTCACTGATCCCTCGGTCCTGGACGAAACTCAGCGGAGCGATCTCAGCGCGAGGATAGCCGTGGGGTATGTGACATCCCACCCCGTCGATGCGTTTCTCCTCTCATGCAAGAAGTCGTATATTTTCTGGGTGTATCCGATACTCCACACTGATTCGTGGCCGGCGGGCCAGGCAATTGCCGTCGGCGCGGATGGCCTCCTGCTGATCCTCTGCGTCGTCGGTGTCACGGGGATGTGGTTTCTCCGGGGCCGCCTCCTTCCGGTGTATGCCGCGATTGGATTCTTCTGGCTCGTCCAGGCGGTGCTTCACGCCGAGTCCCGGTTCCGCCTTCCGCTGATTCCACTTTTCGCCGTTCTGGGGGGGTGGGGGGCGGTTATCCTCTGGCGCACGGAAAGAGTGAAACGTCTCCTCGCACAGCGTGGGAGCCGTACAGCGCTGGCAGCGTCTCTGGCGGGAGTTCTGGCCCTTTATGCAGTGACCGGTGTTCTGTATCTTACGGGAGTAGTCCGGTAACAGTCACACAGAGGTGCGCGGATGAGCACAAACGACCCGAAGGAAATAAAAGTCAAAATCACCCCCCGGGGCGAGGATTTTCCCCGCTGGTACACGGACGTGATCGCCGCGGCCGAGATGGCCGATTATTCCCCCGTCAAGGGGTGCATGGTGATCCGTCCCTGGGGCTACGCGATCTGGGAGCTCATACAGAAGACGCTGGACGGGATGCTGAAGAAATCGGGGCACGAGAACGCGTATTTCCCTCTCCTGATCCCCGAGGGATTCCTTCGCCGGGAGGCGGAGCACGTCGAAGGGTTCTCTCCCGAGCTCGCGGTCGTGACGCATGCGGGGGGGAAGGAGCTCGAGGAGAAGCTTGTCGTCCGCCCCACGTCCGAGACGATTATCTACGACAGCTTCGCGAAGTGGATACACTCCTGGCGCGATCTTCCGCTTCTCATCAACCAGTGGGCGAACATCGTACGTTGGGAGATGAGGACGAGGCTGTTTCTCCGGACCACCGAATTCCTCTGGCAGGAGGGGCACACAGCGCACGCGACGCATGAGGAAGCGGAGACCGAGGTGAAGGCGATCCTCGGGATCTACCGAGCGCTCGTGGAGGAGACGATGGCGGTCCCGGTCCTTCCGGGGGTGAAATCGGACGGCGAAAGGTTCGCGGGCGCGCTCAGGACGTATACGATCGAGGCGATGATGCAGGACGGGAAGGCGCTCCAGTGCGGGACCTCGCACGACCTTGGACAGAACTTCTCCCGCGCATTCGGCGTGAAGTTCCTTGATCAGGAGGGGAAGGAGCAGCTCGTGTGGCAGACGAGCTGGGGGGTCAGCACGCGTCTGATCGGCGCGCTCATCATGGTACACGGGGACGACCGCGGGATCGTCCTTCCCCCGCCTGTTGCGCCTCTTCAGGCGGTCATCGTGCCGATATGGAGGAACGACGCACAGAGAGGCGAGCTCACCGCCGCCGCACACCGTCTCGCAAAGGGGCTGGAAGAGGAGGGAATCCGGTGCCGCGTCGACGACAGGGATGTGCGCCCGGCGTGGAAGTACTACGAGTGGGAACGGAAAGGAGTCCCCGTCAGGGTGGAGATCGGGCCGCGCGACGCGGAACAGAACCAGGTGGTTGTCGTCCGGCGCGACACGAATGAAAAGAGCGCGTTCCCCCAGGCGGAACTTCCGGCACTCTTGAAGAAGACGCTCGGGGATATCCAGACCGCCCTTTTCCGGCGCGCCGCAAATTTCAGGGAGGAGAACACGTTTGACGCGAAGACGTGGGAAGAGTTTACCGGCATTATCG
>Ga0182021_10005389_pt1 | contig 15140 bp, 14 predicted proteins | sample 612E3MmetaG_FD_120493 | JGI IMG/M metagenome (GOLD analysis project Ga0182021, IMG submission 120493) | Permafrost microbial communities from Stordalen Mire, Sweden - 612E3M metaG (Illumina Assembly) | ecosystem: Environmental > Terrestrial > Soil > Wetlands > Permafrost | place: Sweden... | reverse complement strand
CCGCTTTGATCTACCCAGAAATTCAGTTCGGCTGTCGGAATATGGCCCGCAACATAATTCAAAAGACTGTTCACTGCGGTCAGTTGCGAACCGGACAAGGTCGTGCTCTTGTAAGCCCACTCGTTTGTCCAGAAATCATAGCGTCCGTTCTTAATAGAATCCGCAGAACCATATTCACCCTGGTACGCGAGTTGTTTTACATTAGAGTAGGTTTTGTCGATCTTGGTTGAAAAATCGGCCTTATCGGCGTCGTAATAACCGATTGCGCCTGCATTATTATGAAGGCAGGCCTGCTCATCACCCGTTGTGTCATTAAAATAGAGGTCAGGCGACGAAGAGTCGTAAGCCGGCAGAGGCGCAGCGTTGAACGAAGTATTCTGCGCTGAAGCAGGAACATTACCCCAGCCATTGCCCTCCATAACCGCAAAGTCCAGAGTAGAATGGGTGCCGGAACCGGCATGGCGCAGACAAACCGTAGTATGAAGGTTGGGAAAGCTCGAACCCAATTCGTTCCAGTTGTCTATCTGACCGGAGAAAAGAAGGACGGCCATCATGCGGGTAATGTTGTTGTTCAAGGCGGTATTTAAAGTCGCATTATCGGTATTAACATAAAACGCGAAGGGAACGACAAATGGTTTGGCGTATCCCAGACCGGTTGTTGAAATTCCGCTGAAGCTTCTGGAAATATAAGAAGATCCGGAAGTGCCATGCTGATTGCCTGAGGAGCTTTGTTTAAAGGATGCGCCGGCCACATCCGAAGCGCCGACCAATACCCTTACGCACTTAAGAGCCGAGCAGGCCGTGCCGGTACAGAAAGCTTCATCTACCATTTTCCGGTAATAGGGAGCGTTCGACGCGCCAGGATAGCCGGTATCGCCCGACGAGCATTTTTCTGCGGTGCTGCCGGAAGATGCCATGGAGTCATCGCCTTTCAGAGCAAGAATCCCGTCAAAAGATGCTTTGGAAGAAACACGGACATTATAGGTATCGCCGCCGGTGCAGGTTACGTGGGTTATCTTGTTATTGCCGTCAAAGACAGCCAGGGTTGGCGTATCCGTTGAACAGCCTGTTTGAGTTTTGATCCAATCCGACGCTACGGTATTCCAGAAGGTGAACTGTGCCGATGCGCCGTAAATATTGATGTCATACGTCGTCGCCGCTGATGCCGTGCCGGCAATAGCGAGCATTGCCGCTCCGGCAATAAGATTTTTAAAAAATTTTTTGATCTTCATTTTTATTCTCCTGTTAAAAATTAAACTTTGTTTGTTGAAAAACTATACTCCTTGTGAAAAATTATAACGGTTAGACTTAGGCCGTCGTATTTCTTCTTCTGATTCCCACCAGGCCGACAAGGCCGGAGCCCAGAAGCCATACTGCCGCGGGAATCGGAACGGCTGAGGAGGGAAGAACCTCGGTGTGGCCGTCGGCGAAGGTGCGGATATCGGCAATTTCAACACCGGGATTGCTTGTGTTGGCCGTTGAATAGGCATAATAATAGAGATACAAATCAACATATCCGCTGGACGGGAGGGTTGCTTCTGCGCCGGCGGCATTAGTTGCATTTAAAAAGCCATTGAAAGTCCCAACGCCCAATCCGTTTTTATCTAATTTATAATAGTAAGAATTAGTATCACCCGTTGTCGTCACGGCCATAGATGTAGCTCCGCTCAGAGTATTATAGTTACCCATTACACTCGTAAACGCACTATTCACGGAGTTTCTAACGCCGCTCTTACTCGTTTGACCTCCATCGGCGCCGGTTACCCAGAAGCCCTGATTTCCTGTGCCGGTATTGTATACAAAATAAGCTACATTGAGATCCGCATTGGTTTTTCCCGGAAACAAGGTGCCCAACGATAAAGTGTTGCCATAAGTAGTATCCGACGAAATTGCTGTGATATTACTGCTGAAAGCGCCCAGATCAACCGCCACTTCCGGGCCAGTACCGCTATTCGCATAAATCACCTCGATCAAATCGCCGCTTGTGAAAGCCGCCATGGCCTGCCCGGCAAAACTGAAAGTGAGCATGGCTACTGCTGCTAAAATTAAAAGTTTCTTTTTCATTTTTTTCTCTCCTGAGTTTGGAATGTATTGTTTATTGTTTATACTTTCCCTCAGGCAACCCGGCTATCCACAACACAATTGTGGACCCGCGGCTTTCCGTCACCCGGTTTCCCGGATTTTGGCTTTATCTGAAGTTGGCTGCATGCTTGTGCCTGCAACCTACCTTTATTATCTGTAAAACGTCTCGCTGTCCCCGATCACCTCCTTCTTTTTTTTATTTTTTTGAGCCTATTGACTTTTTCCGAAAAAAAAGCCCCAATCAAGTACAACAAGCTCTCGATCCGGGCTTTCTGTTACCTTTTTCAGGTCAGCGAAGTACCCTGTATATCTAATAAAAAAGCCCGAATTAAGAAAATACAATCTCCTCAATCCGGGCTTTCTGGTGCAAAACAGATATTTCTGTCCGTCAGCAAAGGACCCTGCGATATTCTTTTACTTCTTTAGAATTTCTTCAAACTTTTCTATTCTCCCGACGTTTCCCCGGGAAAAATTAACTTTGATGTATCCGGTAAATTTTTTTTCCATCAGAGACTTGATCACTTCAATAATCTTTTTCACCTTGTCCATCGGTTTCTCTTGTTATCTTCTATCTAATGGATGCCCTGTTTATCTCTAACTAAAACATCTTGAACCCGCCGCTTGCGACAACCTTCTAACATGCAATTGTTACATCATGATTACGGGCAAATGAAATCTTCGTGAATTTTAAAATGCCTTGTAATAACAATGTTTTATATTTTTTTGCCATTTGAACCTCAAATGATAGTGAAGTCCCGGATCAAGATTTATTTTTACGCTCTCCCGCACCCACTGTGCTTCTGAACCCTGCCTCGCTATTTTTCTTTCTTTATTTTCGGACACATTTATATCAAATCATTATTGCAATTTGATGAGGAGCAAATGACATTATAATTAATTTTTAAAATATTTTGCGTCTTTCCTCTCGCCTTAATATACCCTTGCAATTTCAAGTATTTACTTTTCTAAATTTCAGGCCGGCCACGCTCATAATCGCCTGGATGACCGTGCCCGATATTTCCGATTATGTAATCAGTTTGGAAACCTTTTTTCGCAATCCTGCCAAACCGATAAGCCCTGAACCTAAAAGCCATACCGCCGCCGGAACCGGGACAGGGGTAATGACCTCCTGATATGCCATGCCTTTATCACTGTTGTTGTAGATGGCAAGTTCCTTATACTCCGCTGAAAGATATGCAAGATCGGTTGCCGGTATTGAATTGATAAGCTGGTTCATTTTCGTAAAGAGCGCATCATAACCGGCAACAGGAGCAACAGGCTGCCCGATTAAATCGTATATGGCGAGCTGAACAATGGTGCCGGTCTCAGCGGCAGTGAATCCGGGGAATGCGCCGAATTTACTGTATCCGTAGTTGTCCATCAGCCAGGCAACCTTGAGCAAATTCTGGTTTCCGGCGATAGAGAACTGTTCAGCATAATAATTCCCGGGAACCGGCATATCGACCGAAGGGTTGACGCAGTAAGAATAGGAATTTTCACCGCCCATGTCGTAGTATATCTCGCCGGTGAGTTTATCCTGCCACATGATGTTCTGAAACGCCGAAAGATAAATATTAGTAAAGTAAGCGTCGGAACGCGGCACGGCGATAGCCAACAGGGCGACAATCACAGCAAAAAATACAAATGCTTTTTTCATTTTATTTCCTGTAATATGAAACTTTGTTTTTTGAATATTAGCGGAGCCCCCTCCGGCAGGAACCGGAGGCTCCCTATAATAACGCGATCTCCCGCGAGTTACACCGCATTCCTCCCCCGGCCATAACCTCCAAGACGCGGGATTGAAACTTTTTGAAGCTTTTTGCGGTGGAACTTAACACTAAATTGTTGCATTATGATTACAGGCAAAAGAAATTTCTGTGAATTTTAAAAAGCCTCATAATAATCATTTTTTATTTTTTTGCCGTTTGGACCTCAACTGATAATGAAGTCCCGGATCATGATGAAGACTTTACGCTCTCCCGCACCCACTGTGCTTCTGAACCCTGACTCGCTATTTTACTTTTTTATTTTTCGGACACATTTATATCAAATCATTATTGCAATTTGATGAGGAGCAAATGACATTATAATTAATTTTCAAACTATTTTCGTCCTTCCTTTTACCTGACCATATTCCTGCAATTCCAGATAGTTACGATTTTAAAGCTCTGCGCAGCACAAAGAGAATAGCCAGCCCGGAACCAAACAGAGGAAGCGTAGCGGGAATAGGCGTTGGGGCTGGTCCTGAGCCTGAGCCTGAACCTGAGCCTGAACCTGAATCGCCGCCTGATTCTGATCCCGGCAGCGGAAAAACGATAAAGTATCCTCCACCTGACCCGCCATTGCTGCCGCCGTTAGCCCCAGCCACATTCGTAGACGGAGACCAGCCGGATGTTGAACTTTCGGGGATGTTGAAATCGCTACGGCCTTCATCATTGGATAGGACGACACGATTGACACCTCCTGCATCACCATATGTTCCTGCCGGAGCGCCAAATTTTTTCACATCGTCATCGCCAAAGATGAAAGCGCGCGGAGCGGCATCAGATGCCGGATAGGAATGCCCTGTAACATAACCGGATCGGTTGTTGTAGTAGGCGCCGCCATAGGTTCCCCTCAGGCTCACAAGATCGATCAGCTTACCATAGCCCAATTCACCGGCGTAGTAAGGCCTCGAATCGCTGCCGCTGTAAGACCCTTTGGACTCATCTTGCGGAGTGATGAAATCAGCAATGGAATACCCCGCGGTATTAGCCATAATGACGCTTGCCGAAATTAAGGAGCAGACACTTGCTGCTATGCCTTTAATCCCTACTGGTAAAAATTGAAATATTCTTTTCATTTTCCAGCCTGTTCATTTTTATCTCGTGTTCTTCTTTATGCGTATTATTATGAAAAAAGCCCCCATCAAGAAAAATTGAATATTTTCGATTCGGGTTTTTTGTTTTTTAATAGCTGCAACGATTTATCCTTTGGCTAAAGCGTCTTGAAACTTGCTGCTTAGATTGTTATGCTACAGGAAAATTGTTACATTTTGATGAAGATTAGGTTAAATAATTATGAATTCCATTTTGATTTTTTATATCAATAAAGAAATGCCGTGTTTTTTGATTTCTCCGACAAGAGGATCGGCATCAATAAAATCCCTAGGCTGGTTCAATCTTGTAGATTGAACCAAATATATAAATTTATTTTCTGATTAAATCGATATTGTTAGAAGTTTATAACAAAATAAAATAACTGGTTCAATCAGAATGATTGAACCAGCAGAGATGACTTGAATTTCTAATTTGACATATTTTTTGTGTTGGCATATAATACCAACAATGAGAGCGAAAACAATCAAACATGACAAGATCACGGATGAATTGGGAAACACCGTTGAAATTAAAATTTGGTCAGTTCCTCCAACACCCGATAAGCCGGATGGCTATAAATACTCTTTGGTCTATATTGTCAATGGACAACGTGTATTGGGTTACGATAACGCTGAAAAGAAAGGACATCATCGTCATCTCGGAACTTCGGAAGAAGCATATAAATTCATAAGCCTGAAAAGGCTTTCCGCTGATTTTATTAAAGACATTGAAAATTATAAAAGGAGATTTTATGAAGATAAAAAAAGTTAAAGTTGGGATTAAAGATATTCAAACAGCCCTCAACGAATTTGTTGAAATAGGAAAATCTTTGCAAAAAGGTAACATTGTAAAAAAGGATGCTGGTGTTTATTTTACCAGCGTCGAAGCTTTTCGCAGAGCTTTAACTCCAAAACGCATGGAAGTATTGCATGCAATTCGTACTCAGAAACCATCTTCTATACATGTATTATCGAGAATGTTAAATAGAGACGTTAAGAATATAGCTATGGATGTGAAATATCTAACTCAAGTTGGTCTCGTGGAAAAGAGAAGATCAAAAGATAAAAAAGTTGATATCACACCTTCCGTTAATTATGAAAGGATTGTTTTTGAAATCAACGTTTAAAATCCATTATGGTTCCTTGCCGCAAAGCGCCAAAGTAATTTCATTCAGAGGGTGATGCCTTTAAAACTTTAGACTGCCGACGCTCATGACGGTCTGGATCAGGGTGAGGACGATAAACCCCACGAGCAAACCCATAACGATGATAATGGCCGGCTCCAGCAGGGTCAGCGCCCGCTTGACGCTGGTCTTGAATCTTTCGTCAAAGATCTGATAAATTTCAAAAAATATTTCCTTCAGGCTGCCGCTCTCCTCGCCGACGCGGATCATATTCGGAATCATGGGCGGCAGAAAGGATACCTGGGAAAAAGAATCAGCGATCTTCTTACCTTCCTTGATTTGAACCGCCGCGGTTTCCAGACTCTCCCTCAAGCTCGCGTTGCGGATGAGGCCGGTCGAAAGACGCAGGGATTTGATGAATTCTACTCCCGCTTCCAGCATGGCGTGCATGGAATAGGAAAACTGCGACAGCTCCAGATTCAGGATGAGATTGCCAATCAATGGCACGCGAATCAATTTTTCCTGCAGGCCTTCTAGCCGGAATTTTGTTGGATATAACCTGCTCAGAATATAGATAATCGGAACAATCGCCCCGGCAATAAGCATGTTCTGCATGCTCAGCCACTTGCTGAGGGCAAACAGAAGTTTGGCCGCCGCCGGCAGATTGGCCGCCGAGGCGCCGAAAATTCCCAGAAACCGGGGCACAATGAACTGAAAGATGATGATGAAGGTAACAAAGCTGGTGACAACCAGAAAAGCAGGATAGACCATAGCGTCCCTGATTTCTCCGCGGAACTGAATCTGAAAGCGCAAATACTGAGAGATGCTGATGAAAGCATCGGGAAGCCTTCCTATCTCTTCATTGTTGTGAATCATGTTGACAAGAAACTGGCTGAACTTGCCTGTCTCCTGAAACGCAGCCGTGACGCTCTTACCCGACCGGATATGGGTCAGGATGAAGGAGAGGATTTCCTTCATTTCCTGCTTATCCGCCGAGTGCATCAGGATTTCCACGGCCTTGTCAATCTGCATCCCCGAACGCAGCAGGGTGGCAAGTTCCCTGGCCATGTAGTAGGTATCTTGATTGTTGATCCGCCGTCTGCGGGCGAAGTTTATCTGCCCGCCCGCTTTTTCTTGGAGATTGATGACGGTCATGCCCCTCTCTTTCAGGCGTGCCAACGCATCCTTGCGGTCCGCGGCGGCAATAACGCCCCGGCCTTCCTTCCCCGTCTGATCAATACCTACATAGGCGAAGTCGTTTAACAAACCCGGAGCACCTCCTCGATGGTGGTCAATCCTTTTATCACCTTGATCATACCGTCTTCCCGCAGAAGACGGAAACCGGGATTGGCGCAAACCGCCTGCCGTAAGGCTTCCAGCGACATTGTTTTCAGGAACACCTCTCTTAAATCATCGGTATAATCGAAGAGTTCAAAGATGGCGGTGCGCCCACGGTAACCGGTGCCGGCACATTGCGGGCAGCCCTCGCCTTTCATATAGGCCGGCCCGCCGGGGATGAGTTCGGCAAAGCGTTTCATGATTTCGAAAACGCCGCATTCCTGCAGAAGATATTCGGGCGGCTCATCTGGGCGGGTGCAAAACGGACAGTTGCGTCTGGCTATTCGCTGAGCAATGAGAGCCGTTACGGCGGCGTTGATGAGGTATCCTTCTATACCCATCTCCATAAGGCGAAAGAGGCTGCTGGCGGCATCGTTGGTATGAAGAGTGGAGAGTACAAAGTGCCCGGTCAGCGCGGACTGGATGGATATCTCCGCTGTCTCCTTGTCCCGGATCTCTCCGACCATGATTACATCGGGGTCGTGGCGCAGAATAGAACGCAGGGCTCCCGCAAATGTCAGGCCGATTTCGCTCTTCACCTGAATCTGGTTGATACCTTGAAGTTGATACTCCACGGGGTCCTCCGTGGTGATGATCTTTCTTTCCTCGCTGTTTAAACGGGTCAGCATGGAATAAAGGGTTGTCGTTTTCCCTGATCCCGTCGGGCCTGTGACCAAAAGCATGCCGTGGGGACGTTTAATCACTTCGGTAATCATGTGCCGGTGATCTACCTCCATACCCAGATTTTCCAGATCGAAGCTGAGCTTTTCCCGGTATAGAAGGCGCAGAACAACTCCTTCGCCGCTAACTGTGGGAATTGTCGAGACACGAATATCGAGCAGATGGGAGGCAATACGCGTGGAAAACTTTCCGTCCTGGGGAAGACGCTTTTCCGCGATATCCAGACCTGCCAGGAGCTTGACCCGCGATACGGCCGCCAGATAAAATTGTTCTTCCAGGACGTCCTTCTCGTGAAGAATGCCGTCGATCCTCAGTCTGACCCGGTAACGGTGTTCCGACGATTCGATATGAATATCAGATGCCCGCAGTTCGACAGCCCGGCTCAAGAGATGATTGAGAAACTGGACGACCGGCGCTTCAAAGGCCATTTCTTTTAATTTTTCCGTATCCTGTTCGCCGTCAAGGGAAACAAAGTCTCTACCCAACTCGCCCCTATAGCCCCGGATTAGTTCTTTGACTGTTCCTTCCGGCGCAAGAACCGGGACTATCTTCCAACCCGTCTTGTCCATAACATAATCAAAGATACTATGCTGAAAAGGGTCATCGGTAACGACATAAAGAAGGCCGCGCTCATTGTCCGCCTTCAGGGGAAAAATCTGGTGACTGAAGAGAAAGTTAATATCCAGCCGTTCTTCCAGCAGCGGAAATATTTCGTCATCCTTAATATCTTCACCCTGATAAACGGTCAAATTCAAACCGGCGGCCAAAGCGTCGATAAGCTGCGCCTCGGTAATGGTTCCTAACCGCACCAGAACACGGCCGATATTACCGCCGTGTTCTTTATGAAGTTCACGAGCCTTCTCGAAAATTTCCGGCTTGATTGAGAAACGGTCTTTGAGTAGTTGTTCCAACATTTATTTGTTTACCAGTTTTTAATTGATTTTTCCCCTAATGTTCCATCCGGTCCAAGAGAATAAAGATCGAATGCTCCGTGCTCGCCGGGCGCTTTATACATATAATCCCGATCCCAGGGGTCCTTTGGCAGAGTCTGCTTGGAGAGGTAAGGTCCCCGCCACTTAGGTTCTTTCGACTGGATTAATTCATCCAGTTTTGCCGGGTAGCGGTTCATATCAACTTTAAAGGACATGACTCCCGACGAGAGCATGTCGACCTGAGCCTTGGCAATTTCTTCCTTGGACCGCTCATAGCGCTCCATTATATTGGGCGCGATGAGAGAGGCGATAAAGCCGATGATGATCACGACGACCAGAATTTCGATCAGTGTAAACCCGGCTTCTTTTTTTCGTTCAGTGTTTTTCATAAAAAGCGCTCCTGTTAAAACTTCATCCATTTAATTTCTTTTTTCAATTCATCCGTTATCTTTGTGGCATCATCTGTTTTCGTCAGGATTGTCGGCGTCACCAAGATCAACAATTCCGTCCTGTCATTTGTATTTTCCGTATCCTTAAAAAGATTGCCGATCAAAGGTATATCGCCCAATAAAGGCACCTTTCTCTCGATAACTCCTTTTTGTTCTCTCATCAGTCCACCCAAGGCCACCGTTTGTCCATGAGCAGCCACAACGGATGTACTGATCCGGCGTATATCAACGATTGGAGAATCGCCGACTCCGGTGCTCTTCGACAAATCCGAAACCTCCTGGGTCAGCTCCAGAGTGAGCAGCCCTTCCGTATTGATCGTCGGTTTCACCTTCAGGATGATTCCCACGCTCCGATACTGGATCGACGTCTGGATAGTCGGGTTTGTGGCGGTGGAAGAGGCCGTGGTTTGTTCGCCCGTGGCCACGGGCACATCCTGACCGATCTGGATAACCGCCTCATGGTTGTCCAAAACAGTCAGGCGGGGGGTTGAGAGAATGTTGGCTTTGTTTTTCGTAGCCAAGGCATTCAACATTGCCTTAAAATTCGCCGTAGAAGTGACATAGTTGAAAACCATGCCCAGGCTTCCCGCGGTGGTAGTATCTATGAGGTTTCCGAAGGTTCCTCCCGTAATCGGACCGCCGTTTATAGTATTATTGATATACCACTCAACGCCGTATTTGAGTTCATCCGTGAGGCTCAATTCAGCGATTGTCGCTTCGATCAGTACCTGCTTGGGTTGTGTATCAAGTTGACGCAGGAGCCCTAAGTACTGCCGGTAAACAGAGGGTGAACAGATCATGATGACAACATTCTTATTGTTGTCGGCGGCAATTTTTAGATTAGGCAGTAAGGCCGCATTGAAGGTTGAACCGGAAGAAGCTGTCTTTCCTGAAGCAGGCTGAGTGGTTGAGCCTCCCAATGTGCTCGCGGTCCCGGAATTGGCGGACGGTATCTGGAAGCCCTGGCCCGTCGTCTGGTATGCCGAAGCGGTTGATGAACCTGAGGATGCATCTTTACCCGAAACGGCATTATCGGAACGGGGAGCTATACCATAGAGCGCCAACACCGAATTGACAATGTCTGAAGCCCGGGAAAACTGTGGGGCAAATGTGTAGGCTTTTTCATCCGATCCCGCCGCTTCCACCGTATCCAGTCTATTTTTCCAATCAAGAATATATTTCATGGTTGTCTCATCCGGAGCGATAACGAGAACTGCATTCATCTGGCGGACAGCTATGAAAATCGGACCAGATTCTTTCGGTGTCTTGGCCGCGGCGATTCCCATGCCTTCCAGCATTTTTGTCAATTGGCCGATGAACTCCTCCGGTTCCCAATAGATGAGGCGGACAAAAAGAATTTTTTTCTCCTGCAGAGAAGGAACATCGAAGTAGTTAATGAAATCTATGATCTGCTGCTTATTGACGCTGTTGCCTTGAAGAATTAAAACATTCTCCCGTGTATAGGGCATGATCTGGACGCTTCCTCTGGACAGATCGGTTATCAGGGATTGAATATCCGCCACGCGCAGAAATTTCAGAGGAATAATTTGTAAAGCATCGCCCCTGCTTTCGTCTATTTCACGACCGGACTGAATTTCCAAAGTCGGTTTGGACGTAGATGGTTTCTGCATCACATGAAGGGCGCCCGCCTTTTCTTCAACAAAAAGACCACTTTTTTCCAACACGCCGATAACCATCTCCAGAGCCTTATCCGCAGAGATAGGCTGAGGCGTGGAAAACGTGACAACCCGCTTGTCTTCCATCATGGCCTGATCCATAACAAAGGGAATTTTCAATGTTTCACCGATGACATAGATCACGAATTCCGGCAGCAGCATGCGATTGACATTGATCGATACCGGTCCTTCCACCGCTTTCAATTTCTGCGCGTTCAAAGGTTGCTTTGGAGGACGCTGTTTTACAGCGGCTTTCTGATCGTAAGTTTGTGTTTTGATTGTTTCCACAAGGTTTGTATTATCCAAATTATTGGATGCCGCAGTCTCTTCCACAGAGTTTTTTCTCTGCTGATCAATCGTGACGGGCTTGTAGGAAAAAGGGGCCGTTGCACAACCGGAAAGCATTAGAAAAATAATGATCCATATAATTTTTAGAACGTATCTTTTCATATTAATAACCTTTCAACTTTGAGTAGTGACTCATTACTTGTTGCACATAATTTTTTGTTTCACGGATCGCCGGAATTTCTTTCCTGGCAATCACTCTTTCCAATCCGGCGTTATAAGCAGCCAGACTCAACTGAAGATCGCCGTTGAGTGTATTGAGTAGTCTGCTGAGGTACAGGACGCCGCCGTGAATATTCGACTCGGGCTCAAAAGGATCGTTAACGCCTAAATCTCTTGCCGTTTGCGGCATGAGTTGCATTAATCCCTGCGCCCCTTTGGAAGAAACGGCGTGGTTATTAAAATTTGATTCGACTTTAATGACAGCCCGCACGATGTCCGGATCAACTGAATATTTTGTGCTGGCCTGAACGATCAGCGGTTCGTAATCGCGCATTTTCAGATCAGTCGAGAAAGTCCGCGCCGAAGATCCGCTTTTTTTCATCACCAGGGGAAATCGTACTTTTGTGCATCCGGAACCTAGTGTATTTGTATAATATCTTGTCCCATCTTCATCATGGAAGGTGTAGATATCAGCGGCAAAAACCGGTCTCGGCAACTGCAACAACCCCAGCAGGCAGGCCAGCATAATCAGCCGCGAGATAAACTTTATCATGGGCTTCCTCCCTGATCCTGCTCATCCACTTTGTGTTTCGAGGGATTAGGTCTCCTTCTTACAGGAACCGGTGATGGAGATGGTTTATCCTGGGAAAAGGATTGAACAGCCCCGAATGTATCTTTTAGAAAGGCCTGTGCATAAACTGTCAAATCTTTTTTATCCTTTCCGTTGGTTAATCTTACGGAGCGGGAATCAATATTGATAATAACTGAACCATCAGGAAGAGAACGACCTGTCTCCAGGATAGTCAAATTACCGGAGGCATCTTTAAAGACAGCCTTTTTATCCGAGCCTTCCAGAATGCCAATCAATAAGGGCTTACTATCTGAATTTTTCTTCATATCACCTTGCCCGGATGCAGATGAAAGGGTTGCGCCATAAACACTGAACACTTTTCTTGCGTTTCCTTTCTTGAGCATGACTTGCTGGTTTTGCACGACTGCAACCTGGAATCCGTCAATCATTCGCTGTCCAACTATTGCTTTTGTGACAGCGCCAGTGTATTCACGAAAGATAGCCTTCATCACCGATTCTTCCTGAACGATGCCGAGCAGAATATAAGGATTATCAGGTATGGCGGTCTTAACGGAATCTTTATAGCTGCCGGTCGAAGCAAAAATATTTCTCTTTGCGATAGCCTTACCGCCGCTTTTTGGCACGGTCTCAATTGATTTCACCTCCAGCGGTATTTTTACCTCTGCCGATACTGGTGCCTGATGGGGCACGGGCGCCTTCAGATATTTGGGCATCCCCGCCAGAAAAAAAGCGGCAATGGCTGCCATAACAATAAAAACCATATCTGAAAGATAACGAGTCATCATACTTCCATCCGAAAAGCATTCACCGTCACAAGAAAAGTCATCCCCTCACCGCTTACGGAAATATCCATGACTTTGACTGCAAGAATCTTTTTATTTTCCTGAATGCTTTTTAAAAATTTGACAAAAGATTCAGCATTGCCTGAAAGCCTGATCACAACCGGCACTTCGCTGATTTTTTCACTGTTGATAACTTCCGGCATTTCGAATCCCAAAACATTCAAACCGTTTTTTTCCGCGTATTTCATTATGACTTCCAGCATTTCTGTCTGAATATCCGAAAAACGTGCATCACGCGAATAAAGAGTGGAACGCACTTTATCCGGCTCTTTCACATCCCCCGCATCGCGCTTCTGCCGCGCCTGCTGAAGAAGCCGTGATTTCAATAAATAAGTTTCCTGCTGATCGGCAAATATTGCCCGTCTATCCTTGATGGCCGCATGAAGCGGATAGATAAGGAAACGCAGCAGGGCGAGGATGATAATGATGTACACACCAATGGTTTTCACCCAATTATTACTGCTATTCGCAATTAAATCCTTCATGGCTTTATCTCCACCGATAAAGCAAAGTTGTATGTTCCCGTAGAGGTCTCTTTCATTGGCGATCCCTTCAGGCTCACCTTCCCTATTTTTTCGCTGCGGCTGAGTTTCTTAATGACCATCAGAGGATCACGAGCCGACACTGTCATTTCCAGTATACCATTATTGAGAGCCAGATTTTTTAAATAGCTTTCCTCCGGAAGCGCGGCAGATAGAACATCCAGTATTTTCAGCGGTGGAACAGTTTCTTTCATTTTTGCCTCGAAATCCTTTATCGCTTCCTGTTCCCCTTGAAAAGCGCCGCCAGGGCTTAAAAAATTTATCTCCTTGTCAGCCGTCATGATTTTATTTTTCAAATCCATCAGAGCTTTGTCATAGTTATTAAGGGTCAAATAAAGCATCAGTCCATAGCCGAGGGCAGTGTAAATAGCAAAACGCAGCAAGACTTCCCTATTGATGTTTAGAGGCCATATCCCTTTTTTCAGACAGAATGGTCTGATAGAGATCCCCTCAACCGCCTTCATAAAAGGCGGGCTATCGAATCTCTGAATATTCTTCACGCGGGAAATAAGTGCCGACGGAACATCTACCGCTGTATCGCCATAGAACCTGATTTCCTTGATTAATGAAGCGTTGTCAGCGAGACCCATCAGGAAAAGTTCCAGGTCCGCTTTAGAAAAATCGGCAGCGGGGTATGAGGCTGCGTCCATGAATCTTCCATCTCCACAGGCAATAATCTGAATTTTTGATCCGCATAGGTAGATGTAAATCCCGGACGGCGAAGAAAGAAAAGTGAGATCTTCGGGAATAACATAACTGAAGGCAAAAGACTTCCTTAAACTCTCCAGTTGATCCCGTTCCCACGCCCATATATCCAGGATGACGTGTGTGGGAAATGTCTCCGCGATTTTACAGTGAAAATAGCAATTAACCATGGGAAAAAGATCCGGCGCTTCCATCTCTACGGCACGCAGGAGCTTATCCATCTTCATCGGAGGATAATGTTTCCTGATACGGATAACTTTACTTCTACCTAAAATAAGAATCCGCCGCTGTATACCGCCGGAGACAGGCTTAAGTCCATCGAGAGAACCGGAGTAAAGAAGCTCGGCTTTACCCTGACCGGCCATCTGGTAAATCTCCATTCCTTTCTCTCCTAAATATGCGGCTTGCCATTTTGACACCAGACTATTCCTCCTGCCAATATTGGATGAAATAGGGATAGAAAATACCTGATTCTATGGTGAGTCCGGTGCTGATTTTACAGAGACTTCGGGGGCTGCCGGTGCGAACTATAATATCCAGATAGGATGAAGGCATAAACCACCCCTGGGGTTGATCCAGATAAAACATTTTGCCCGTTAAGGTGACCAGTTCCGGCATTGTCTTAATTGTTTTTTTTGCGACATAAGACTTGATCTTCGCCACTTTGCTGTCATCGATACTCAGAAACGCCTTCAATACGGAATCACCGGCCGTATTGGGATTGAAGCCGGTATTAGGCAAAATCGTCAGGGAAGGAGAAATCCGTTTATAAAGTTCGGCATCGATGCCCCTGATCAGAGCCAATTCTTCCAT
>Ga0182021_10005388_pt1 | contig 15142 bp, 9 predicted proteins | sample 612E3MmetaG_FD_120493 | JGI IMG/M metagenome (GOLD analysis project Ga0182021, IMG submission 120493) | Permafrost microbial communities from Stordalen Mire, Sweden - 612E3M metaG (Illumina Assembly) | ecosystem: Environmental > Terrestrial > Soil > Wetlands > Permafrost | place: Sweden... | reverse complement strand
TCGACGTTGATGTACGGATCGAGCTTCAGGACGGACACTGCCAGTCCACGGGCCTTGAGGAGGCGGCCGACGCTGGCGGCGGTGATCCCCTTCCCCAGAGACGATGTGACCCCTCCGGTCACAAAGACATACTTCGCCATCGCGCGCTTCTCCTCCGGGGGTTTTTCCAATGATAGTGACGCGCGGGCTTCACCGCAAACGGTTCCGACGGGTAGGCGGGGACGAGCGCTGCCTCGCTTCCGGGCTGACATCCCAACGGTCTCGGGCTCGCGGTCGGCAGGTTTGAAGATCCGAAGCGCCCTGCGCGACGCGACGACCTTGTCTGCCAACTGGTTCGACCGCGCGGTCGACTCCTACGGCCAGTACATGCCCGAAGGATCGCCCGGGAAGAGAACCCGGCCGTCGATCAGCCGAACCGGCGGAATGTTCCCGAAGGCATTGCGGTCCACCTGCCCGACCTTCTTGAACTGCCCTGTGGCCGGATCATAGAGCTCGCCGAAAGTTGCCGAATCGGGGTCGGGGCTGACGACCAGCACCGTGCCATCCTTGAGCAGGGTCGCCGATGGGTCCAATCGACCGATCGACATGGCGCCCGTAAGAGTGAACCGACCAGTCGAGGGATCGTAGGTCTCGGCCGAGGGCAGCACGTTGTCTTCGATGTTGAAACCCCCGACCACGAGCACGCGGCCATCTGGAAGAACTGTGCCGCCCAGGTGGGACCGGGTCTTGGACATCGGACCGGTCGGACTCCATTTGCCGGTCTCGGGGTTGAAGATCTCGGCCGAGGCGAGCGTCCGCGTGTTCATCTCTTGATCGCCCCCGACAACGAGGACGTGGCGGTCGGGCAGAAGGAGCGCCAGAGCGTTCTCGCGCGCCGTCCGCATCGATCCGGTCCGAGCGAAGGTGTTCGTGGCTGGGTTGTATATCTCGGCCGTGGCCAGGAACCCGGTGCCAGGACCACTCGCGCCGCCCGCAAGCAGCACGCGCCCATCGGACAGGAGGGTCACCGTTTCGAACGCGCCTTCACCCGTGATTGGCCCTGTCAAGCTGAACTTGCCGGTTGCCGGATCGTACACGCTGTCCCGAGTCCCACCGCCGCCGTCGTCGACGAAGACTCGGCCATCGAGCAGGGTGACAGCCGAGCAGGTCCCGCTCGCCGCAGCCATTAGGCCGGTAAGTGCCCACTTGCCTGTGGCGGGGTCATAGAGCTGCGCCTCAGCAAGGCCCGCCCCAAGGTAGTCGATGTCGGTAGCCAGGACCCGGCCGTCATGCAGGAGCGCCACGCAGCCGCCGCCTCCGCCCGAGATCAACGAGCCCGTGTACGTGAAGACGCCGTGGAGAGGCGGGCTCGTCGGCGAAGCGCTCGGCGTCCCAGCCGGCGGAAACGACGTGGCGAGGGTGGGCGTGCCGGTCGGAATCGCGGTCGCCGATTGAGACTGCGAGGGCGACGGCGAATTCGACATGCAACCCGAGACCAATGCCGCTATGACAATGACCGCCAGGCCGGGTCTGGATAGCACCTGAACCGCTCCCTCTGCATGGCGTCGCACGCAGGCCTCTCGATCGCCCGAACCCCTCGATAGGGCGCCGGACGGTAGCGCCCTCACTGTAGACGACGCAAGGGCCGTTGCTCTTCAGATTCCTGCCTGCGTCGAGTCGCCTGGCGGTCGGGCGTTCTGGTCGACCGCACGCCCGCCCCGGTGGACTCTACTCCGACGGCGTGACGACGACCTTGAGCCCCTCGCGGGCGGCTGCGGTGGCGAAGGCGGCGTTGAACTCGCTCAGCGGGTAGGTCGCCGTGACCACCGATCGGACATCAACGAAGCCCGACTCGACGAGCCGGATGACCTCCGGGTACACCCGATTCATGCGGCGCGAGAGCTTGATTGTCAGACCCTTGCGGCGAGCAGTGGACGCCGTGAAAGACGTGTAGTCCTTCGACGGGATCCCGACGACGACCACGTTGGCGGCGGGGGCGGCGAGCACGATAGACGTTTCCATCGCGTCGTCCTCTCCGGCAACTTCAAACGCCACATCGACACCGTGGCCGCCGGTCGCGGCCAGGAGCTCGGCCCGCTCAGACCCTCCGGCCGCAAGCAGCGCGAGGTCGGCACCGGCCTTGCGGGCGGCCGCAACCCGATGGGGCAGCGCGTCGGTGGCCACGATCGTGGTGGCTCCGGACGCGCGCGCGAGCTGCACGATGAAGAGCCCGATCGGTCCACAGCCGAAGACGCCTACTCGCATGCCCGGCCGAATGTGCCCCAGGCGGACGGCGTGGAGGGCGACTCCAAGGGGCTCGAGCATCGCGACGTCTGCGTCGCTCAGGCTGTCGGGCACGGGAACGAGGCACCTTGCGGGCCAGGTCACGAGCTCGCGAAGAGCGCCGTCGGTTGGACCGTGACCGGCAAAGTGCAGGGCCAGACAGAGGTGGCCGTGCCCCGCCTTGCATTGCTCGCAAGCCTCACAGGGAATGTTCGGATCGATCGCGACGCGCCGGCCGGAGCGCGGCCCCGACTCGATCACGCCGCCCGCCTCGTGGCCCAGGACTAGCGGCCGGGACAGCACCGCGTCCCCAATCCCCGATTCGGCGTACCAGTGGAGATCGGAGCCGCAGATGCCGACCGCGGTCACTCGCACAAGCTCGTCGCCCGGACCGGGAACCGGCGGAGCCTCGTCCACGAGGCGGAGATCCCCGGCACCGAACAGCCGAACAGCCTTCATTCCGACTCCTTCGATCCGCCTGCGACCCTCAGCAGCTCCTGCTCGGCCGCCTTTGTCCATTGACCATCGCGCAGCCTGGCCGCAACGGTGGGAAATCGCTCGCCCAGTTCCGAGAGGCGCACGAGTCCGAGCTCGGTCAGAGCCGGGTAAACCATGATCTTGCCCCCGGAGGTGCGGGCCTCGACAGCTGCGAGGGCATCGGCGACTCCTTCGAAACCGGCCACCGCATCCAGCGAGATGTTCGTGTCGAGTTCGCCACTCTCGACCTTGCGAAGCACAGCCTTCATGTCCTGAATGCCGGAGCCGCTCGTGCCCAGGAGATAGCAATGCCGCTCGAGGTAGATGTTGAGGTCGATATCGGCTCGAGTGCCGGTCGCGAAACCGGCGAAGATGTTGATCCGGCAGCCCAAACCGGCGAGCCCGACCGCCTGACCGACGAGCGCCGGCGCCGGCACCATCAGCGCGATGTAGCTGAAGCCGGGCGCGACCTCGGTCGACCGGGAGTTGGTCACCTTCAGGTCGACCCCGCGCGATCTGGCGATGGCGCCCGCCGCCCGTTGGAGATTCGCAAGTCGAGCGTCGTCGACATCGACGGCCGCGATCGAGAGATCCTTCCAGCCCGCCGACGCGGCCCGGACGACATGCATCAGTCCCATCGGGCCGGCGGCTCCGATGACGGCCATCCGATCGCCGTCGCGAACCTCGCCGTCGGCCGGTATCGCCGAGTAGCCCTCGGCGGCGGATGAGCCAGTTGTACCCGTCCAGCGAATGAGGTCGTAGTGGACGCGACCGATGTCGATCGCGGTGGCACGCCCGATCGGGACGCCGCCGGTAACCACGTTGAACAGCCCTCGGAACGCCAGGCAATCCTGGAGCACCTCGATCGTGGCGGCGTTGGCGCCGAAGTACACGATGTCGTCGAACCCCTGGCGAGTGACCTCGCCGAGGTCGGCGACGCTCGCCACGTCGACGCCCACCGCGTCGACCTGCCACCGTTGGGCGGCGTCGGCAACCAGGGCGGTCAGCTGAGCGGGCCTGGCGGCGGCGATCAGATCGGCCATTCCGTCGACTGCGTGGCCCGCATCCGCGACGACGAGCAGCCGGCCGCCGGGGAGCGGCTCTCGGCGTTCGCGGTAGACATAGGACGCCTCGACGCAAGCCCAGGGCTCGACCAGGGCAACCGCCGAAGCGCTCGGTTCCTCGCCGACCGCGATGAGGAACCGCTCGTCCGTGCCGGGCTCGATGATCATCCGCTCGTCGAGCAGGACGTATTCCTGTAGCCCGCCCTCGAAGTTGTAACCGAACGCGGCATTCGCGGCCGCCGTCGGGAGATGCCGGTAGTCCGTCTGGATCAGGCAGCGCTCGCCGACGCGGTGACGGCGCACCTGATCGCCCACGGCGACGATGTGCCCGACCGGCTCGTGCCCGGGGACCGTCGGAAGCCGACCGGGCGCGTACGAAGGGATCTCCGCCAGCACGGCCGGGTCGAGGCCGGACAGGACTTCGCTCTTTCGAGGATGGCTCGTGAAGGCATGAAGGAGCTTCGTGTCGGAGAAGCAGATCCCGACCGCGTCCATCCGAACGAGGATCTGGTGCGGCCCCGGCTGCGATACGGCCTTGTCGCGGTTGTGAACGATCCGGCCCGCATCGACGATCTGAATCGCGTGCTGGGTGGCCGGGATGGGCCGCTCAGTCGGCTCCACTGCGGTCAAACTTCGGCTCCTAACTTACTTGAGCATCACCTGGCCGCCGGTCACCGGGATGGCCTGGCCGGTCTCATACCTCTGGGCGACGACATAGTAGAGGGCCTCGAGCACGTCGGCCGGCGTACAACCCCGACCCATCGGCACCTTGGCTTCGTAGAACCGGCGTACGTCCTCGATCGTCCTGGCACCGGGTACCTTGCCCTCGCGCAGGTACTGCACGAAGAGGCCGTTTTCCGGATCCGCCCAGAGCGGCCCGTCGAGGAAGTTGCCCGGGCAAATCGCGTTGACCTTGATGCCGTCGCCGACCAGCTCGAGGGCGAACGACTGCGTCAGGCCGATCCCGCCGAACTTAGCGCCGGCGTAGGCGCTGTTTCGGCTCGACCCGGTGAGCCCCGATTTCGAGTTGATCTCAACGATGTCGCCCCAGTAGTCGGGTCGCGCCCGATGCTGTCGAGCCAGGATCGGCGCGGCGTGTCGAACGCACAGGAAGAAGCCCCGGTAGTTGACCCGCGTAACGGCGTCGAACTCCGCAATCGGCTGAGTCGTGACGCCGCCGGCCCGCAGAATGCCGGCGTTCGACACGAGCAGGTCGAGCCCGCCGTAGCGGCGCACCACCTCGTCGAAGCAGGCCGCCACCGAGGCATCATCGGTCACGTCGAGCGCAACGCCGACGGCCCGCCCGGAGCCGGACACCGAAGCCAGGGCCTGCGCCTCGCGCTTCGCCAGCTCGGCATTTATGTCGGCCAGCACGACGTGGCCGCCCTCGGCGACGAGGTCGGCCGCGATGGCGTGGCCAAAGCCCTGGGCGGCGCCCGTGACAACGACGACCAGCCCCCGAGCGCGGCCCGCGACCGGCCCGCCGGCGGCGACCCCTTTCCGATACGCCTCGGCTTCCCAGAGCTCGATGAATTGCCGCTCCGCATCAGCGAGAGGGCGGACGCCGCCCAGACGATGCGCCTCGATGGTCACTCCGGCCGCGTCGAGGAAGACCTGGCGCACCGTGTCGGCCTGCGCGCAGGAATCGCCGACGGCAAACAGTCCGAGCCCGGGCACGATCACGACCGGCGGCACGCCAGCCTCAGTCGCAGCCCGCTCGGCAATCGCGCTGGTCAGGGCATCGATCAGCTGTTCCGGAGTCGCACCCTCGACCGCCTTCACGACTACGGGAAATGAGCCGGCGTACACGATCTGATCGGGGGTGAGCGGGCCGCACTGCGCCAGTTCGCGTCCCAGCTCCGAACAAGTCATCGAGACGGCGACGGGCGAGTCATCGAACGAGACGACCTTGAGCCGATTGCCGGTGGCGAGGAGCGCCCGCAGCGCCGGAGCGACTGCATGCAACGCGGCCCGAGCCTCGCCGGCTCCAAGCCGTTCGACGTCGCCCCACGAGATGGCCGGCAGGTCCGCCAGGTGAGCCTTGATGGTCGCGATCAATCGGGCGGACGTGGCCTCGATTTCGGCCATCGAGTCGCCGGTCACGATGAGCCCGTGGTTCTGAAGGAACATCGCTCGCGGAGCGGCCGTCCGCGTGCTGTCCGTGTACCTGCGCCTCGCGTCGCGTATGACCCGGGCGAGCGGCAATCCAGGATCTGTGTACGGGATCCACAGGACGGTCGAGCCGAAGAGCTTTTCGGCGATCTCGGCCCCACTCTGTGCGCAGGCGACCGCATTCACCGTCGTCGGATGCGTGTGCAGGACGAACGGCTCCGGTAGGAGCGCGTGGAACAGCAACTCGACCGATGGACGTCGGTCGTCGGGTACGCCGACGCGGGCGGCGAGGGCGACCTGCATGACTTCGTCAGTCCCGCCGGCGACCTTCCGGTCCGGAGGCGCCTCGAGAAGCTCCATCAGCGGCGCGATGTCGAGCGCGATGACAGATTCGCTCGTCAGCGCCGCGAGCGAGGTACCGCTCGGCTTGATGTAGAGGACGCCGTCGATCTTTACCGAGCTGTTACCACCGCCGCCCCGCGCGAATTCCGGGTCATCCCCGAATCGGCGCGAGAGCGCGACGAGCTCGCGCAACAGGCGACTCGCCCTGGACCGCCCTTCCGGCGTCGACTGGTTGTTCACGCTTGGGTCCTCGCAGCAGATCGAGTGTTGATGAGATCGGCACCGGTCACCTGGAACCATCTGATGCGCGCTTCGCGGTCGCCAAACCCGGCGGTCAGCCGGCCATCGCCGTCGACGTAGCCAGCCTTGCCGGACGTACTGAGTTCCTGGTGTGCCGCCACGACGCAAGTGCCCTCCCAGAAGGCTTCACGAGCAAGATCGGACAGCAGCTCGCCACCGCGCGAAGCCGGCCCGACAGGAATCATCCGTTGGGTGTTGTGTTCGGTGCCCGCCATGACCACGATCCCGGCGCCACGGAGCACGGTCACGTAGCGATCGACGACTTCGCTCAGGTTCCGCCCGGGAATCAATTCGGCAAGGTAGACGCCACGACCCAACAGCCGCTCGGCCAGGGCCTCGGGCGGATCCTCGAAGGGGCAGATAGGCGACGCGCCGTCGGCGAGGATCGGGTAGCACGGGATCCCGCCGAGCTCCAGGATGAGCCGGTACGCCTCGTCGAATGATGTGGCCGCCTCGGGCACGAACGCCGGCTTGCCGGCCTTCATCAAGTTCGAGCGAATCGCCTCCTGGACGGCCACGGCATCGGCGGTGTCGACACTCGTGGGGGCCTCGAAGAGCCGGCCGAGCAGCCCGGCGCGGTCGCCCGCCGCGACCTCCTCAAAAAACTGCTCCTGGAATGCCTGCGCGACGTGACGCTCCTGGAGCGCGACCCACTCGATCGGGACCCCGCATCGCTCCGCGACCGACGCAGCGATATGCCGATCCGTCTTGCCGCCGTCCATGCCGGTCCGCTCGAAACGCGCCGCGATGAGCGCTGTCATCTGTCGCATTCGCTCGTCACTGGCCGCCCGCATCGTCGCCATTCGACGCGCGGCAGAAGGGATGGGCGGGTCGAAGCGCGTGATCGCCTTACCGCAGAGGTACATCCGATTGACGTTGGTCGGATCGTTGACGAGCGTGCCACCGCCCGGAAGGTCGTCGATCAGCGTGATGACCTCGAGCCCGAAGAGCGGCACGACACCCGCCCGCAACGCCGCGGCCGAGAAGCGCGAGTAGACGCGGAAGTCGTGGTAGTTCGCGGTGCCGATCGCCGCGACACCCTCTGCAGCAGCGATCTGGATGGCGTCTTCAGCCGTGTGGAACGCGGAGAAATTGGGCGGAAGGTGGACGTGGGTATTGACGATCGGTCCCCGCGACACCGCGTCCGTGTCGCCTTTCGGGCGATGGCTGTAGTCCATGCTTCCCTTCGACCGGTGCCGGCCGGCGTTCTCCCCTTGGCCAGGCGCAACTGCGGGAGACCAGGCCGCCCTGCAGCGATGAATCTCGGCTATTCCGATTAGTTTCGGCTATTTCCGATTAGTTGCCGCCGCCCGCCATATTACGTGCCCGCGGTTCGACGATCAAGCCGCCACCGAAATCGGTCGCACGCTCCTGCCGTAACCCGACCGACCTGGAGAACCGGGCGTCCGAACCCGATCCTGGCGCAGTTCGGCGCATCTTGCACGGCTCGCCCCTGCGGCCTGCGTGCCGCGCTCCCGCCCTGGTCATGCGAGGTCGAGCATAGAGCCCCGGCCGCTCGAATGAGCGGTTGCCGCTCAAATGAGAAGCTGCTACGATGCCGCCGCCCCCGCCTGCCCCTCCGGCCTTCTCCAACTCCGGTGCCGCTACGTGGGTCCGAACGAGGAGAAGATGAACCAGTTGATCCGATCCGAGGGGCACGCAACGAGCCTCCAGGTGGTCAACACGGTGCTTGCCGCGCGCCGCTACTTCCTCGACGGCGCGAGCAAGAGCGAGATCGCCCAGGAGCTCGGAATCTCGCGCTTCAAGGTCGCCCGGTTGCTCGAGGCAGCGCGCCGGGACGGGATCGTCCGGATCGAGATCGGGGCACCTTCGGACATCGACATCGAGCTTTCGAGCCGGCTCGCGTTACGTTACGGCTTGCGCAGCACGCTTGTCGTCCGGTTGATCGATGGGCCCGACGAATTCAAGCGAGAGCAACTGGGCCGGACCTGCGCCGAACTGCTGACGGAGACGCTTGAGGCGGACGACGTCCTCGGAATCTCATGGGGCCGGACGCTCCACTCGATGGTCGGGCACCTGTCCCGACTGCCCGGCTGCACCGTGGTCCAACTCGTGGGCAGCGTCCCCACCCTCGAACTCGACGTCAACTCGATGGAGCTGGTTCGTAGGGTGGCGGAATGCGCCGGCGGCGCCGTGTACCCGCTCCCGGTGCCGATGCTCGTCGACAGCCCGGAGATGGCCGCAGCGCTTCGGCGCGACCCGCACGTGCACAAGACCATCGACATGTTCGACCGGCTGACCAGAGCGGTCGTGGGCATCGGGGCGTGGACGGCCAGTGGATCGACCGTGCGCGCGGCGCTGCCCGAGGAACTCGCCCTGGAACTCGACGCGGCCGGCGCCGTTGCCGACGTCTGCTCGACTTTGCTCGACGCCGGCGGTTCCGAACTTCGCGCCGCCGGATTGCCCGGCCGGTTCATCGCCATCAGCGCGGAACAGCTTCGAGCCGTTCCGGACGTCGTGGCGATCGCCGGCGGCGGCGCCAAGGCGCCGGCCATTCTCGCGGCCCTTCGAAGCGGGCTCATCCACCGATTGATCACAGATGAGGAAGCGGCCCGGCTGCTCCTCGCCGAATGAAGAGGACAGCAAATCACATGAAGACGACGCCACGAACAGACGCAGAGGTGAACAGCATGGTCACGGATCCGGCTTACAAGAGCGACAGTCGACCCGATTTCGCGCCCTTCGACGAGTCGCTCGGCTCGATCCGAGGCTTCGACTTTGCCGGAGACGCCGGCTCCGAGATCGCCGCGGGGAAGATCGCTGCGTCCACGGCGCTCGACCTGCTCGACGACATGCTGGCCATCCGCGAGCTGGAGGAGATGATCGTCCGCCTCCGCTCCGGTGGCTACGACCCGCTGCCCGGCTACGACTACCGCGGCCCCACTCACGTCTCGATCGGTCAGGAGGCCACGTCTGTCGGCGCCTGCACCGCCATTCGACCGGACGACCACATCACCAGCTCGCACCGAGGCCATGGCGACGCGATCGCCAAGGGCTTCGCCGCGGTGCGGTCGATGTCGGCCGACGAATTGCGGGCTCGCGCGCCGTGGTCGAAGGCCAAGGACCGCGACGGGCTCCTGGCGGACGCGCTCGAGGAGCACGTCTACAAGACGATCGCTGAGCTCTTCGGCAAGGAAGAGGGTTACTGCCGAGGGCGCGGCGGCGGCATGCACATCGGCGACTTCGCGACCGGCCATCTCGGCGCGAACGCGATCGTCGGCGGCAGCGTCCCGATCGCCACTGGGGCGGCGATGGCTCTCCGTTATCGCGGGTCCGACAAAGTCGTCTGCTGCTTCGCGGGCGACGGCGCGTACGCCAACGGTGTCGTCCTCGAGGCTCTGAACTGGGCCTCCCAGGAGCAGTGGACGAACCACCTTGCCGGGGCGCGCGCAGCCGGCCTGCCGGTCATCTACCTGATCGTCAACAACCACTACGGGATGACCCATCGGACGGACGAGGAAGTGATGGGCGTCGACCACCTGGCCCGCCGAGCGGCCGGGTTCGCCCAGAACAACATGCACGCCGAGACCGTAAACGGCATGGACGTGCTTGCTGTCCGCGACGCAATCGAGCGGGCGGCCGCGATCTGCCGCGAAGGCAACGGTCCGGTCCTCATCGAGGCGAGCACGTATCGGTACTACGGCCACTCGCTCTCCGACCCAAGGAACGAGTATCGGACGCGCGAAGAGGAGGCTGCCTGGCGCGCGGTCGACCCGATCGAGCGGCTCAAGGGCCAGCTGATCGCCGCCGGAGTTGCCGACGCGGCCGCGCTCGCGGCGGTCGAGTCGGGCGCCCACAAGCGCAACGCTCGCGCGGCCGTCCGGGCCTCGAAGGCGACTGACCCGAACCCGGCCGATCTGCTCAAGTACCTCTACACGGACACCGCCGCCGACGTCGTCCCGGATCCCGAGGGCGCGGTCGTCACCTACGCGGACCCGCCCGTGGCAAAGCGCGTCAACGGCGTGATGACGTACAAGGACGCGCTCCGCGAGGCGCTCGTCGAGGAGATGATGCGCGACCGCCGGGTCGTGGTCTACGGCGAGGATGTCGCCGACTACGGCGGGGCGTTCAAGCTCACCAAGGACCTGCTCGAGGCGTTCGGCCGGCAGCGTGTCTTCAACACGCCGATCTCGGAGGCCTGCATCTGCGGCACGGCCGTCGGCGCGTCGATGGTCGGCATGCGGCCGGTCGTCGAGCTGATGTACATGGACTTCGCGCTCATGGCGTCGGACCAGATCGCGAACCAGGCCGGCAAGTGGCATTACATGTCGGGCGCACAGGTCGAGGTCCCGCTCGTCATCCGCGCCTCCGTCGGTGCCGGCAAGGGCTACGGCGGCCAGCACTCGCAGTCGCTCGAGAGCGTCTTCACCCACATCCCCGGCATCTACGTCATCTACCCATCGACACCCGCCGATGCGAAAGGGCTGCTGAAGTCGGCGATCCGGACGAACAACCCCGTCCTGTTCGTGGAAAGCCAGAGCCTCTACAGCACCAAGGGCGTGGTGCCCGAGGAAGACTACCTGGAGCCGATCGGCGTCGCCCGAGTCGTTCGCCAGGGCACCGACGCTACGATCGTGGCCTGGGGCCCGGCGGTCCTGGACGCGCTCGCGGCCGCCGAGCGATTGAAGGCGGAGCAGGGCATCGAGACCGAGGTCATCGACCTGCGGAGCCTGATCCCGCTCGACATGGAGACCGTCCTGGCCTCCGTGCGCAAGACCGGTCGCTGCGTCGTCGCCAGTCAGGCCGTCCTTATCGGCAGCTTCGTCAACGAAATCGTCGCCCGCATCCAGCTCGAGGTCTTCGACTATCTGGACGCACCGGTCGGCAGGGTTGGTGCCGCCAACGGCATCTCGCCTCAGGCCGAGGGTCTCGAGAAGGCGTTCCTGCCGAACGCCGGCGACATCTACGCGGCCGTGGCCGCGCTACTGTAGATCCCGGCCGATCGCCGATTCCGCGAGGGACATCATGGCTCATCCGATTCTCATGCCGAAGCCCGGCCAGATGACCGAGGAATGCGTCCTCGTCGCGTGGCACAAACGTGAAGGCGACGTGGTCAAGAAGGGCGACGTGCTCTTCGAGATAGAAACCGACAAGTCGAACATGGACGTGGAGGCCTTCGAGGAGGGCGTGCTGCTGAAGCGCGTCGTCCAAGAGGGCGAGACGGTCCCGGTCAACGCCGTGTGCGCCTACGTCGGCGAGCCGGGTGAGGCCATCCCGGAGACGCCGGCAGCGGCTCCGGTCGTGGCCGCAGCGGGGCAGGCCGAACAAGTCGCCTCCGCACCCGTTGCTCTACCGGTGGCTCCGGCGCCTGCGGCCGTTGCTGTGGCGGCATCGTCGCCTGCCGGCGGCGACATCCGCCTGCGCATCAGCCCCCGTGCCAGCCGGCTCGCCGCCGATTCGGGCATCGACCCGCGCACCATCACCGGCACGGGCCCTGAGGGCCGCATCACCGAACGTGACGTCAAGGCGGCATCTTCGAAGCCGGCGGCGTCTTCGAAGCCGGCGGCGTCTTCGAAGCCGGCGGCGGCCGTGGAGGCAACCGCGGAGGCAACCGCGGATGCAGCCGTGGCGCAGCCCGCAGCCCCGCCGGCAGCGGCTGTGGCGGTGCCGGCCGTCGCGCGACCGGCCCCGACCCCCGCTCCCGCCCAGCCAATCTTCGTAGCGGATCCCGACGATGCGGCGCCGCGGCCCATGAGCCGAATGCGCCGGGTCATCGCCGAGCGGCTCACGTTGAGCGCAACGACCGTCCCTCAGTTCACCGTCACGGTGGCCGTCGACGCGACACGGCTGCTGGCCCTGCGGACGGAGTTCAAGGCCGCAGGCACGGCGCTGACGGTCACCGACTTCATCGTCTCGGCGACCGCACAAACGCTGGCAGAGTTCCCAGACGTCAACTCACGCACCGATGGCGTCGCGGTCTGGCCTCGCCGTCGCGTTCACATGGGCGTCGCCGTGTCGGTACCCGACGGCCTCGTCGTGCCCGTAATCCGCGACGCCGATCACCGCTCGCTCGACGAACTGCACGCTCGAGCCGCGGCGCTGGCCGAGGCAGCGCGCAACGGGGCACTCAGTCCGGACGAGATGACCGGCAGCACGTTTACTATCTCGAACCTGGGTATGTTCGGCGTCGACGAGTTCAGCGCGATAATCAACCCCGGCGAATCGGCGATTCTGGCGGTTTCGAGCATCGTCCCGACGGCGGTGGCCATCGGCGACGGAATCGGCATCCGGCAGATGATGAAATTGACACTCACGGCGGACCACCGGATCGTCGACGGCGAGCTGGCGGCCAGGTTCCTCAACGCGCTCCGCCGCAGGCTCCAGGATGCCGACGCATTCCGCAGCGACGTACTAAATGGCTGACAGAAGGCCGCAGACCGGAGGCAGCATGAATCGCACCGAGAAGCTCGGTTGGGTTGGGCAGAGCGTCTGGCTCGACAACATCACCCGAGACTTGCTGAACAGCGGCAGGCTCGAGCACTACATCCGAGACCTGTCCGTGACCGGCCTTACGTCGAACCCGTCGATCTACGACAAGGCGATCGGTGGCTCCTCCGATTACGACGAAGACATCCAGCGGCTCGCCGGCGGTGGCGCAGATCCCGAGAGCATCTTCTTCGAGCTGGCGCTCGACGACCTCCGCCGCGCGGCCGACATGTTCCTGCCGATTCATCAGCGGACGAGCGGCGTGGACGGTTTCGTCTCGCTCGAGGTGTCGCCGCTCCTCGCCAACGACGCTGCCACGACGATCAGCGAAGCCGCCAGGCTGCACGCCCTTGGCGGCCGGGCGAACCTGCTGATCAAGATCCCCGGCACGACCGCGGGTCTGACGGCGATCGAGGAAACGATATTCGCCGGCATCCCGGTGAACGTCACCCTGCTCTTCTCGTCCGATCAATACCTTGCGGCCGCGGAGGCCTACACGCGGGCGATCGAACGCCGCGTCCGGGCTGGACTGGATCCGTACGTTCCCTCAGTCGCGTCGGTCTTCGTCAGCCGCTGGGACGGCCCAATCGCCGGCGATCTACCGGATTCGCTCCACCTGAAGCTCGGCATCGCGATGGCCCACCGGACGTACGGCACCTACCGTTCGCTGCTGGAGGACATCCGCTGGCAGCGTCTGCTGAATGAAGGAGCCCGTCCCCAGCGGCTACTTTGGGCCAGCACCGGCACGAAGGACAAGACCGCCTCAGACGTCCTCTACGTTGAGGCGCTCGCCGCCCCGCTGACCGTCAACACGATGCCCGAAGAGACGCTGCTTGCGTTTGCCGACCACGGAAGTGTCACCGGATCGATCGTCCCGGGGGTGGATTTCCTCGGCGGACGAATCGTCGCCGGGGCCAATAGCCACAACGAAGCCCTGATCGCGCGGTTCGAGAAGGAAGGCGTCGACATCGACGAACTCGGGGGTCTCCTGCAGCAGCAGGGTGTCGTGGCCTTCGAAACCGCCTGGCGATCGCTGCTGGCGCGGATCACGGAGACGGCGGCGACCCCAGCCACGCGCTGATTGCTCGGGGCGGAGTCCCTCGCCAACTACAAAGAAAGACGCCGTAACCTACCGCCAGTCTGCTGGCCTCGGTTACGGCGTCGCTGTTTCCACTACGAGGGGCCGGCCCGGCTCTCGATCGGACCGGACCGGCCCCGCCGCCCCCCGGGTCGCCGAGTGGCGCCCGGGAAGCCTGCGTGGACCTGGAAACTACTTGGCCTCGACGGCCGCCGCCTTGCCGCCGCGGAGCGGTGCCGGCCGGGTGAACTTCTTGGGCAGGGTCTCGGTGCCGACGAGAGTCTGGTTGTCCTCGCCGCGGATGAAGGCCTCGACCCGGTTGAAGGCGATGTCGTCGTGGAGCTGGATCGGCGGGCTCTTCTTGAAGTAGGCCGACGGTGCCACCAGAGCGCCCTTGAGACCGCGATCGAGTCCGAGCTTGAGACAGCGCAGAGCGTCGATGACGACGCCGGCGGAGTTGGGGCTGTCCCAGACTTCGAGCTTCATCTCGCACTTGAGCGGCACGTCACCAAAGGTCGTGCCCTCCATGACGATGTAGCAGTACTTGCGGTCGAGCAGCCAGGGCACGTGGTCGGACGGGCCGACGTGGATGTTGTCGGGATCGATCTCGTAGTCGAGCATGCTCGTCACGGCGTTGGTCTTGGAGATCTTCTTGGACTCGAGGCGCTCGCGCTCAAGCATGTTGAGGAAGTCGGTGTTGCCCCCGAAGTTGAGCTGGTAGGTGCGATCGAGGCGAACGCCGCGGTCCATGAAGAGGCGCGTCAGGACGCGGTGGCTGATCGTGGCCCCGACCTGGCTCTTGATGTCGTCGCCGATGATCGGCAGGCCCTTCTCGGCGAAGCGGCGCTGCCAGTAGGGCTCCCGGGCGATGAAGACCGGGATGCAGTTCACGACCCCGACGCCGGCGGCGAGGGCCTGCTCGACATACCACTTGGTCGCCTCTTCGGAGCCGACCGGGAGGTAGTTGATCATGACGTCGACCTTGCGCTCGCGCATGATCCCGGCCACGTCGGCCGTGGGCCCGGGGGCCTTCTCGATGATCTGGCTCAAGTACTTGCCC
>Ga0182021_10005387_pt1 | contig 15143 bp, 13 predicted proteins | sample 612E3MmetaG_FD_120493 | JGI IMG/M metagenome (GOLD analysis project Ga0182021, IMG submission 120493) | Permafrost microbial communities from Stordalen Mire, Sweden - 612E3M metaG (Illumina Assembly) | ecosystem: Environmental > Terrestrial > Soil > Wetlands > Permafrost | place: Sweden... | reverse complement strand
GCCAGCATCGTTTCCAGGGCTCGCACGTGTCTAATCGGAACGCCGCGAGCAAATCCACCCGCCTCTCGGCCGGAAGGATGCACGCAGCACCCCGCCGCCAACCGAAGTCCGACAGGCTGCTAGCCTTGGACAAGGCCGGGGGCATGGATTTCCCATTGCCGGTATTGCCTGAGAATTGCGGGAACAAATCCAACTCACGTCAATCGGGACGGATCGATCTCGCGGGGCAATCGAATGCAAAAGGACGCGACATAGGCGGCGAATGCTGAATACCGCCGAAAGCTAAGATGGTGCGGACGGCGGGACTTGAACCCGCACAGCCTTTCGGCCGAGGGATTTTAAGTCCCTTGTGTCTACCGTTTCACCACGTCCGCAATCGATGTTCCTGGGTTTTCGCGCCGGCGTGCCACAGCTTGGCGCATGCTAGGATTTGTGCAACGGCGTGGCACGATTCTCTACCCGCACAAGCTGCCTTTGTCCAGCCGGTTCGCCGCAGCCAAATGGAGGGGTACACGCAACCGCCAGCCCGAGTGCTGCTCTGACACCAGCCAGCCGTCGCCGCTGCCTCATCGGACACGAGGAAACATTGTTACAAAACTATCGCAGCGGCAGTTGGTCTCAGGCTTGGCAGAGACGCAACCGTTGACCGGCATAGGCAAAAACAATATTAAGCAAACAGCGCGGCAAGACCGCGAGCTGCCATGGAAGGTTTCTGCCTGAGTGTTCCGTGGCGAACACCTGCATATGGACTAGCAGCACGCATTTGGAGGGGGGCAAGCGGTGTTCACCGTCACCGCTTGCTTTTTTTCGTTTGTCCCTCCATTCCCGGCAGCTTCCCCGATCCATCTCCAAAACTCAGCTTGACCGCGACGCATCCAGCGTAAACCCTTGATCGAATTCGATTCGAACACCTGGATCTTCCGCTATGCAAAAACCTCTGACACGCATCATCGGCCTCGATCCAGGCCTGTGTAATCTCGGCTGGGGGGTCATCGATTGGGATGAAGCGCGGCTGACCTTCGTTGCCTGCGGCACCCTCAAGTCCGCGGCCGCCGATCCCATGGGCGGCCGGCTTGCCTCGCTGTTCGCCGGTCTTGAGGAAGTGCTGAATGCCTGGGGGCCGGCCGAGGCCGCGGTCGAGGAAACCTTCGTGAACGGCAATGCACGCTCGGCACTGAAGCTCGGGCAGGCGCGGGGCATCGCCCTTCTGGTGCCGGCGCGCGTGGGCTTGAGCGTTGCCGAGTACGCGCCGAACACTGTCAAGAAGACGGTTACGGGCTCCGGCCACGCCGATAAGACGCAAATCCGCGCCATGATCCGCTACCTTCTGCCCAAAGCCTCGCCAGGAACGGCGGACGCGGCCGACGCGCTGGCGATTGCCATCACCCACGCCCATCACCGGCGCGCGCGCGCGATTGCGGCGGAATACGCGTCGGTTGTGTAAAACGCTCCTGCCTGCAAGCGCCGCGCGCCAGACTCGCGCTAGTGTCCTGTCTCTGGATCACCGTCCCGTTTGCCGCACGCTCGCACGGTAATCCGGAGACAAAAGGGACACTTGCAGAATCAAAGTGCTAGTGTGGCGTCTCGCAATTGCCTTTGCTAGGCCCGCAACAAAGCTGGCAGGCAATTGCGAGACGCCACACCAGCGTTGGATGCTAAAGCGGTGTGCCGGCCGGTAGAGGCCAGATGCGCCCGTTACCAGGGCGGCGGTCCCAGTTCATTGGAGTAACGCATGATCGGGAAATTGCGAGGCGCCGTCGATGCCGTAGGCGCGGAACTTGCCATTATCGATGTCGGCGGTGTGGGCTACGAGGTTGCCTGCTCATCGCGTACGCTCTCCGCTCTTCCGGCCCCAGGCGAGCCCGTGACCCTTTCCATCGATACTCATGTCAGGCAAGACGCAATCAAGCTCTACGGCTTCCTGACCGAGACCGAGCGTGGCTGGTTCCGCCTGTTGCAAAGCGTACAGGGCGTGGGCTCGAAGGTTGCGCTCTCGATCCTGAGCACCCTCGATACCAGCCAGCTTGCCCATGCGATAGCTCTGCAAGACCGGGCCATGGTGGCGCGCGCGCCCGGCGTTGGCCCCAAGGTCGCATTGCGTATCGTCAACGAGCTTAAAGACAAGGCGCCGCCCGCCGCGATCTCCGCGGCTGGACAGGCAACAGCGGCCGTACCGCCTTCGGGTGCCGCTGGGCCGGGCGCCTCACCCGAGACCGAGGCCATATCCGCGCTCCTCAATCTCGGTTACGCGCAAGCTCAGGCAAACGCCGCCGTCGCCGCCGCCTTGCAGAAGGCAGGCGATCCGCCACGTACCGAAAACCTCATCCGGTTGGCGCTTAAGGAGCTTGCACGCTAAGCGCGCGCGGATTGCGCGGCATAACCCTTGAATTTGGGCAAGCGGATGCACGCATGTAAGGGGGGAGCCAAATATTCCGGCAAATTGCCGCAAGCAGCGCGCGCAGGGCTTCAACCGCTATTTTTGGTAATTACATACCCAGCACGCGCATCTGCAGCGGCATGGCTGCCGCTGGCTGCGCGATATTTGAGTGGAGGCATGCATGTCTTCGAACTCGGATGGCGACTTGCCCGACTACATCACCGACAACTCGCTGAACGAAGATGCAACACTGTTTCTTCCAGCCACCGATGGGAATCGCGATCCCTGGACATTTTTTTTCTGGGGCATTCTGATCGCTTTGGCAGGAAGCGTGCTCGTGCCGGTGGCACCGTGGCTTGCGGGTGCCCTCATCGCAATTGGCTACACATTAACCGCCTGCACACTGGCCGGCAGCAAAAGCCGCTTCGCGAGGTCGCTGGCCATCGGCTTTACACTTGCCGCCGTTCTGGGAGCGGGGCTCATTGCCGCCGATATCTTCGCACCCAAGGCAACCTGGCACTTCATCTTAGTGGCGGGCAGCCGCCATCTCATCTTCCCGAGCTTTGCCCTGATGCCCTGGGTGCTGGGCGTGCTCAAATACGTCCAGGCGCTCATCGTGCGGTCACGGCGCCGGACCGCCATCCGGCTGACGCCGGGACCACAGCGAGGCTAACTTATCGAACCTTACGCTTTTTCTGCGCGGGCTGAGCTGCCGGCGTCTCGACCGCGGCGGCGATCGTCTGGGCTTTTGCCTGAAGCTCGCGGTGGTAGGCGTCGTACCCCGCCATAAGCTCAGCGAAGAGCGCACGCGCCGAACGGCCGTCGCCGGCTTCGGTCAGGGTTATGTGGTCCGGCTCCGCCAACGGCGGCGAGGACGAAGCCCATGCGTGGATGGAGCATGACCCGCCCATATACTTGGCCCAATCCCAGAAGTAGGCACCGACGGAAGCCGCGGACTGCCGCTGCGCCGCACGCACGGCATCGAGCCCTGGCGGAGCGTGCCAGCGCGCGAGCCTTTCATCGCCCGCGTCTATCATGCGCTCATAGGATGCGATTTCCTGCACGTTGAGGGCCCGGCAAGCCTGCGCCCCCATGGAACTCGCAAAGCCGGGCAGCCTTGCCGCGTCGGGTGGCCCGGCGACGAGAATGGAAGCTTGCGGAGCCCTTTCCTTGATCAGTTCGATGAAGGCCGAAAGCCGCATCTCATACTGTTTCATATCCAATCCAACGTCGAAGCCCTCGCGGGTGCCATATTCGATAAGGATCAGATCCGGATTGAGCTTCTTGAGGTCGTTCGCCAGGAAGTCCGGCGACCACCTTTCCGCTGTCGACGCGGTCGCACCAGGCAGCCCGAGGCTGCTGTACACGATACCCCTGCCATTGGTACCTGTCGCGGCGGAAAGGACCGCGATGGGGCCATCGCCCTTGGGCTTGATCAGGATCTCCCGGGCCTTCGCGGAAATGCGGATCGCTGTCTCGTTCGTGCGCGGCGCTTGGGTCGGCACGGCCTTGGTGTCGCCGTCCAGGCTGACGAGAGCCGTGCCGAAGCCCGGACCAGTCATGAACGTCACCTCGGCCCAGTCGAAAGCGCCCGGTGCCGCCGTGAAGCGAATCCAGGCCTCGCTTGCCCCCGACGTCATCCTGACGCCGGTGATACCGAACGGTCCTTGCGCCCCGGCAGCCGAGCTAACGAGGTTCCATTGCCCGCCCCGGCTGATCTGCATTCCGCGGATCGGGAACAGGCCAGGCATCATCAGGCCCCGGCCGGCCGAGCCGAACCGGCTCGTTAAATGCTCTCGCAAAGGCCCTGCGAAGCGGTCGTAGGCGATATGGTCGTCACCCAGATGCAAGATCGACACCGGCTGAGTGCGCCTTCCGGATGCAAGCGCCGAGAGCGCGGCATAGAAGTTCGCAAGCGATCTCGCCGGGGGCAGGATCGCCGGCTCGAACCCTAGAGTGGGTTCCGTGACGGTGGCGAAGCGGCCTGGGGCTCCAGCGGATGCCGGCCGGCGGGTCTCGACGGTGGAGAACGCACCGAGGATAGACGGCCCGATATCCGGCATAAGATGAGCCTGCACGTTTTGCATGCCGAGCGCGGGCATCTTCAGGGACAGGAAATTCGTCTTGTAATCGCGGTTGAGCGCCGGGGCCCCTTGAACATTGCTGGGCGAAGTGCTGTCCGCCTCTTCCTCCCCCCAATTCATCCCAGGCAGGCAGCCCGGAAGCAGGGGGCCAAGCAGCAACAGCAGGCCCACGCGGCGGATGCAGCGCGGGAGATTCCGGACATTGTGCTCACGACCCTGCATAAAAACTCCTGCGAAACAGGCCTTAGCTATCGAGACTTCGTGCCTTCCTCTCCGTGCCAGCGGAAATCGTCGGCCCGGCCTTCCTTTACGGGCAAGGCTTCGCCCTTGCTCAGAACCTTGAAATAGAGACGGTCTGCGAGTGGCGTTTGCCTTTGAATTTCACGCATCGACAAATCGCCCACGGGTGTTATCACGGCAATCGATGTCAAGCCATTGCCAAGCTCGGCCAGGATGTATTCGCCCGACTGGCTGCCTGCTTCCGCAAAGGCGGCCTGGTCGCGCCGCGCGGCGTCGGGCGCGGTTGGAACCGCGGCCACGGCCTCGGTCCTGAAGTTGGCGGTGGTAGATTTGGCCACGGGGTCCGGCTTGCCGCCGGAGGTCTCGGGCTTCCAGCCGCCAGTGGAACCCGTGGCCGCGCTTTTCGCCTGCGAGCCGTGTGCGGGCGCAGGCACCACGCGCGCCTGCTCCTCCTCGTCGCCCGCAAGCGGAATATTCCGCTGCGCACGCGCCTGTGCCAGATCGCGGCGGATGGAAACCTCGACGAAACTCGCAACCTTGCGGTAGCCGGCCTGGGTCAGCCCCGAGCCATCGCCCTCGCGCAGGCGCTTGGTCTGGCCGGCGATGTCCGCTCCCCAGGCACTATAGCCGCCGCCCTGGTCGGCGAACCCGGCGGAGATCTCGACGAATTTGGCACCGTTGAGGTAGACGGCTTGTCGGACCGTATCGTTCAGTCCGGCCACGAACTCGTTTAGCGACGGATTGCTCATGGGCGGCAGGCCAACCCAATAAACCGCGATGCCCGCGTTCCTGAGCTTCTTGATAAGTTTTTCGGCTTCCTTGCCGTAAAGCTCTTTCCAATCGGCGGAACCTGGCTGCACATTGCCCGCAGCCGTTCTGATCGAGATCCTGTCGTTCATGCCCATCATTAAGACGGCGATGTGAACAGGCCCCCCGGAGACTAACTTATCGGCTTCGGCCGAGAGGCCGCTTTGCTCGGCGCGCACCAGCCCGTAACCGGACCGGCTCACATCGAAAACTTCCAGGGAAGCCTCGCTCTTAAGCGCATCTTGCAGCCCCGCCGTGAGCCCGGCGCCGTACCAGTCGCCGATCACGCGGATCTGATAACGGTCCCCCTGAGGAAATGGCGTAATGTAGCTGGATGAGGTAACGGTTTGCGCGGACGCGCCGGCCATGCCCCAGAGCGAAAGAAGCAAGACGGAAAAGAGGGCCGCGAGCCGCTCGCGCGCTCTCCCTTTCAAACCCTCCAAATTGCCCCCGCAGTCAATGCTGAAGCTCAAGCCTGGTTCTCCCCGGAATCCTTACGTTAGCTATATTACAGATTGTGACAGGATCAAGCCCTGGCGGGGGACGCACTGTCTTCTGTGGGCAAGGTGAGGATTGCCGGCCTCAATCGAGCGCGCAACCTGTGGGCACGGCTTTGGCGCCAGCCGCCGCCCGCGCCGTGGGGCTGACGGGCGTCCGGCCAGAAACTGTCGCAATTCCTGCTGAAATCCGCCCGCTTATGAGCTATATGCACTCCGCTGCGCACGTTTCCGCATCCGTCATTGTCCACCTGCCGCATTCCGCAAGCTTCCAGGAACCCGCACAAATGAGCAAGCCGATCCGCAAGGCCATTTTCCCCGTCGCAGGCCTTGGCACACGTTTCCTTCCAGCCACGAAAGCCATGCCCAAGGAAATGCTTACGGTCGTGGACCGTCCCATCATTCAGCATGTGGCCGATGAGGCGCGGGCCGGCGGCATCGAGCACTTCATTTTCGTCACGGGCCGCAACAAGGGCGTGATTGAGGATCACTTCGACCACCAGTTCGAGCTGGAGGAGATGTTGCGCCGCCGGAACAAGCTCGCGGAGCTTAAGGAGCTGGAGCAGCATCTGCCCTTACCGGGCGCGACAAGCTTCACGCGCCAGCAGGACCCGCTCGGCCTCGGCCATGCGGTCTGGTGCGCGCGCGATATCGCAGGCAAGGAACCCTTCGCGCTCTTGTTGCCGGACGTGATCGTCTTGCAGAATGGCGAAGGCTGCCTTGGGCAGATGATTGGCGCATACAACCGCCTTGGCGCCAAATACGGGCCGGATGCAAAGATCAACGTCATCGCCGTGGAGGAGGTGGCCCCCCACGAAACCAGCTCCTACGGCGTGGTAGGCCTCGAAAGCCAGGAGGACGACCGGCTTTGGCGCATCGGGTCGATGGTCGAAAAGCCGGCCGCGGGCACGGCCCCCTCGAACCTCATCATCATGGGCCGCTACATCCTGCAACCCGAAATCTTCGATATTCTCAAGACCCAGACGACCGGCGCGGGCAACGAGATCCAACTCACCGACGCGATGAAGACCCTGATGCGGGATCAGATGTTCTTCGCCTACAAATACAAAGGCAAGAGCTACGACTGCGGCTCCAAGCTGGGCTTCCTGAGGGCCAACGTCGCCTTCGCGCTCGCCCGCCCCGACCTTGCCCCAAAGTTCGGCGAAGAGCTGAAAAGGCTTGCGGCGGAGCTTGAGGCCAAGCAAGTTGCGGAGTAAGCCTTTGGGGGGCCGCGTCTAAAAACAGGCAGCGTCTCAACGGCATAGCTCTTCAGGGCTCAAACGGAGGGAACCGCGCGCACTAAGACTGGCGCCGCGGTTTCAGGGGGAATGAAAATGGGAAAGCCTCTCGCACGGGCCGCCGGGCGCAAGCCGGCAACGGGGTTCGAGGCTGCACCCGTGGCCGAGCGTAGCATAGCCTGTGCGATCGACGGGCTGAAGGCGCTGGGGGGCACTTTAGGCAACGGGCTCGCCAAGGACTTCGAAGGCGCGGTGGAACTGATGCTCGGCTGCGAGGGCCGGGTGATCGTGACCGGCATGGGCAAGAGCGGCCACGTCGGGCAGAAAATTGCCGCCACGCTCTCGTCCACCGGCACACCGGCGCAGTTCGTTCATCCCGCCGAGGCAAGCCATGGCGACCTCGGCATGATTACGGCGAAAGATGCGGTGCTGGCGCTCTCCTGGTCGGGCGAGACCGCCGAGCTTGCCAATCTCATCACCTATTCGCGGCGCTTCAAGGTACCGCTCGTGGCCATGACTTCGCGGCGCGATAGCACGCTTGGCCGGGCCGCGGACATCGTGCTCTCCCTGCCGGCGGTGAAAGAGGCGTGCCCGCACGGGCTTGCGCCCACGACATCGGCGCTGGTGCAACTCGCCCTTGGCGATTGCCTGGCGATCGCGCTCCTGGAAGGACGCGGCTTCACCGCGCTCGATTTCAAGGTTTTCCACCCTGGCGGCCAGCTTGGAGCGAACTTGAAGCATATCGGCGACATCATGCACACGGGCGAAAGGCTGCCTGTCGTCAGGACCGATGAGCCGATGAGCACCGCGCTCGTGATGATGACGGAGAAAGCCTTCGGCTGCCTCGGCATTGCCGGCGACGACGGCAAGCTCATCGGCGTCCTGACAGACGGCGACTTGCGGCGGAACATGGGACCGGATCTGCTCGGCAAGACGGCGGGCGAGATCATGACCCGTTCGCCCAAGACGGTCACGGCGGGCATGCTTGCAAGCGCCGCGCTGCAGATCATCAATTCCTCGAAAATCACCGCGCTGTTCGTGGTGGACGGCAGCGGCGCGCCGGTTGGCATTATCCATATCCACGATCTGTTGCGCGCGGGCGTCGCCTGATGTGCAACCGGATGGATGGTTGAAGGGACCCTCTCCCCTCGGGAGAGAGAGGGGAGAGGGCTGGGGAGGAGCTTAAGGCACAGGTAGGGGGGCTACTGCGGCAAAAGCTCCGGCTCGCGGCGGGTGACCGATTGGAACAGGCGGCGCCAGACCGCGATGGCGGCTGCCTGCTGTTTGGCATAACGGGGGCGGGCCAGAAGCAGGATGCGGACTTCCGCTCCGCGAAGGCGCTCTGCCACCGCAGGCGGAAAGTCCCTGCTCAACGCAGCCTCGCTCAAGGTGCCGGCATAGGCCGAGGCCTCGGGCGTATGCTCCATCAAGTCCGAAACCAGAGTGAGCCTTAAGTGCTGGCCGGGCGCTCCGGGAACCGCCGCCAGGCTTTCGTGAATGGCTTGTGCGACCGGCGAGGCCGTCGCCGGGCCTGTTTCCTGCCCGTCTGCCAGCGCCTCGTCCAGAGGTTCGCGGAAGGCGCTCTGGTAGCGTGCGGCGACACGCTTTGGGTTCTCGAACAACGGATTTGCCTGGGAACCGGGGTTGCAGAGGTCGGCCGCGGTATCGAGCGCGGTCCCAGCCGCGCCATCCACCTGCCTGAGGAGCCGGACGGTTATCCTATCGCCCTTCCGCACCTGGGCAGCCTCTGCGGCAACGAGACCGCGGGCGCTGGCTTTCTCCGCCGCCGTTAGCGGATCGGTCTTGTCGATCAGGATCACGGACGCCACTTGCGAGCCCTCGAACGGGCACAGCGTGGCGGAATCGAATTTCTTCAGCTTCAGCCTATGCAGGGCATATACGCCACCGCCGGCGAGACTCGCCGCGATAACGGTCAGCGCCACTCCGAGGATCGCCTTGGCGCTCATGCGTCCCTCCCGCCTGGATCTCCGCATGTGCCGGCATACGCGGCCCGCAGGCTTGCCTGGCTCGCATCGGCCAGCAGCTTCTGGAAATCCGCCGAGGCTGCTTCGAACAGGCCCAGCACATCGCCCTGCTCCTTCTGCGCGGCCTTCTGGAGCGACTTCAGCTTGCGTTCCTGGGATTCGTAGAACTTGAGCTGCTTTTCGGAAAGCGGCGCGAGGCTCTTGAGCGCTATAGAATACACATCGCGGTTTTCGGACCCCGGCACTTTGTTGAGAAGCCTGTCATAGGCGGCAATTTGTGCGTCCGCGCCGTCGGCAGCCTCCCGCAAGCTGTCCTGCAACGCCTGACGGTCGCTCACATAGGCTTGGTGAAGGTTGAAAAGCGCCGCCATCTCATGCGCAAAACTCTCGATCTTGCGGTTCATGGCCTGAAAGCTTCCCGTCATGATGGCGTTGGACTGGCCCAAAATCCTCTGGAGTGCTCCGGCGCCGCGAAGCCGCGCGGCGGCATATTTCCGGTGGCGCTTGCCGTAGCCGGGGAAAGGATCGTCGAGCCTGTAGCCGTCGATTGCCGCGATGGAGGCCCCGCAGAGCCCGATGGCAAAGAGGAAAAAGCTCATGAAACTGCCGAATGCGAAGGGATTGCCGGTCAGTTTCGCAATCGCTTCGCGCTCCTTGGCTTTCTCATCCCCGGCAATCTGCGCAGGCAGAGGAGCAGGAGCTTCGGCGGCGGCGGCTTTCGCGCCTTTGTGCGGCGCAGCAGAGGCGGCGGAACCCGGCTTAGCGCCGCCCAGCGCGAGGACTGCTTCCTGCTTCGGCGCGGCCGTGGACGCGGGATTGGGGACGGCCTCGGACTTGAAGTCGCGATAATGCGCGCCGATCAGGTTGATGGCCAGAATCGCAGCGGCACCCGCCAGGCACAAAAACGAGGCCCCGGCTTTCTGACCCGCTCCACGCCTGTGCAGTTGAGGCAGGACGACGCGGCCCAAGAGAAATGCCGCGCCAACGTTGGAGATCGAAAGCACCAGCGCCTCAAGCCAGCCGCCAAACAACCCCTGGTCGCTACTGTCGGCAAAAAGAACGCCGTTGATACCCGCCTCCACGATGATGAGGATTGACAGAATACCAATGGCAAGCAGCGGCGACGACGGATAATGCGCGTCCCTTGTAAGCCCATGCTCCGCCTTGAAGGCGTCGAGGTCCGCGAGGCGGCTTTTCTCCTCCCGCAGGCAGTCCGCGAGCGCCGGGCCGTTGGCGATCAGCAGCTTTTGCCGCTGAAAGCGGATTTGCTGCAGGTCGTCATCGAGCTTGGGCGGAATGCAGCGCTTTTCCTGCGTCTCGATTTTTTGCGCGAGCGTTTCAAGCTGGGACTTGGCCCTGGCAAATTGTTTGTCGATATCCTTCTGAAGGCGCTGGGCAATATCGGCCAGTTCGCGGGGCGGAGCCATGAACCGCTGCTGAGGCGGGACCACGGTCTCAGAACGCTGCGTCACGGGGGCCGGCAAATGACCCGGGCGCTGCTCGCGCCGCAAAACAACGACGTTCGCGCCATCTTTGCCGGTGCGCTCCTCAAGCGGCCTTTGATCGATATCGCCGGATCTGTCGATGACGCGCCCGTCCTCGTCAACCCTGGCCTGGCAATCCGTAGAGGTACTCATAACTTAGCTCAAACTAACAAGCTCCAATGCGGAATAACATATATATCGAATTGTCATAAAATAAAGTGCTTTGCCTCTTTTCCACCGCGATTCCGTCACACTGGTGCACGAGCGCAACGCCTCTTGAGGCGCGCGGGAATTATGCTAATGCTTCCGGTATTGAAGAATTTCCCAAAGGAGGCACCCGTATGACGGTGATCCGCGGTTTCATAATCCTCATATCCATGTTCCTGCTTGCGCCAGTGGAGCAGGCATCGGCGCAGACGGGCGCCGCCCATCCCGCTGAAACTTCACGGCCAGGCATCGTGCTGGCAGGAGACCTGTGGCATAAGGGGCGCTGCCCGCGCCTTTGCGTCGAATGGTTCGACGGCTGCAACAACTGTAGCTGCGGGAAGGGCTGGACCGACGTGTGCTCCGAGCTTGTTTGCAGGTCGTACAGACGCCCGCGCTGCCTGCGCTGGGGCTTCTAGCGAGCCGGCCCCGCCGCAGCCCGGCCTTGTTGTTGCCGCTTGACGCCCGGGGCGGCATGTCTCCGGAAAGCGCGCTGGGATTCCCAGCGCGCGCGGTGCGGTATTGACGTTGTGCTGAGGCCATCGGTGAGAGTTCATTGCGTCCTCGTATCCGGGCTGATCGCCCTCGTCCTGCCGGCGCCGGCCGTGCGGGCTGCGGAGGGCTGGGCTGCAAGGTGCGGGTGCTTGTTGGCAGCGGCGCGCACAGCAATGAGATGTGGCTATCGCCGGGCAACGGCCAACGTGAAAGCTTCAGGGACTGCCCCAATTGCCCCGAGATGGTCGTGGTGCCTGCCGGCGAATTCGTCATGGGCTCGCCCAAGGACGAGCCGAATCGCTGGGCGTTCAGCGAAAATCGGCAGAAAATCACCTTTAAGCGGGCATTTGTTGCCGGCAAATATGCTGTCACACGCGGCGAGTTCGAGACTTTCGTCACCGCGACGCGGCACGCGATGACTGACAAATGCGAACTGCCGGACGGATCGGGTACAACGGCAAAGGCCGGCGCCAGCTGGCGCTCGCCCGGCTTCAAGCAGACGGCGCGGCACCCGGTAGTCTGCGTGACGAATGAGGACGCCGATGCCTATGCCGCATGGCTTAGCCGGAAGACCAGCAAGAAATACAGGTTGATCGTTGATTCGGAACGGGAATATTTGGCCCGTGCCGGCACGACTACGGCCTTCTGGTGGGGCAGCACGATTACACCGGATCAGGCCGATTACGACAGCCGGTGGCCTTTCGAACCCGGCGGACCGAAGGGCAAGCCGAGGCTGGCGACGCTGCCGGTGGACGCCTTCAAGCCCAACCCCTGGGGCCTCTATCAGGTTCACGGCAACGTGGCCGAGTGGGTGGAAGATTGCTGGGATAACATCACGATGACAGCACCCGCCGATGGCAGCGTCCGGCCGGACGGGCAATGCCATTCTCTTATGCACCGTGGCGGCGGCTGGCATTCCGGCCCTGCTGCGTTGCGTTCCGCTGCCGCCGGGTTGTCTACGAATAACGCCTTCTCTTATGCTGGCTTCCGCGTGGCCCGCGACTTGTAGCCGGAACACGAACGGCAGCCCGCTTATCCGGCCATTGCGCACAATCGCGGCGACCTATGGCTTTTCTCTATCCCCCCGAGGCGGAGGCTTGAGGAACAGCGCCAACGCGCCGGATGTCAGGAGGGGAACGGAATAGATCGTCAAAAGGCCTGCTCCAACGCTTTCCCAACCCGTGCGCGGCTGAAGAGCGATATTGAGGATGGCGACGAAAGCAAGGCCCACCAGCGCCAGCCAGACAACCGCTGCCGCGCCGTACAACGCTGGCACCGGCCAAATCCGGTAGGCGATCAGCGAGGCCGCGCACAAAGGCGGCACGATCATGAGAAGCAGTAAAAGAGCCATGTTTCCGCTCCAGAATTGGCGCCGCAGCTTGTATCCCCGCCATATCCGCCCGGCGTTCGCGATGCAAGCCTCTGCCCTGCCCTGCTCCGGCATCCCATATCGGGAACACAGGATTGCAACGAGCGCCAGCAGCAGCAATAACGATCCGCGAGACGTCGAAACCGGCGCTCAGGAAATGGCGGAAACCGGCATTGAGCGTCACACTTTCCACGCCGGGTGGACATACACAAACGGGCCGCATCGGGCGCCTGGGCCCAAAACTGTTATTTGCGCCGAAGCCTGATTGAAGCACCGAGGAAAGGCATAGAGCTTGGACAGTGCCATATGCGGCAGCCCGCATAACGACGTGCGCTTCATGGTGGCGCCGATGATGGATTGGACCGACCGCCATTGCCGCTACTTCCACCGGCAATTGAGCAGGCGCGCGCGCCTCTATACCGAGATGGTTACGTCCGCGGCCATCGCGCATGGCGACCGGCAACGGCTCCTGGGGTTCGACCCGGCGGAGCACCGGATCGCGCTGCAACTGGGCGGCTCGGACCCGGATGAGCTTGCGCGCGCGGCCGAGGCGGGTGCCGGCTTCGGCTACGACGAGATCAACCTGAATTGCGGCTGCCCTTCGGACCGGGTGCAATCCGGCCGCTTCGGCGCCTGCCTCATGGCGGAGCCCCGGCTTGTGGGCCAATGCGTTTCGGCCATGCAAAGCGCGGTTGGCGCCGCCCTGCCCGTAACCGTGAAATGCCGCATCGGCATCGACGATCAGGATAGCGAGGCGGACCTTTCGAGGTTCGTCGAAACCGTGGCCGGCGCCGGCTGCCGCATTTTTATCGTGCACGCCCGCAAGGCCTGGCTTCAGGGCTTGAGCCCCAAGGAAAACCGCGACGTGCCGCCGCTCGACTACGAGCGCGTGTACCGGCTCAAGGCTGCCTTCCCAGAGCTTACGATTGCCATCAACGGCGGCATCGCCACGCTTGAAGAAGCCCTCGTGCATCTTGAGGCGGTGGACGGCGTGATGCTCGGGCGCGCAGCCTACAAATCGCCCGCGATCCTCGCCGATGTCGACCGGGCTCTGTTCGGCGAGGAGACGCCGCCGCTGGACGCCTGCGCCGTTCTGGAGCGTATGCTCGCCTACGCCACGCGCGAGTTGGAGCAGGGCACGAAGCTCTCCTGCATAACGCGGCACATGACGGGCCTCATAAACGGAAAGCCCGGCGCGCGCGCCTTCCGCAGGCTCCTGACCGAGGAAAGCGTCAAGCCGGGCGCCGGGCTTGAGGTGCTGGAGGCGGCAATCGCCGCGGCGCGCGAGGCCGCCGCGAGACGGGCGCAAAGGGACGCCGCGGCGCAGGACAGGCCGGAGAGTGCAAGCGCCGCGCCGTGATGCCGGCACCGCCCGACCGCTTCGCCGGCCCTCCATCTGCGAGCCTCGAGGTAACGCCATGTTAACTTTCTCAATCGCTCCGCCGGCTCATTTGGGAGGGCTAGAGGTGTGGTTTTCGATTTTGAAGTAATATAGCAGAGAACTCTTGAGCATGCGCTAAGCGCCGCGTATTGCTCTATCCCATTACTATAACGTGCCTATTCTTATGCCTTCTACAAAGCAGACGCCGGATTTCGGGCTTGATTATAGTTAACTGCAAATATTCGTCTAGATTTAACCGGATTTTTGAATCGCACAAATTGGCCCAAAAACGAGAAACGTTCGCAGAAATGTACGGCGTAAAAATCGCATCGCGATTCCGCGTTAACCGCGTGAATGTTTACCATGATAGGCCCTTGCATGAATTGAACGATTTGTTTACGAGGTCTCGCCAACCGCGCACCGCCGCGGCAAGACAATTGCGCGCGTCTTCTTCCATCTGGGTTTCATGCGGGCTGTCGGCGGCACCGTCTCTTGCCGGCAGTTTAGCGCTCCTCATAAATTGGCTTTTCAAGCGGCCAACATCGCGCGCATTTACGCTTTGCCGCCATGGAGCAGGCTGGACCGGGTAGCCATCCGTCAGCGATAGGTTATCTATCTCCAATGCCAAATACAACGCACCATTGCAACGACATTTAAGCGGCCAATCGGCCTCAGGTATCGTCGAGTACTTCATAAAGATCTCAACTACGCTAACACTCTTTTAAACGATCCCGCAGGCATACAATTGCTATACTCTGCAATTCGAAACTGCTTTGCGGCCGCCCCAAAGATGGCAGCAGCCAAACAGGAACACAACCGGAACGCGCATTTGTCCACAGCTTTACCAGGAGGTGTTGATATGATGCACAAGCAAACCGTGCAGGCGCGGCGAGACAAGGTTCATGCAAGCCTACCATGTGAACAACAGGGAAACAAAGAAGCGCGTGCCGGGATATTGCGGCGCAAGGTCTTGCGAGTACGG
>Ga0182021_10005384_pt1 | contig 15145 bp, 10 predicted proteins | sample 612E3MmetaG_FD_120493 | JGI IMG/M metagenome (GOLD analysis project Ga0182021, IMG submission 120493) | Permafrost microbial communities from Stordalen Mire, Sweden - 612E3M metaG (Illumina Assembly) | ecosystem: Environmental > Terrestrial > Soil > Wetlands > Permafrost | place: Sweden... | reverse complement strand
TCTCGCTCACAAGCCCCCGGTCCCCCCTCGCTCCGCCCAGCAAAGCTGGGCTACGCTCGCCCGAGAAACGGGACGGTGGAGCGAAAAATGTACGCCGCGGCAGACCATCCAACCCGCGCTCTGGCTCCGGTGGGCGACGAGGGCGCGCGAAGCGCGGGGCGGGCGGGGTGGGTTGTCCGTCCCGAAGCCCCCGAAGGGGGAGCCCGCCTTCGCCTATGCGATCATGGAATCTACTTCGCGATCAGCCGCGCCGTGATCACGCCCTCGATCTTACGTAACTTTTCCACCTGCGGCTCGGCCACGACACCGTCGATGTCAATGATGTTGTAGGCCAGATCGCCCGCGCTCTTGTTCATCATGTCGGCGATGTTGATCTTGTCGGCGGCCAGCACCGTCGTGATCTGGCCCACCATGTTGGGCACGTTCGCGTTGGCCACCACGATCCGATTGCGGCCCCTGACCGGCAGGGCGCACGTCGGGAAATTGACCGAGTTCTTGAGGTTGCCGCTTTCCAGGAAATCGCGCACCTGCTCGACCGCCATGACGGCGCAGTTGTCCTCGGCCTCGGGCGTGGATGCACCCAGGTGGGGAATGGGGATCACGTTGGGCAAGTCCAGCAGGTCATCATCGGGGAAGTCGGTCACATAGCAGGTCACCGTCCCGGCTTTCATGGCCTCGATGAGGTCCGCATTCTTGACCAATCCGCCGCGCGCCAGGTTGACGATGCGCACGCCCTTCTTCATCAAGGCGAACTTGTCGCGATTGAGCATGCCCTTGGTCTGGTCCGCAAGCGGGACGTGCAGCGTGATGTAGTCCGATTGGGCCAGCAACATGTCCAGGCTGGTGGCACGGCGAACCGTACGCGCCAGACCCCAGGCCGCCTCGACGGAGATGTACGGGTCGTAGCCTGCCACCTCCATGCCCAGCGCCAACGCGTCGTTGGCCACCATCACGCCGATGGCACCCAGCCCGATGACCCCCAGTTTCTTGCCTTTGATCTCGGGCCCCACGAAGTCGTTCTTGCCCTTCTCCACCAACGCCCCCACCTCTTTGCCTTTGCCCTTGAGGGTCCTTACCCATTCGATGCCCGGCACGATCCGGCGCGAGGCGAGCAGCAGGCCGGCCAGAACCAGTTCCTTGACTCCATTGGCGTTGGCCCCCGGGGTGTTGAACACCACGATGCCGCGCTTGGAACATTGGTCGACGGGGATGTTGTTCACGCCGGCACCGGCGCGACCGATGGCCTTCACCGAGGCGGGCAACTGCATGCTGTGCATGTCTGCGCTCCGCACCAGGATGGCGTCAGGATTCAGGATCTCCGAAGCGATCTCATACTGCTCGCGCGGGAATCCCTCTAGGCCGATCATGGCAATCTTGTTCAGGGTCTGGATCTTGAACATGGTCATGCTCCCTCTGTGACTGGCGGTTCACCCGCCGTGGCGGACGTATCCTCTCCGATAAGCACCAGTGCGTCCAGCCCCCAAGAGGTACGCCGATGCAATTGGCGCAAGTGGTCATTCGCGCGCTCTCATTCCTGTCATTCCTGGCGCCGCAGGGCCGCGCCCGCTACCATGTTCATCTATGGTTCCTTGGGTGGGGCTCCTTCTCGGCACGCTGCTCCCCGCGGCGCCAGCGGCGGATCCCGCGGGACCTGCAGATCATGTGCTCGAAGCGCTGGTCGCCGAGACACTGGTCCCGGTCACCGATGAGAGGGCCTTGCACCTAGTGCCGCCCTTGCGCGAACGGGGCAAGAAGGAGCTTTGGCTGGCTGAGAAGGCCCATCGTCCCGACGTCCACGTCACCGAGGAGCAACTGCGCCCGCCGCACACCTGTCGCGCCGGCAAGAAGCCACCGCTGCGCCAACCGTGCGCGCAGGCGGCCGAGAAGCTGGCGGGCCCCCAGCCGCCGGTGGGCACTCGTGTGCAGCCGCTGACCACGCTGCACAACCAATGGACGCGCGAATTGATGACCTTCATTCCCGGCCAGCCCTACCTGGGTCGATTCCGAACGTTTCTGCGTGACCACTTCACCAACCAGGCGACCAACGTGGACCCGGAGCTTGCCGATGTGCTGGTCTCGGCAGCGCTGCACTTCCGCGCCCCGCGGGTCGACGTCGTGTCGGGCTACCGTTCGCCCAAGTACAACCTGATCTTGCGCAAGAAAGGTCACCAGGTGGCGCGTGAGAGCCAGCACACCCAAGGCAACGCCGTCGATTTCCGCATCCGCGGGGTGCCCACCGAGAAGCTCCTCGGTTTCGTGCGCTCGCTGCGCCTGGGCGGGGTCGGCTTCTACCCCCACGCGCACTTCGTCCACAGCGATACCGGGCCGATCCGGTACTGGCACGGATCGTAGAACGCGGCGACCGGCCGCTGCCTCATCCCGGGATCAGGCCCTTGCTGCGGGTACTTGGATCTCCCGGGGTAAACGGGTCCGGCCTGGGGGTTGGTGCAGCAGCTTGTGCAATGTCGTCACCTGTCCTATCTCGACATTCCCGAGCGCAACTGGGCGGCGCGCTCGATGGCCGGTTTCCAGCCGGGGGATCGCTTTTCGGCATCGGCCAGCGCCTGGAGAGCCTTGGCCGTGTTCCCCTCCACTTTCTGATAGTACGCCGCGAGGTTAAGAAGCGGCGTGGGCGTTTCGGGGAAAGCCTGGGCGGTGGCCCGGTTCACGGTTTCGTCATTGCGCCAGTCGGGCACGCGCGCCAGGGTCCGGGTTGCGCACCCAAGCAGCACCACCGCGACTGCGACCGCCGCCAGCCTGGCCTGGCCGGCCGCACGCGCATGCGCAAGACCAAGCTGCAGGAGCAGGCCCGCGATCAGAGCCACGCCCAGCATCGGGATGTAGAGGAAACGTTCGGCAGCGACCACGATGATGGGAATGACCTGACTGACCGGGGCCAGAGCCAGCAGCACCCAGAGAATGCCGAGCGCCACCACGGGGAAGCGCTTGACCCCGACTACCACGAGCGCCAGGCAAAGCCCGAGAATCGTGGCGCCGACCGCGACATCCCACGATGGACCGGTCTCGTAGCCGATGATGAACCAGTCGTAGAACGGACACAGGCGCAGTGGCATCAGCAGGAGTTCAAGGTAGAGCGCCGCAATCCGCACCATGGTCAGCACGACCCAGACAGGTCTGTCAGGGGGAAAGTAGACCAGCTTGGAGGGCGTGAGGAAGGCGCTGCGCAGGGCCAGCACAACCGCGCAGGAGATCCCCATGGCAAGGATGGAAAACAACAGGGCGCGACGCCACCCGGCCGGGCGCAGAATCAGGGCCCACGCCAGGGCCAGCAGCGGGACCACGAAGGAGTCCTCCTTGGACATCAGCCCGAACAACAGCGATACCCCGATGACCACCAGCGGCCCGATCCGTGGCCCCCGCTGCAGCACGCGGCCGAACCAGACCAGGGCCAGGGTGCTGAAGAGGCCGGCCAGAAGCGTGGTCTGGTAGCAGGCGGCGCAGAAGGCCTCGCTCTGCACCGGATGGATTGCGAACAGCAGCCCTCCCAGCAAGCTGGCCAGCGCGTTTCCCGCGGTCACTTGCCACAGCAGCAGGCACGCGAGCGCCGCGGTGGTGGCGTGCAGGAGCGCGCTGGTGAGATGGAATCCGGCGGGGCGCAGCCCGAAGACGGCATACTCCAGCGCGCCCAGCGTGGTGGGGAGCGGCCGGTAGTAGCGCGTATTCATGGCCAGGCTCTGCTGGTTCGTGGTTCCCATGCCCCAGCCGCGGCCGAAGAACTGCGGAATGTTGCGCAGGCTGTGCGTGGATGGCTGCTCGACGAACACGGCGATGTCGTCGATGGCGAAACCGTTGCGCATCGTGGGCAGGCTGACCGCCAGGGCGGCGACCGCACACAGCAGCGCGATGCGCGCTGGGGAGAGCCTTGCGGCGAATCCGGTCGCGGCGATTGGGCCGGTGCCGTTCATCCGGGCGAGACGCTCTGCTCGCGCAGTCGCGCCATCATGGGCGCCTTGCGCGCCAGCGCGTAGGGGCCCAGGAACAAGGCGTCCATGTCCGTGGTGAAGAAGCACTTCAGCGCATCTGCCACGGTGTTGACGATGGGCTCACCACGGATGTTGAACGAGGTGTTGAGCACGCACGGCACGCCGGTGATCTTGCCGAACTCTTCGATCAGCCGGTGATAGAGCGGGTTCGAGGTGCGGGTGACGGTCTGCACGCGGGCGGTGCCGTCCTCGTGGGTGATGGCGGGCACCACGTCGCGCTTGTCGTCGCGCGTGCGGTACGCGCGCAGCATGAACGGCGATTCCTTGCCCGGAGTGAACAGCTCGCCGGTGCGCTCGGCCAGCACGCTGGGCGCGAAGGGCCGGAAGGGCTCGCGAAACTTCACCCGCTTGTTGAGGATGTCCTTCATCTCGGCCTTGCGCGGATCGGCCACGATGCTGCGATTGCCGAGCGCGCGCGGTCCGAACTCGGCGCGGCCCTGGAACCAGCCGATGATGTGGCCCTCGGACACCAGCCGTGCAGCGACCGCAGGCGCGTCCTTGAGTTCGACATAGTCGAGCGCGGCCTTGTCCAGTTCGCGCTTGATCTCGGCGGCCGAGAACTCGACGCCCAGGGTGTCCACCGCCTCGACCATCTTGCGCGGCAACCGGTGGATGCCGTGGGTTACCCACAGCGCGGCGCCGAGAGATGTGCCGGCATCGCTGGCCGCGGGCTGGAAGAAGTAGCGTTCGAAACCCGACTCGTTGACCATGCGGCCGTTGGCCACGCAGTTGAGCGCCACCCCGCCCGCCATGGCCAGGTTGCGCATGCCGGTCATCTTCTTGGTCAGCGCCACTAGGTGCAGCAGGATCTCCTCGGTCACCAGTTGCAGGCTGGCGGCCAGGTCGTAGTGGCGCTGGTTGAGCGCCGACTCGGGCACCCGCGGCGGTCCCAGGCGCGCGATCAGCCGATCGCTCACCCGGCGCGGCGACTCGTGGAAGTACGCGAAGTAGCTTAGATCCATCCGGTAGCCGTCGTCGGTGGGCCAGATCATCTCGCGCACGGCGTTCGCGTAGCTGGGTTGGCCGTAGGCCCCCAGGCCCATCACCTTGCCCTCGTCGGAGTTGGCCTTGAAGCCCAGGTATTCGGTGAACGCGGCGTAGAGCGAGCCAACCGAGTGCGGGAACTCAATGGTGTGCAGGGTTTCGATATCCAGGCCGCGCCCCACTGCGATGTGGGTCGAGGCGCGCTCGCCGTAGCCGTCGACGGTGAGCAGGGCGGCCTCTTCGAAAGGCGAGCCGAAGAGCGCGGACGCGGCGTGCGTCAGGTGGTGGGTAATGTAGTGGATGGTCAGCTTGCGCCCGCTCTGCATGCGGATGCTCTGTTCCAGCCCGAGCACGCGATCGTCGGGCCACGCCCGCAGAAGGTGGTTGGGGACGTTGTACAGGTACTCGAGGTGGTTCCGGAACTGGCCGCTCATGCGCCGGTTGAAGGTTTGCGCGTGGATGCCGGGGTTCCAGAAGAAACCCACCGCGTCCACGTCTTCCAGCTTGGCCCCCGCGCGCTTGAGGCAGAAATCCACCGCGCGGGTGGGGAAGCTCGCATCGTGCTTGATGCGCGAGAAGCGTTCCTCCTGTGCCCCGCCCAGGATCTCGCCGTCGCGGACAATGCAAGCAGCGGCGTCATTCGAGTGGTTGATGCCCAGCACCAGCATCCCGTCACGATAACATGAGGGTGAGGAGGCCGATATGGTGCTGGAATTGCCGGCGATTCAAGATCCCACGGATGGAACTCCGGTGTGGCGCCCGCCTTTCTGACGGGAGTAGAATCCTCTCCGTGTCGCCATACTGGGACGACGACGTCTCCCTGGACGAGCCCGGATAATGACCGGGCCGGCTGTCGTCGCGATTTTGGACCTGGACGGCGTCCTTGTGGACCTTCACTTGGACAACGCGCGCGTGCGCCGCGAGGTCGACGCAATCTTGGTCCCCGCGGGTTTGGGCATGGTTGGCGATGACCTGATCGCCGGCATTGAATCGGCCTGCGTGAAATTTGGCGCGCGCGATGCCGAGGCAGGTGCCCGCCTCGCGGCTCGCTTGTGGGCGGTCATTGACCAAGAGGAGGCCCGCTGTGCCCCGGCCTGCTCGATCCATCCCGGGGCACGCGGTCTGCTGGAGCGTCTGTCCGGCGTGCCAGTCGCCCTTTGCACCAAGCACGGTCACACCTGCACCCTGGCCGCGCTGCACGCTGTCGGAATCGATTCGGCGCGCTTCTATTCCATCCAAGCACGCACAGGCGCGACCTCAATCACGCCGGCCGCGACGCCCGTGCAGAACATTCTCGCAGCGCCCGAGGCAGCCGGCGCCGAGCGCATGTTTCTGGTCGGCCATCACGCCGCCGACATGGGCGCGACCCTGGCCGCCGGTCAGGCCGCACCCGCTCCCCTGGTCGTTGCCATCGGCTACGCGCATTCCATGGCCGAGGTGCCGCGCCTGGAAGCGGCTGGGGCGGATTTCGTGGTCACCGAGGTGAGCGAGGCCGCGGAGCTGATTTCTGCCCCGCAAAGTCCACACACCCTGTCCATGGTGCTGCTGGCCTGGAATGAGGAGGCATCCATCGCAGCCGCTGTGCGCGACTGCCGGCGCGTCGGCCGCCTGTGGCTCTCCGGCTACGAGATCATCGTGGTGGACGACGGCTCCGGCGATGCCACCGCGGCCCGGGCCGAGGCGGCCAGCGAGGGCGACGTGCGGGTCGTGCGCCACGCCCGCAACCTGGGCATGGGCGCGGCCCTGCGTAGCGGATACGGCGCGGCCCGTTGCGAATACATCGCGTTTCTCCCGGCCGATCGCCAGGTCCGGCCGCAGTCGCTGCTGGCTTTCCTGCCCTGGGCCACGCCCGAGACCACCGCAATCAGCACCTACGTCACTCCGCCCTCGGGCGAATCGCGTCGTCTGATGTCGCTCGTCTTCAGTTTCTTGGTGCGGGGACTGGGAGGAATGCGCGTGCACTATGCCGGCTCATACATGTTTCACCGGCGCTGGCTCGAAACCATCGACCTTCGCACCGTGCGCAGCGAGACCTTCGTGTTCAGTTTCGAGTTGCTGGAGCGAATGCGCCAGGCGGGCAGTCGTTTTGCCGCGGTCACCATCCGCCCATTCGTGCGCGAGGTGGGACAGAGTCGCGAAGTGGCCCTGCGACGGATCGTGCGCGTGTTCGGCGAGATTGCCCGCTACCGGGTTCGCTCCCTCACTCCCCCGGAGCCCAAAAACCGACGGTGAGCGTGGCGGCGACGCCTTGGTGATCAGAGGGCAGCAGGCCGCTGGCCGTGCGCAGGGCGGAATCAGTCCCGGTGCGCTCGGCCGCCTGCGGGTGAACATAGCCGCGATAGAAAACCAGATCGATGCGCTCGTCGGGCGCGGGAGCCGGGCTGGCGAGGTCGGTACAGCAGGTCGGCCCCTTGTCCGCGGGATTCACCTGTGACCAGGCGTCGGTGAAGGATTTGGCCACGATGGAGTAGCTCTGCGTGGTGGTTGCGTTGGCGTCGCTGTTGAAGTCGCCCACCAACACCAGCGGGCCGGTCACCGGTTCAAGCGCAGTCACCAGGTCCCGGGCTTCGCCCTCCTGATAGGCGCTGGCCTGGCCACCCACTTCCAGGTGCGTGGCCGCGAAGGTGAAGGGCACATCGCCGGCCCGTACGTCCATTGCCAGGTAGCCGCGCTTGAGCTTGACCACGATCGCGTTGGTCAGGCTGCCGAGCGGGACGGGCAGCGAGATGAAGGTGGGGAAATCGGCCGTGCGCACATTGTTGACCGTGAGCCCCGGTCGTGCGAACACCGCGTCTCGGTCGGTCAGGCGTAGGTCGTAGGTCGCCCCGCTGCTGGCATCGGTGCCTGGCATCTCTGTGTCGGTGTGCGCGGCCACCGCCACTGGCTCGCCGTAGTCGAGCCCGTGGGCGGCTAGCGCGGCCGTAAGGATGGCCAGCATATCGCCGTTGGGCGCGGTGTCGGCGGCATTGGGCGCCGCCTTGGGGTCGAAATCGTTGGGCACCTGCATGCGAAACAGTTCCAACTCCTGGAAGGCCACGATGTCGGGCATCTCGGCCGCCACCTCGTCCGCGATCAGGGCCGCGCGGGCAGGAAAATCATTCGACTGGACGTTCTTCCAGAAGGTGTCCACCCGGGCGGGGATCTGGTCCACGGTCTGCGCCCCGAGGAGAACGTCGAACTCTCCGCCCAGGTAGACGTTGCGGGTCATCACCTTGACGGACGGGCCGGTTCCGTCCCACGCAGCTTCGCCGCCGTTGCTGCAGCCGAACTGCAGGGTGACCAGGACCAGAGCACCGGGCAACCAGGGAGACAGAATTCTGCACATGGCTTCCAAGCATGACCAATCCGGCGACCGCGCGCTACTGGCTGCGCACTGATACGGTCAGGGCAAGCTGGTGGGCGGACGAGCGGTACACGCCGGCCGGGCTCTGCGCGGGGTCGTAGCCGTCGGCACGTACCGGAGGGGGCGCGGCGGTGGAGTCGAGAAAGTGCGCGAACATGTAACCCAGGTCCAGGTTCACGCGTCCCAGGCGATAGCCCGCGCCCAGGCAGAAACCCAGCCGCTCCGAATCAGGCCCCGACGGAGCCAGGCTGGCCGGCGCGGCGCTCGACTGGTCGAAGGTCAACCCCGCGCGCAGGGCCAGGGTCTGTCGCAGCGTCCACCACTGCCCGCCCAGGCGGGCGCTCCACGGGTTGCGCCGGCCGCGCTCGATGGGCGCCACACGCATGCTGGGCTGCTCGAAGTCGATGGCCAGCCGATCGAAAGTGCTCCACAGGGTCGGACCGGCCTCGGCGCCAAGCTCCAGCGCCGGCAGCGGCCGCAGCATCACACCGACGACGATGATGTCGGGCCAGGTGACGGTCGAGCGCGCGCCCTGATTGATCGCCCCGGTGGAGGGGTTCTCGGGCGAGAACTGCGCGCGCCCGGACAGAGCCAGGCGCACCCGGCTGCGGTAGGTGGCGCTGACGTGCAATCGATCGGGAAGCAGGCGCAGGAGCAGGGCGAGGTTCGCGCCCACCCCCCAGGCGCTGCCCTGCAGATCGACGATGCCGGTTCCCACCGCCGCCGGCAGGCCGGTGGTGAGCGCCACCGACCCGCGCACGGCGCTGAGCCCGGCGGCAACCGACAGCCGATCGGTCAGGCGATACGCCAGGCTGGGATTGAAGGAGAGCGCCCACAGCTTGCACGCGGTGGCGAAGCGCGCGCCGGCCCAGTCAGCCGGCCAGGCTACCGCCAGGGCGAAGGGAACGTTCATTGCCAGGGCCAGACGCACACGTTCGGCCACCGCCACGTGGGCGTACAGCGCCGGCACCAGATACGACCGGCCCAGGCTGTCGGTGTCGGCACCGCCCGGCGACGGAGAGAAGCGGCTACCGAAGCGAACCAGCATGCCAGAGGCCGACACACGCCAACCGGCGACAAAAACCAGCGCGGCCGGATTGTAGAAAGCGGCGGCCGGCTCATCGGTGCTGGCCGATACTGCCGCACCCCGCCCGAGAGCCGAGGCGGATTGTTCATAGAGGACGAAACCCGATGCCTGCGCGGACGCTGGTGCAGCGACAAGCAGGAAGAGCGCGAGAACACGTTGAGCCACGACTAGCGGCGACTCTACTACGTAATACTGCGGTCAGTGATCGGGTGGCTTGCCTTGTGGACCCGGGCGTGCCAGACAGATGAAAGCAAAGGAAGCATTGTGAAAGCCAACTCTGTCATGCCGGTCGCAGATGGAAGTGTCTTCTCCTTCCATTTCGGCGACACGAAGTTCGCGGTGGACGCCAAGCAGGGCGGCCGTGTCGTCACGTTCGCCCTTGCGGGTCGCAACATCCTGACTGGCCCGGCGGTGGACCCGGCCAACTTCGGGTCGACCTTCTGGTCCAGCCCGCAGAGCGACTGGAACTGGCCACCTCCGCCTGAAATCGATTCATCGCCCTATGCGGCCAGCCTCGCCGGGGCCGTGCTCTCCCTGTCGGGCGCCAGCGCAGCCGGCCTGGGTCTTGCGGTGGAGAAGAAGTTCTCCGCTGACGGCCAGGCGGGCGTGGTGACTGTCGTGTACAGCATTGCCAATCGCGGCAGCAAGCCACGCCAGGTGGCGCCCTGGGAGATCACGCGCGTGGCGACTGGCGGACTGACCTTTTTCCCCATGGGCGAGGGTGGGCCGCGAAAAGGGCCGCAGGACCTGCTGAACCCAACCATGGTGAAGGGCGTGGCCTGGTTCCCCTATGACGCCGCCGCCATCACCGCGGATCAGAAACTCTTCGCTGATGGCGGCGAAGGCTGGATCGCGCATGTGGATGGCGATCTCTTGCTAGTGAAATCCTTTGTCAACACCCTGCCTGTGCAAGCCGCTCCGGGCGAGGCTGAGATAGAAATCTATGCCAATGGCAGCCACACCTACGTCGAGGTCGAGAACCAGGGCGCCTTTGTCAATCTGGCGCCCGGGGCTGCGACCGCTTGGACCGTGCGCTGGATGCTGCGCAAGCTCGACCTTGCCTCCACACCCGCGCGTCCCGGCAGCGCGCCGTTGCTGGACTTGGTGCGCAGCCTGGTGAAGTAGGCTACGCGGCCCAGAGCTCGACTTCGAAATCTGCGGCTGCTCGCAAGTCCTCGGCAACCCGCTGCCGGGCGTGATGCAGGCGTGACATGACGGTGCCGATGGGACAAGCCGCGACTTCGGCGATTTCGTCGTAGGCGCAGTCCTCAAATTCGCGCAGGGTGATGGCCTGCCGGTGCACTGGCGCCAACCGGGCCACCGCAGCCCGCACCAGAAGCTGCATCTGGGCGATCCCCAGTTCGCGCTCGGGAGTCTGGTCGTGGGCCGGCTCAAGCTTTGGTTGGCAATCGTCACCACGCTCGTCAGCCGCCATGCCCTCGGCCCGGCCAGAGCGCTTGCGAAGAAGATCGAGGCTTGCGTTCATCACGATGCGATGGATCCAGGTGGTGAAGGACGCGCGGCCTTCGAAGCGGTGCAGGTTGCGCCACACCTTCAACATCGCGTCTTGCACGGCATCCTCGGCGTCGTCGCGGTTGCGCAACACCTTCATCGCAATGGCCAGGGCTCGCGGCCGGATCTGTTCGAGGAGCGGCCGCAGCGCCTGGGCATCGCCAGCCTGTGCCTGCTCTGCCAGAACAGATGCGTCATCGCGTGGTGTTTCGTCCACCACCGCAAGCATCTTCCGACGCGCCAAACCGCCCACCGAAGACCGAGCCGCCACGCTCGACTGTGGCGGTCTTGCTGCCAGGTCCGCTAACTTGGCGAAATCCGTGGTTGGTTGCATGGCAGTCCCTTGCGTGTGCAAAGCCGGGACCGACGCGTTGCGCTGCATCCAGGCTAGGCCCAATCCATTGGCCTGCCGACCCGAGCCGGCGGTAGCGCGCTGTGGCCTATCGCGCTGAACTATCTACGGTTGCCCTGCGACTTTGAGCATCCTCACGTGATGGGTGCACCGGCTCAGCCTACTCCGGACACAAGGCCGATGGCTCGACGGTGGTCGAGCCTGCCGTCCATGGCGTGACGCCGGATTCAAAGGCGCCGACGTCGGGCGCGGTGCCGGTGAATCCGTCGGTGTAGGGCGAGAAGAGTCCACCTTGATCGACGGGGCAGCTACTGGTGGGCAGGCCATTGGCGTCGACTGGGCATTCGAGGTTGTGCGCCTGCGCGGGCGTCGTGGTCGCAGTTCCATTCGACAATGTGAGAGTGGCCGTGCCCCGGATGCGGAAGGAGATTCCGCTGTAGGCGGAGAGATCGGCGACGTTCCCGCTGGTCGCGGACAAAAAGGTAGCGATGCCCGCGAACCCTTCCTTGACGGCAGTACCGGTCAAGCCAAAGGCGTTGCCCGCGTATCCGGAGGTCAAGCTTCTGGCGCAGGTCGAGCCGTTGCCACAGTTCGGGAACCACGAACCGCCAAGTTGGTTGGTTGCCGTTCCGTCGAAGTCGTCGAGCAACCTGGGTGTGATCCCCTCCAGCCAAACATCGTCGAGGTCGATTTGATAGGCGCCCAGAGTGCCGACGGTCCAGGCGAGGCTGGTTGGGTTCGTGAGGTCCAAGGTTGTACGGAGTCCGTAGTTGGGTTGGCGCAGCGACGCAAAGGGAAGCACTACCTTCTGCCACTCGGACGTCACGGGAACGATGATCTGGTAGTCGGCGTAGTCGGTGGTTTGCTTCTGCAGCAGGCTGAACGTGACACCGGGGCGCTGCTCGATGAGGTTGTTCGAGAACACCGCGCTCGACAGATCGACCCACGTCGTGTTGCCCTCCTTGTAGATCGAACCCGCGCCGAGCGCGGTGCGCAGGATGGTGTTGTTGAAGAAGCGGTTCGGATTCTTGAGCGACACTCCCCACCACGAGACGTCGTGGATGAAGTTGTGGTGGACGGTGTAGCCGCTTGCGCCGTCGTCGAGGTAGATACCGGTGCCGTAGATGCACGGGATGTCCGAGAGATGGTTGTAGGCGATCTCGGCGCTGGTGGCGTTGGTGTAGGGTGAGTAGATGAGCCCGCCGTCATCGATGATCTGCATCGCCTGGCTCACCCGGTTGCGGAGGATGCGGGCGGCGACGTCCCCGTAGTTGGCGATCCCCATGCGGCCGGTGCGGCTGACCGTGTTGTCGCTGATTTCGTTGCGCGCGGGGGGAAGGAACCAGTTTTCCATCGAGATGCCGCCGTTGCCTGCGGCCATGTAGCCCGTGTCGTGCACGACGATGTTGCTGATCTTGGCGTCGTTGCCAGCGGCGACGATGGCCTCCGTGGCGGCGAAGGCGATGCTGCCATTCTTCCACTCGTCGAAGTCGCCGTCGGGAGCGGGCGCCGTGCTGGACTGGTTGCGCTCGGCCAGGTTGAAGCCGAAGCCGGCGTAGCCACTGTAGTCCGCGGTCCCCTTGATCGTGCCCGAGGCGCAAGCCGTATTGCTCGTGCCGACGGTGGAGAGCGCCGAGAGCGTCAACGTCGAGCCGGGACTGGCCCCCGACGAGAAGTAGCCCTCCCAGGTCGCGGTGGCCGCGTGCTTTCCACCGCGAACCGCCCAGAGCGGGCTTTCCACCGAGGCGTCGCCGGTATCGAGCTTGGTTGCGATGCCGAGGAGGCAGAAGTCGAAGGGGACGTCGCCCAGACCGCCGGGTACGCTCACCCAGATGGCGTGGAGCGGTTCTCGCGCGTAGAAAGCCCCCGAGTTGTCCCGGCACTTGCTGTTGAACTTCTCCCAAGGAATGAACATCGGAGAGCCGAACGACGTCGGCTGGAAACACCAGAAAGGCGACGTTCCGCCATCGCTGGCCTTGGCCTGAAGGTTCACCATCAGCTTCGAGCCGCCAGGATTGCTCAGGTTGACGACCAGCCCGGCCTCGGTCGGCGTCCAGGTCGACGCCCCGTCGGTTCGACCGGTGACGTAGCCGTTGGTCTCGCGCAGGTGGCTGATGTACCGGGCATGGACCCCGTCGACCACGCAATGGGAAGCCCCGAGCATGCGGATCGAGGTTGCGAAGAGCCGCACGCCCGTGATGTCGATGTACGAACGCGCCCCGAGGTTGAAGCCATAGTCGCGCTGCTTGACCTCGATTTTGAGCGTGCTGGGGTCCACTGAGCCTGGCGCCCACAGGTACACCTTGCCAGTCGTCGGATCCTGGAACCACTCGCCCGCCGAGTCGAGCGCCAGGAGCGATCCAAAGACGTAGTAGGTATCCCGCGCGCGGGGCGCGAGTTCTGGAATCGCCGGCGACTCGCGCATGGGAAGGCTCCAAGTCGCCAGCTTCTTGACTTGATCGTAGCTCTCAATCTTGCGCGTGTAGCTCACCCAGCGCTGGCCAGGAATGCTGAATACATAGGCGCCGGTCCAGTCGCCAGCAGGCAGGGTCGGGCCTTCCAGGCTTGTTTCTGTAGTGGCTTGGCCGGCCTGGGCCAGCGGCATGTGGACCAGATCGGCCGGATCGGCGTTCGGCCAGCGCGCCTCGTTCAGCATCTTGCCACCCGCGAAAAGCTGGATGAAGCGCAACGAGGTGTCAGCAACGTAGATCGATCCCTGGTATGGCTTCCAGGTCGCAGTCAAAACGTCGGCGCCGTTCACGGTCACGCACTCGCCCTGATACGCCTCGAAGCTGATGTGCGCGGCGCTGGTTCCCGAGCGCGCGGGCGTCACGGTTTCGCGGTATGTGCCGGCGCGAATCATGCAGCTATCCCCTGGCTGGGCCCAAGCCGCGCAGCGCTGGATCGTACGGAAGGGCGCGCCCAGCGTCCCTTCCGCCTGGTCCGAGCCGGTGGTCGCGATGTAGAAGGTCGCCGGCCCCATGTACGGACGCGCCTCGGAACCTGCGTCGGCAATTCCCGCAGCCTGGGCATCCAGACCACTGACTGCTTGATCGACCGAGGCATCCAGGGGAGCAGGCGAGTCTGCCGTCACGTCGGGATGATCGATTCGAATTGCGAAATCCGAAGGGACCGGCAGATCCGGCAAAGAATCGCCAGTGTTTGAAGACGCCACATCTCTCGCACCAAGCGCGACGTCAGATGCCACGCCGGCCTCAATCGGCAAAGCGGCATCCACGGTCGTGGCACCTCCCGTCCCATGGCTCCCGCCAGCGCCGCCTGTGCCAGGCCCAGCGCCGCCGGTGCCAGCGGCATCTGAAGGTGGTTTCACTGGCGACGAAGAGCACGAGGCAAGCGCCAGTGCTGCCAGAAGTCCGACGAACCACACATCACACCAGCCCCGCAAGCTCCTGCAAATCATGTACGAAGTCTTCATCGAGTCCTCCAATCTTGGGCCATTGGTGGCCTACTCCGGACACAAGGCCGATGGTTCGACGGTGGTGGAGCCTGCCGTCCATGGCGCGACGCCGGACTCGAAGGCGCCGACGTCGGGCGCGGTGCCGGCGAATCCGTCGGTGTAGGGCGAAAAGAGGCCACCCTGATCGACGGGGCAGCTACTGGTGGGCACGCCGTTGGCATCGACTGGGCATTCGAGGTTGTGCGCCTGCGCGGGCGTCGTGGTCGCAGTTCCATTCGACAATGTGAGAGTGGCCGTGCCGCGGATGCGGAAGGAGATGCCGGTGTAGGCGGAGACATCGGTCGGTCCCGCGCCTGACGACAGGAAAGTGCCCAGTCCGGCAACTCCCTCTCTGATGTTGGTTCCCGTCAGGGCCACGGCGTTCCCGGTGTAGCCAGCAACAGTG
>Ga0182021_10005383_pt1 | contig 15147 bp, 9 predicted proteins | sample 612E3MmetaG_FD_120493 | JGI IMG/M metagenome (GOLD analysis project Ga0182021, IMG submission 120493) | Permafrost microbial communities from Stordalen Mire, Sweden - 612E3M metaG (Illumina Assembly) | ecosystem: Environmental > Terrestrial > Soil > Wetlands > Permafrost | place: Sweden... | reverse complement strand
TGAAACCCGCCACTTTGAATGAATCCCCCGCCCGGTCAATCATCCCGGGGGTTGTTTTTCCGCTGCTGGCATTGCTGTTGATCGCCCCGGCTGCCGCGGCGGGAATGAGCGGAGGCTTCAACCGGCTGCTCGAGGCGGTGGTGCGCATCGACGTGCGCGAGGTCACATTTGAGCAGGGTGCCCGCCGGTTCGTGGCGGGCGTGGGATCGGGAGTGATCCTTTCGAAAGACGGCCTGGTCCTGACCAACGCCCATGTCGCCAGCCCCGACGCCGTGGAAATCTCCATCACCCTCCCCAGCCTCGAACGCGTCGGCGCCCGGCTGGTCGGCTGGGACCATTGGACCGATCTCGCGCTGATCCGGCTCGATCTCGATGAGGTGAAGCGCCGCGGGCTCGCGATCCAGCCGGCCGCGTTCGGCGACTCTGATGCGCTCTACGTCGGCGAGACGGTTTTCGCCGTGGGCACGCCGTTCGGGCTCACCCGCACGGTCACGCGTGGCATCATCTCGAACAACCGGCGCTTCGAGGACACCGATAGCGTCCGGGGCTACGAGACGGGCACCTTCAACACCTGGCTGCAGACCGACGCGGCAATCAACCCCGGCAACAGCGGCGGCCCGCTCGTGACCGAGGACGGCAAGGTCGTCGGGATCAACTCGCGCGGTTATGTCGGAGCTGACAACCTGGGCTTTGCCATCCCCGCAAACATCGCTCGGCGCGTCGTCGACGAATTGGTCGCGCACGGCACCATCACCCGGAGTTATATCGGGCTGGTCCCCGGCACCCTGCAAGACCTGGAACATTTCTACGCGCTGGCGCTCAACACCGGCATGCTCATCAATGGCGTCGATCCCGGCTCGCCGGCGGCCGGGGCCGGCCTGCGCAGCGGCGACATCCTCCTGGCGATCAACGGACAGAAGGTCGATGGCCGTTTCCCGGAACAGCTCCCGCCGATCCAGAACATGATCGCCAGCCTGCCGGTCGGTTCGACCGTCCGGCTCAGCATCAAACGCGGGGGACGGACGCTGGAAGTCCCGGCGGTCACCGAGAAGCTCGCCAGCCGGATGGGCGCGGAATGGGCCTTCGACAAATGGGGGCTGAGCGTGCGCAAGGTCTCGCGGGCGTTTGCGCGGGAGAACCAACTCGATGACGACAGCGGTGTGGTGGTCGTCGGCGTGCAGCCGGGCTTTCCCGCGGCCGTCGCCGGACTCGCGGCCGGCGACATCATCACCAAGGTCGACCAGCAGCCGCTGACCGAGCTGGAGATTCTCAAGCGCATCTACCAGCGGTTTGAGAGCAAGCCGGCCTCGCTGTTGCTTCTGACCATGCGTGACCGGCGTGTCTCGCTCTACGTATTGAAACCATGAACCGGGTCTTCAGCAGTTGTTTTTCGCGGATGTATTGCAGGAGCGTGCTGGCACGCGACCTCCGCCGGCCTGGGTCACGGAGATCGCTTGCAAGCAGACTCCTCCCGGCGGCCGCGGTTGCCCTTGCCGCCCTTCTGCCGCTGCGCGGCGCCGACCTGTCCGATCTCTTCGCCGAACGGGTCAAATCCTGCGTGACCGTCGAATTCCTGATCGAGACTGAGCTCGACCGCCAGCCGGTCACCGTGCTCGGCACCTGTATCGATGCCAATGGCACGGTCATCCTCCCGGCCTCCGCCATCGGGGCTCGCGTGGCCGTCCGGCAACTCAAGGACCTCAAGGTCTACCGGCCCAATTCGTCAACCCCATTCACGGCCGAATATCTCGGCCAGGACGTGCTCACCGGATGGCATTTCCTGCGGGTCGAGGAAAAGCTCCGCCCTGATCTGGTGCCGGTGACTGCCTGGGCGCGCGCCGGCACTCCGGAGCCGCGCCTGGCCGACGAGGTTTGGGGGATCGGCCTGCGCGGCAAGGACGAGGATTTCCGCCCGTATTTTCTTCTGAGCCGCGTCGGTCTCATCCAGCCGATTCCTCAATTCACGGCCGTCGCCGCCTCTGAACTGGGGGGGCCGGGACTGCCCGTCTTCAACCGCGAGGGTGCGCTCATCGGACTGACTCTTAACTCATTTGGCCAGAATTTCCTCATGTTCTCCCGCCGGGAGCGGGGCATTCCGGTCGTGCTCGTCAACGTGGAGGAAAGCAGCGTGTTTCTCCTCGCGAGGGAGGTGCTGCCCTATCTCGACCGGATCCCGCGGAATCGGACGGGCCGGCCCCTGCCGTGGCTGGGGGCTTTCGGCCTCGAGCCGGTGGATCCCGAGGTCGCCCGGTTCCTCCAGCTCGGGAACCAGTCGGCCCTGGTTGTCAGCGAGGTGCTCGAGAACAGTCCGGCGGAAAAGGCCGGACTCAAGGGGCATGACATCATCGTGGCTCTTGACGGGCGGCCGCTGCCCCGGCTCAAGCCGGATCAGGTGGTCGGCACCTTCCTGGAGCGGGAGATCGACCGCCGCCAGCCTGGAGAGACCCTCCCGCTGACCGTGCTGCGCGACAACCAGCGCGTCGATCTCAAGGTCACGCTCGGGGACGAACCGAAAATCATCCGCGAGGCGGAGAGGAAATATTTCGAGCGGCTGGGTTTCACGGTGCGGGAGTTTCTTTATGGCGATGGCATCGCCCGGCGGGTCAAGCTGGCCAACCAGGCCGGCGTGATCGTCGATTTTGTGAAACCCAATAGTCCAGCGGCGGTGGGCGAACTAGAGGCGGATGACTGGATTCGCGAGATCGACGGCCGGGAGATCAAGACCTACGCCGCGGCGGTCGATGCCCTGACCGCGATCGAGGCCGACGCCAACCGCGCGGAATTTGTGCTGCTCACGAGCCGCGGGACCGAAACGGCCGTGCGCCGCGTGAAGTTGAAATGACCGGGCTCGCCCGAAACCGCGGCTCGGCCGCCTCGACTCTTTCCGTCTCCACGCCATCGCGATCAACCCAGGCTCCCCTCAATTCATGACCTCCCAATCCTTTTTCGTCCGCGTGGTGACGATCACGCTGTGCTTCCTCGGATCCGCCGCCATCGGCGCCGCCCGGGAAGACTTCAAGGACATCGAGTCCCGGGTGAGCGAATTCACCCTGCAGAATGGCTGGAAGTTCATCGTGCTTGAGCGGCATCAGGCGCCGGTCGCCTCATTCCTGACCTACGCCGACGTCGGCTCGACCCAGGAAGTCACCGGAATCTCCGGGTTGGCCCACATGTTCGAGCACATGGCGTTCAAGGGCTCGAGCACCGTGGGCACCACCGACTACGCCAGGGAAAAACCGGCCCTGGCGGAGGTGGATCGGACCTATCACGCGCTCTTCGCGGAAAGGATGAAAGGCCGGCCGGCCGATGCCACCCGGCTCAAGCAACTCGAAGCGGACTTCAAGGCGGCCCAGGAGGCCGCCGAGAAGTTTGTGCGGAAGAATGAATTTGGCGAGGCGGTGGAACGCGCCGGCGGCCGCGACCTGAATGCGACAACGGCCGAGGACCGCACAATTTACTATTTCAGCCTGCCGTCGAACGAGACTGAGCTGTGGTTCAACTTGGAGGCGCAGCGGTTTTCCGACCCGGTGCTCCGGCAGTTCTACAAGGAGAGGGACGTGGTGATGGAGGAGCGCCGGCTGGGCGAAAGCGAACCGATCGCGCGGCTGCTCCAGGAGTTCCAAGCCGTCGCTTACAAGGCCCACCCCTACCGGGATCCTGTGATCGGACATATGAGCGACCTGCAGAGCTTCTCCCGCGAGGATGCCGTTGCCTTCTTCAAAAAATACTACACTCCGGCCAACCTGATCAGCGTGGTGGCGGGCGATGTCGACCCGCGGCGGATTCGCGAGCTGGCCGAGGCTTATTTCGGCGGCCTGCCGGGCGGACCGAAGCCCGAACCGCTCCACACCGTCGAGCCGCCGCAGCTCGGCGAGCGCCGGCTCACCCTGCGGCTGCAGTCGCAGCGCCTGTTCCTCGAAGGTTATCACAAGCCGGATATCAACGACCCGGACAATGCCGTCTACGACGCCATCGGCAGCCTGCTGAGCGATGGCCGGTCGTCGCGCCTTTTCCGTACGCTCGTGCGCGACCAGAAGATCGCGACCAACGCCGGCGGCTTCCCCGGCTTTCCCGGCCAGAAATATCCCGGTCTGTTCCTCTTCTATGCATTTCCCTCCCCGGGGCACACGAACGAAGAGGTGCAGAAGAGCATCGAGGCCGAGATCGAGCGCCTGAAGACCGAGCCCGTGGCCTCCGAGGAACTGGACGGTGTCAAGCGCCGCGCGCGCGCCAACCTGATCCAGCAGCTCGATGACAATTCGACCCTGGCGTACCTGCTGGCGGAAGCCCAGGCGCTTAATGGCGACTGGCGGGAATTGTTCCGGCGTCTCGACAAGATCTCAGCGTTGACCCCGGCGGACATCCAGCGGGTCGCGAAGGCGGCGTTTGTTTTCGACAACAGGACGATCGGCGTCATCGAGCCGGTCGAGGAGGCGGCCAAATGAAGACCACGACCATGCACCCGGACCGATTCTATTCGATCTTCTGCCTGGCGGCCGCGCTGGCGGTCCCGGGTTTCGCGCAATCCGCAGCGGCCCCGTCGGTCGCAGCGCACCCGGCCAGTTACCGCGAACTGCACTATCCGCCGATCAATGACATCAAGGTGCCGGAACCGGTCCGGTTCGAGCTTCCCAACGGCTTGGTGGTCTACCTCATCGAGGATCACGAGCTGCCGAAGGTGAGCCTACAGGTGATCGTCCGTGCCGGCGCGCGCGAGGAGCCGGCCGAAAAGACCGGGCTGGCGGCGATCACCGGCATGGTCATGCGGACTGGTGGCAGCGCGTCACGCAGCGGCGATCAACTGGATGACGAGTTGGACCACCTCGGCGCGAGCATCGAGACCAACATCGACACCGACTCAGGCGGCGTTTACGCCACGATGCTCAAGGAAGACCTCGACCGCGGCATTGCGATCGTCGCCGACCTCCTCCAGCACCCGGCTTTCCCCGCGGACAAGCTCGAACTCGCGAAAATCCAATTGCGCGACTCGATTGCCCGCCGGAACGACGAGCCGAGCGGCATCGCCTTCCGGGAATTCTCCAAGATCCTTTACGGGAAGGATAGTCCCTACGCCCGGCAGGCGGAATACGCGACGATTGAGGCGATCACGCGCGACGACCTCGTGGCCTTCCACGCGCGATTCTTCCAGCCAGAGAACGTCATCCTGGGCGTTGCCGGCGATTTCAACACGGCGGGATTGCGCCCGAAGATCGAAATGGCGTTGGGCGGGTGGGCGCGCGGCGGGCGGCCCAATCCGGGGGTGCCGCTCGTGGGAACCCGCGTCCAGACCCGCCTCGGCGGGACTGCTCTTGGGGCGCCCAAGGCAGAACCTCGCGAGGTCTATTCCGTCGTGAAGACCGACATGCAGCAATCCTGGGTGCTTATGGGCATGCTCGGTGGCCGACGGGACGACCCGGACTACCACGCCCTTCAGGTGATGAACGAAATCCTGGGCGGTGGGTTCTCCTCGCGGCTGTTCAGCAACGTCCGCTCTGCCCAGGGACTCGCCTATTCCGTGTTCTCGGGCTGGAATGCGGAATGGGACCACAATGGGACGTTTTATGCCGGCGGCTCCTCGAAGCCCGAGACAACCCTGGGAATCTACCGCGCGATTCTGGCGGAGGTGAAACGGATGGCCGAAGGCGGAGCGACCGATGACGAGGTGGCGCGCGCGAAGGACAGCATCCTGAAGGGCTTCGCTTTTGAGTTCGATCACACGCACAAGATCATCAGCCGGCTGATGGCTTACGAGTACTACGGCTATCCGAAGGACTACCTGCAGCAGTACCACACCCGCATCAAGCAAGTCACCAAAGATGACGTCGCACGCGTGGCCCGAAGATACCTGACGCCGGACAACTTTGCCGTGCTCCTCAGCGGGAACGGCCAGTACGAGGCGCCGCTCGCCTCACTCGGCGCCGTGACTACCATCGATATCACCATTCCCCCGCCGAAGCACCCGTAATTCGTCGCCGCGAAGTGTCTCCCTAAAATGACCAGACTCCAATGAAACGGTTTCATCCCCGAATGACCCTATCCGCCGCCGCCAGCCTGCTGCTCCCAGCAGTCTCCCTGGCGGGAAAACTCGATCTGGATCGCACGACCCCGGTGCCGGCCAATGAACCGATTCCGATCATGGATTTCTTCCGTCCGCGGATCCTGCAGGAACCGAAGCTGAATCTCACCGGCACCCATATCGCCGCGATCATCACTGCTGGCGAAGACCGACATCAGTTGATGGTCTATGAGCTGAAGACGCAGAAGATCGAAGGCATCGGTGGTTCGGGGGACAACGATGTCTATCAGGTCAACTGGCTCGATGACAAACGGCTGGTTTTCAGTTTGTCCGCGCGGAAACTCTACGGCCTCGGTTTGATGGCCGGTGAAGTCGGCTCGATCAGCGAAAGCTACGCGCTCCTGCAATACTACGGCTCCAGCTTGATCGCGGTGCCTCCGAAGAACCGGCTCCGTCCCTTGGTATGGAATCGTTTTGACAGCCTCGAGGTTCGTCGGGATCTCGGCGTGGCGACGGTCGATACCGACGTAAAATCCGGGAAGCTGATCAATCTGGTCGGAGCAGGCGCCAGCTACTCCTCGATGATGAACGCCCGGGACAAAAACGAGCGTCACATCGTGGAACGCTATCCAGTGCCGGAAGTGGGGCTCACCTTCAGTTATCTGGCGGACCGGGACGGGCGGCTCGCTTTCGCCTTCACCGCCCAGGACGGCCAGCTGGCGATGTTTCGGCTCGCCGATAAGAAGTGGATCAAGTGCCCGGTGGACCTGGAGCACATCGGGGTCGTGGCTTGCGGCGATCACCCCGGGGAGGTGGTGGTGGTCGGTCCACGCCAGGACGGGAAGCCTCGCGCGCTGCAACTGCTGGACGCCACGACGGGCACGCTCGGTGAGGTGCTGCTTCAGGATCAAGCCTACGACTTCGACGGCTGGCTGTATCGCAATCCCGCGACGCAGGATATCATGGGTGCGGTGTTCGAGCGAAATGGCCCCCGGGTGGCCTGGTTCAACGACGACTACAAGAATCTGCAGAAGGTTCTGGACCATTTCTTCCCCGGCCTGGTGGTGCGGATTCTCGGCAGCGATGAGGCCCAGAAGCTGTTCCTCGTCGCGGCATTTTCCGACCGGCAGCCCGTCGTCTACAATTGGGTTGACCTGGAAAAGCGCACGGTGGGTCTGATCAAAAACTCGGCCCCGTGGATCGATCCGCTGCGCATGCAGCCGGTGAACATCATCCAATTCAAAACCCGTGATGGCCGCCAGCTCGACGCCTACCTGACGCTTCCCAAGGGGGCGTCCAAGAAGAATCCCCCGCCCCTGGTGGTGCTGCCGCACGGCGGACCGTGGGTGCGGGATAGCTGGGGATTCGACGGCGAAGCTCAGTTTCTGGCCAGCCGCGGCTACGCGGTGCTCAAGCCGAACTACCGCGGTTCCACGGGCTACGGCTGGATGTTTCCCGAAGAGGACGAATGGGATTTCCGGAAGATGCACGACGACGTGACTGACGCCACGAAAACCATGATCGCCTCGGGGCTGATTGATAGCGGGCGGATCGGCATCATGGGCGGCTCCTTCGGCGGCTACCTTGCCGTTTCCGGCGTCGTTCACGAACCATCGCTCTATCGCTGCGCGGTCACCATTGCCGGAGTGTTCGATTGGGAACAGCAGATCAAGGACAAGAAATACGACCAATATGACTCGCCAGTCTTCGGGCGGATGATCCGCAAACTCGGCGACCCGAAAAAGCAAAAGGAAAGATTCGCCGCGATCTCTCCGGGCAGGAGCGCGGACCAGATCCGCGTTCCGGTCTTCGTCGCCGGCGGCAAAGACGATCAAACCGTGGAAATCGAGCAATCGCATACGCTGATCGCCGCACTGGAAAAGCACCAGGTGCCGCACGAGTCCTTCCTTGTCAGCGAAGAAGGACACGGCATGGGTCACCTTGACAACCAGGTGGATCTCTACACCCGCATCGAGGCCTTTCTGGCCAAGAACCTGAAGGCGGACAAATAGACCGCGTTTTCGTCGAGAAACTTGGAAGGAGAAGCCCGAAAGGTTTCTATCGGTCTGCGTCTACCTGGTTCGTGGATTCGGCGACCGCCATGGTCCAAAGGAGGCTCCAGGAATTCTCGGCGGTCCGGGACAGGTCGCCAGCCATTGCCTGCTTGGCTGCGTCGTAGTCCGCCAGTTCGAACACCGCGGTTTCCGGCCGAAGGGTGAGGCGCCGGCCGGTGGTGGCGAGGCGCAACAGCGAGTCGGGCCCGGTGTTGTTGACGTCTTTGAACAGGCGGCGAATTCGGGCGAGTCGTCCCACCGCGCCGTCAAGCAGCGGCAACTTCGCAGCCTTCTCGGCAGATATCTTCACCGTGAGCTCGACGGGATTGGACCTGGCGATCGGTGGCAGCCGGATGATCGTGGTCAGGGAGTCGCCATCGTAGCGCCACCCGGCGGGCGCATCGGGATCGGGATTGTAGTCAATCTGCTGACCATTGACGGCCACCGAGTCCGGAGGCCAGGACTCAAAGAGCCGGACCTCATATCCGCGCTCTGTCGGCATTCCCGGATAGGCGCCTTCGACCGGTAGCACGTTGACGAGCAGAGTGGTCGCCTCTGGCATGGCGGTTCTGATCGTAGTCCAGGCCGCCTCGCCGTTCTTGTAGCCAAGTGAGTTTCCGGCGTCCTCGTACAACCGGGTGGAGGATCTTCCGCCGGGAAGAATGGCAAGGATCAGCGGATCGACCGGCTTTTCGTTGCTGAACTTCATCTTGGGCTGCATGGGCAGGATGGCACCCGCCTTCAGAAAGACCGGGACCTCATCCAGCGCATAATTGCGCTCGATCGCCCGCGGACCCTTGTAATGCGAGCCGGTGCTCCATTCCACCCACTCGCCCTCCGGCACCCAAACCGCCTTCTTTGACAGTTGGTGAAGCGGATCGAGCGGCGTCGTGATCGGCGCGACCAGCAGCGAGTCGCCAAACATGTACTGGCCGGCATACTGGTAAGCTTCGGCGGCCTCCGGGTAGTCGTAGTACATCGGGCGCATCAGGGAGATCCCGGTGTCGTAGGCCTGACGCGCCGCGGTGTAGATGTAGGGAATCATCGCGTAGCGCTGGAGCACGGCCTGACGCATCACTTCGTAGTACCTGAGAGGATAGGCCCAGATGCGGCGTTCGGCTTCGGGATTCTTGGTGGAGTGCGTGCGCAGGATCGGACTGAACGCGCCGAACTGCACCCAGCGGGTGTACATCTCCGGGTCGACCTTGCCCGGCATGTGTCCGCCGATGTCGTGACTCCAGTATCCATAGCCGACGTTGGCTGCGGTCGCCGTGAAGTAGGGCTGGAAGTTCAGCGATTCCCAGGTCGAAATGGTGTCGCCGGAAAAACCAATCTGGTAGCGATGGTTGCCGAGCCCTCCCCACCGATGGTAAATGAGCGGACGTTCCCCGCGACGCTCCATGTCCGTGGAATGAACGTAATTGAGCCAGAAGGTCGGGTTCAGCCCCGCCAGGCTTGTCGTTTCCTCCTGCTGCCAATCGAGCCAGAAGAAGTCGATGCCCTGCTTTTCCAGCGGATGGTGGAGAACCTTGAAATAGTTCTCGGCAAACTGCGGGTTGACGATGTCGAACTTCACATACTGTTTGGTGGCCGGATCGATCCCCATGGCGCGCGCCATTTCCGGATATGCCTCCTCAAACGACTGCACGCCGGAGGCGGGATGCAGATTGACCGTGGTCTTCAGCCCCTGGGCATGAGCCCAGCCAAGGAACTTCTCCGGTTCCGGGAAGTAATTGCGGTTCCATGTGTAGCCGGTCCAGCCCAGCGAGTGTCCGGACGCGTCGTTGACGCCTTTCTTATCGGGAAAGGTCAGGTGCCAATCCATGTCGATGACAAGCACGTCGAGCGGGAGATCGTGCGCCCGGAAGTCGGCGACAAGGTTCATGAGCTCGGTGTCGGTATAGGCCCAGTAGCGGGACCACCAGGAGCCGAAGACGAAGCGCGGGGGCAGAGGAATCTTCCCGGCGACCTTGGTGAAATCACCGAGGGCCCGCCGGTAGTCGTGCCCATAGCCGAGAAAATAGAGATCCTGCCGTTCCCCCGCGGGCCGCGCCGTCACCCAGGCCCAGGCGGAGTTGTCGAACAGCAGGCGGGTGGTGTCGTCCACCAACGTCCAGCCGTCGCGCGAAAGCAGGCCGGTTTCGAGGCGGGTCGCCCCATTCATGCCGTCGAGGGTGCGGGTCGTGCCCTTGAGATTGCCGGTTTCTGGCGTGCCGGGTTTCCAAACGATGGGTGCGCCATTGACCTGCAGCGCGATGCTGAGGTTGGCCGGCGTGAACTTTCCACTGTTCCGCTTGTAGCGAAGCTCAAGCGCACTTGTCCTGATGACGAGCGCGTCTCCCTCGGTGCTCGCGGTGAAGGGCGGCACCGACAGCTTTCGGTTGAGGAAGACCAGCGACGCACGATCCTCAAATTTCGCGTCGCCACTCCACTCCAGGCGAATCATCTGCGGCGTGAGCACGGTAAACCGAGCTTCTCCGCTCCTGACGACAGCCGCCGGAGCGGCGACCGGATCGTCAACCGGGACGGCTGCCGCTCCACCGGCGAGCGCGGCGGAGAAAAGAACCGCCCGAAGCATCCGACTGAACGGTCGGCGTCTATTGATTTCCGGCGTAGGCAGATCCATGCTCGATTGTAGGCTGGATCTGCCGCCGGGGAAAGGGATTTGTATCAAACAGGTTGCTTCTCTCTTTGCCTCTGCGGCAAGTGGCCATCCTCCGCGGCCCTGCTCAGAGTTTCCTCGCGTCATCTGCCCCAACCGTTTAACCAAGCGAACGATGTTCACCGGGATCGTTGAGGAAGCTGGGCAGGTCGTGTCTTTCGGGCTTGGCGCGGAGGCCTGGAAGCTTGTCATTGCGGCGGGCCAGGCCGCGCGCGATGTCGCCGTTGGTGACAGCATCGCCGTCAACGGATGCTGTCTCACCGTCGTGCAGGCGGCCGGCGGCCATCTGCATTTTGACGTGCTGGAGGAGTCCCGCCGGCTGACCAATTTCTCCGCGCTCCGGCCGGGCAGCCTGGTCAACCTTGAGCGCAGCCTGCGCTTTGACGGCAAGGTCGGCGGCCATTTTGTCTCGGGCCACATCGACGGGGTCGGCGCGATCCAGGTGTTTGAGCCGCGGGGCAAAGACTACTACCTCCGGGCGCTCGCGCCTGCCGGCGACGGCCGCCACCTGGTGCACAAGGGCAGTATCGCCCTCGATGGCATTTCCTTGACGGTGGCAGAAGTCGAAGGCGACGCATTGGCCGTCTGGCTGATTCCCCACACCATTGCGGTGACCAACCTGCGGGAGAAGCGCGCCGGCGACCTCGTGAATCTGGAATACGATCTGCTCGGCAAATACGTTGAGAAGCTGCTCGCCTTGCGGACGTAGCGGCCCTCAACCACCACCAATCTCGTTCCATGCGCGCAGTTCTCCTTGCCTTTACCGATGAACTCAGGCGGCTCAAGGCCGCGGGAGTAAAGACGGTGTCCGTCTCGGACGAAAGCTTGGAAACGCTCCACCGGCTGGTGGCGGCGCGGCATATCGGAATTCGGAGTACGGAAAGCGGAGAGCAGAAACCGGAGACCGGAAAGAGAGAGGCGGGCGCAGCGAGGCCTCCGGCGGAACCTCCGGCTCACCGGTCTCCGGTTTCGGGTGTCGCAGATCTGCTGCCGCCTCCTCCCGAGGTCGTCCTGCCGGCCGGTGACAAGTCTGTCCGCTGGCAGGCCCTGCGGGAGCTGGTGCTCAATCATGCGGTCTGCCGGGCGCATGTCCGACCCGGCAAGCAGGTCGTCTTCGGGGTGGGCAACCTCGACGCGAAGATCATGCTGGTCGGCGAGGCGCCCGGTGCGGAGGAAGAGGTGCAAGGGGAGCCGTTTGTCGGTCCCGCGGGGCAGTTGCTCACGAAGATGATCAAGGCCATGGGCTTGGAGCGGGGTGACGTCTATATCGGCAACATCATGAACTGGCGTCCCGAATTGCCGCTCCGGCCGGACGGCACCCAGGCCGGCAACCGCGAACCCACGCCCGAGGAAATGGCGTTCTGCCTCCCGTTCATCACCGCCCAAATCGGGGTGGTGGCGCCGGCAGTCATCGTGGCGCTTGGCGCCACGGCAACCCGCGGGCTGCTCGGCTCGCACGCCTTCCGGTCGCTGGGGGAGGTCCGGAGTCGCTGGCACGACTACCGGGGAACTCCGCTGCGCGTGACCTACCACCCCAGCTATCTCCTGCGAAAGGAAGTTGAGGGCAAGGCGGCGGCGAACCAGGCCAAACGGACAGCCTGGGAGGATTTCCTGGCTGTGATGGAACGCGCCGGACTTCCCATCTCCGAAAAACAGCGCCACTATTTCCTTGCATGAAGTCCCTCGCCGTATCGCTGGTCCTGTTCACCGCCCTGGCTGCCGCCCCGCGGGTCTGTGCGCGGGAGGAACCGTTCGACTTTGAAACGCTGCGCTTCCAAGCCAAGCGTCTGGCGGCGCAACCCTACCAGCCCCGCCCGAGCCAGGTGCCGAAGTTCCTGCTCGACCTCAGCTACGACGAGCACCGGCGGATCCGTTTCAACCCGGATCGCACATGGTGGCGCGATGAGCGGCTGCCATTCCAGCTCCAGTTCTTCCATCCCGGCTTCATTTTCAACCACACTGTCCAGCTGCACGAGCTGGAAAACCGGCGGCCGCGCGACATCGAGTTCGACCGCGACCGGTTTGTCTACGACCATGTTGATTTGGCGGGGAGCATCCCCGACACGATGGGTTTCGCGGGCTTCCGCATCCTCCACGACATCAACAAGCCCGGCGATGAACTCGGGGCCTTTCTCGGGGCCAGCTATTTCCGTCTGCTTTGCCGGAAAGCCGTCTACGGACTTTCGGCGCGCGGCCTGGTCGTCAACACCGCCGAGCCTGGCGGCGAGGAATTCCCTGTCTTTGAAGAGTTCTGGGTGCAGAAACCGGCGCCGGACACCCGGGAGTTGGTGGTGTTTGCATTGCTGGACAGTCCCAGCGTGGCGGGCGCCTACCGGCTGACCCTTCTGCCTGGGGCCACGACGGTCGTGCGGGTGCGGGCCGCGATCTACCGGCGCGGCGAGGGCAAGGTGATCGGCTTGGCGCCGCTCACGAGCATGTTCTGGCACGGCGAGAATTCGCGGACCACGCACGGCGACTTCCGCCCCGAGGTGCACGACTCCGACGGCCTCCTGCTCCAGCGCGGCAGCGGGGAGTGGCTTTGGCGACCGCTCGTCAATCCCGCGCAGCTGCGGGTCGTCGCGTTTGCCGATGAAAATCCCCGCGGGTTCGGCCTGCTCCAGCGCGACCGCGACTTCGAGCATTACCAGGATCTCGAGGCGAACTACCACCTCCGCCCGAGCGTCTGGGTGGAGCCGGTGGGCGCCTGGGGGGCCGGCGCCGTGCGGCTGGTTGAAATCCCCACGCCCGACGAAACCAGCGACAATATCGTGGCGTTCTGGGTCCCCGCCAGCCTGCCGCCGCCGGACGAACCGCTCGAATTCGAATACCGCCTGTTCTGGGCGCTCGAGGCCACCCGGCGCCCACCCGCCGGCTTTGCGGCGGCCACGCGGCTTTCCGGGGTGCAGAAGCAGCCTGAGCTCACCCGTTTCCTCGTGGATTTTGACGGACCGTACCTGAACGGGCAACCCGCTGATCCCACCATCGAGCCGGTAGTGACGGTGGGGGCGGGTGCCGTCCTGATGCCGGACACCGTGACCATCCAGAAGAACCCCAACAATGGCACCTGGCGGGTGACCTTCGCAGTGAAGCCGGATGGCACCGGACAGGCGGTTGAACTGCGTTGCTTCCTCCGAAAGACGCCCCATGTTGGTTCCCTTACCGAAACATGGAGTTATCTCTGGAATCCATAAGCGGAGCCCTGTCCACGTTTCAGCCGAAGACCGGCTCGCTGGAGGCGTGGAATGCCGCTTATGTGCGGGTGGAGGACTATTTGCGGGCGCACCGCATTCACAATCGCCTGCACCAAAGCCGGCTGATCCTCCGGGTGCTGGAACGCGCGGCGCGGCGCCACCAGGAGAGCCCTGCCGTCGATCCGACGACCCTCGCCGCCGAGGAAGCCGAGCGGATGATGGACGCCTGGTTTGGCGAGGTGCTCGGCGAGAAGGACCTTCCCCACGACCGCCTTGCCGTCAGCGGTCGCGTCGCGCTCCTGCTCACTGACGGGCCGGAGAAATGCCCCTACGCCTTCCTCGACGAGGAGCAGGTACCCCCCGAGTTCGCGCGGGCCATGCAACAGTGCTCCATCGAGGCCGGGCCTGACCTGGCGGTTTCCAGCATGGTCCCGCGCCCGATCGATCTCGGGATGATTCCGGAAGCGGCGGGCGACACGATTGAGCGGTTCGAACGGTGGCCCTTGCTCCGCGCTCTCTTGCTTTGGATCATGTTTGCCGCGGCGCTGGCCGGGATCTTCTTCGCCACGCGCTGACTTGAATTCCCTGGCCGCATGAGGACTTTTTCCACCGACCGACTGCGCCCGTCCCGCATCGCGCGCCGGCGAATGACCTTTTTCTCGAGCATCTTCGTGCTCACGAGCTTTGCCACCTGGTTCATGGCCGATTTGCTCTGGCGCGGCGGACTCGATGGCATCGAAATCGCCCTGCTCGTCCTTTTCGTGGTCCTGTTCGCCCATATCGCCACCGGCTTTTGCACGGCGCTGATCGGCTTCTTCGTCGTCAACCGGGGCGGCGATTCGTGCCGGATCACCAACACCGCCGACTGGACGCCCGGCCGCGACCAGCCTCTGGCAGGCACCGCGGTGATCATGCCAGTCTATAATGAGGATGTCAGCCGGGTGTTCGAAGGCCTGCGCGTCATCTACCGTTCAGTGCAGGAGGCGCGCCAACTCGAGCACTTCGATTTCTTCATCCTCAGCGATTCCGACCAGCCCAACCAGTGGATTCAGGAAGAGGTCGCCTGGGTGGAGCTCTGCAAGCAAGTGGGTGGCCTCGGGCGGATCTTCTATCGCAAACGCCGCCAGGCCATCAACCGCAAGAGCGGCAACGTGGCCGATTTCCTGCGCCGGTGGGGTCGGAACTACCGCTACATGGTCGTGCTCGATGCCGACAGTCTCATGA
>Ga0182021_10005380_pt1 | contig 15154 bp, 11 predicted proteins | sample 612E3MmetaG_FD_120493 | JGI IMG/M metagenome (GOLD analysis project Ga0182021, IMG submission 120493) | Permafrost microbial communities from Stordalen Mire, Sweden - 612E3M metaG (Illumina Assembly) | ecosystem: Environmental > Terrestrial > Soil > Wetlands > Permafrost | place: Sweden... | reverse complement strand
GCTCTCGAGGTAGGCGTGGTGTTGCGACAGCCGGGCGAGCATGGTCGAAAAACTGCGCGAGAGGTCGCCGATCTCGTCGCGCGCATCCGACCCCGTGTCGATGCGCGTCGTCAGCCGCCCGCGGGCGTCGATGGCCGACTCCGCCTCGTCGCGCAGCCGGCGTATGCGATGCGACAGCCGCGTGGCGAAGGCGAGCAGCACCGCGGCGGCAACGGCGAACGCCGCGAGGGTGACGAGCAGCAGGCGCTCGAGCGCCCGGCTGCGCACCGACAGTATGGAGTTGGTGGTCTCCTCGACCACCACCGCGCCCAGCACCTCCTCGCCGTTCCAGATCGGATACGCGGCCGAGACCACCACGGCACGGTTGTCGGGCGTATTCCGCACGCGTGCGCCGGGCGTGCCCTGCAGCGCACCGGCGACGTCGCGTCCGGTGGCGAGCACGTCCGCGGCGACGGCCTCGTCGAAATCCTCCGTCGGGCGCTGAATCACCCGGTCGAGCAGGTTCTGCCACAGGCCCGGCGGCTCGGCCGCCTCGGGGCGCTTGAGGCTGCCCGCGAGCGCGAGCACGCGGTAGTCGCGGTTGACCACCCAGATGCGCTGCGTGGTGCGCTCGAGTCCCGCGAGGATGGCGGAGATTTCGGCGATCTGCTCGCGCGGCGCCGACTCGCGCGCGATTTCGCGCGGCGCTGCCGCTGCTGCGGATGCGCCACCGGCCGCGGGAGCGGGGGTCTCGCCGTGCGCTGCGGCCAGCCGCTGCAGTTCCGCCTCGGCCTCGCTGCGCAATTCCGAATCGATCGCCGGCTGCAGGCGCATCAGCTGCGGCCGCCCGTTCAGCGCCGTGGCGACCGCGCGCGCGGTCGCGATCTGCGCCTGCTCCTGCCCTTCGAGAAGGAAGCGCTCCATTTCCTTGACGTAGCGATAGCCGGCCCAGGGCAGAGCCAGCAGCGTCAGCGCGACCAGGGCGAGCTGGGCGCGCAGGCCCAAGCTGAAGCTGAAGCGCGGCGTCATTCGGCCTTCCAGCGGTACCCCATGCCGTACACGGTGTCGATGTGGTCGAAGGTGGGGTCGACGGCGATGAATTTCTTGCGCAGGCGTTTGATGTGCGAGGTGATGGTGCCATCGTCGACCACCAGCTTGGCGTCGCGCATGAGTTGCTCGCGCTGCTTCACGTGGCCCGGGAATTTCGCGAGCGTGTGCACCATCCAGAATTCGGTCAGGGTCAGCGGCACCGGCGCGCCGCCCCAGGTCGCGGCGAAGCGTTGCGCGTCGAGGCGCAGCGGCCCGCGCTCGATGATGTCCGCGGCTTGCTGCGGCTCGCGCGCGAGGTCCACGCGGCGGAACAGCGCGGCGATGCGCGCCAGCAGGTGCGGCAGGCTGGTGTCCTTGGTGAGGTAATCGTCCGCGCCCATGCGCAGGCCCGAGACCACGTCGAAGTCGCTGTCGCGCGCGGTCAGAAAAATGATCGGCAGCCCGGCCGACAGCGCGCGCAGCTCGCGGCACAGCGCGAAGCCGCCGTCGAACTCGTCGCCGAGGCCGATGTCGATCACCGCCAGGTCGGGCAGGCGCAGGCGGAACGCGGCCAGCGCCTCGGCGCGGCCGGCGTAGGCTGCGACCTCGTAGCCGTGCTTTTTCAGCGCGTCCACGGTGTTGGCGCGGATGGCCGGGTCGTCTTCGACGATTGCGATGCGTCGGGGCAAGCGGGTTCTCCTTTGAGCTGAATCGCTGAATCGAATATAGCCGATTTGCCCGCGCCCATGGGACCGACCGGGACGTTCACGGCAAAAGCCATTTTTTTGCCACATTTGATCGGCGCATTGCCATTCCCTCTCCGGCGCGATGCCCGATTCGAGCGCTTAAATGCGATACAGGACCGGGTGGCCGGTTCAACGCAAAACAAAGGGCAACCATCATGGAATTCACCGGCAAGCCGCGCCTCGGCGCCTCCGACCTCATCGCCTACCTCACACTGATCTTCGCCATCGGCGTCGCCGTCAGCCTCGTGCTCGCCGGCGCCGTGCTGCTGCTCGCCGGCCAGCCGGTCTAGCGCCATGAGCGCCTGCACCTACACCAACTGCGGCGAGGATGTGCCGCTCGGCGTGGAATGCGCCCTGCCCTATCTGGCTCATTCCACGCCGTCGCCGAATGGCGGCGGCATAGCGCGCACTAACCCGAACTTATATCTCGTGAAAGGAGATCGTCATGCTGCAACGTTTGAAAGACCTGATCCAGTCCATTCGTGACGCCTATGCCAGGCCCGCAGTCGCCCTCGGCGGCGCGGCGGCGGACGCAGCCAGGAACGGCGCCGCGCGCGCGGCTTCGGGCATCGCCGGTGCGAAAGGCGCGCTGCTCGCGTTCGCCGCCCTGGGCGCCGCAGGCTATCTGCTCTACAGTCACCCGCCGATGCGGAGCGTCGGGCCGGGCGAGGTCGGCGTGCGCGCCAATCGGCTCACCGGCGGCGTGACCGAATGGCGCGACGGCAGCGTGCTGGTCATTCCGGGCTTGCACGATGTGCGCGTGTATTCGCTGCGCGACCAGAGCTACCGGCCGGCGCAGGCGAGCCACGCCGACGGCCCGGCCCCGCTGCAATCGGTGGAGGGCCTGTCGCTCGGCGTGGATCTCACGGTGCGCTACGCACTGGATCCCGCGAAGCTGGGTGCCATGTCGAAAAGCCCGCCCGACAACATCGGCGGCGAAATCGTCGAGCCGGCGGTGCAGGGCGTGATCTACAAGACCTTCGCCCGCTACACCGTGCGCGAGATCTTCTCCACCAAGCGCGGCGAAATCCTGCAGGCAATCGAGTCCGAATTGAAGCCCAGGCTCGCCGCCGACGGCGTCGCGCTGAAAAGCGTTTACATGGGAAAGATCGATCTGCCCGCCGACTACCGGCGCGGCATGGACGCGCTCCTCGCCGAGGAACTGGCCACGGAAAAAATGCGCTACACGCTGGAACTGAAGGAAAAGCGCGTGACGGAAATCGGGCTTGAAGGCGACGCGGACAAGGTGCGGCGCGAAAAGGCGGCGGAGGCCTCCGGGCGCGAGCAGATCATCGCCGCGAAGTCGCAGGAAGAGGCGATGAAGCACGTGCTGCCGTTCAAGCAGCGCCAGATCGAACAACGCCAGCTCGAAGCCGAGGCCGAGAAGGTGGCGCGCATCCGCAATGCCGAGGGCAGCGCCCAGGCGCGGCGTATCGAGGCCAACGGCGAAGCCGACGCGCGGCAGAGGCTCGCCGAGGCCGAGGTCTACCGCCTGGAGCGCGTGGGCAAGGCCAACGCCGAACAGATGGCGCGCGAAGGCGCGCTGATCACCAGCCATCCGCTGCTGATCCAGAAAACGCTTGCGGACAAACTCTCCGACAAGGTCCAGGTGATCATCGCGCCTTCGCCGGCGGACGGCAGCTTCATCGCCGGCGGCTTGCTCGGCGGCGCGAAGCGCGAAGCCGGCGCATCGGCCTTCCAGGCCGCCCGCGCATCCGGCGGGGGACAGTGATCATGGTGCGCGCGCTGATCCTCGCCGCGGCGATAGTCTTGGCCGGCGCCGCGGCGACGGCCGCGGCCGGCGCGTCGACGCCGGGCGCCGCGATTGTCATACATAACCAAACGGCGCTGCGCGCCGAGCCGCGCGATTCGGCGCAGCAGCAGGCGCAGCTGTGGCAGGGCGAAGTGCTCGAGGTCCGCGCCGAGCGCAAGGGCTACCTGCAGGTGTGGGACTTCCGGCGCGAGCGCGGCGGCTACGTGCGCGCGAACCAGGTCCGCCGCACCAGGCTGGCGGCGGAGGAGGCGCCCGGCCTGCTCGCGGTGCTGCGCTTTCTTTCCGACACGCCCGGCGCCGAAGCGCTGGGTATGGGCTACGCGGCGGCATTCATGCGCGCGGCCCCGGCCGAGGTGCTCAACGGCGATGACGGCGTCGAAGCACTGGATGCGCTGGGCAACTTCGCCGACCGGCTGGCGCAGCGCGCCTCCTCCGGTGCGCAATTACCCAGGTCCGCGCAGGCGGCGCTGGCCGCGCACCTGGACGTGGCGGCCGGCTACGGCGTCAGGTTCGTGAACTACGAGCGCGATGGCCGCAGCCAGCTCTGCTACGACGGCGATGCATTTCGTCGCGTGCTGGCGCTGCCCGCATCGCCCGAGCAACGCGCGCGTGCCGCCCTGGCCCTGACGCGTCAGGAATGCATAGCCCCCGACCTGCAGCCGCTTGCGCGCGCGCGTCTGGACGAATGGCGCGCAGAAGTGCTGGAGCGGGTGGAGGCGGCCGCCTTGCCCGGCTACCTGAAGAACCGCGTGCTGATGCGCCGCGCCGCGGTGTGGAGCAGCCTCGCCTACCAGCGCGCGCGCAAGGGCGAGCCCGCCGCTACCGCCGCGGCGCGCGCGATCGCCGAACTGGCCGGTATCGACAAGAGCGAACTCGCCGACGCCGACCGCGCGGATTACGCCGATGCGGCCGTGCGCGCGAACGCCTCGCGCTGGGCCGCGGCACCGGCGTCGGCGCAGACGGCGTCCCGCGGCGTGCGCATCCTCACCGCGCCGGGCGCGCCCGGCGAGACCTGTGTCACTTTGGTCGATACGAGGAAAGACGGCGCGGCGCCGCTCGCCAAGCGCTGCACCTACGGCCTGGTATGGGCCGAATCGGCCACGCTCAATCGCGAAGGCACGGCGCTGGCGCTCGCGGTGCAACCGCTGGCGGCCTGGCGCGAGATGTGGCTGTTCCGCAAGGAAGCGCATGGCTGGGCGGTGCGCGTGCTGCCGCCGTCCGCGCGCGGTCCCGAGGTCGGCTATGCCGAGTTCGCCGGCTGGGTGCCCGGCGGCAGGCAGATGCTGGTGGCGCGCGAAGCCGGCGTCGATGGGAAGTACGAGCGCAGCTTCGAGCTGATGCGCCTCGATACGCTCGCCGCCGAGCGGGAGGCGCAGGATCCCGACACGCTGGGCGCATTCCGCCGCTGGCAGGATCCGCGCTGGAAGCGCCTGACGCTGAGCGTGCGCTAGGACGATGCCATGCAAAAAGCCCTGCTCACCAAAGTGATCCTGATCGGCGCGCTGTTCCTGGCGCTGCTCATCCCGATGAACATGATCGGCGGCATCGTCGCCGAGCGCGCCAGCAGGCAGGCCGCGGTGGAGCGCGAGATCGCCGCCGACAACTACGGCAGGCAGGAACTGGCCGGGATGGTGCTGAGCATCCCCTACACCGAGGAGTACGAGGAAACGAGCGGCGGCCGCGCGGAAAGGCAGAGCATCCAGCGTGTGGCGCGCCTGTTTCCCGCGACCAACGACACCGCGGGCACGGCCACGGTGAGCAGCAAGTCGCGCGGCATTTTCAAGGCGCGCGTATTCGCCTGGCGCGGCGCGTTGCGCGGGGAGTTCGCGTTCGACCCGAGGACGGCGCTGCCGCGCAAGCACGCGGGCTCGCGCATCGTGCCGGGCAAACCCTACGCCAGCCTCGCGCTTGCCGACCCGCGCGGCCTCGTCGGCACGCCGGTGCTGGACTGGGACGGCAAGGCGCTGGCCCTCGAGCGCGGAAGCGAACTGCCCAACCTGCCGGGCGGCCTGCACGCCGCCGTGCCGGCATTCGACCCCGATGCGCCCCAGCACCTGACCTACGCGCTCAGCCTGAGCCTGCAGGGCACCGGCTCGCTCGCCATCGCGCCCATCGCCGGCAGCGACCGCGTGCATCTCGGCTCGAATTGGCCGCATCCGGGCTTCGGCGGCCAGTTCCTGCCCCTGCCCGATCTGCAGCGTGCCACTAAGGAAGGGTTCGCGGCAGAGTGGACCACCAGCGCGCTCGCATCCAAGGCGCAGCTGCAGTTGCTCGCGCAAATCGAAGGCGGCAAACCCTGCGCCAGCGGTCTGTGCGTAGACCGCATGGACGTGCGCTTCGTGCAGCCGATCGACATCTATTGCCTGTCCGACCGCGCGATCAAATACGGCTTTCTGTTCATCGCCATCACCTTCGGCTACTTCCTGCTGTTCGAGCTGCTCACAGGGATGCCCGTCCATCCGGCGCAGTATTTCCTGGTCGGGCTCGCGCTCGCTACCTTCTTCCTGCTGCTGATCGGGCTGTCCGAGCACATCGCCTTCGGCCTCGCGTATGCCGTCGCAACGGCGGCCTGCGTCGCGCTGCTGGGCGTGTACCTGAGCGCGGCCTTGCGCGGCCGCGTCCGGGGGGTGTCTTTTTCGGCGATGCTGGCGGCGCTGTACGCCGCGCTCTACGGCCTGCTGATTTCCGAGGACAACGCGCTGCTGCTGGGCTCGCTCCTGGTGTTCGGCCTGCTGGCGGCGGCGATGATCATTACCCGCAAGCTGGATTGGTATGCGCTAGGCGCGCCGCGGCCCGCGCCAGCCTGAATCGAAAATCGTCAACACGAATCCGGGCGAGAGCGCCTGAACAAACCGCGGCGGCGAGCACGCAGCGGCCTGGGGTTTACTCCTTTCACCCTGGCCCTGCGGAGCTTGCCCGCTTCGGCAGGATGGCAACCGGGCAGCATGCATGCGAACCGGGGAACAGTTGGCCAGCGCCGCGATGGCTGCGCATTGCGCCAGCCGCAGGAGCGACGCAAGCCCCGAGAACCCGCGAGCGTGACGGTTGTCACATATCTGGCAGGCATTAAGGCATTACAAGTTATGCTTCCCACTTGAGCACCCAACCAGCCGCCAAATAAAAGGACAATCCCGACCTCCTGCTGCTCGCCCGAGCCCAAACTTGCGCGCTGCGCGCGCCAACCGTGTCTTCTGCACGGATGAAAAGCGCATCCGTACAGAAGACACGGTTATTGTAAACACCAAACACGGCGTGGGGGTTTCATCCTAGATCGTCGATTGCGCGCGGATGTGTTTTTCATCCGTGCGCAATCGATGATCTGCGCGGACGGCTTCTCGTCCGCGCAACATCGCAACTTTGCAACAACGGTGGGACGCGGATTAAGCCGCCACGTATAGCTACTTCTCCAACAGCTTTTTCTTGTCCTTAACCTTGGACCACTCCTCCGCATCCGCCGGCGCGTCCTTGCGCTCGATGATGGGCTTCCATACCTTGGACAGCTCGGCGTTGATCGCCGTGAATTCCTTCTGGTCGTCCGGCACGTCGTCCTCGGCGAAAATAGCCTCCACCGGGCACTCCGCCACGCACAGCGTGCAGTCGATGCACTCATCCGGATCGATGACCAGCATGTTCGGCCCCTCGCGGAAGCAATCCACGGGGCAGACATCGACGCAGTCGGTATATTTGCACTTGATGCAGGATTCGGTTACGACATAGGTCATGGATAGTGTCCTGAAAAAAACGCCCGCTAAGAGACGCCCAAACGTCCGCTGAGTTCCAATGGCAGTTTACCATAGCCCCCGGACGATCCGAAACTTGAAAACCGCCGGCCCGGCTCCATATACCGGTCAATGCCGGTCCCTGCGGCAAGTTTGAAATAGGGCTAGAATCCAGCTTCACCCCTCCCCGGCCTACGCGGCCGCGGATCGCGAACACACCCCCAACACACGTATACGAGGATTGCATGAGCGAACATATCCAGCACGTTACCGACGACACATTCGAAGCCGAGGTGCTGCAATCGCAGAGCCCGGTGCTGGTCGATTACTGGGCCGAGTGGTGCGGCCCGTGCAAAGCCATCGCCCCGACCCTGGAAGAAGTGGCCAAGGAATACTCCGGCAAGCTCAAGGTCGCCAAGGTCAACGTCGACGAGAACCAGGAAATACCGCGCAAGTACGGCATCCGCGGCATTCCGACGCTGATGCTGTTCAAGAACGGCAATATCGAGGCCACCAAAGTCGGCGCATTGTCGAAATCCCAGCTCACGGCATTCCTTGACAGCAACATCTAGACCCTCTATCCTTCTTCCCTAAGCGTCACCGGCGGATTTTCTCAAAGGCCGTTTCAGTATTGTCGAAACGGCCACTGACGTAGGGGAGCATGAGGGGAGATATCCCCTCATATCGTAATTACCCCAGCCGGTTCCGGACGCCAGATCCTCTCTGTTGCAAATCCCAAGGCCTCTTTTGCCTTTTCGTTCCATACGAGCGTCTCCGCATGCAATTATCCGAGCTTAAAACCCTGCACGTCACCGAACTGGTCCAGATGGCGGTGGAACACGAAATCGAGGGCGCCAACCGCCTGCGCAAACAGGAACTTATCTTTGCGCTGCTGAAGAACCGGGCGAAGAAGGGCGAATCGATATTCGGCGACGGCACGCTGGAAGTGCTGCCCGACGGCTTCGGCTTCCTGCGCTCGCCCGACACCTCCTACCTCGCGTCCACCGACGACATCTACGTCTCCCCCTCCCAGATCCGCCGCTTCAACCTGCACACCGGCGACACCATCGAGGGCGAGATTCGCACGCCCAAGGACGGCGAACGCTATTTCGCGCTGGTCAAGGTGGACAAGGTCAACGGCGATCTGCCGGAGAATTCCAAGAACAAGATCCTGTTCGAGAACCTGACGCCGCTGCATCCGGACGAGGTGTTCAAGCTGGAGCGCGACATCAAGGCCGAAGAGAACATGACCGGCCGCATCATCGACATCATCGCGCCCATAGGCAAGGGCCAGCGCGGGCTGATCGTGTCCCCGCCCAAGGCGGGCAAGACGGTGCTGATGCAGCACATGGCGCATGCGATCATCGCCAACCATCCCGACGTGGTGCTGATCGTGCTCTTGATCGACGAGCGCCCCGAGGAAGTGACCGAGATGACGCGCACCGTGCGCGGCGAAGTGGTCGCCTCCACGTTCGACGAACCGGCCACGCGTCACGTGCAGGTCGCCGAAATGGTGATCGAGAAGGCGAAGCGCCTGGTCGAGCACAAGAAGGACGTGGTGATCCTGCTCGATTCGATCACGCGCCTCGCGCGCGCCTACAACACCGTGGTCCCGGCCTCGGGCAAGGTGCTCACCGGCGGCGTCGACGCCAACGCGCTGCAGCGCCCGAAGCGCTTTTTCGGCGCCGCGCGCAACGTCGAGGAAGGCGGCTCGCTCACCATCCTCGCCACCGCGCTGATCGACACCGGCAGCCGCATGGACGACGTGATCTACGAGGAATTCAAGGGCACCGGCAACATGGAAATCCATCTTGACCGGCGCATGTACGAAAAGCGCATCTTCCCCGCGATCAACGTGAACCGCTCGGGCACGCGTCGTGAGGAACTGCTGATCGCGAAGGAAGTGCTGTCCAAGGTGTGGGTGCTGCGCAAGCTCCTTTATCCGATGGACGACCTCGAAGCGGCCGAATTCCTGGTCGACAAGATCCGGGCCACGAAAAATAATGCGGACTTTTTCGACTCAATGCGTCGCGGGTAAATCAGGGTCGGGAGATAGCCTTCCGCCCTTTTGAAATCGAATGTGCCTTACGGCCATTGCGCGCTCCGCGCGCCAACCGCGTTTTCCGCACGGATAAAAAGCGCATCCGTACGGAAAACACGGTTATTGTAAGAAGCAAACAAAGCGTGAGGGTTTTATACAAGATCGCCGATTGCGTGCGGATGTGCTTTTCGTCCGTACGCAATCGGCGATCCGCGCGGACGGGCCGCGGTCCGCGCAAGAGTGGCCGCCGGACTCGGATAGCGCTTGCTTAGCGTATTGATTTCTGGGATAATTGCCGCCTTTTGCGGCTTCCTATTCCCGGACCGCGTCAAAGGAAAAACCATGAAAACCGACATCCATCCCGAATATCAAGAGATTCAGGTCACCTGCAGCTGCGGCAACACTTGGAAGACCCGCTCGACCATGGCGAAGGCGCTGCACGTCGAGGTGTGCTCCAACTGCCACCCGTTCTACACCGGCAAGCAGAAGATCGTCGACACCGCCGGCCGCGTGGAGAAGTTCCGCCAGAAATACGCGAAGAAGCCCGACGCCGCGACCAAAGTCGAAGCGGCGACCAAGGCCGCCTGATCTCCAGGCCATCCCAAGAAAGGCAGCTTCGGCTGCCTTTTTTGTTTGCGCGCAGCTCCGGCTGCCTATTTAATTTTCCCGCCGAGTAAAATAAGCGCATGAATCCCAACGGCGAAGCCAATACGGGGCACACGTTCAAGGCGGTCGAATAGTGTCCGGCGCGCGCATCGCGCTGCCGCTGGCGGGGATTCCCCTGCTAATTCTGGTCGCCATCTGGCTGCTGCCCGGCCTGGTCGGCCACGACCCCTGGAAAAACGACGATGCCATCGGCATCGGCATCGCCCACCAGTTCGCGGCCCACGGCGATTGGCTGCTGCCGCGCCTTGCCGGCGAGCACTACCCCGACGATGGCCCCCTGTTCTACTGGATCGCGGCGGCGTTCGCCAAGCTGCTGGGCTGGCTCATCGCGCTGCACGATGCGGCGCGCCTCGCCGGCGGCGCCTGCATCGCGTTGACGCTGGTATTCCTGCGCCTCGCGGGACGCGCCTTCCACAACAATGCAAACCGCGCCAGCGAGAGCCGCGACAAGGATAGCCGCGGCAGCGGCAACAGCGTCATGCTGCTGTTCGTCGGCTGCACCGGCCTGCTGCTGCACGCGCACGAGACCATCAACGAAACCGCGCTGCTCGCCGGCCTCGCCTGCGCCTACTACGGCGCCGCGTTGCTCGAGAGACGCCCGTACGCGGCGGGCATCGCCATCGGCTGCGGCCTGGGCGCGGCCTTCCTCGCCACGGGGATTGCGCCCATCCTGCCGCTGCTGGTCGCGCTGCTCGCAACGCCTTTGTTCGTGCCGGATTGGCGCAGCCGCAACGCCGGGCTCGCCCTCGTTTGCGCCCTGGCCGCGCTGCTGCCCTGGCTCGCACTGTGGCCCGCGCTGCTCCACGCGCGCTCGCCCGAGCTGTTCGCCGCCTGGCTGCAAAAGGCCAATCTGGCTGCGTTCGCGCAAGGTCCCGGCCTGGCCGCAGCCGCTTACACCCTGCAGACGCTCGCCTGGTTCGCCTGGCCGGCATGGCCGATCGCGCTGTGGGCGCTATGGCTATACCGCAGGAAGCCGAGTTCCGCCGGCGTGGTGCTACCGCTCGCCGCCCTGGTCGCCGGGCTCGCACTGGCCTCGTTTGGGCGCGCGGCGGGCGAACTGCCGCTGCTGCCTCTGCTCTTGCCGCTCGCCCTGCTCGGCGCGCCGGTGCTGAACGATCTGCGCCGCGGCGCAGCCAATTCGCTCGCCTGGTTCGGCGCCATGACCTTCAGCCTGCTCGGCGGCCTGATCTGGCTCGGCTATTGCGCGCTGCATACCGGGTTTCCGCCGCGCATCGCCGCCAATGCGGCGCGGCTCGAGCCCGGCTTCGCGGCGCATTTTGCCTGGCTGCCGTTCATCGCTGCGATCGTGTTGACGCTCGCCTGGATCGCGCTGATCTTCCGCAGCCAGCGCTCGCCGCACCGCAGCGTCACGTTCTGGGCCGCAGGCCTGGCGTTGTTCTGGTCGCTGGCGATACTGCTGTGGCTGCCCTGGATCGATTACGGCAAGAGCTACCGCCAGCTGTCCCGATCACTGCAGGCGAGCCTGCCCAAGCAGCCGGGCTGCATTGCCAGCCAGGGCCTGGGCGAAGCGCAGCGCGCTGCCTTCGATTACCATGCGGGTATCGTCACCGAACGCACCGAAACCCACCCGCGCCATGACTGCAGGCTGCTGGTGGTGCAAAGCAACGCGCGCCTGCCTGAGGCGAGCCCGGGCGCGGCCTGGAAGAAAATCTGGGAAGGCAACCGCCCCGGCGACCGCTCCGAAAAATTCCGGCTCTATACTAAGAGCCCGTAGCAAAAATGTTTTGCTACGGGCCAACTTAGGGGAGCGCGAGGGGAGGTATCCCCTCGTCTTGTTCGAGACGTAAGAGAGAAGGCAACGCCATGAGCAAACCGACTCCAAGCAAGCTGACGCAGAGCCCGGCGTGGAAGGCGCTGCAGGCGCACCAGGCCGAATTGGCCGGCGTGCAGCTGCGCGACCTGTTCGCGCGCCAATCCGGACGTGCGCAGAAGTTCAGCCTGCAGGCGGGGGCGCTGCTGCTCGATTATTCCAAGCATCGCGTGACCGAAACGACACTCGCGCTGCTCGCCGACCTGGCGCGGCAGGCCGGGGTCGAAGCCTGGCGTGCGCGCATGTTCGCGGGCGAACATATCAACAACAGCGAGGACCGCGCCGTGCTGCACGTGGCGCTGCGCTCCGGCCTCGACCACTTCCCCGCCGGCGGCGATGTCATGCCCCTGGTGCGCAAGGCCCGGGAGGGCATGCGCGCGTTCAGCGACGCGGTGCGCAGCGAGGCGCTGCTGGGGCACACCGGCAAGCCGATGCGCACGGTGATCAACATCGGCATCGGCGGCTCCGATCTCGGCCCGCGCATGCTCACCCAGGCGCTCTGGCGCCATGCGGACGCGCCGCAGTCGGTATGCTTCGTCGCCAATGCGGATCCCGACGATCTCGCGCACGTTCTATCGCAGGCGCAGCCGGAAACGACACTGTTCATCGTCGCCTCCAAGACCTTCACCACCGTCGAGACCCTGGGCAACGCCAATCTCGCCAGGGCCTGGCTCGCCAAAGGGCTGGGAAGCGAGGCCGCGGTGAAACAACATTTCGCCGCCGTCACCGCGAACGTCAAGGCCGCGGCCGGCTTCGGCATTGCACCAGAACGCTGCTTCCCGCTGTGGGACTGGGTCGGCGGGCGCTATTCGGTCTGGTCGTCGGTGGGATTGCCCGTGGCCATCGCCATCGGCATGGACCGCTTCGAGGATCTGCTCGCGGGCGCGCGCGCCATGGACGAACATTTCCTCTCTGCGCCCCTGGCAGCGAACATGCCCGTGCTGCTGGCGCTGCTCGGCATCTGGTACAGCAATTTCTTCGGCGCGGAAACGCATGCCATGCTGCCCTACGCGGAAGCGCTGCGCGAACTGCCGGCCTACCTGCAGCAGCTGGAGATGGAATCGAACGGCAAGAGCGTGGATCGCGACGGGCAGCCGGTGGACTACAGCACCGTGCCGGTGATCTGGGGCTCGCCGGGCACCAACAGCCAGCACGCATTTCATCAGATGCTGCACCAGGGCACGCACCTGGTGCCCTGCGATTTCCTGGTGCCCGCCGCCGATACGGGCGCGGCGGCCGAGAACGCGCTGGCGCAGGCGGCCGCGCTGATGGCCGGCAAGGACTCTACCGAACCGCACCGGCGCTTCGACGGCAACCGGCCGTCCTCCACCATCATGTTCAAGTCGCTCGACCCGCACACCATGGGAGCGCTGCTCGCCCTCTACGAGCACAAGGTGTTCGTGCAGGGCGTGATCTGGAACATCAACAGCTTCGACCAGTGGGGCGTCGAGCTGGGCAAGGACATCGCGCGCACGCTCGCAGCCCACCCCGCCGGCGACGTCCCCGGCCTGGACGCATCCACCAATGCCCTGCTCGCGCGCTTGCGCGCCTGGCGCGGCTGAAGCCGGATCGCATGGACGCGCCGGTCAAACCGATCTTTTCCTACCGCAAGCACTGGGCGCAGCGCCTCGGCATCGCGCCGTTCCTGCCGATGTCGCGCGAGGAAATGCGCTCCCTCGGCTGGGACTCGTGCGACATCATCATCGTCAGCGGTGACGCCTACATCGACCATCCGAGTTTCGGCATGGCGCTGGTGGGGCGGCTGCTCGAAGCCCAAGGGTTCCGCGTCGGCATCATCAGCCAGCCCGACTGGCACTCGGCCGATGCGTTCAAGCAACTGGGCAAACCCAATCTGTTCTTCGGCGTTACCGCCGGCAACATGGATTCGATGGTCAACCGCTATACCGCCGACCGGAGAACCCGCTCCACCGACGCCTATACGCCGAACGCGGCGCCGGACAAGCGCCCCGACCACGCGGTGATCGTCTACTCGCAGCGCTGCCGCGAGGCCTATCCCGACGCGGCGCTGGTCATCGGCAGCATCGAGGCGAGCCTGCGCCGCATCGCGCATTACGACTACTGGTCGGACACGATGAAGCGCTCGATCCTGCCCGACGCGAAGGCCGACCTGTTGCTGTTCGGCAACGCCGAGCGCGCGCTGGTGGAACTCGCGCACCGCCTGGCCAAGGGCGAGAACATCAAATCCATCCGCGACCTGCGCGGCAGCTCATTCATGGTGCCCCGCGGCTGGCGGCCCGAGGGCTGGACCGAGGCCGATTCCACCACCGTGGATACGCCGGGGGCGATCCATGCGCGCCCCGATCCATACTCGATGACGCAAACGCCGCCTCCGGTCGCCGCGGCCGCGCCGGGCACGCAAACCATCCGCTTCCAAAGCCGCGAAGAGCGCCTCGCGGCGCGCCAGGAGGCGCGCGCGCGCACCGTCATCCGCCTGCCCTCGTACGAGCAAGTGAAAGTAGACCCCGTGCTCGATGCCCACGCCTCGCGCACCTTCCACCTCGAATCGAATCCCGGCAATGCCCGCGCGCTGGTGCAGGCGCACGCAGACCGGGATGTCTGGCTCAATCCGCCGCCGCTGCCGCTATCCACCGCGGAAATGGATCACGTCTACGGCCTGCCCTATGCACGCGCGCCGCATCCGGCCTATGGCGACGCGAAGATCCCGGCTTGGGAAATGATCCGCTTTTCGGTGAACATCATGCGCGGCTGCTTCGGCGGCTGCACCTTCTGCTCCATCACGGAGCACGAAGGGCGCATCATCCAGAGCCGCTCGGAAGAATCCATCCTGCAGGAGATCGAGCAGATCCGCGACAAGACGCCCGGCTTCACCGGGGTCATTTCGGATATCGGCGGGCCGACCGCCAACATGTACCGCATGGCGTGCAAGGATCCCGCCATCGAGTCCTCCTGCCGGCGGCTCTCCTGTGTCTATCCCGGCATCTGCGAAAACCTCAACACCGACCATGCCCCGCTGATCGGGCTGTATCGCAAGGCGCGCGCGCTGCCCGGCATCAAGAAGGTGGTGGTCGCGTCCGGCCTGAGGTACGACCTCGCAGTGCGCTCGCCCGAATACGTGAAGGAACTCGCGACCCACCACGTCGGCGGCTACCTCAAGATCGCGCCCGAGCATACCGAGGAAGGGCCGCTGTCGAAAATGATGAAGCCCGGCATGGGCAGCTATGACAAGTTCAAAGAGCTGTTCGACCGTTTCTCGCGCGAAGCCGGCAAGGAACAGTACCTGATTCCCTACTTCATCGCTGCGCATCCGGGCACGACGGACGAGGACATGCTGGAATTGGCGCTGTGGCTGAAGCGCAACCGCTTTCGCCTCGACCAGGTGCAGACCTT
>Ga0182021_10005379_pt1 | contig 15156 bp, 10 predicted proteins | sample 612E3MmetaG_FD_120493 | JGI IMG/M metagenome (GOLD analysis project Ga0182021, IMG submission 120493) | Permafrost microbial communities from Stordalen Mire, Sweden - 612E3M metaG (Illumina Assembly) | ecosystem: Environmental > Terrestrial > Soil > Wetlands > Permafrost | place: Sweden... | reverse complement strand
GAAAATGATAGGACACTTGGGAGATACAATAGCCGCAATCGCAACTCCGATGGGCGAAGGTGCAATTTCAGTTATTCGCGTTAGCGGCGAAGCTGCAATAAAAAACGTAGCGAATCGATTCAGGGGAAAGCAAAATCTTGCTGCTGCCAAAAGTCATACCGCACATTTTGGTCGCATTGTCGATGTAAGGGGTAGTATTGTTGACGATGTAGTGTGCACGATCTTTTTTGCCCCGACTTCGTTTACAGGTGAAGAGACTGTTGAAGTTAGTTGTCATGGTGGAATGCATGTTACTCGGCGAGTTTTGGAATGTTTATTAGAAACTGGCATTCGTCCAGCAGAACCCGGAGAATTTACACAGCGCGCATTTCTTAATGGCAAGTTAGATCTTTCCCAAGCAGAAGCCGTAGCTGATCTCATATATGCCCAGTCCGATAAAGCATATAAGACATCGTTGGATCAACTGGAAGGAACGCTGTCAAAAGAAATTCGATTGATACGAGATCATCTTGTAAAATTGGCGGGATTATTAGAGTTGGAATTAGATTTCATCGAGGAAGATATAGTGTTGATCGACAAGAAAAAAATTGAAGAATCGATAGAATTTGGAATATCAGCGATCGAAAAATTGTTGTGTACATATAAGTATGGAAAAGTGTGGCGTGAAGGAATCCGTGTAGCGCTTGTTGGCGTGCCCAATGCGGGCAAGTCCAGTTTACTGAATGCTCTGCTCCATGAAGATCGCGCAATAGTAACGGATATACCGGGCACAACCCGTGATTTTATAGAAGAAAAAATAACGATTTCAGGAATACTTTGTAAAGTAGTAGATACAGCTGGACTTCGACAGACAAAGGATCCAATTGAGCAGGAAGGAGTAAAGAGGACTTGGAAGATTGCTCAGGCGTCAGATATTATTGTGCTAGTTCATGATAGCACTAAGATAGTCTCAAACGATGAAAGGGAATTTCTTGAATATATTCGAAAGAACCATTTACAAAGTGGTTTGATCATCGCATACAATAAAATAGATCTTCAAGCGGAAAAAGAGATAGTTAATACTGAACTTATAAAAGAGAATCTTATTGTTGAGACATCAGCAATCAGTCAAGAGGGAATTAAGCTGTTGATACGTGAATTTGAAAAGTATATTTTTCATAAGTTGCAGGCAAAAAGCATTGAATCTGTAACAATTACAAATGAAAGACACTATTCCGCATTACTAAAATCAAAGGAGGCATTATTTTCTTCACTTGAGTCATCAAGATCGAGAAAAAGTGGGGAATATATTGCCCTTGATTTACGAAGGGCAATAGACGCTATTGGTGAAATCATCGGACTTGTTACAACAGAAGACATACTAAATAACATTTTCTCAAAATTTTGCATCGGTAAGTAAACTGTAGTTTCACGTGAAACAAAAATGGAGCTTTAACCTTGTTTGAAACAGTAAAAAGAGAATTTGATGTCATTGTTGCTGGTGGCGGACATGCTGGTATTGAGGCAACTTTAGCTGCCGCAAGAATGGGTTATCAGGTACTAATGGTCACCATGGATAAAAAGGCAATTGGAAGAATGTCCTGCAATCCGGCGATTGGTGGGACAGCTAAAGGGCATCTCGTTAGAGAAATTGATGCTCTTGGCGGAGAGATGGGAAAGATGGCCGATACAACAGGGATACAATTTCGGATGCTTAATTTGTCTAAAGGACCTGCTGTCTGGTCACCGCGATGCCAAAGCGACCGCGATTGGTACTCTCGAGAGGCAAAACAACGAGTTGAAAACCAGCAGAGTGTGGAAATAAAAGAAGGAATTGTTAAAGATGTCCTTGTTACAAAAGAACCCAAAACAGAACACAATCTTAAGATAAAAGGTGTGGTTCTTCAGGATGGAACCAGACTTTCTTGTAAAGCATTCATCTTGTGTTCTGGTACCTTTTTATATGGATTAATGCATACGGGAACACAATCAACAGTTGGTGGAAGATACGGGGAACAGTCATCTGATGGATTAACGGACAGCCTAAAGAAGATAGGATTTATTAGCGGGAGACTAAAAACTGGGACTCCACCAAGGATTGAGAAAAATACGATTGATTTTTCTAAGACAGAGGAACAACCTAGTGACCAAAACCCACAACCATTTTCTTTTCAAAATTCTAGAATTTCAAATAAACTTATTTCTATGTACTTGACTTATACAAACGATAAGACTCATAAAGTGCTTAGAAAAGGATTTGATAGATCGCCTTTATTCACGGGAAGAATAAAAGGAGTAGGTCCGCGCTATTGTCCATCTATTGAAGATAAAATCAATCGCTTCGCTGATAAAGAAAGACACCATCTTTTTCTTGAACCTGAAGGATGTAATACGAATGTTGTATATGTGAACGGATATTCGACCAGCCTGCCAGAGAATATTCAATTAGAAGGATTGCATACAGTACCAGGATTGGAAAATGTTACTATGTTGCGGCCAGGATATGCAGTTGAATATGATTATTTTCCCCCACATCAATTGAAACCGTCGTTAGAAACGAAACTTGTCAGTGGTCTTTTTTTTGCAGGTCAAGTGAATGGAACTTCTGGGTATGAAGAAGCAGCCGCACAAGGGCTTTTGGCAGGTATTAATGCTGTTCAGTATATTAGAGAAGAAGAACCATTCATTCCACAACGATCTGAAGCATATCTTGGCGTATTGGTTGATGATTTGGTTAATAGAGAAATCGAAGAACCGTACCGGATGTTTACGTCGCGAGCAGAGCATCGTCTGATACTTCGGCAAGACAATGCGGACAGACGATTGACGGAAACTGGATATCGATTAGGATTAATTTCCCAAGAAATAATTGATCGTTTGCGAAAGAAGGTAGAATTAATTCAAGAAGGTCTCAATTTTTCAAATAAGCTTTCAATTGCTCCGAAAGACGTCAATCAATTTTTTGGAAAGATCGGGGAAGAGTATATTTTAGAAAATGAAAAGATGGCAAAACTGCTCAAGAGGCCGAACGTCAAACTTTCACAATTTGTCCAAACCGAAGCTCTCTCATCCACTGCATATTTTCTGAACCTTCGGTCTTCTTGTGACGAACAATTGTATAAGGAAGTGATTGAACAAATCGAAATTGAATTGAAATATGAAGGTTATATTAAGAGACAAAAAGAAGAAGTAGAAAGGTTCGAACGATTCGAAATGCTTCACATACCAAATGATGTTAAATATGGGAACATAAAGTCGTTATCGACAGAGGGACGAGAGAAGCTTAAGAAAATTCAGCCGGTGTCCATTGGGCAGGCATCAAGAATTAACGGTGTTACTCCTGCCGACATCTCTGTACTGATGGTATATCTCAGAAGTTAGGAGTTTTCCGTTTCACGTGGAACGGAACATTTTTGATTGGAGAGTGGGATAATGTACCCAGAGAAGAAGATTTGGTTTCGCGAGTTTTGCATAAAAAATGGATTGATGCCAACCAATGATCAGCTTGAACAATTAGATTATTATGTAGTATTATTGTTAGATTGGAATAAAAAAATCAATATCATTTCGAGAAAAGATGAAGAGAATGTTTGGACATATCACATTTTACACAGCATTTCCCCACTCTTTAAAATAGAAATTAAACAAAACAGCGCCATTGTTGATATTGGAACAGGTGGTGGATTACCTGGAATTCCAATGAAAATCTTAAGACCAGATCTTTCCATGCTTTGTATTGATTCAACAGGAAAGAAGATCAAGGCGGTATCGCAGATGATAAAAGATATAAAACTCGACAATATATATGCTTTATGGGGAAGGGCAGAGGAAATCGGTTCGCAAAAGGATTATGCTGGGAAGTTCGATTTCGCCATTGCCAGAGCAGTTGCTCCATTAAAGGATCTTCTTTGTTGGTCTAAAGTTTTTCTCAAAAGAACGGACCAAAATAGTTTTGCTGTTAAGGCTAAAATTAACGGCCGAGTAGATCCAAATCCCCCTGCGCTATTAACGTTTAAGGGCGGTGATTTATCAGAAGAAATAGAAATTGCAAAACGCGAACATCCACAAATTAATATACAATCGATCGACCTTGCATTTACCGGTTCAGAACAACTCACCGCATCAGATAAGAAAATATTAATAGTACACATCTAATTATTACTAATAAACAAATAGAAAGAAACGAATTTGTCTAAGACAAAAGCATTATTTGATCAGTTGCAGCACTTAATAACTGAGCAAAGAAATTCTGTTAGTATGAATATCGATAGACAATCAGTTGATGAGATTCTTCGACTCATCAATAGTGAAGACAAAAAAATCGCGCAAGCGGTCGAAAGAGAGATAGCGCATATTGCTAAAGCGGTTGATCTTGTGATTCTTGCATTTCGAAATAATGGAAGACTCATCTACGTTGGTGCAGGCACGAGTGGCAGACTTGGTGTCCTGGATGCTGTAGAATGTCCACCGACATATGGAACAAATCCAAAAATGGTGCAAGGTATTATTGCCGGCGGAGAGAAGGCGATGTTTTATTCTCAAGAAGGTGCTGAAGATAAAGAAGAAAATGGCGCACGCGATATCGATAAGAAAAAAGTGGGAATGAATGATGTAGTATGTGGAATTGCTGCGAGCCTTCGAACACCATATGTTGTAGGAGCTGTAAAACGAGCAAAACAGCGCCGTGCGCACACAATATATGTGACAACAAATCCACGCACAAAATTTGACCTTCCGGAATTTTCGGATCTTCGTTCTGCAATCGATGTTGCCATTTGTCCTGAAGTCGGACCAGAGATCATCATGGGTTCAACACGAATGAAATCGGGAACAGCACAAAAGCTTGTCCTCAATATGATTACAACCACGGCCATGATCCGACTCGGAAAAGTTTATGAAAATATGATGATCGATCTTCAAATGAAAAATTTGAAATTACGCGAACGGGCGAAGCGAATTGTTATGACGATTACCGGTATCTCCTATGATGAGGCTGCGGGATATTTAACGAAAACGGATTTTCATGTGAAATCAGCGCTTGTCATGATCAAAGCAAATGTTTCATTGCGTGAAGCGAATGCGAGATTAAAACGGGCAAATGGTTTTGTTCGTGCTGCAATCGATGGGAATGAATATAATATTTTGTAGGAGAACAAGACTATGTCTCAAATACCAGCGATGGATTTTGATCTCTATCCACCATTTGAAGGATTCCCCAAAGAAGGAATAAAGTTTTTTAAACTACTCAAGCGCAACAATAATAGAGAGTGGTTTGAAAAACATAAGGAAGAATTCGAGAGCTGTGCGAAAGCACCAATGCAATCGTATATCGTAGCATTGCAAACACACTTTGCGCGTTTTGCGCCGGAATTCGATCTCAATCCTAAACGATCCATTTTTAGAATTTACCGTGATATTCGCTTTAGCTCCGATAAAACTCCGTACAAAACTCATATTGCAGCCCACTTCGTTCTGCGCGGCAAGCCAAAAGGATTTGTCGGATCCGGATATTATATAGAAATAGCGCCGGACGAACTGTATGTTGGCGGCGGTATCTACATTCCAGACGGCGATCAACTGAAGAAAATCCGAAAGGCAATTGCAGTGAGAGGGGAAGAATTCCTTTCAATTGTTGAGAGTCATCGATTTAAGAAGCTCTTTGCACCATTTGGATGGGAGAAACTAAAACGTATTCCTAAGGGCTACGAAGAAAATCATCCAATGGCAGAATGGTTGAAGTACAAACAATTTTTTGTTGGAGTCTCTTGGCCCGAGCAGAAATGTTATAGAACATCATTCGCCAAGGAAACTGCAAAGATTTGTGAAGAGCTTACCCCACTTGTGAGATTTCTCAATAGTACATTATAAAATATATTTTGAATTTGAAATATATCAAATCATTCAATACAATGGTTAAGAAAATGCAAGTGTCTTGGTCTTTGATGAATAAGAAAGAATGAATGATAATAGCATATCTGCAAAAAAACGCGTTGTGTCATAAGGTTTTCTCAAAGGATTGGCGCGAAGGAAGAAGATCAAAAAGAAATTGGTTCATTCTTAGCTGATGAATTAGATGATTCGCTTGATCTATCTTTAGAACAATACTTGCCCCTGAGAAATCTACGTTTTTCGGCGAAGGCCTTTTCTTGCTTCTCCTCCATTTCCTCGGTATATTGAGACAAATGAAATCATGGGTGTGTCTGCCCAGGCAGACGTGCCCTCTTTTGTTTTTAGAGTGAACGATATACCAAGATTATGAGTGATCCTGCCAAATCCAATCAACACATTGAAACATTAGATCAAATTCCGAACATTCTTCCTGTTTTACCTCTCCGCGATGTGGTTGTATTTCCCTATATGATTTTTCCTGTACTTGTGGGAAGAGAAACATCACTTCGCGCTGCTAATGAATCCCTCGAGCGCGGCAAAAATATCCTCCTGGTGGCGCAAAAAAATCCATCAGTTGATGAACCTTCTGAAGAAGATATTTATCGTGAAGGTACGGTGGCTAAAATTCTTCAAATGCTGAAACTTCCTAATGGACTAATGAAGATTTTGGTAGACGGCATTGCACAAGCAAACATCAAAAAATTTATTCAAAACCCCAATTTTCTTGAGGCTGAGATTGTCATAAATCGTATTGATCCGCCGGTGGGTCGCGAAATCGAGGCACTTGTACGGCATGTTACTACACTCTTTACTGAATACATTCGCCTCAACAGGAATCTTCCACCTGAAGTGCTTATGGCGTATGACGGTATCAAAGAGCCGCAACGGAAAATGTACTATATAGCCTCAAATATTATTCAAAGCGTCGATGTGAAACAGCGTATATTGCAAACTCAGACTCTGCGCGATCAACTCTATGAGCTTTCAAAAATTCTCAATACAGAAGTGGACATACTGAAAATTGAGCGCGACATTGACACCAAGGTGCAGGATAATATTCAAAAGTCGCAGCGTAAGTTTTTCATTCAGGAACAAATACGGATTCTCCAAGATGAGCTTGGTGATGATGAAGCATCTCCCGAACTTATGAAGCTCAAAGGGCAATTAACTGCCGCAAAGATGCCAAAAGAAGCCGCAATGAAAGCAATGGAGGAGTTCAATAAACTGAAAAAAACTTCGCCCATGTCTCCCGAGTTTACAGTCACCCGCAATTATCTGGATTGGCTCATATCGATACCGTGGCAGAAGCGAACGAAAGACAATTTGACCATTGCTCATGTCAAAGAAATTCTTGACGCCGACCATTATGGATTGGATAAGCCAAAGGACAGAATTCTAGAGCACATTGCAGTGCTGAATCTTGTGAAAGAGATGCGTGGTCAGATTCTTTGTTTTGTTGGTCCGCCGGGTGTAGGCAAAACATCGCTGGCGAAATCCATTGCTCGGGCGCTCGGCAGAAAATTCGTCCGTATTTCACTAGGTGGAATGCGAGACGAAGCCGAAATTCGCGGGCATAGACGCACATATATTGGTTCGATGCCCGGTAAAATCATTCAATCGATGAAACGTGCAGGAGCAATCAATCCCGTGTTATTGATGGATGAAGTTGACAAGATGAGTATGGATTTTCGTGGCGATCCTTCAGCAGCACTCTTAGAGGTATTGGACCCAGAGCAAAATATTGCATTTAATGACCACTATATTGAAGTAGACTACGACCTCTCTAAGGTGATGTTTATTACTACGGCGAATGTCCGGTTTGCTATTCCCCTACCCTTGCAAGACAGAATGGAGATTATCGAACTACCGGGATATCTTGAGTACGAGAAAAAAGAAATAGCGAAGCGGCATATTATCTCTAAACAACTTCAAGCGCATGGATTAAAAGCCAACGAAGTGCAGTTTGAGGACGCGACAATAGTTAAACTTATTCAGGAGTATACACGCGAATCAGGTGTGCGCAATTTAGAACGCGAAATTGCTTCCATTTGCCGCAAGGTTGCAAAGGAAATGGTATTAGTGCAACAGAAGAACGGAAAACCAAAAAAGAAAAAATCAGAAAATAATATTCTTGTCACTCCGGAAAGTGTGGAAAAATATCTTGGTGTTCCAAAGTATCGAACAAAAGCCGCCGAGCGGCAACCGCGCATCGGTTCAGTCACAGGTTTAGCATGGACAAGCGTTGGAGGAGAAATTCTCAATGTCGATGTGACGATTATGCGCGGTACGGAACGTCTGACGCTTACAGGGCAGCTTGGCGATGTGATGAAGGAGTCGGCACAAGCAGCATTAAGTTATATTCGTTCTAATGCAAAGAAATTTGGTATTGATCCGGAGTTTAATAAAAACCGCGAGATTCACATTCATCTGCCGGAAGGCGCAATTCCGAAAGATGGTCCTTCTGCAGGAATAACAATGGCAATGGCCATTATATCTGCGGCGAGTAACCGCCCTGCGCGAAATGACGTAGCAATGACAGGTGAAATCACTCTCCGCGGGAACGTCCTTCCCATTGGTGGCTTGACGGAGAAGCTTCTTGCAGCACAGCGGAGCGGTATTAAAACAGTATTGATTCCACGAGAAAACATGAAGGATCTCACGGAAATTTCTGACAAAGTTAAAGAAGGGCTAAAAATTACGGCAGTCGAAACACTTGAAGAAGCAATGAAATATGTGTTTGGCGAGAAGAAAAAAGACGTGAAAAAACAGAAAGCAGAAAAGAAAAAATAGTTCTGGATTCTGGATTCCTAATTCTGTATCCTTGTCATGTTTGTGTCCATTATTTTATGTTAAAGTAAAATGAGTTATCAGGTTACAGCGCGTAAATGGCGGCCAATGATCTTCGACGATGTTGTTGGTCAAAGTCATGTAACAAATACGCTCCGAAATGCAATTGCATCCAACAGAGTTGCCCATGCATACATCTTTAGTGGGACACGTGGATGTGGAAAAACTACGACTGCCCGCATTCTTGCCCGTGCCCTCAACTGTCTTTCCCCCGTCAACCAAAATCCTGACAACACATGTGAAATCTGCATTGAAATCATCGAGGGTCGTGGCCTTGATGTTATTGAGATCGATGGTGCATCGAACCGAGGTGTAGAAGAAATTCGCAACCTACGGGATTCCGTACGGTACACACCAGCTCATGGTTCCTATAAGATCTATATCATCGATGAAGTACATATGCTGACAAAAGAGGCGTTTAACGCACTTCTGAAGACATTAGAAGAACCTCCAACGCACGTAGTATTTATTTTTGCGACAACAGAAGTACATAAAGTCCCGATGACCATTCTTTCTCGGTGCCAACGGTTCGATTTCCGCCGCATTGCAATAGAAGAAATAGTCAGCACGCTCACAACTATTGCAAAGGCCGAGAAAATTACCATTGAAGAAGACGCGCTTGTGGTAATCGCAAAGCGTGCCGATGGATCACTTCGTGATGCGCAAAGCATCTTTGATCAAGTATGTTCGTTTTGCGGTACAGATATCAAGACTATTGAACTGCTGAAAGCATTCAACGTAGTCGATCAGGATATTTACTTCCGTGTGTCCGACATTTTGAAAAATCATAACATCCGTGAGGCCGTTCAATTAGTAGATGAAGTCATTAAAAGCGGGTACGACTTACGAGAGTTTATCGGTGGATTAGCAGAACATCTCCGTAATTTACTTATTGTGCGTTCAACAGAATCTACCCAGCTTATTGAAGTATCTGAGCATTATAAAAAGCGGTATGACGCAGTAGCGCATCAATTTACCGAGCAGGATATTCTTCGCTACATTAAGCAAACGAATGAACTCGATCAAGCTCTTCGATGGGCGGTACAGCCCCGATACCGTCTTGAATCAGGATTGATTCAGATGGTAAAAATGGAAAGCTCCCTACAGATTGGTGAATTACTTCAACAGATCGAGCTGTTGAAAAAAAAAATAGGTAATAATAGTAATAACATATTTTCAAGGAATACCGTCGATGCATCCCCGCGTGAAAATCCTCCTCCCAATGAACTCAAAGTGATGGGTGAAGTCGGTGCAGGCTATCTGAGCAGTAAATCAGCTATCAGCTATTCATCACTCATTGGTACCGATTTAATGAAGCTGGCGGGCGTATCAAAACTCGATAAAGTAGAATACTCTTTCCCGCGAGTTGCTGCATCATCTACCGGCATTCAATCGGTTTCATCGGAAGAAGTAATTGCACGATGGCCTGATTTCGTGAATGATGTATCGAAAACCCACATTGCAGTAGGTACCTTATTGATGGAAACAAAAGTGATAGATGTTCATGGTGGAATTGTGCGCGTTTCCTGCCCTGACGTTTATCATTTTTCAACACTTAAACGACATCGGAATTTTTTGGTAAGCGCCCTTCATCAGGTTGTCGGCAAACAGGTAGCCATCGAGCCGGTTCTGCTTTCGAGCAGCGACCTTCCAGTCAAACAGGTCTACGTTACAATATCAGGGCAAAATAATGGCAAAATAAACGAGGAAAAGAGAACTTCTCTAGAAGGACATTCAGTAGAAGAACATCCGATTCTCACAATGCTCAAGCGTGAATTGGGAGCAGAGCGTATCGAGTAGGCTTGATTCTATCAAAGGAATCTTCTACCTTATACTCCAAAGAAAGGATCATCGCGTATAGACAATTGTGAGAGAGTTGTGAAATGCTGGTTTTGTGCATCGTCACTCATTCTCGAACGTTGTTATCCACCGAACCACGCAGCGACTGAGCGAGTTCGGTATTTTTATTTTTGGTGAGATATGAAGATTCTAAAAAGAATTTTGATCATATGTATTATGGTTCAAAGCATGGCAGCCCAGCAAATTGCTAAGTACGCAGGTGAATTTCTTTCTATCGGTGTCGGCGGACGAGCACTTGGACTTGGTGGCGCGTACGCAGCCCTTGCCAATGATGCCTCGGCTGCATACTGGAATCCTGCTGCACTTGCACGCCTTGACTATCCTGAGTTCATGCTTATGCATGATGAGCGATTTGGTGGAATGGAAAACTATGACTTTGGTGCAGTGGCGATTCCCTACGGTACTCATACAACATTCGCAGTAAGCTTGATGCGGCTCGGTGTGGATGGTATTCCCGATTCACGGGATGCGGGCATAGATGCAAACGGAAATTATGTGCCGCGGGGGCAATATCAAAATTTTGTACGAATAGATGAGAGTAGAATTACATATTTCAATTCGGCTGATTGGGCTTTGTATTTTACTTACTCTAAGCGTGCGTCAGATGACCTAACATACGGTATCAATCTTAAAATATTGCGCCGTGGATTAGAAGTAGCTTCAGCCACAGGGATAGGATTTGATATTGGAGTACTTTACTCACCAAGAGAGAATTGGTTTGTGGCTGCTAATGTGCAGGATGTGACAACCACCCTTATTGCGTGGTCAACTGGCACGAACGAATTAATTTCACCAACGCTTAAACTTGGCACAGCATATTTCATTGACCTTTTTCAGGGACGTTTTGCACCAACGGTTGATGTAGATGTGCGTTTTGAGAATCGCCAGTTTGCCTCCATAGCCCATCTTGGTCCAATCAGTTTTGATCCTCATATGGGACTTGAATTCGATTATAAAAACACTGTCGCACTGCGCGTTGGTTACAACGACGTGAAACAGTTAACGCTGGGCGCAGGACTTCACTTACGCAAGCTTGATATCGACTATTCATTTGCTCGGTTTAATCAGGAGAACGATCTTGGGGACACCCACAGGATTTCATTACGAATGATATTACATGAAGCGCGTTTTGCGCGTTCAACAGAGTAATAGCAATAAAAAAAGGCCGAGCGACCCTAAATAATTTGTTGTTCAGGGTTTTTCATCAGCTTGGATTGAAGTAACACCGCAACGCTGCGCAAAAGTCTTTTTATCGGAAAACGCCAATCATCAAATTTTGCTTTTTAAGGTATCACTATCCAAATGATAGAGGTATTATCATCAGTGTCACGTACGCAGAACGAAAATTGATTCAGCAACAGCAAGCTTTGCTTTCCCATTACTCATAGAGATTGAACTCTATGCATGATGAGTTCAACTTTATTCCTAGCGAAGAGGTTATTAAACAGCCCCTGCGACAGAGTTGATTGCTACGACGCTTACAATATCATTCACACTGCAACCTCGCGAGAGATCATAACAAGGTTTTTTCAATCCCTGAATGATCGGACCGACTGCTTCAGCCCCTGCAAGTCGCTGAGTCAATTTATATCCAATGTTACCGGCATTAAGGTCAGGAAATACCAGCACATTTGCTTTACCTGCAATCGGACTGCCAGGTGCTTTCTTTGAACTGACGGAAGGGACAATGGCAGCATCAAGTTGTAGCTCTCCATCTACTACCAAGTTTGTATTTTTTTGCTTTACGAGAAGAGTTGCTTTTTGTACTTTTTCGACAAGCGCATGCGACGCACTTCCCTTTGTTGAAAATGAGAGTAAGGCCACACGCGGTTCTTCACCGGTCAATTTTCTGTGATTCTCTGCTGTTGAAATTGCAATATCGGCAAGTTGTTCTGAGGTTGGATCCGGTACTACAGCACAATCGGCAAATGAGTAAATTACTTTCGGAAAAATCATTAAGAAGAAGCTTGATACGACGGTAATTCCTTCTGGAAGTCCGACGATTTGAATTCCAGCACGAAGGACATCGCCGGTCGTTGAAATCGAACCTGCAACGCTTCCGTCGGCCAATCCTTCACGAACCATCATTGCACCAAAGAACAAAGGTTGTTTCAATGCAGTTTGCGCTTGTTCTTGTTGCATCCCTTTCGCTTTACGGAGATTGAAATAGGTCTGAACAAAATCGGACAGTTTTTCTGATTTTTCTGGATCCACGATATGAATATCTTCTAAACTGACATTAAGATGTTGAGCTTTAGAACGAATAGCTTCTTCACTACCTATAAGAGAGATGGCAGCGATTTTCTCATCAACAATAATCCTTGCTGCTTGTATCGCTCGCTCATCCATCGCGTCAGGCAGAACTATGTGCTTCTTCAATTGCCGTGCCTTTGTTTTGATATCATCAATTAAGTTTGCCATGCTATTCTTTCTAGTTTGTTCAATTGAGCTAAAAGGGTTGGAAATCCTTTGATATGAGCAACAATAGAGTTTCTTCCCTCAATTTGTACACTAATATACAACAGCATTTGTGTTCAATCAATCCTAAAGTATATAATTAAAACAGAATCAATGTCTGCCGATTTGTCAATTCAAAAAGGATTTACCAACTAAGACCTCAACAAACTCTTTAAGATTAAATAACATTAATCATGGTAGTAATATATTGAGTGTCTGCCATTGTTTCATTATAATAATATATTAAACGGTGAGAAATGCAGACAAGTCGTACTATGTATTTAGAGACATACGGCTGCCAGATGAATATGGCAGACAGCGAAATTGTACTAAGCATTATGCGTGATGCCGGTTTTGTTCGGACGAATTTTCTCTCAAGAGCGGATGTTGCTTTGATAAATACTTGTGCTGTACGTGAAAATGCAGAGCAGCGAATCATCGGTCGATTAGGGGACTTTAATCATTATAAGAAATCAAATCCGGATGTCATTATTGGCGTGCTTGGGTGTATGGCAGAACGCGTACGTAGAAATTTGATGGTGTCTGAAGATTTTGTTGATCTTATTGTTGGACCGGATGAATATCGCAAATTGCCGGCACTTGTAGAAGCTGCAATGGAGGGAGAAAAAGGAATCGCCGTCAAACTGTCACGCATAGAGAAATACGACGACATTATTCCTTTTCGCACCGAGGGTTTAAGCGCTTGGATTTCCATTATGCGCGGATGTGATAAATTCTGCACATTCTGTGTTGTGCCATTTACACGTGGTCGAGAGCGAAGCCGTTCACAAGCAAATATTCTTAAGGAAGTTGAAGAAGTTTCACAACGCGGTTTTAAGGAAGTAACATTACTTGGACAAAATGTCAATTCGTATTGGGACGGCACAAATGATTTTCCTGATTTACTTGCAGCAGTTGCTGAGGTTGATTTAAGTATGCGTATACGATTTATGACATCACATCCTCAGGACATGTCGGACAAACTGATTACTACAATTGCTTCACGATCCAATATTTGTAACTCTATCCATTTGCCTGTCCAATCCGGGTCAGATAGAATTCTAGATTTAATGAATCGGACATACACGATTGATCAATATTTATTTCTTGTTCGCAAAATTAAAGAGGCGATTCCAGCTATCAGTCTTTCAACCGATATCATAACCGGTTTTCCGACTGAAACGGAAGATGATCATCGACAAACAATAAATTTGTTGCGGACAGTAGAGTATGATGGAGCATATACGTTTAAGTATTCTCCACGTGAGAACACAAAAGCATGGTCGATGGGTGATGACGTACCGGAAGAAGTGAAAAATAGTCGCCTTAGTGAAGTCATTGATATACAACGTAATATTTCTTTACACCGAAATAAGACGATGGTCGGCCAAACGATAGAAGTGCTTGTGGAAGGTCCAAGTAAAAAATCCGCCGCTGATTTCTGTGGCAGGACTGATACAAATAAAATGGTAGTATTCCCTAAAAACGGTGATGCTATCGGTAATTATGTCGATGTTCGTATCGAACGGGCAAATTCGGCTACATTGTTTGGCACGCAGGAACATGTATTTCATCAATCCCCTGCAGCCATAACACAAGCGAGTTAAAAACCATGAGAACACATAGAATAATAGCTGTCGCTTTGATATTCGAATTTATTATTCTTGTACCGCCACTTCGTTCTCAGACAAGTAACCGGGAACCGGATATTAATCATCGTCTTGAAATGATTGAAAAAGGCCAAGGAGATGCGGTGCGCGCCGAACTTCCGGCGCTGATGGCAAATTTTCAAAATAATCCTGGTTTAATGTATTTACAAGCAGTGTTAACAACGGATGGTACAGAAGCAGCAAAGTTGTATCAAAATATTGTCGACAATTTTCCCAAGAATGAATGGGGAGATGATGCACTCTATAAGCTCTATCAATATTATTATTCGATTGGTCTGTATAAGACAGCCGATCAAAAGCTGACACAGTTAAAGGAAGAATATCCATTTTCCGCATATGCGACTGAGCAAAATATGGTAGCAGAAGAGAAACCAGCAGTAAAAGAAAAACCGGCTGATGTAAAACCGAAGGGGACAGTACAAAAATTTGCAACAAATTTTACAATACAAGTTGG
>Ga0182021_10005378_pt1 | contig 15156 bp, 9 predicted proteins | sample 612E3MmetaG_FD_120493 | JGI IMG/M metagenome (GOLD analysis project Ga0182021, IMG submission 120493) | Permafrost microbial communities from Stordalen Mire, Sweden - 612E3M metaG (Illumina Assembly) | ecosystem: Environmental > Terrestrial > Soil > Wetlands > Permafrost | place: Sweden... | reverse complement strand
TGCCGAACAACGCACCAGAGACCCATACGGTGGACAAGAAAGAACTCACGTCACGCGTCACCTGCGACCACAGACTGGGATCGTTGGGCTCAAACACCACCCACTGCGTGCCGCGCTCGATCGACTTCTCCACCATGTTGAACAGACGGCGAACATTGATGTAGCGCCACGCCGGATTGCTGGCCAGGGTGCGAGCGCCCCAGACACGAATGCCCATGCCCGGGAAAGCCCGAATACAGTTCACGCCATTCGGGTTGAGCGTATCCTGCTCGCCCTTGGTGCAGTTGACGGCCAGGCCCGTCGCGCCGCGCACCACTTCATTGGCGGGAGCCTTGTGGACGCCACGGGTATTGTCATTGCGCGCCCAGATGCCGGCCATATGCCCGGAGGGCGGAACGAGGATATTGCGGTTGGTCACCGGATCCATGATTTCGATCCACGGATAATACAGCGCCGCATAGGATGAATCGAAACCGGCGGTATCCATGCGCCACTTCTTGATTTGCTGCGGCGACATGCCGGGAGGCGCATCCAGGATGGCGACGCGATCGTGCATTTGTTCGCAGTGCGCGATCACCATCGTCTGCACGGCCTTCACCATCTTGAGATCCAGCTTCTGGCCGGGTGGCACGCTCATCAAGTCAGGCACGCACACCATGGTGGCATCGTCCAGGGCAGCCAAACCATCCAGACCCGTGCGTTCGGTCACTTCGCCCTGGAATTCACTGGAGGTCGGCAGCGACAAGACTTTGCTCTCAATGGTCAACGGCTGTTCCTGCTCGCGCGGTTGAACTTGCGCCAGCGGCATAGTGGCATCGGGGACGAGCAGTTCGATCAGCTGCGGGGCTTTGTTCTGTTTGTAGGCCACGCCCACACGCTTCGCGCCGTCGTCCAAAACAACTTCCGTCAGCTGCGCATCACGCACAACTTCGGCAGTCTGCCAGCCGCCCGTCTTCTTCTCGCGCTCGACGGTCACAGTAAAGGGCGTGCCCCCACCCTCGGCCGGTGGTTCGCCGTCGGCGGGCGGAGGTGTTTCCACCTTCACGCGCAACCGCATGCCGTCAAAGCCAGCTTGCTTCGCGCGAACGAGCAGCTGCGGCTTACCTTCGGCGTTGAGCAAGGCAGTCTGCGCTTTAGGAATCGTGCGGACGCTCACCACATAGCAGCGATTGCCGCCATTTTGAAAGTAGCCATACACCGAGTGCGGCAGGTAAGCCCCTTCCAAAAATCCGCCGAAGCGCTCAACGAACTGACTCCAGTTGGTCACGAGCTGGGGCAGGCCCAGTACGTCGCGTGACACAGACTCGCCATCGAGCTGCTCGACGATCTGCGCCTTTTCGGTAAAGCCAATAAACACCGGCATGGCAGTACCGACACCTTCGATTGGTTTGGGGCCACGGTCGATTTCCTCGACATAGACCCCCGGTGACAAGTATTCAGGCATGGTGGTCTCCTTGTAAGGTAATAAGACTAGAAATTTGCCTGCAAACGACGGGCGAGATTATTGGCCGGCAACGCCTTGCACATCACGCCAAAACCAGATGTTGTTGAATGATTACCCTTGTGCCTACGCAGCCTCCTGCTGGGCTAATGAGATTTCTTGCTGATGTGGTTCCAGTAGGGCGTCCTTGGTTTAGCTCAGTCTACCTCCTCTTGTGTTCATGCCAGAAGTTTCACACTTCAATATCGTAATCCGGCGATGGTACTTTAATCTTGTATCGACGCGGCGCGCCAGCAGCGATGACACACTCCAGCGTATAATCGCCCGCCTCCAGATTGCCTATCGAGAAACGACCTTCGGGGTTGAGGTCAATCTCCAGGCCGCGTTCCACGAGCGTTAAGCGCACCTGGTCGGCTTCCAGAGGCTGCTGGCTGTGCAGCGTGCCGCCGATCGTCCAGTAGGTATCGGTGCCCGCCGGCTTGATCAGATTCTGAGCCAGCGACGGAGATTGAACCTGACCAAAACGCAATTCGCGTGTACGAACCAGCGGCCCCATAATGGGCTGATAAGGATTAAGCGCCATGGTGACCAGACAGACAATGGCCGGCCGCAGCTCGTTATCGAGCGAGCTCCAAAAGTCGGTCAAATTCGGTGATGTGTCATATTGCGCCACTTTGAACGTGATCGGCGCCGGCTGATCCTGCAGGCTATCTGGCAGAAGATCGGCGGGCATTTCCGGTATCCGAAAAAGCGCCATCATCGTGCGCGCCAGCAGCCGGTGCTCATCTTCTGGCTCCGACGCCCAGGCCGTAATCAGATAATGCAAATCCACCCGGAAAGGGCGACGGCGCTGAACGGCTACCCCATCACTGCGGCGTTCGATTTCCCAACCTTGCGCCGTATGGCGCAGTTTGGCATTTTCGCGCAGGTCATACAAAAACAGATCCAGTGTGGGGCGGCTGAGCTTGGCCGACCACTCACGCCGGGGTTGATTAAACTGAATATCGATTTCGCCGTTGTTGATCGGCAGTTCACGCACTAACAACCGCCGCAAGGCTTCGTCCAAATCTTCAATCATGAGACAATCCCCAGCCTGTGATGGGATGAGTCATCTTTGCCTGCGTAACAGACTCAGCTAGACGGCACGCATTAGACCGGCCTGCTGATAATACTCGCGCGCCTGGGCCTCGGCGCCACGTAGATAACAGAGATGCCCCAGCTGTTCCAATACAGCGATCTGGCCTGTTTGATCGCCCTGCTTCCGGTAGTTAGTCAGCGCTTGCCCGAAGCAATTATCCGCCGCATCGTACTCGCCATGCAGCAACGACTGAACACCCTGCTGGAAAAGATCATCCTTCCGATCGGCTGGTGCGCCGTCTTTGGCCGCTGCGCGCGCAGCGGGTACAGCCTCGACATTGCTCACAACGGCTGGCATCTCAGCGGCCTGCGGCGTTTCGATCGCGCCACTCGGTTCAGCGGCCGCCTTCGCCACGGCTTGATCTTCCTTGGGTTGAGTATGAGCAATCGGCTTTTTCTTGTCCGCTTTGGACTTCTTGCTCGACTTCACTTCCACCGGTGCTTCTTGCTCTACTTCGTGCACTTCGTCTTCCGGTGTGGGTTCATCTGACATAGCGTTTCTCCCAGTTGTACGGACTTAAGGTATTGTACCGGCGCTTTGTTCGCGAATAACGTATGACAATCGTATGCTTGAAGGACGCCCTCCACCTGCGAGCACGTATTCCAGATCTAGGCGAGCTTCCGAGAGAACACGATTAAGGTCTGCTCGATAAGCTTGATCCGCTTCCTGCATGCGTGCTGCAAATTTCGGGAGATCGATCTTTAAATCGCTGGCTTTTTTCTTGAGCGGTTCGACATCGTCGCCAGCGACGAACGACTTCGCTACTGCGAAAGCCTCATTGCTGAACGCGTGAATAGACTTAACAATCTCCTCATTGTGGTTCTTTTTCTTGGTTGACTGAGACATGCTGATCATCTCCTCGATAACTCCGGTCGCCCTAGGGTGGGAACTTCGCAATTCCCGACTATGCGCCAAAGCCGCGTTTTAAGGCGATTTTGAGCTTTTCGGTGTCGAGCGCTTCGGCAGCCTCGACTGCCTTCTTCCAAGTGCTGCTGCCTTTGCGGTTATACATTCGCACAAGTTCCTGCACGTTCTCGAAGTAACCCTTCTCCACCACATCTATCCCTACGAGGTCCACTAGCATCTTGGTCAGGTTCACTTGGGCCGAGTACGCCGTGACGCTGGGAACCTTAACGCCTGCATCAGTCAACGCTTTCCGTGCCAGCGTCTCCGTGACGCCTTCATTGAACGTTTCTCCCACCGTGGAGCGGAAATTCGAAACGGCATTGTTGTGCAAAATCTCGTGGGCCGTCGCTGTCACCAGCGTAGTCGCGCCGTTGACGTAGACTACACCCTTCCAGGCAAAGCCTTCGGTCGACACACCAGCGGCCGCGTCATCTATAGCACAGTCGCCTGGCTGCCACGGGACGCCCTCATGCAAAATACCATCTGCTATGCAGACTTCGTCGTATTTCGCAGAACAAGCCGGTTGATCAGCGAGGATGACAATCGTCCCAGGCACAATCTTCTTAAGGCCACCGTACGCCCCCTGCAAAATTTTCTCGGCTGACGCGAGGCTCATCGCGCCCGGAGTCAATTTTTGACTCTTGGTAAAAGCGGTCCCAGCTTCTTTACCTGCCTTCTTCTCGGCCATTTCTACTTGGTTGGTCCTGGTTGCTTCAGGCGCTAAGGTTGCGTCTTTGCCAATCTTTTCAGGCGTTTTCTTCTCCTTTTCACCTATTTCGATCACCTGGGTGTTTTTGTCCGGCAATTCGGTTCCCACCGGGTGTCGCTGCACACTGAGGCCGGTGTTCATCATAAGATTTTTCTGCTGACTTTGCTGCTGCACCCCGCTTTGCTGTATCACATGCGTCAGCTCATGTGCCAATAATTGCCTGCCTTGAGCCGACTGAACATCGGATTTGCCTTCGCCCAGATAAATATCACTGTCGTGTGTGAAAGCCTGAGCACTGACCGATCGATTGAGTTGCGCCGCCTGGCTGTCTGTATGAATCCGCACCCCGCTGAAATCGGCACCAAAACGCGGTTCCATGAACGAACGCACCTCCGCAGGTAACGGGCTGCCACCACCTCGACTCGCGGCCAGTTGTTGCTCGAAGTCGTCGCCGACTTCAAAGCCGGCACCGGAGGACGCGCGTTGCACTTCGGGCTTGGCTTGCAGTTCTTCTTCCTCCTCCTCCTCAGCGGCGCGCTGTATCAGCGGCTTCATTTGCAGTTCTTCTTCCTCTTCAGGCGCGCGCTGCACCTGCGGTGTGATTGACGCAGCCAGCGGCTTCATCTGGAGTTCGTCTTCTTCTTCAGGCGTACGTTGAACCGACGCTTGAGCACCACTCGCCTGTTGCGGATGGCTGTTAGGCATGGTCATCACTTGCTCCGCCACCCGATCGGCTTCCTGTTCGTACTGATCGCCCGCCGGGCTAAGGGTGAGCTTAGCTTGAATCAATTCATTCACCGCACGGTTGCCCATCGTGTGTTGCAGGGCCAGCACATCGGCCGGTGCAGAGTGTGCCGGATCGGTGATGGCGCGTTGGAGCAAAACCGGATCAACGGATTGCGCCTGCGCGGCAGATTTCTGCGCCGCCAGATTAGTGGCCCGGCGCTTGTGAGCCGTTTCCTGTGCTGCTTGTGGGTTTTGCGCTTTACCAGACATCATGATCTCCCGTCTGCCGATAAACAGTTGAGGCGTGGATCGGCTAGTGTGTCTTGAGAGCGTTGTCAATGTCCGCGATTTCTTCCAGAATCATCCTGTCGTCTTCCTGCATCTTGCGTTTCAAAAACGCAACGGCTTGTCGATTCTTCTCGTTAGCGTCTGCCTTCTGTGGCTCCCAGTCGGCAATGCACTGTAAGATCTTTTTGACCTGGGCCAGTTCCAGGTTCTTTTTTTCTTTCGCCTGTATCGGAGTCAGTGCCGTGCTCTGATAGAGCAGCATGTCGTCATAGACTTTGGAGGCGGCGGTGATCGGTCTTACACTCGGCGCAACAGTGGTCAACATATCGTAGTACTCCTTATGGACACTCTTGCGGAACGACCGCCCCGCCCCTGCTTTGCCCGGGCCAACCTGCACCTGTTTCCCGTCGATCTGGGTGACTTCCTCTGGCACGAGGGCAAAAATCTCTTGCAGATACCTTTCGGGACCCGGCTTGTCTCCCCAGGCATCACTCCATCTTACGCCCGCTTTCCACCTTTGTACCACTCCTTTCCCGGCATCAACTGCTTCCTGTGCTCCCATGGTACTGGCAATCGCTTCCTCGGCCGTTCCCTTTTGGGCAATCACATCCGCCAGAGCGTGCCGTTCCGATTCCTGCGCCGGGTAGGCCCGGAATGACTTGATGCGACCCATCATTTCACCCTTGCGCTTGGCGGCCACGCGCTCGGTGTGTGAAGCGCAAAAAGTATCTTGCAGCATGTGCAGCATACTGCCCAAGGCTCTTTCTTTGCCTTCTGCACCTTTGGCACCTAACAATTCTACGACTTTCATTTTGCCTTGCTTCGGGAACAAGTCCTTGATGCTGCTGACCGATCCGGCCAACTCTTGTTTTGGTTTCACATCCACTTTCTCGACGAGCGTGTCCCAGGGAATCTCACCAGTGGCAATTTTGTAGCAAAACTCGGCCCACAACATGACCTTGCCTTGCGTCACTTGCGCCGTTTCTTTCAGACTGCTGGCCATGCCGTGCAGGAATTGCAGGTCGCCCTCGTGCGATCGGCCCGTTAGCCGAATCTGCTTCATATCAGCCTGCGCCTGGTCTAGGTCCACCTGGGCCTTGTCGATAGCTTCCTGATTTTTGGTTCGCTTGGCCTTCGCAAGATCTTGCTCTGCCTCGTGCAGCCTCTTTTCCACCTTTTCGACAGCAGACTTGCCACCAGTGAAAGCTGTTCCGAACTGTGCCCCGGTACCTCCTAATAATTGTTCGGGGTCATCGTTCCACACAGCTCCCTTGATAAAGTTGGCATAGGTCTGAATGTCCTCCAATTCCGCCTGAGCCTGCTTTTGATCTTCCTGCGCTTTGTCCAGAGCCAGTTGGGCCTGCTCTTTTGCTGCCAGCGCTTTGTCTAGAGCTAATTGGGTTCGCTTCTTTTCTGGCGCCAATTTGGTCAGAGCCAGTTGGGCTTGCTCGTCCCTTTTGGCGAATGCCGCCTGCGCCTTTTCAAGCGTCTTGTTTGCCTTTTCCAGTTGTTTTTCTTTCTCCTTGACCACTTTGTCCCTCAGCCAGGTTTCTGTCTTGGAGCCATAGATAGTGGCCAAAGAACCTTTGGGACGCAACCCGGCTGCTTCCAGACTCGCGGCCGTGAGCACCTCATGCCCGGCTGGCGCCCCTTTCGCCCCCGTCCACATGAGACTCCAGCGCTGGATGCGTGGCTGAATCTTTCCCGTCTGCTGCACCACGTGGGTCAATTCATGCGCCAGAAGTTGTTTACCCTGCTCCGATCCAATCTCCGTCTTGCCCTCTCCCAGATAAATATCTTGACCATGGGTAAAGGCTTGCGCCTGCACCGCGCGATTGAGCTGCGCGGCCTCACTCCCTGTGTGTAACCGCACCCCGCTGAAATCGGTGCCAAAGCGCGGCTCCATGAAAGAGCGCACGTCGGCGGGCAACGGACTGCCTCCGCCTCGACTCGCGGCCAGTTGTTGTTCAAATTCGCCGCCGACTTCAAAGCCTGCCCCGGATGAAGCGCGTTGTACCTCAGGCTTGGCCTGCAACTCCTCCTCATCTTCTTCGACCCGCTGCACTCGCTCTGCGAGCGGCTTCATTTGCAGTTCTTCTTCCTCTTCCGGCATCTCGCGTTGGATCAGCGGTTTGGTCTGAAGTTCCTCTTCTTCGGGCGCAGCTTCTCGCTGAACCAATGACTTAGCTTGCAGTTCTTCTTCTTCCTCCGGCATCACCTCGCGCTGGAGCAATGGTTTGGTCTGAAGTTCCTCTTCCTCTGGCGCAGCATCTCGCTGAACCAGCGGCTTAGCTTGCAGTTCTTCTTCCTCCGGCGCGGCTTGCCGTCGAATCACAGGCGTGATCAATGCGGCCAGCGGCTTGGTTTGAAGCTCTTCTTCTTCCTCGGCTTGTCGCTGTGCCGGCCGCGGCACAGCCGGCATCCTCATCACCTGCTGCGCTACCTGATCCGCTTCTTGTTCGTATTGATCGCCCGCCGGGCCAACGTTGAGCTTAGTCTGAATCAGGCGTGTGACCGCCCGATTGCCCACGGTGCGTTGGAGCGCCAAAATATCCACGGGCCGTGCCAGCCCCGGAGTAGCAACGGCCGATTGCAGCGTTTCGAGATCGGGCGATTGCGTCAGCTCGCCCGACTGTGGCGCAACCGGCTTGGCCGCTTCGTGCTTATGAACGGCTTCGTGAGTCTGATTGGGATTAGTTGTTTTAGCAGACATACTGTCTCCCTAGGTGACCAGGTCTTTCTCGTTCAACAGCCGGCCCATCTTCTGTAATTCGCGGCGAGTACCATGCATAATATGATTCATCGTCACGCACCCGTCATCAGCCGCCGCCAAATAGGCCGCACTGACGATGATATTGCGAATGTTGCCACCAGCCAGCTTGAAGCGGCGCGCCAGAATCGTGAAATCCAAATCGGTCTCGCGCGGCACATCCGGCGGGAAGAGCGTCTGCCAGATGCGCAAGCGATATTCTTCTTCGGGGAAAGGAAAGTCCAGCGCAAATTGCAGGCGGCGCGTAAAAGCGTCGTCCAGATTGGCGCGCAAATTCGTGGCAAGGATCGTCACACCGTCGTAGGCTTCCATACGCTGCAGCAAGTAACTGATCTCGATGTTGGCATAGCGATCGTGCGCGTCCTTGACCTCCGACCGCTTGCCAAAAATGGCGTCGGCTTCGTCAAAGAACAAAATGGCGTTGCTGCTTTGCGCTTCGGTAAAAATCTTCTCCAGATTCTTTTCGGTCTCGCCGATATACTTGCTGACGATCGTGGACAGATCGATCTTGTAAAGATCCAGGCCCAATTCAGCCCCGATGACTTCGGCGGCCATCGTCTTGCCGGTGCCCGGCGGCCCCGCAAACAAAATGGTGATGCCGTCGCTGGGCACGAGTTTTTGCCCCACGCCCCATTCATTCAATACGATTGGCCGACTGCGCACCGTGGCGACGATCTCGCGCAAGATGCTTAATTGATCCGGCGGCAAGACAATGTCCGTCCAGACGTAACGCGGCGTGATCTTGCGCGCCAGACCGGCGAGGCCGGGGCTGGAATGCGCGCGCGCTGCGGCGAAAAGATCAGTTTCGTCGATGGTTGTACCACGTTGTAAGGCCTGGTCTCTTGCCGAGGCGATCGCGTCGCGGATCTGAGTAGCGGTGAGCGAGAATTGTCCGGCGAGCGCCGAAAAATCGATCGGGGTACGGGCTTGATCGTTCAGGAGATGTTCCCACAAAGCCACCCGCTGGGCATAATCGGGAATGGGGAATTCCAGCCACATCAAATGACGCTGTCGATCGGCGCCCCGCGCCTGCCAGGGAAGCTGACCTAAGACCAACACCACATCAGGATAGTCGCACAGTTCGGTCAGCATGTTGGCGGGCGGTGCACCATCGACGAGGCACGCATCCCAATCCAGCAAGCAGGGAATACCGCCGGTGAGGCGGGCATCCCGCAGAGTCAATTGCAGTGCTTGTAGCGGACTGATGGATTCAGAGATAACGCTGGACAGGCTGACAATGAGCAGCGCGCGCTGATTACGCCGCGCTAGCAACTGTGTCGCGCTGAGCTGCGCGGCACGATCGGGGCCATACAACACCACGATGGCCTGTTCCACCTCGGCACGCTGCAACTCGTCCGCCATGTGAGCGGCCAATAAATCATCCACGGGATCTTCAACCGGTTGATACAGCCTGGCCTGCCGATCCAACAAGCCGTGCGCTTGATAATGACCGAACAACCAGGCCACAATGCCCGGCTCGATGGTGAGAATCTGGGACAACAACGCGGTTGACGCCGTCGCAGACTCGCCGCGCTCTAAGAGATGATACTTCATGAGCGGCGCTGTCGGCATAAAATGCACCAACAACCGCAAGCGATCCAAGCCCGGCTCAGCGAGCAGATCAAGGATCAGATTGACGCTGGCCTGCTTACAGGTCACGTCATCCTGCAAGTAGGCATATAGTCGTTCATAGCGCAGGTCGAGGGCCGGCGCCAAACAAATCAGGAAAGCATCGAGATCAAATGGATCCAGCTGAAAGGTCGTGGCTAAGTCTTGCAGGAGTAGTCGGACGCCCTGCTGGCGCGCGAGCTGTTCAATATTTTGCACAGCGGCCAGAGCAGCGCGTTCAGCTTGATCGAAAGCTGCGGCTTCCGCGTCATCTTGTTCAGCGAGCTGTCCCCAATGGCTGGCGAGTGGCCGCGCCAATAACGCCTGCGCGTCGGCATCAGACACGCGCAAACCGCGAAAAGGATCAGAGGGGTCTTGTCCGGCTAACTGCCAGCGACGGATAGCACGTTGAATAGAAATATCCAGACGTGACAGATTAGCTTGTAGATGTTGCAAGCTAAGGTCGTTTGAGACCGGCGACAGAAAGTCCAATTGGGCCTGCTGATTCGTCAATGCCACAATCTTTTTCGCTTTGTAGGCCGAGCAAGCCTCAAGCAGGATGCCGGGCTACACCTAATGATAGAACTTTACGGGTTTATCCAACGACAAAGAAACGCACACGTCCTATCATAGGATGGGCACCTTCCAACTCATAAGGTATTATACTTAATACTTATTATGATGCAAGGTTGCAACAAGGCTCTAGCCTTAAATTTGACCTCGAATCTCTTGAAGAAGTATTAACAAATGGGGTTGGGCGAGCCAATTGAAAGACCGCTATGAATATAGCTCACGACATGACCCATTAGAGATTTGCAGATGTGCACGTACGGCAATATCCTACATCGTATGGTCATAGTCGGGTGTGGACGATTTTGGATTGTCGATGAGCAGCCATTTCTTTCTGGGCTCCTACTCTCCACAGGCGTAAGAATAAGGCATGAGCGACTCGAGTGTCATATGTGTGTACAGTGCGGCGGGGATATGCCGCTCGCAATCGATGCGAACTAGACTGAAGCGTGGAGAAAGTCAGCGGAGAGGAGACCGAAACGACAGAGACTTACCCCTGCTCGAATTAAGCTTTGCTAAGCAAGCTTGTCTGCATGTGTAGTGGACACTAGTGCGAATTCAAGAGCTCAGGACCAGTGCGGCGTTTTCGACCGCCGCACAAGCCTCGGCCGGCGAGACGTTGCCGTTAATAACCAGCACGATACCGGGAAGATAATGGTCGAGTGACAATACGTTGGCACACAAGAGCGGCGGGAGATATTCCACTAACGCGCCGCTTTCAATGTCCCGGCTGGTCTTGTAGCGAACCTCGCCATTCTCCAGGTCCATCTCCAAGTTTCCCAGCACCAGCCCATAGTTCGCGCGGATGATAAATTCGGCCATCGCCGCACGTCTGTCCGCCGGAACTGCGATCGGGCAAAGTGAATAGAACACGATCTGGCGCTGCTCCTCGCACAGATGCAGCTGGCATTCCCATTGGCCATGTTCGCCGTGAAAGCGAGTCACGGCAATCGTTTGGTTCGGAACTAGAAGGACAGGCCATCCGTCGGCCTGTAGGTCTTGCACGATAGCCTCAAAGAGCTGGCTCACAGCATCAATCCTTTCTTCCTCAGATCCTCCATCACGGCCTGATTGTGCGCGAGCAGGCGCGCCTCGGCGGCCTCATGATCTCCAGGCACATCCGGATCGTAGCTAAGACCATCTTCGAAGCTGGGGAGCGAGAGCATTTGGCCGCTGCTCAAGATCCGCTCGTGCCGCGAATTGGTGAAACGGTTGTTGGCCAAAAATTCCAGACAGGTCCGCCCTTCCTCATCCGGAAGGATGACGTACTGGATACTCCATCCACCCTGTCGGATCTGGCCCCGGTCCGGCACCGGGTCTGGCAGTTGAATGCCGAAAGATTCAAAATACTTGGCAAAGCTCTCGTGAATCTTGTCCATAATGCATCACTTTCCTTCTCTCCCCGGTTTGTCGAAAAACCTCGATCAACATCAAACTCCAAGTGTTAGAACCGAGGCAGGCCTCTAAATTTCTTCCAGGTTCACGTTCAGTTTTTGAGAGCCAGGGGTGGTAACAAAATCATCCGCATGGTTGATCTTAAACTTGGTGCCGGGCATAAAGTTAATCTCTTCCTCAAAGGGAACCAGGGAAATAGCCGAAATGTCACGTCCCTTTTTGCCGTCAATCTCCCAAAGAACTGCCCGCTTTGGCGGAGTCTCAGTAAGATTATCTTTGGCAAAACTATCCGCTTGCCCCCGGTCCTTGCTCGTGCTCAGGAAATTGCGTTTTTCAAGAAGTTTGCTTCCAAAGTCCCGTTCATAGTCAGTTTTCGTCCGTGACTCGCCGCGATAAGACTTAGCCGTATATGGCGGCAGCTGTTTTAGTCCTTCAATCGCCATCGCAGAGTGTTCTAAGGCCTCCGTTTCCAATTTTTTGATAAAGGCCTTAGGATTGCTCAATTCGGCTTGCAAGGTCCCAGCCGCAATCTGGGTCTGCCACTCTCCATACACTTCGGGGTCGGAAGGAGACATTGTGCTTTGGAGCCATCCAGGGCTGTCTATGAGGACCGGATTGATGTACTTGTAGTCCCCGGCAGTATATACGCGAATGGCAGTATGTTGAGCTTCCGTGAGTGGTCCCCCATTAGCCCATCCCTGGGACGCAAGCATCTTGGCATTGTCGGACATCCAATCGTACACGCCAGCGCCGGTTCCAGCTTGCCCGATTTTTTGCATATAAGCAGCCTCTGAAATCGGCGGAGGAATCACAGGTGGCATGGTAGTGGGTGCAGCAACTGGCGGCGCAACAACTGGTGGCGGAGTCGCTGGCTTGGATGGCGGCGTTGGCAACGGTTTGGACGGTGGACTCGCCAATGGATTGAATTGCGGGAAGCCTATCGGCTTGGGTAGTGCGGCCGGCAACGGCTTGGATGGCGGAGTTGGTAACGGCTTGGCTGGAGGAAACGCCATTGGTGCTGGACCAGCAATCGGCGTGGCAATCGGCGCAGAACCTGATGGTGGTACTGTCGGAGCTTTAGGCGCTGGAACCGCCGTGGCATACTCGGCCTGGAGGTCGCCCATGAGTTTCTGGAGGCTTTGCTTTTTCAGCAGATCATTGGGGTTCGAGCTACTACCATGCTTCGTGAGCCACTGGTTAGTCAACGCGTCCAGTTCAAAGAGCAGGCTGATAGGATGCTTAGAGTTGGCCCAGTACTTCTGAAGGTTTTTTTGGATCTGAGCCCACGTACTCGGTTTTCCGAAAAAGCCTGCCGTCTTAGCCTTGAAGGTCAATTGCCCTTTAAGATCACCTGGCTTGAAGGCGAGTGTTCGTTGCAACCTTCCCGACGCCCGAGTCTGCGCAGCACGTGTGAATGACGTACCCGTCTGTTGCACCACATGCGTCAACTCGTGCGCTAGCAACTGCTTACCCGGTGCTGATTCCACGTCAGTCTTACCTTCGCCCAAGTAAATGTCCGACCCGTGGGTGAACGCCTGCGCCTGCACCGATCGATTAAGCTGCGCTGACTCACTGCCCGTGTGAATCCGCACCCCGCTGAAGTCTGCGCCAAAGCGCGGCTCCATGAATGAGCGGACCTCGTCGGGCAATGGACTACCACCACCGCGATTGGCGGCCAGTTGTTGTTCAAACTCACCGCTCACTTCAAAACCCGCCCCTGATGCAGCACGTTGTACCGCGGGCTTGGCTTGCAGTTCTTCTTCCTCTTCGGGGGCGCGTTGGACGATCGGCTTGGTCTGAATTTCTTCGTCTTCCTCAGGCGCGCGTTGCAGCGTCGCTTGAGATTGCGCTGGTGCGGGCATCGCCATCACTTGCTGCGCGACCTGATCGGCTTCTTGCTCATATCGATCACCAGCCGGGCCGACGGCAAGTTTTGTTTGAATCAGGCGTGAGACAGCGCGATTCCCAATGGTACGTTGCAACATCAATAGGTCGGCAGAACTGGGCAGGCCGAAAGTCGTAATAATCGACGCTGGGGAGCGCTTAGCTTCGCTGGTGATCGGGGAAGTCGTTGGCTTTGGTTGGAGTTTATGCGCCCCTTTATCTTTCTGCTTAGAGGTAGACGTGCATTGAGTATCCATGTCACAACCTTTCAGTATTCTTGTTCTTGAGAACGAAGTGGTACGCGATTCCTTCGACAACTGCTCAAGCGCTTTTCCACATCGATTTAACTCTAGCCGATACTGCGCCTTTTGACTTCCACAAAGATTGGAACCAGATCTGGCAGTTGGAGACAAACGTCCTGCTGCTCAGCATGTTTGAGGCTGTGAAAGGTCGTCGTGGCAATCTGTTCGGCTTGAACAAAGCTTACTTCAGCCGCGTCAAGCTCGACCGACTGCTGGCAGTGACCGACCAGCGGATGTTCCAACAAAGATTGGAACCCGGCGTTGGTGCGGCACAAGCCATGAACCGAATAAGGCGAATCTTGTCTGGCCATCGGCCAGCGTCGCACCGCCCGTTGATTTGAAACATTTGGCCTGGATAAACAAACGTGGAGATGCCACAAGCCAAGATAGAATAAGGCAAACGCTAGAGAACTTGATTGGGCCAGCTGCATCATGGACACCAAACACCATCCGTTTTTTGTCAGCATGAACAAAACCGAAAGTGCTAGGATGCAACAATTTCCCGTTTACAACTCTGCAAGATTGGCGACAAGCGAGGAAATGTCTAAGCACTAAAGTAAGAAGGCCAGATTGTACGTTTTTTCATTATACGCAAGATTGCGTATGGGGCAAGTCTGCCGCTAAATTCTTACCTTAATCTTACCTTCTCTTACCTCTAACAAACGACAAGAACTACATTACTCGGCATATCATCAGCCTGTGGGAAACTCGACAAGCCCCACGCTCCACTTACACACTAAGGTTGTAAAATGAAGTATGAACTAACACTTGGGAAGGATATCATGTTCGACACCATCATCATCAAAGGCGCGCGGCTGCACAACCTGAAGAACGTCACGCTGAGTATTCCCAAAAACAAAGTTGTGGTCTTGACCGGCGTCTCCGGCTCCGGCAAATCGACGTTGGCCTTCGATATCCTGCACAAAGAGGGCCAGCGGCAATACATGGAATCGCTGGGCATGGTGACCTATGTGAGCCGCCCGCCGGTCGATATGATCGAAGGACTGTCCCCCTCGATCAGTGTCGATCAATATCTCACCAATCGCAGTCCGCGCTCAACGGTGGGCACGGCTACTGAAGTCTTCACGTATCTGCGTGTGCTCTATGCGCGGCTGGGCCATCGCGTCTGCGCGCAGTGTAAGGCGGATGTGCCGCCGTCGTTCGATGCGAATCAGGATGAAGCGTGGGACGATGAAGCGAACGGCGACGGCGCCGTTGGCGACGCCGAAACAACCGAGTCCTATCCCTGCCCGCACTGCGGTGCACCCCTTCCCGAATTGGGCATGGCGCATTTCTCGTTCAATAAACCCGCCGGTGCTTGTCCCACGTGCACCGGTCTCGGCGTCATTCATACCGCCAATATCGATCAGCTAATCGATCTGGAGCGCAGCATTCAAGACGGCGGCATCTTGCAGTGGG
>Ga0182021_10005377_pt1 | contig 15157 bp, 12 predicted proteins | sample 612E3MmetaG_FD_120493 | JGI IMG/M metagenome (GOLD analysis project Ga0182021, IMG submission 120493) | Permafrost microbial communities from Stordalen Mire, Sweden - 612E3M metaG (Illumina Assembly) | ecosystem: Environmental > Terrestrial > Soil > Wetlands > Permafrost | place: Sweden... | reverse complement strand
CGCATATCCGGCTGACACTCTGGGATAGGGTCAAAAGAGAGCGTCTTGCCGGAAAGACGGGACTCAATCCGCAAGCGAGTTATGGCGCGGACGTGCTCACCCGGCTGATGGAAGCCAGCCATTCCCAAGCGGCAGCCGGAGAGATTGGCGGTCTGGTGCGGCGAGCCATTGCCGAGGCATTGGCGGGCATTGCCGCACAAACCGCAGTGCAATTATGCGAGGTGGGCAAGGTAACAGTCGTCGGCAACACAGCGATGCTCACTTTGCTTTCCGGCAAGAACTACGCGGAGTTGTTGCAACCGGAAAATTGGACCCGGCCCATCGACTGCCAGCCGCACGATACAAACTTTCTGCGTGACGCCTGGGGGCTGAACCGTGATGCCGACATTCGCCTCATCGCCCCGCTGGGTGGTTTTATCGGTTCCGATTTGCTTGCCGCGGTGCTTGCCACCCGCCTTGTCGAACAGCCGGCAGGTTCGCTGTTGATCGATTTCGGCACCAACTCGGAAATGGCGCTTTGGGATGGGAGTACGCTGCATGTAACTTCTGCGGCAGGCGGACCCGCTTTCGAAGGCAGCGGCATTAGTTGCGGCATGCCGGGCGAAGCAGGGGCGATCTTTCGCGTGCAGCAAAACAGTGGAGGTTTCGCCGTTCGCGTGCTGGGAGAAACAGCTCCGCAGGGGGTGTGCGGTTCGGGTCTGGTGGATGCCGTGGCGTGGCTGTGCCGCAATGGCAAGCTGGACAAAGTGGGGCAATTCACCGATCACGAAAGCACCGGATTCATTCTGCACGAAGGAGAGCATCGTATTGCATTGTTGCACAGCGACATCGACGTGCTGCAACGCGCCAAGGCGGCAATAGGCGGCGGCGTGGGGTGGCTGTGCGAGCAGGCCGGTATGGCGTTGTCCGACCTGCATCGGGTTTACGCCTGTGGCGCATTCGGGCATTTGCTCGATGTGGACAATGCGCAGCAGATCGGCTTGTTGCCGCCTGTCGGGGCCGGGGAAGTGCGTCTTGAAAGTAATGCCGCGCTGGCGGGGTGCGAGATGTTGTTGCTGTCCGCGGCGGCAGAGCGAACTTTGAATGCCGTGCTGACGCGGAGCAAGGTTTACAACCTGGCCGAGGATGCCGCGTTCGAATCGCTGTTTGTAAATAACCTTTACCTGCAACCCATGCAGGTTTCTGATTCCAATCCCCTCGCCCGCTTGCGGGATAACCAGCGACTTGGCTGAGGGTTTTGTAGCCTAGTCGAATGGCTAGTAGTTTCATCAGAGGGGCTAGGGGAGAGGGTGATGAGTGATGTGAAAGTGTTAAACAATGCCAAGACCCTGCGCTCCAATCAGTGCGTAGGATGGGTTGAGCGTAGCGATACCCATCATTTTTCAACATTTGCGATGGGTATCGCTACGCTCAACCCATCCTACGATTTTTGTTCCGGCTTGTCCGGTTTGGGATTATTGAAATTGACGGTGTGCAACATGTTGAACAGGTTGCATATGACCAGCATCGAGATGCGTGGCTGCGTGGTCAAGGTTATACGGTATTGCGTTTCTGGAACAACGAAGTCATCCAAAAGACGGAGGGGGTTGGAACAGATACTCGCTACTCTTGCCCTCTCCCCCAGCCCCTCTGATGAAACTACTAGCCATTCGACTAGGCTACAAAACCCTCAGCCAAGTCGCTGGTTATCCCACAAGTGGGAGAGGGGAGTAAATCCGGTCGAAGTCGACTCGTAAAGGAGACACATCATGCTGGATGAGATCATCAAGAATTACAACGCAGCCGTGCTGGACACGGATCGGGTCAGGGCGCTGCAAGTCGTGGCCGATGCGGTCAAGCAGGGTGTCAGCCCCGAGGATATCGTGTTCAAGGTGGTCATTCCCGGCATGGATATGATGGTCAAGGCGCTGAGCGAAGGCTTCGACACCAATCTTGCGCAACATTTCATGACTTCGCAGATCGCGGCGGATGTCACCGAAAAAATGCTGGTGCTGTTCAAGGCACCGCCCAAGATCGTCGGTACCGTGGTCATCGGCACAGCGGCGGGTGATCTGCACACGCTTGGCAAGCGTATCGTGATCGGCTGTCTCAAGGCACAGATGATCGATGTGACCGACCTTGGCGTAAACGTATCTGCGGAAAAGTTTGTGGATGAGGCGGTGGCGCGCGGCGCCCAGGTCATCGGTATATCCACCATGATGGTGCACACCGCGCGCGGCGAGAACGGGCCGCTCAAGGTGCGCAAGATACTGCACGAGCGGGGATTGGAGCGGAAGATAAAACTGGTGGTTGGCGGGGCGCCGTACCGCTACGACCCGAATCTGTACAAGCTGGTGCAGGCTGACGCATGGGCCGAGAACGGCGTTTCCGCCTCGCGCGTGATCATGGATTGCATCGCGGAGGTAAAAGCCATTACCAGCACGGACAGGCTGATCGCAGCCGCCAACGGCAAAATACTCGATCACATCCCGGTGTTCTGCAACCTGCTCGACCAGGGCGCGCGCGAACTGGGCTTGTCTATCGAGGAGTATTTTTCCAAAGGCGAAAACGTGGCCGAGGCGCAGCTCAGGATGTTGAAAAAATTCGGCCACGACAACGTGTGGAGCCTGTTCTATGTGGGCAAGGAAGCCGAGTTGCTCGGCTGCAAGAAAATACGCTTTGCCAAAGACGGCCCGCCCAACGTGGAGGACTATGTCATCAAGTCCTATGATGACATCGCCAGACTGCAGGTGCCGGACGACATCAGCACCCATCCTGCTTTTGCCGAGTCGGCAAAATGTCTCGCTATATTGAAACGCGAAGTGGGCGGCAAGGTGCCGATCTGCGCCTACATCACGGCATCCATGTCGCTTCCTGCTTTGCTGATGAGCATGGAGAAATGGCTGGAGCTGTTGATGATAGGCGATCCGGCGTTGCGCGACATGCTGCTGGAGAAGTGTTCCGATTTCATTCGCAAGGAGATAGCGGCCTATCGCGAAGCGGGCGCGGATGTGATCGTGTATGCCGACCCCTACGGCTCGACCGACATTATTCCCATGCGCCTGTTCAAGGAGCTGTCGCTCAAATGGATGAAACGCGATCTTGAACCCGGCGGGCTGGGTGGTGTGGTGTATTACGTGGGCGGCGCGCGGCTTAATACCGTGGCGGACGAAGTGATACGCGAGGTGGGCATTTCCGTGTTCTATCCCAGTCCCATGGAAGATATCACCGAATCCATGCGCATCATCAATAACCGTGCGCTGTGTGCCGCAGTCATCAACGATATCAAGCTGCTGGACTGGACGCCGGATGAAGTGCGCGCCGAGGTCAAGCGCATTGTGCAGAGCGGGTTGCAAGTGGGAAAGAAATTATTCTTCGGCACGGTGGTGATGCCGTATGGCATCCCGGAAGAAAACATCAAGACCATGATAGATGCGGCCAAGGAGTACGGCCGGGCTTAGCCCGGAGGAAATCATGACTGGCACAAACTGCATGCTTCTGGGTTGCGGAATATTGAGAAAAGAAGTCGAGTTTCTCATTCGCGTGAACGGCTGGCCGCTGGATATGGAGTGGCTGGATTCGTCGTTGCATGTCAATTTCGAAAAACTGGCGCATGAATTGCAGAACGGAATCCTGCGCAACAGGAAGCGCGATATCGCGGTGTTCTACGGCTGCTGCCACCCGCGCATGGAGGACATTCTGGAAAGGGCGCACACGTTCCGTACCGAGGGCCAGAATTGCGTGGAAATGCTGTTGGGGCGGGAGACCTTCATGCGGGAATTGAGCGACGGAGCCTTCTTCCTGCTCGAGGACTGGGCTTTGCGCTGGGACGAGGTCATTGGGGCGACCTTTGGCAGCAACCCGGACGTGGTGAAAGAAATATTCAGTCTTTCCAACAAGTCGATTCTGTGTCTACGCACACCGTGCTCGGGTGACTTTGCCGAGGCAGCTTATGCGGCGGGTAATAAGGTGGGGCTGCCGGTGCGCTGGATGGATGTCGGGCTGGTCCACCTGGAAGAAGTGATAAGGCGAGTTATAGAGCGCAATAACGGTGAAGACTCTCCTTGCAAGGAGATGCCGCAACATGTATCGGGAACGATGAAATGACCGAGAGTTTTTTACTGCCGCACGGATATTGTCTCTCCTGGGATCCGGGGTTGACAGCCGCACTCGTGCTCGGAAATCTTCTGATCGCTCTGGCGTATTTCACCATTCCCCTGGTGATTCTGAGATTTATCCGGCAACGCCGGGATATTGATTTCCGCTATCTGCATTGGCTGTTTGCCGCTTTTATCGTGACCTGCGGTATCACGCATCTGTTGCACGTGGTTGCGCTCTGGTATCCGGTGTATTACTTCGAGGCGGCGATGGATATGCTGACCGGGGTTGTCTCGCTCATTGCGGCGATCATGCTCTGGAAGTTGTTGCCCGTATTCGTAAATTTGCCCAGCACGCATCAACTGCAGGCGGCGAATGAGGAACTGAAAAGGATGAGTGAGGCGCTGCGGGAGTCGGAGGTGCAGTTGCACAGTATTGGGGACAGCCTGCCCGACAGTTACCTCTATCAATACACCCTGGAGGGCGACAAGCCGAAATTCATATACATCAGTTCCGGAGTGGAACGCGTAAACGGCATCAAGGCGGAGGCCGCCATGCAGGATGCCATGGTTTTGCTGGAACAGATCGAGCCCCAACAGCGCGAGCCCTATGTGGTTGCACAGGCAATCAGCCGGCACGAGTTGAGAGATTTTTCGATGGAGCTTCATATACTCAATGCAAATGGAGCGTGGCGCTGGATGCAGGTAAAGTCGCACCCGCTAAAAAATAGGGATGGACAGATCATCTGGAACGGGATCGCAACGGATGTCACGGACAGGCATCTGCTCGAAACCGAGATCAATCGACTGGCGCAGGCGATAGAGCAGAACCCGACTGCAATTCTGATCACCGATATTCAGGGTACGCTGTTGTTCATGAACGAGGCATGCACCCGCATCAGCGGCTACCAGTTTGCCGACCTGTATGACAAGAACAGGACGCTGCGCGAAACCATATCAAGCGAGATGAGCGATACCGAGTATGCCGCCGTTCAGGTACGTTTGCAGTCCGGCAATTCATGGAGCGGCGTATTGCGCAATCGCCGCAAAGGCGGGACGCTGTATTGGGAACAGATAACCGTCTCGCCCATTTACGACAACGACGGCAAGGTGGCAAATTATCTGTTTGTGCGCTCGGATGTGACCGAACAAAAGATCGCGGAAATGACGCGCACCCAGCTTGCGTCCATCGTGGAGTCTTCCAGCGATGCGATCATCGGCAAAACGCCCGAAGGTATCATCACCAGCTGGAACAAGGGTGCCGGAAGGATCTATGGATACAGTGCAGCGGAAATAATCGGCAAGCCCATCACGGTTCTCGCGCCGCCCGAACTCCATGCCGAGGTATTCCAGTTGCTGGAGGCAGTAAGGAAGGGCGGATTCGTCGTAAACCACGAGACCGAAAGAATCCGCAAGGATGGCGCGACCATCCATGTTGCGCTTACGCTTTCACCCATCATGGACGAGTCGGGCAAAGTCACCGGAATATCCACTATTGCCCGCGATATCACCGAACGCAAACGTGCCGAGAAGGAGATATACCTGCTCAATCACGAACTGGAGCAGCGCGTCGCAGAGCGTACTGCCCAGTTGGAAGCAGCCAACAAGGAACTGGAAGCATTTTCCTACTCGGTGTCGCACGATCTGCGCACGCCGCTGCGCGCCATCGACGGCTTCTCACATATCCTGCTTGAGGACTACGCGGGCAAACTGGACGACGAGGGCAAACGGCTGCTCAAGGTTGTGCGGAGCAATACCAATCGCATGGGGCAGCTCATAGACGATATCCTGCAATTTTCCCGCACCGGCCGGTTAGAGATCAATTATTCCCATATCGACATGGAAAAGCTGGCACGGGAAGTCTTCGAGGATCTTCAGTCCATGGTTCCGGTTGGCTCCAAACTGCAATTTCAGATCGAGCATATTCCTGTGGCCAGGGGCGACCGGGCCATGATGCGTCAGGTATTCGTGAACCTGTTCTCCAACGCCATCAAATTCAGCCGCACCAGTGATACGCCAACGATCAGGATGGGCAGTTTCATTGAGGGAGACGAAAGCATTTATTACGTGAAGGACAACGGCGTCGGTTTTGATATGCAGTATGCCGGCCAGTTGTTCGGTGTGTTTCAGCGCCTGCATAGTGTGAGTGAATTCGAGGGCACTGGCATCGGCCTTGCCATCGTCAAGCGCATCATCACCCGCCATGGCGGGCGGGTGTGGGCGGAGGGCAAGGTTAACGAGGGTGCGACGATGTATTTCGCGCTGCCACGCTTCGCGCCAGAGGATGTGGTTCATAAAAATCAGGATATCCAGTGAGGTGGCTATGAATACTCGCAATCAGCACGAATCTGCCGCATGTCGTACCTGCAGTGCGTGCGCTACAGCGGCTCGCGCGCTGCTGACCGGCCTGATGCTGATGCAGTCCGCGGGCGCGGCAGAGGTCGCCGCTCGCGACCCGGTTCAGTTCAACGCAGTGGCAACCGTTTCCAGAGTGGCGGGTAAACCGGGCTCGACCGCCATAGAGGCTTTGCAGATATCGCCTGACGAAACACGGCATGCCATCAACTGGATGGGGCACTGGTACAAGGCCGACAAGCGATACGACCTGGTGCTCGAAATGAAGCGGGATTTTGCATTCCGCAATCAGGATACCGGGGTCAACCTGCAGTTTCCCGAGCAGATTGCCGGGACAAACGACAAAGTTGTTGTCGCCCGTCTGATTGCCGAAATGATCAGACACAAAAAATTCGATTGGGACATTGTATGGATGGACAACCACATCTACCAATTCGTTGCCGAGGAACTGAATGATCCATTCTGGGGGCGCAAGCATCTCGTCAACTTTGAAGAAATCCCCGGATTTGTCCAAAGCCAGAAGCCGTTCATCATCGAAGATCCCGCCTATCGCAATCAAACCGGCGGCATTCTCGTCGGCCCCTATATCGAGGGATATTATTACGCTCTGTATTACAACCGGGATCTGGCGGCGAAAATCGGGATCCGGGTCAAACCATTCGGCATGACATTCGAGGACCTGCTCGGTTATGTCAAAACCGCCGCACGTTACAACCAGAATGCCAAAGATAAAATCCCCATTTTCTTTGACGCCTATGATTTGCCCTCCATGGAAGCGCTCTTCCAGAACCTGGTCAAATCCTGGATCGCTGACTACGCAGCGACGACGACAGAGCGGAGCAGCAAGCAGAAGCTTGAGGCGATGTACAAAGGTTTTCAGGCGTTTGAAGAACTCGGAAAATACAGGCCCCTGATTCCCTCGTATGCAACAAATGCGTGGTTCCTCACCCGCGATGTGCCGCTGAACGACAAGGCACTTTTCTATGTCAGCGGCACATGGATGTACAACCGCTGGCGCGACATCGACATCGCCAAGTCTGCCAAGATGGTCCCGACCGAGCTGCCGGTTTTCAAACCCGTCAACTATTGTCTGGGAGGTGTCATACCGACATGGGCGGTCATGAAGAATTCCCCCCACCGCGAGGCGGCTATCCGTCTGATGATGTCGATGTCGACCCCCAAGGTTGCAGAAAAATGGGTGCAATACACGAAAACACCCACAGGCCTGGCCGGCAATGTTTCCATGGCAACCATAGGCAGCGATGCGTACGAAGTTTATCAGCGAAGCATGTCCGAAAAATATGGAAGTCGGGTGCAATATTCATTCAATGCTTCATACCTGCTGGGCAAGGAAAACAGCCTGCTGCAAAAAGACATCGTGGATGTACTCTGGAAACTGCTGGAAGGAAAAATGACGGCAGACCAGGCTCAGCATTCGATTCTGGCCAAAATGAAATAACGGAGCGATGGACATGAATCTGAAAACCCCAATCTCAAATAATCTATTTGCCCCGAAATTCGTCATTCCCGCCCCCGACTACCACTTTCGGGGGCAGGCTGTGGCGGTAATCCAGTTGTTTGAAAAATCCCCGCGCAGAGGGCAAATACCAAGGCTTTGTCCGCTTCGCGGGCTGTTCTTATTGCTGGATTCCCGCCTGCGCGGGAATGACGGGGTAAATGGATTATTTTGGAATTTAGGATGAACCACTTCACCAAAAGCCTGCGCTTCAAAGTCACCCTCCTGGTGATTACGGTTGAACTGTTGATATTTTCGGGGGTGGGTGTTTTTTACACACACCGCTTTAGCCAGGAAATAGACAACGCGATCATCGCCAGGCTTTCCATCCCGGGTTTGCTGATGACCCGTGGAGAACTGAGCTTCGAGGCGGTCAGCGACAAGCGCACGATGGAGGGTCTGCTGCGCGAACCGTACAGCGAAGGAATCGTGATCGGTCTGGACGGCCATGTGTATTTCTCTTCCAATCCTGCCCGACTGGAGACGCATCTGGATATGATCAATGGATTGAGATTGCCGGGCCCTGAATCATCAACTATTTCCGCTGACGCCCCCGATCTGATCACTCCGCTTCAGGACAGCACCGGAACATACCTGACATCTCTTTCCCCGCTGCGGCCCGATGGAAAGCTCACAGGCTATCTTTACTTGAAGGTCGGAACAGCTATATCGGAAGCCGAGAAACGTAAAGTCTCCATGCTTTTCGCCATCGTCACGCTGGGAACTATCGCGCTTACCGCACTGATACTCTCCTGGCTGCTCGACTTGATGGTTACCAGGCGGCTCAATGATCTGGTTGAAATTTTCCGCCGTTTCGCACGCGGAGATTATGCGGCTCGGGCGCAACCCGCAGGTAGCGATGATGAAATTGCCACACTCATGAATGGTTTCAACGGTCTGGCCAAGCGTCTGGAAGAGACCCTGGCGCACCTGAGCGAAAGCGAGGCCTTGCTGAATACCACGCAACGGCTAACAAAAATTGGCGGTTGGGAATTCGATGTCAAAACGGGCAAGTCATTCTGGACGGAAGAACTTTATCGAATCCATGAAATACCCACCAATCCCGGCATTGATCACATAAAAGAAAGTCTGGCGTGCTACCGGCCGGAAGATAGACAAATTATCTCCGATGCATTCCAACTCGCTTGCAAGCAGGGCGAATCCTACGACCTTGAATTGCCATTCACCACCTGCACGGGCAAGCCGCTGTGGGTCCGCACGACCGCACAACCGGTCTATGAAGATGGCAAGGTGGTGCGACTCGTTGGGAACCTGATGGACATCACCGAGCGCAAGCAGGCAGAGGACGCCCTGCGTCTTTCATCCGAACGACTGCAACTGGCCACGCGCGTCGCGAGTATCGGCATCTGGGACTGGGATATACCCAAAAACAAGTTGGTGTGGGATGACTCGATGTACCAACTATACGGCATTCGCAAAGGCGACTTCGGTGAAGCCTACGATGCGTGGATAAGCACCATCCATCCCGAGGACAAGGCGCATACAGACGGAGAAATCCAGGCCGCCCTGCGCGGCGAGCGCGAATACGCACCCGAATTTCGCATCGTCAGGACGGATGGCACCATCCGCCACATCAAGGCGGTCTCGCGGACAATCAAGGACCGGGATGGCAAGCCCCTGCGCATGATAGGCACCAATATCGACATCACCGAGCTTAAACAGGCGGAGATGAGCATCCGCATGCTCAATCAGGAACTCGAACAGCGCGTGGCCGAGCGCACGGCGCAACTCGAAACCGCCATCTATGACCTGGAAAACTTCAACTATTCGGCCTCGCACGATCTGCGCATCCCGCTGCGCGCGGTTGACGGATTCTCCAGGATTCTTCTCGATGAATATTCGGGAGTGCTGGATGCCGAAGGGAAGCGGCTGTTGCAGGTGGTGCGCGACAACACCAAAAGAATGGAGCAGTACATTGAAGATATGCTCACTTTCTCGAGCATCGGGCGCATGCCGGCGTCGACTTCCGAAATCGACATGGATGCATTGGCGCATGAAGTGACGGAAGAATTCAAGACCGCGACAGCCGGGCGTGAACTGGTATTCAAGATCGACAAGCTGCCTTTCGTTTTTGCCGACAAGACCATGATGCACCGGGTCATGGCAAACCTTATTGCCAATGCGATCAAGTTTACTCGTCCAAAATCACTGGCGCTGATCGAGGTAGGGGCGAAAGCAGGCGAGGGGGAGACCGTCTATTACGTAAGGGACAATGGTGTCGGCTTCGATATGCGTTATGCCGACAAGCTGTTCGGCGTGTTTCAACGCCTGCACGGTGTGGAAGAATTTGAGGGGGCCGGGATAGGTCTTGCCATTGTCAAACGCATGGTCACCCGCCATGGCGGGCGGGTGTGGGCGGAGGGCAAAGTCAACGAAGGTGCGACGATATATTTTTCCATTCCTACGGTAAGTTTGGCGCAACAGAAGGCATCATGAACCCTAATAATCCATTAGCTCATAAACGCGTCATTCCCGCGCAGGCGGGAATCCAGTTGATTGAAAAATCTGCGCGTAGCGGGTCAATATCAAGTTTTTGTCCGCTTCGCGGGACGTTTCTATTGCTGGATTCCCGCCTGCGCGGGAATGACGAGGCTAATGGATTAGCTGGAATGAAGCTGATTGCACGTTTCCCTGTTGCAGTGCTGTCAACAATCCGGACTGTAGGCGCTCAGGTTGCCCACGGGGCAGAAGAAGCGGGATTTGAGCCGCAGTCGCTATTGATCCGGACGGTTTTCAAGTGATGAACCCAGTGGACAAATTGCCTGTTGCAAACCTGCGAACCTTCAGTTTGAAGGCTGGACTGCTGGGCCTGTTTCTCCTGCTAGGCCACACTGCCATAGCCATTGCCGACACATCCGGGGCTATTGCCCGGGAGCAAACACCCATGCTGGAAAAAGCGCCAATCGCAGTCATCTATCCGGATATCGGCGAGCCATATCGCTCGGTATTTGCCCAGATTGTCAGTGGCATCGAGGATAAGGTCAAAGTTCCGCTTGCCAATTATGTTGTGAGACCGAACACAAACATTGAGGAATTGAAGAACAGTTTGCGCCGGCAGGATGTCAAAGTGGTGATTGCGCTGGGAAGGCAGGGCATGAAGATTGCCTCCGGGTTTGATCGCAATATCGGCGTGGTGGTGGGGGGCGTGATTACAACGCCGGAAAATGAAATGGGCGATCTGCCGGTGAACAGCCTGTCGCCAGATCCGGCACTGCTGTTTTCGCACCTGAAGGTGTTGATGCCCGCGGTGAAACGAGTTTTCGTCGTGTACGACCCGCGTCAGAACGGCTGGATGATTCATCTGGCGAAAGAGGCTGCGCGCGCCCAGGGCCTGGAACTGGTGGCCTATGAAACACAGGATTTACGCAGTGCGGCGCGCACTTACCGGGATATTTTTGCTTCCGCCGACAGCCGCCGCGATGCGCTGTGGTTGCTGCAGGATGCTATCGCTGCGGAGGACGGGACGGTGCTCCCGCTGGTACTGCAGGAATCCTGGGACCGCAACCTTGCGGTGTTCTCCAGCAGTCTGGTCCATGTCCGGCGCGGCGTGTTGTTCTCGCTGTATCCGGACAATGTTGAAATGGGCCGTCACCTGGCCGATACCGCGCTGGAGTTTCTGGCTTCCGGCGAATACGGGGAACACGGCATGATTTTGCTGCGCGATGTGCTGGTGGCAATCAATTTGCGCACTGCCGATCATATTGGTATCAAACACGGCAATAAACAGAGTTTCGGCATCGTATTTCCGGAGCAATGAGCGGCGCTGATCATGAATAGAATAATCCCCACATTCCTGAACAAATTTACTTTCCGACGCCAGCTTGGAATCACGATTGCGCTCGGCATCTTCATGCTGGCGTTATTTTCTTCCGTGGTGGGGGCGTGGCAGGGCAGTCGGCAGGTGCGCAGCAACCTGCTTGAACAGGGGCGGCACATCACCGAAAATCTGGCGCGGCAGAGCACGCTGGCACTGGTTTACGCGTCGTCCGACAACGCTGCCGAGGCGGCGCAAACGACGTTGAAATTTCCGGGTGTGGTCAGTGTGGAAATACGCGATGTCAAACAACTTGTTTTATTGAAACGCGGAAACACCAGTCCGGATGAATTCGCCACTCGGGATAGCCGTGCTGTTGTGGCTGAGATAACCGATGGCACGCCGGGAGATGCTGTTCTCGATGCGGAAAGTCCAAATGCATGGCGTTTTACCGCGCCGGTTTATTCGCAACCTGCAAGCTCGCCGTTTAATGATATATCCACTCCCGAGCTGCTTGGCTACGTTACGGTGGTGGTGAGCAAGGCGGCGCTGTCGCAACTGACCACCGGCATTTTCGTCGCCAATCTGGCCGCGTCGTTCTCTTTTGCGCTGCTGTTCCTGATTCTGATCCGCTTCCTGACCAATCGCATGACGAAGTCGCTTCAACAGTTGTCGATCAATATGGGGCGTGCCGAGGCGGGGGAATCCCAGGTGCGTTCCGAGCCTTCCGGGCCGAAAGACATTGCCGATATGACGCATGCGTTTAACAGCATGATGTCGGTGCTGGAGGCGCGCGCGGCGGAAATATTCCAGCTTAATGCCGAGTTGGAACAGCGTGTGCTTGCGCGAACTGCCGAACTGGAAGCGGCGAACGATGAACTCGAAGCGTTTTCCTATTCCGTTTCGCATGACCTGCGTGCGCCATTGCGGGCCATAGACGGCTTCTCGCGCATCCTGCTGGAAGACTATGCCGGCAAACTGGATGATGAAGGAAAACGCCTGCTCAATGTAGTACGGGACAATACCGGCCGGATGGGGCGGCTCATAGACGACATTCTGGCGTTTTCCCGCTCGGGAAGAGCAGAAATCAATTTTTCTGAAATTGATATGGAGAAGCTGACACGCGAGGTTTTTGAAGAACTGCAACCTTCAGTTGCCGGCTCCGGTTTGCAATTTGAAATTGAACATCTTCCCCCGGTCACAGGTGACCGTGCCATGATGCATCAGGTGATCGTCAACCTGCTGTCCAATGCCATCAAGTTCAGCCGTATCAGGGAGTCACCCATGATTATGGTGGGCGCCACGGTCAATGCTGACGAAACTGTATATTATGTTAGGGATAACGGTGCCGGATTCGACATGCAACACGTCGACAAGTTGTTCGGTGTCTTCCAGCGCCTGCACAGCGTGAACGAGTTTGAAGGAACCGGGATTGGACTTGCCATCATCAAGCGCATCATTACCCGCCACGGCGGGCGGGTGTGGGCGGAGGGCAAGGTCAACGAAGGGGCAACGATTTATTTCGCTTTACCCAAGCAAGGAGATTAATCATGACTAACGAAGTGAAGGAAGTCGAAATTCTGCTGGTGGAAGACAATCCGACCGATGCAGAACTGGCAATCCGGGCGCTGAAAAAAAATAATCTTGCCAACAGTCTGGTGTGGGTAAAGGACGGGGCGGAAGCGCTGGATTTTCTCTTTGCTACCGGCGCTTATTCGGATCGCAACGTGATCTGTCCTCCCAAAGTCGTCCTGTTGGATCTGCGGCTGCCCAAGGTGGATGGCATGGAAGTGTTGCGCCGCGTCAAGGCTGATGAGCGCACCCGGGCCATCCCCGTAGTGGTGCTGACATCCTCCAAGGAAGATCGCGATATAGCCGAAAGCTACCAATACGGGGTCAATAGCTACATCAGCAAGCCGGTGGAATTCGACGCGTTTGCCAAAACGGTGTCAGAACTGGGTCTATACTGGCTGCTGGTGAATCGTCCACCGGTGTTAACGAGGTAGTAGTTATGGTGCAAGCGGATGACAATCTGAACTTGCGTATCCTGATGCTGGAAGACACGCTCAGCGATGCAGAACTGGAAGAACACGAACTGCGCAAGCTCGGTATTCCGTTCACGTTGAAGCGTGTCGATAGACGGGATGATTTCATCCGCGCGCTGGAAGAATTCAGCCCGAATATTGTACTGTCGGATTACAACCTGCCCGATTTCGGCGGTATGGAAGCGCTGGAGATCGTGCGTAACAAATATCCGGAAATCCCGGTGATCATGGTGACTGGAGCGCTTCCCGATATCGAGGCTGTTGGCCTGATTCATGCGGGTGCCAAGGACTATGTGTTGAAAGACCGACTGGCGCGCCTGGGGGCTGCTGTGCAGCGCGTGTTGTCCATGGAGCAGGGTATCCGCGCGCGCAAGGCGGCAGAAAAATCGTTGCGCGAGAGTGAAGCCAAGTTCCGTTCGCTGGTGGAGTCCACCAGTGACTGGATATGGGAAATCGACGAGCACGATGTTTACACCTATTCCAGCCCGCAGGTGCTTGGCATGCTGGGTTATAGCGCAGAGGAAGTTATTGGGAAAACGCCGTTTGACCTGATGACGCCCGAAGATGCAGGGAGAATCGGGGAGATGTTTGCCCCCATCGCGGAGGCGCGCAAGCATTTCCGCCTGCTGGAGAATGCCAACCTGCACAAAAACGGACAGGTGGTTTCTCTGGAGACCAGCGGTGCGCCCATGTTTGACGCACAAGGTGTTTTCAAAGGGTATCGTGGCATTGATCGCGATATCACCGAGCGCAAAGAAGCCGAGAAGGAACGCCGCGCCAGTGCGGAAAAACTGGAACAGATTTTATTGCAGACCATCGAGGCCATTGCCGCGACCGTCGAGGCGCGCGATCCCTATACTGCAGGTCACCAGCAGCGCGTGGCCCTGCTTGCCAGTGCCATCGCCAGTGAAATGGGGCTTTCGGCCGAGATTATCCACGGCATTTCCCTTGCAGCCAGCATTCACGACCTGGGCAAGATACGCGTTCCCGCCGAGATACTCAGCAAGCCGGGCCGGCTCAACCAGATTGAATACGAACTGGTCAAGGGCCATTCGCAAACCGGCTACGACATCATCAAGCATATTCAATTCCCGCTGCCTATCGCGCAAATGGTGTTACAGCACCATGAGCGTCTGGATGGCTCCGGCTATCCGCAAGGGCTGAAGGACACGCAGATTCTGCTCGAAGCCAAGATACTGGCGGTGGCCGACGTAGTGGAGGCGATGTCATCGCACCGGCCGTATCGCCCCAGTCTGGGGATGGACGCGGCGCTGGAGGAAATCACCAGGAATCGTGGCGTGTATTATGATCCTGAAGTGGTGGACAGCTGCATCGCGTTGTTCCAGAAAAAGAAGTTCGAATTTGAATACAGGTAATTGCACCAGTGGTT
>Ga0182021_10005375_pt1 | contig 15159 bp, 20 predicted proteins | sample 612E3MmetaG_FD_120493 | JGI IMG/M metagenome (GOLD analysis project Ga0182021, IMG submission 120493) | Permafrost microbial communities from Stordalen Mire, Sweden - 612E3M metaG (Illumina Assembly) | ecosystem: Environmental > Terrestrial > Soil > Wetlands > Permafrost | place: Sweden... | reverse complement strand
CGCCCGCAACCGCTACACGACCGACCAGGACTTCCCCCACATCCACGTCAACCAGGACGTAGCCCTCGCGACCGGAGCCGCCGCGATCCTCGTGAGCGTGTGCTCCGCGCGGGTGTACCGGCAGGAAGACGACGGCTCGATCAGCGTGGCCTGGGCCGCGTGCCTGGAATGCGGTGCCTGCCTGGCCGTCGCACCCCCGGGATCGCTCGAATGGCACTACCCCAGGGGCGGTCGCGGCGTGCAATTCAGGGAGGGCTGATATCGCAGCCTGGAATAGCAATTACGGTCAGCTTCCGCGGTTTCTGTGACGATTTCTGGAGTGTGTTGAAGTGAATGTTGTGTGCGTGTTCAAGTGGGCCCGGGATCCGGAGGATGCGTGGGTCGGTCCGGACGGATCGGTGACCTGGCGGGGAGCCAAGTTCAAGCCCAGCGACGACGACGCCGCGGCCATCGTGTTCGCCAGGGAGCTGGCGCAGGCGAGCGGCGGCGACCTGGTCGGCGTGACCATCGGAAACGGGGACACCAGCTGGGCAGCTGCCCGCGGAGCACAGAGAGTCGTCTCCATCCCCGATGTGGGGCCGAACCCCGACGACGCGGCGACCGCCGCCGCGCTGGCCGCCGCAGTGCGCTGTGCAGGCGATGTAGACGTCGTGGTGATCGGCGACGCACTGAATCACGCGGGCGTGGCGGGCACGCTGGGCGCGCTGCTCGGCATCCCGGTGCTGGTCGGCATCGACGACGTGGTCCTCGACCCCGCCGACCCCGGCCGAGTGCTGGCCAGCCGTAGGGCGGGGCCCGACGTGGAGACCCTCGCGGCCACGCCGCCGCTGCTGCTGGCGGTGGCCGCCAAGTCCGGTGAGAAGGACATCCCGGCGGTCAAGGATCTGTTGGCCGCCCGCAAGCGCCCCATCTCCACGGTCGACGCCGAGCAGGCGGGCGCCCCCAGCCAGGACACGGTCGCGATCGTCGGGTCGCGGGCACCCGAGACACACACGGCCCGCATCTTTGGCGGTGCCACCGCGGCCGGCGATCTGGTCGCGGAACTGCGCAAGGAGGGCGTCCTATGACCGAGTCGGGAATGGCGAGAGAGGTGGAGTCCGTGAATCACACATGGATCGTGGTCGGAAGTGACGGCGAGGCGGGTGTCGCGCTTGACGTGCTTGGGGCGAGCAGCGATCCGACTGCCCTGGTCGTCGGGTCCCGGGACCTGGCCGAGCATGTCGCCCGCAGTGTCGGCGACGTGCGGTGGATCGATGCCGGCGGCATTCCGGTCGAGGCGTGGGCCCAGGCTGCCGCGACGATCGTCGCAGCAGAGACTCCCGCCGCTGTGATCGCAGTAGCCACGCCCGGCGGACGTGCCATCATGGGTGCCATCGCTGCGCGTCTGGACGCCCCACTCCTCTCCGATGTCACGACGATCCGTGCCCGAGAGGGCGGAATCGAAGCCGAGCGGCCAGCTCTGGGAGGCCTCATCGTCGAAACACTGCACGCCTCGACACCCTTATGCGTGCTGGCCGCCCCCGCCGACACAGCTTCGCCGGTCCGCCGCGAAGCCGGGGCCATCACCGCGGTTCCGGCGACGCCATCGGCTGCCGTGACACGGGTGAAGGTCGAGCCCTCGCCCGATGCAGGGTCGCGAATTGCTGAAGCCGAACGAGTCGTCTCCGTGGGGCGTGGACTCGGCTCCAAAGACTCTCTGGGCATCGTGGAACAGCTCGTCACGGCACTCGGCGCCGAGCTTGGCTGCTCTATGCCCGTCGCTGACGAACTTGGCTGGGTCTCCGGCGACCGGTACGTCGGATGGTCCGGTCAGCACATCAGCCCCAAGCTGTACCTCGCTCTGGGGATCTCCGGCGCCCCTCAGCACATCGCCGGAATGCGCAACTCCCACACCATCGTCGCGGTCAATACCGACCCGAACGCTCCCATCTTCAAGACCGCGCACTACGGCATCGTCGCGGACCTGCATCAGGTCGTCCCCGAGCTCATCGAGGCTCTTGGCCAGTAGTGGAGATGCCGGCTCTTGGTGGGTGCTGCCGGTGAGGTGAGCAACGTCAGGTGGGTGGCCCGACGTAGGTCAGTACCCCAGAGCCGGACGTACTCGGGGCGTGCGCAGTGCTCGTGCGCATCCGTGAGGACGTACGGTCGCAGTCCCTCCTGGCGTCGATCGGGCTGAGGCTCGACCGACGCCAGGAGGTCCCCCGCTTCATCGAACGCCTCGGACGCCAGGGCCGGAACGGATCGGAACTGGTACAGGAATAGACGATATCCGAGCTACCTTTTGTCTTCGGGCTATGCCTTGCGGAAGACGGCGTTGACGGCGATCTGGTTGTGCAGATTCGCCCAATCGGGTCGAGCCGATGCCCCGCTGGCTGCGGTCGATGACTGCTTCCGTGGTGACTGTGACGGTGTCGGCGACCTGCGGAGTGACAGTCGCGGCGAGGTTCAGCGGCAGGGTCTTTCCGTGGATGGTCAACGATCCCGTCACTGCGAAGGTGCCGTCCGTGTCTGGAACGACTGAGCTGGCGGCGTAGGTGAATGTCGGGTAGGTCTCGACCTCGAGGAAGTCTGAAGTCAGCAGGTGCCTGTCGCGACCGGCGATGCCGGTCTCGATCGAGGACGCGTCAACAACGAAGCGGCCGTGCACGTGCCCGTCCGGAGCGACGGTCCCGCGGCCCTCTGTCGCTGTGGCGGTGGCCTTCACTGGCAGCACCCGCATCGCCTTGGGGCAAAGACATTGACTTCGTGGGCGTTGAGCGGGGGGCTCCGCATCAGCCACGACGCCCGATCTCACCCGCCTCACCGGCGACTGGGTCCTTGATCCGACGGCCACGACCATCGCACTGCGTACCACAGCCCAGGAACCTGCCCCTGAGACAAGGGTCAGGATTGATCCGGCGTTGGCACGTCCATCGTGAAGGCAGCACAGAGGACGTACTGCGCCTTGGGGCCCGCGGTACTGATCCTCGAGATCAACGACGCGCCATGCAGCCCGCTCTCCACTGATGGTTGTCTGGTCAAATCCAGTCCGGCCTATCAACAAAAACCCTCGTCCCCACCAGGACGGGGCTTCCGGCTTCCCGGCGGGGTAACTTTGGGGTAACAATGAGTTGCGTGGATGAGGTTCGCGGATCCAGTCCTGCTGCAGGACCTGTCCTGCAGCAGGACGTCGGAAAGGTGTTCACGATCGCTCTTCGGCGGCACGATCCGTGCCCGCCCGCAGTCGCACTTCGGGGAGCCTGAGCTCATCGCAAGTCCGTGGCCACTGGCCGACCCAGGCCCTGAACCGCCAAGGCACAAGGTCAAATCAAAGATCCACAGCCCGAGCCCGCGTCTCTGCTCCCCTGGAGGTCGATCCGCATCGGTACTTCCTTGGAGAGCATTGGGCTCGAACTTGCGGCAGCGACTCCGCTGTGAACGCGTTTCCCCTAGCCACACGGGGTTTCCAAGGGTGGGCCTAACTGGACTTGAATCAGCGAACGGACTGTGCTGGACCACCAGAGATGGGGAGTGACAGGGCGGGCTAATCGGGCGCTGACTAGGTGTTATGCCGGGGTTTGGTGCTACTCTCACCCGGTGACGAAGCGGGCAGAAGACGCCGTCTGGGCCGTTGAAAGTTCCCCACGAGTTCCCCGCGGGGAACTTTCTGGGAGGTTCGCTCCACGGCGTAAAGAGACCAAGAAGGAACACCGAAGCTTCGGGACAATCATAGAGACCCGGGGCCGGTTCAAGGTCCGCTACACCGGTCCAGATCGCCAGATGCACCGCGCCGGCATCACGTTCACGACCCGCGAGCGGGCTCAAGGGTGGCTTTCTGAGGAACGCAAGCTGATCGAGTTGCACGAGTGGACCCCACCTTCGCTTCGCCGCGCGCAGGTCCATACCGACGAGCTCAGCTTCGACGAGTTCGCCCGTGACTGGATCGCCAAACGCCTGGTCAGGGGCCGCCCGCTCAAGGACCGGACTCGCGAGCACTACCTCGATATCCACCAACGCTGGTTCACTCCCTTGCACGACCTTCAACTTGCCTCCATCACGCAGGCCGACATTGATCGTTGGTACCACAGGCTCCCCGCCGCCCCCACCATGCGCAGCCACGCCCATTCATTGCTGAAGTCGATCTTCCGGACCGCTGTCGCACACCGGCTCGTCACCGAGTCACCCGTGGCTGTCGAGGGCGCCACCGCCCGCAGCACCCCGAAAGATGTGACCCTGCTGACCGTCGCCCAGGTCCAGGCACTCTCGGATGCGATGCCCCCGCGTCACCGGCTGCTGATCCTGCTCGCCGCGTGGTGCGGATTGCGGTTCGGTGAACTCACCGCCCTGCGGCGCCGCGACATCGACCTCGCCGAAGGGACCATCACCATTGCCCAGGCCGCCGTCACTGTCGGTGGGCAACGACTCATCACCACACCTAAGTCGGCCGCCGGGTACCGGACCATCTACCTGCCACCACACCTCACCGAAGACGTCCGCCAGCACCTGACGACCTACACCCCGACCGGAGCGGACGCGCTGGTGTTCCCAGGCAATGAAGGCCAGCCGCTCACGCCGGGGCAGGTACATGGCCACAGCCCCCGCTTCGACACGCGCAGCGGCAAGAAGATCCATCCCGGCAACGGCTTCTACAAGGCCCGCCACCAGATCGGACGCCCCGACTTCCGCTTCCACGACCTGCGCCACTTCGCCGCCACCATGGCCGCCATCTCGGGCGCCACCACCAAGGAACTCATGCAGTTCGCCGGCCACAGCGACATCCACGTCGCCATGCGCTACCAGGAGGCCGTCACCGACCGCAAACGCGACCTCGCCCACCGCATGGCCGCCCTCGCCGACGTCCTTGCAGAGGGATCCCATCGAGTGTGACCTTCACCGGTAAGTCGCACGACTTCTTCAGCGCTGTGTGGCGCGATGGGTCGGGTGCGTGTGGTCGGCCGTCGTTCTCGTCAGGGGATCCCCAACCGGAGGAGGGACTCACCCCGGTCGTGGCCCTGAATGTGGTGCAGATCGAGCGGGGGGGTTGGGTCAGGCGGAGCAGGGCGGGGGTTCGTCGACCTTGGCGCAGGCATTGGTGGGGAGTTGAGCACCGGCAGCGCGTACGAGGAGCCCGTGCAGGGTGGCGCGCTCGTCGGCAGACAGGGCGCGTAGGAGGTCGTCTTCGGCGCGAGAGAGTCGGTGTTGGGCCATGAGAAGTTCGTCCTCGCCCTCGGTCGAGAGCTCCACGATGTGTCGGCGGCGGTCTGCCGGATCGCGGCGACGCGTGATAAAGCCCCGCTCCTCCAACTCGTTGAGCAGCCCGACGACGTTGCTGGGGTCAAGGCTCAGGACCTCGGAGAGCCCCTGCTGGCTGGCCGGTCCGTGCTCGCTGAGCAGCCTCAAAGCGACCAGATGGCGGGGTCGCAGACCGCTGGGGGCCAGGGAGGTCTCGGCGGCCCGGCGGCCGACTCGGGCTAAGTGGTCGAGCAGCGCCAGGCAGTGGTACTCCGTCGCCGTCGTTGTTGTCATGACACTCAGAGTACAGCCCCCAGCGGCAATAGATTGTGCAACACCTGCTATTGGTGCTATACCTTGTATTTATGAGCCACCTTCTTCATCTCGACTCGTCCCTGCGCACCGACGGGTCCCGCAGCCGGATGCTGTCAGCCCACTACGCCAATCGTTGGCGGGCCAAGCACCCGGACGGGGCCGTCACCTACCGCGACCTGACCGTCGACCCGGTGCCGCACCTTGACAACGTCGCCGTCTCGGCCGAGTTCGTCGCCGCTGCCGATCGCACCCCTGCGCAGGCGGCCGCTCGTGCCCTGGCCGAGAAGCTCGCCGGCGAAGTCCTCGCCGCCGACACCGTCCTCATCGGGCTTCCGCTGTATAACTTCGGGCCACCCAGCACGTTCAAGGCGTGGTTCGACCGGATCGTCATCCGCGACCTGACAGTGGGAAAGCTGGGCGACAAGGAGTTCGTCATCGTGACCGCGCGTGGCGGCGGCTACAGCCCGGGCACCCCTCGCGAGGGTTGGGACCATCGAGAGCCCTGGCTGCGGCACGCACTCACTGTCCTGAGCGTCACCGAACCCGTTTTCATCAACACCGAGCTGACCCTGGCTCGGGAGTCACCGGCGATGGCGCCCCTCGACCTCGGGTCCGCCGAGGACAAGAGCCTCGCCGACGCGCTGGCTTCCATCGACCGGTTGGTCGCCTGATGTACATCGCTGCTGCGGTCGTCTCCGCACTGTTCGCCGCCGCCCTGCTTCTCTCGGCGCGTAGCAAGCTCGTCAAAGGCGAGGCCGTCATAGCCGGCATGGCGAAGGTGGGCGTCCCTGCGGACAAGGTCTGGCTGCTCGCCGCCGCCGAGATCGCGGGCGCCGTTGGCCTGGTGGTCGGCTTGTTCTGGTGGCCAATCGGAGTCGCCGCCGCGATCGGCCTGGTCCTCTACTTTCTGGGCGCGATCGCATCCCACCTGCGCGTGCGCGACAAGGCCATCGCGCCCGCAACGGTCCTGTTGATCGTCGCCGTCGCCGCACTCATCCTCAGAGCCGTCACCACCTGATCACCCCCGATGAGCAGCCAGCCACGCGCGCCCACCAAGCAGATCCGGTCGCATATCGTCGACCCTTGCCGTCCCATAACCGGAACCCCGATCGAGACTCGCTCCCATAGCCGATCTCCGGGTGGGTGGGCCGTGGCAGCAGACTGAACGGGTGGCCGAGATCGAGCTTCAGTCCGGCCTATTTGTCAGACGAGTTCGTCATCGCATAGAGGCCTACAACTCGAGACCCCCGACCAGGTAGCGCGCACCATTTGGAACAGCCGGGACGCACCTCACCCATGACCGAGCACCAGCACTCCCCGCGCAGCAACGGACCGACCAGGGGCGACAGCAGGTGCTACCTATTCAAAGGAGGCTCCACCGTGAGCATCGCCTGGACTGAGCAGGTCCTGCCGGTGAACGGTATCGACCTGCACGTCACCCAAGCCGGGACCGGCGAGCCGCTGTTGATGATCCACGGTGTCACCGTCGACGCAACCTTCGAGCACCACGAGATCGAGCAACTGGCCGATACCTACCACGTCATCGCCCCCGACATGCGTGGCCACGGGCGCAGCACTCGCCCGGCCGCGTTCACGCTCCGCGACCACGTCGAAGACATGATCGGCCTGCTCGACACACTCGGGGTCCAGCGCACCCTCGTGCTGGGCGCGTCGATGGGCAGCTACATCGCTCAAGCCCTCACGCTCGCCATCCCCGACCGAGTCAGCAAACTGATCCTCGTCGTCGCCAAAGCCCACGGAGCGTCCTCCTCCTCGGCCCGCATCCTTGCCGAACACGCCGACGAACTACGCGGCATGTCCCGCGAAGAACAGCAACGTTGGCTCAACGCCCGCATGTTCGCCCCACAGACACCAGCGGCAGTTCGGCAGCACGTCCTCGACTGGATCGCCGCCCGGCAGGGCCTGGGGCTGGACATGACCGCCGGACAACTCCAGGCCGCCAACAACGCTGTACTCGACTTCGACTTCGGTGGCCAACTGCCCGACCTCGACGTCGAGACCCTGGTGATCAGCGGGCGCCACGACATCCTGAACCCACCCGAGGAAGGCCAACAGATCGCGCGCCTGCTGCCGCACGCCCACCTGCAGGTCTTCGAACACTCCGGACACCTGCTCTCCTGGGAAGAACCGGACCACTATGTCGACGCGATTCGCACCTTCCTTCACGAATGAACCCAGCACGCTAGACCCCTGCGGGGTGATGTCGGGTCTATCGCGTAAACGGTGTTTCCGGCGGGCTTGGCGGCGCGGCAAGGAGGACCACTACCGGCCCCGGGCGAGCGCTCGGACAAATGCTTCATTCAGGGCCACCCCAGTCATACATTCGCGACGCATCGTCGATCTAGTTCAATGACAGGAACTGACCGTCTTCAGGGCGAGATATTCAGGGTGGTTTTGTGAGGAGCAATCGATTTCAGCGCTACCGCCCCTGCGCAAACTCCAACCGCGGACGTTGGCAGGGGTCATGTGCGAGCCCAGGTGGTCTCAACGAGATGGGTGAACTCGGTCATCGTGTCGATGCTGTGGTTTCCTCGGCCCATCAGGAACGTGCCTGCCTCGCGGCGGTTGGGGATCAGGTGGCCGCCGCCGGTCATCGCGTACGCAACGACGGTTGCGTGGCCACCTGCGCGGTAGGTGAGGCGTTGCCCGCCTGCCCGATCGCGTCCGTCCTGGTCCAGTGGATGGGTCTCTGGCTCCGTGGCGAAGCCTGCGCGGTCGGCCCAGAAGGTGGCGCTGTCGTGGAACGACCTCATCAGCCCTCGGGGACGCCCCAACAGGCTGGCCATGCCGCCATTGAAGGGGACGATGGAGTCCTTGGTGCCGTGAACCAGCATCATCGGTATCGCGACGGCGTTCGGGTCGCTTTCGACCAGCAGGTTGGTGGGCGCCGGCACTGTTGCGCAGATGAGGGCGGCGGCGGCGAGTACCTGCGTCTCGAGCACAACCCGAATGAGCAGCTGACCTCCGTTGGAGTAGCCGATCCCAAAGGCCTTGGTCACGCCTCCGGAGGTCGCGCCGAGGTAGCGGCTTGCCAGGGTTTCGATGAAGTCGACGTCGTCTACGCCGTCCTCGCGCGCTCGGCTGCGGGTGCTGGTCCGTGCGTCGTTCCAGAGTCCGCCGCGCCAGGAACGGGGATAGACGACTACATGGCCGGCATGCGCCCAGTCGTCGAGCGTGTATCCCGACATCGAACGGAGCAGGCCCGGTGACTGGTTGGAGCCGTGTGCCGCGATGAGCAGCCGCCTATCGGCGGCGCGCTGGGTGGTCGAGGTGACCTCGACCCACTGCCGCTCGTTGCCCCCGACGGACATGGTTCGGTCAGCGATGAACAGCCCTGCGTCTGCGCGCTTACGTGCACTCATCTAGGCCCCTACAATCATTGAGAACCTCAAGTAATGTAGCGCAGATGCTTGAGCCACTCAAGCAAGGAGGGTGATATGGCAGCACGGCAGCAAGGACTGTTGAACGCGGCGGCCGCGATCGATCGCATCGCGCAAGCCCACCGGGCCGCGGCGGCCGCGGCGCTACGCGAACTCGGGGTGAGCGAGTCCACGGCCAGTCTGCTGTGGCTGTTGAACGACAACACTGGCTGCACGATGAGCCGGGCCGCTGAACAGCTTTCTTGTGACCGATCCAACATCACGCTTCTCGCGATCCAGCTTGAGAAGCGGGGATTCGTGGAGCGTGCGGCCGATCCGCTCGACGCGCGGCGACGAAACTTGCGCTTGACTCCCGACGGTCAAGATGCGGCCACGCGGCTGCGGGGCGCCGTCGCGACCGGCTCGCCACTGCGTCATCTCAAGCCCGATGCCTGCGCTGAACTCCTAACTCTGCTGCAGGCCTCGCTCGCGCCCGATGAGCAACCGCTCCCGTCATCGGTGCCAGCCGGCAGCCTCTAGCACCCTAAGGTCGATGGATCTGGACATCGCCGGGACATGTCTTGCCGATTGAGCGCTCTTGAGCTTCGGACATGTGTGCGCGCGCGAATAGGGTCGACATGGGGCATGATCGACATCGAGAAGTTCCCGGAAACCTGGTGCAGGATGTGGAGCGAGGACGCCACGTTTGCGCACGAACTGCTCACCGACGATGCGCGTCAGTGGGCTACCCGCACGGCTCCTCGGGACAGCGTCCTGGGCCCGGCTCAGACAGAGGGATTCATATCGCGGTACCAAGTGGACGTCGGCAACATCTTTGTCCCACGCGCCCTGGTCGTGGGCACGGACTGGTGGCCTACACCTGGGACCTGACCAGGCGCGATGGCTCGGTCGTGACCGGCATGGACTTCAACGTCCTGCTGCAGGGCAAAGTCGTCGACAACTGGACCTTCGCTGGGCCCTGGCGTGACGCGCGAGCTGATGGCCCAGGGGCTGGATCGCTGACTGCCGAATCGCTGTCCGGATTTGTTCGCAAAGTAGCCGACCGGCGCAGCCTGCGCCTTCACCGGCAGCCGGCGGTGGACCCGGTCAGGCAGACCGCTGCGTTCCTCTGGATGACCGCCGATGACGAGCCCGGCGGGATCGACGTCCTCGTCGTCCGCGATGGGACGGTGACTGACAGCTGGTCGTTGCCGGCTTATCGGCCCTTCAGCTAATGATCTGCGAAGCAGCCGTGGTTGAAGCTTGGTGTTGGCGGCGAATGCCGCGCTCGCCGCTCGAGCGGTGGCGCGCGCGATGGCCTCGACGACGTCAGCCATGGCCTGCGCCGTGCCTGAATGACCCGCGACGTGATCGGCCACGCCAAGGGCATCCTCACGGAGCGCTTCAGGATCACCCCGGACGACGCGTTCGACCTCTTGCGGCACGCCTCTCAGACCTGAATCTGAAACTCCACCACGTGGCAGAGCGACCGGCCGAAACCGGCGAACTGCCCAGCAGGAACCACTAACAGAGCGATCGAGCTATGTGACCGTGACGCCACGTGCGTACACCCTCAGCAGAGAAGCCGGATGTCGGTTCGGCTCGGACCGGCGCCCAGGCCCACATCTGTCGCGCCGTGAGGACGATGTTGAGGGGTGCCGGCGTGATCTGTGTGGGCCCCAAATCAGTCCCTGTCACATGGGTCAGTCGAACGGGTTGACGACGCTGGCTATGTCAACTCAAGTGGGACCCATTAGGGCAATCCAAGCGGGACCCACTCCGAGCCGCGTGGAGATCGAAGGCTAGGCGGACTGGACTTCGACCACGCAGAAAAGGTTGTCCTCTGGATCGGCAAGCACGGTCAGGCGCATGCCGGGGTGTTCATCGAGCACTTCCCAGCGGAGCGTGGCTCCAAGGCTAGTGAGACGGTCGACCTCGGGCTGCCGCTGCCCCCATGCGACACGGAAGTCTAGGTGCATCTTCTGATCGTTGCCGGGCGTTTTGGAGCTGCGGTGGAAGTGGAACCGGAGACCGTTCGCGGCGGCGGTTTGGAGGAAGGTGTCGGAGTCGTTGCCGGCTGGTTCTCCTCCGGCGGCCGCGGCCCAGAATGCGGCGAGGGCCTGCGGATCCGCTGCCTCTATGGTGAGGCTGCCGAGTTGAAGTGCTGAGGTGCTCATGCGTGATCTCCTGATGGGGTCGGGTCGGGTTTAGAACGTGGGGATGATGCCGCCGTCGATTCGGAACTCGGCGCCCGTGACCCAGCTCGCTCGATCGGAGGCAAGGAATGCCACCATCTCGGCTACTTCGTCGGGGGTGCCGGGGCGGCGCATCGGGATGCCGAGGCGGGTGATGATGTCGTCCTGGAGCTGTTCCAGGGAGATGCCCTGGGCCTCGGCGACTTGTCCCAGTGACTGCTTCGCTCCTTCGGTCATGGTGAAGCCCGGGAGGACGTTGACGACGCGGACGCCTGCCGGGCTGACCTCGGTGGCCAGCGTGCGGCTGTAGGCGTTCAGTGCGGCCTTCGACGCCGCGTAGGACGCCTGGCCGGGCTGGGGGAAGTGGCTCGAGATCGAGGAGATGTGCACAACGACGCCGCGGCCCCGTTCGACCATGGCCGGAACGAGTTCCCGATCGAGGCGAACGATGCCCAGGAAATTCAGGGCGAGATCCTGCGTCCAAGCGGCATCAGGAGTCTCCAGAGCCGACGCATTGGCGTTCATCGCCGCAGCGTTCTGGACCACGACGTCGATCGGCCCATGGGACAGCGCCGCGGCCGCGAACGCAGTGATCCCGTCAGATGTGCTGAGGTCCGCGGCAATGTAGGTCGCGTCGAGGTCTTCCGGCGGTGCGGACCGCGCCCCAACGATGACCTGCGCCCCAGCTGCGGCGAAGCGCTGCGCGATCGCCTTCCCCAACCCTCGGGATCCGCCCGTGACCAGGACACGCTTGCCGGTGTACTCGTTGCCATCAATGCTCATGTCCGCACTCTATCGCCTTTCGTCGATGATCGATACAGGGTACGATCTGCGCATGCGCACTGTCTTCCACCCCTCCTTGAGCGACATCCCCCTTCATCGGGTGATGCATGCTCTCGGAAGTCCGGTGCGCCTGGCGGTCGTGAAGAAATTGCTTGATGGCAAGGTTCATCAGGGCAGCGAATTCGATTTCGGGGTTAGCCAGTCGACCCTGAGTCACCACGTGAAGATCCTTCGCGAGGCCGGGATCCTTCAAAGCGACCCCGAGGGAACCCGCTGCCTGATGTCGTTGCGGGCAGTCGAACTGGATGAGCGCTTCCCAGGATTCGTCGAACAGCTTCGAGTGCTGAGCACCGACTACTGACACCTCTCGAAGGTGGGCTGGCAGGCCAAAGCGATTACGACGCAACTCCCTAGCGAGGTTCTTCTCACCTAATGGGTTCTTGCCGGGCCTGGGAGGCTTGCTTGGTTCTGGTAGCGGCCAGCGGGTCAGCAATCATCACTTCTCTGACCCCGTTTTGGTAGGTCTGGCGGCAGACTGTTCGCCTCGAACGCCTCTTTCCACAGATCGAACGCGTCCTGAAGATCAACGACCTGCACACCATCACCAACGACGTCATTGAGGCCGCCCAGAGCACCCTCGTCATCGGCGTCACCTGACAGCACGACAAGCCGCCATCCAACAACGGCAGAACCCCGCCATCTATCGGCGAAGGTCACACCCCAGTGCGACTCGGAAGCCAGCGAGTCCCGCTGTGACCTTCACCGGCAAGTGGCACGGTTTCCTCAGCGCAATGTGGCGCGATCGGTCGGGTGCGCGAGGTCGGCCGTTCTCGTAAGGGGAATCGGTCACCGATCACCGATCGGGTATCGAGAACGCTCCGAGGCGTAGTGCCCGTTCCTATCCGGCGCTACTTGGCGGCCGACTTCATGCTGAGTTCGTCTGCCTATTCCTCGGCGAGCGTTCCGACGAGTTCGGCGATCTTCACGGCGATGTCCTCCATGGACTCCTCTGCCGTGCTGAATCTGAGGTGCACCTACCGTTCCGAAGCTCGCGGGCCGCGGCCACTCCCAACATTAGCTACTCCCAGCAGACGACGGGGCCGCTCGGTCGGCCGATCCCCGCCGACCTTGAGATCACCGAATATGTCCCCGACTCCACCGTGGTGTTCCGAGTGATCGCCGGCCCAGTCCGACCCTTCGGGTCCTACGTCTTCAGCGGCGACCTCACCACGACTGTCACCTTCAGTCTGAAGGTGAACCTGACCGGCATCAAGAAGTTACTCATGACCCGAATGGTTCAACAGACCATGGACGCCGAAATGGTTGCCCTCGACAAGGCCAAAGCCCTCCTCGAGTCCCGCCCTTAGCCGGCAGATGCCGAAGACCTAAAGCCCCTTCTTGCGACCCGCCGCGGCGCCCGGCGGCTAACGCCCGTCGAAGGGCCTCGTCGCTGTTTGGCTGCAGCGTCGGTGCGTCATGGTGCCCTGAGATAGTCCTGCAGGGCGTCGAGCCGGTCGTCCCAGGCGTGGGCGAGTGCGGCGAGAAACTGCTGGGCGAGCTGCACGGGTGCGGACCGCAGCCGGTAGCGCACGCGCCGGCGCTCGCCAGGCTCGGGCGTGACAAGTCCCGCGTCGGCCATGAGGGCGAGGTGCTTGGCGATGGCCTGGCGGGTGATCGGCAGCCGAGCGGCAAGATCGGTGGCGGTGGAGGGGCCATCGGTGGCGAGCGCGGCGAGGATGCTGCGGCGGGTCGGGTCAGCAAGCGCAACGAAGACCTGCTCGGCAACGGCCTCGATGTCAGGCGCCATCGACGTGCTCTGCTAGTTCCGTCAGCTCGCGTGACCAGCCCTGACTGTGGGAGTCGTAGGTCTCGCGCCGGGTGTCGACGGGAAGCTGGGCGAAGCCGGTCTCGACGACACGCAGCAAGGTGCCGTCGCCGTCGGGCTCCAGGGTGAACTCGACGTAGGTGCGACGGGGGTCGTCCTCAGGTAGGTCGGGCAGTCGCCACGTGTACGCGAACACCGTGGGTTCCTCGACACGCTCGACGCGCATATCGATCGTCATGCCGCCCACGAAGGTCATCGAGGCCGCGCCGCCAGGGCGCAGGTCGATGCTCGCCCGCTCGCCGAACCACGCGCTCAGACCGTCGGCCGTGGTGATCGCCTTCCACACCTCTCGTGGTGCGCGGGTCAGGGCGGCGGTGCGCTCGATGCGGTCGGGGAACGCCATGATTTCCTCTTTCAGGAACTGAGTATGGATGATGCCGAGCAACGGTCGCCGACCCGCGGGCTGCCCGGTTAAGCCGGGCAGCCCCTGAAGAAGCCGGGATCAGCCGTTCTGTTCGGCGGCGCGGCGGGCGAGATCCCGCGGGCTCCGGTTGGGAGCTCCGGGGCCACCCTCGACCAGCTCGCGCAGGCTGGTGCCCACGAAGTGATCCCAGCTGCGGCTGCACATATCCTTGCACTCGAGTTCGTCGTCCAGGCCTCGGTGCTCGAAGGTGACCTCGCAGGAGCCGTTGTCGATCGGCGTGATGGTGAACGTCGGCTGGGTGCCGACCCAGTCTTCCATGAAGGTGCACTCGGTCACTGTCCAGCGAACGGTCGTCGGGCGGGTCGCCTCGTCGACGCGGATGAGGAGAGGCTTGTGATCCGCCACCATCGGGAACCGCAGGTGGCCACCGATCAAGCCCGAGCCCGTCACCGGGCTCCACCAGGAGCTGAGCGTCTCGGTCGTGGTGACGGCGTCGTACACGACGTCAGCCGGGGCGTTGATACGGACGGTGGTGCGGTAGTCGGTGCTGGTTGTCACTGGAGTCTCCTTGAGTCGAAGTGGAATATCGCAACCTGCTGGTTGCTACTTTATGGCAACCCCGGAGTTGCGTCAAGTGCTGCTGCGGAGGCCTACCTTCAGGGACCGGCTTGCCCGTGATCGCTGTGATCGAGTTCTTCCTCGCCTGCTCGTCGCGCATGGCCGGGATGAACGCCTGGATGCTGGCGATTGCCATGGGGATCACGATGTTCCACACCGTCTGCAGTCCCGGCCTCGCTGGGGCGTGGAGGGCGATAGTGCGCGGGTGAGCAGAACGATCGTGTGGGTCCTTGGGTTCGTCCTCGTTACAGGAATCTTCGGGACGGTCTACGTCGTGGCGCAGCATGTCAACGCCGGGCCAATGTTGACCCCCTGGTGCTGATCGAAAGTTGACCCCCCTCGGGGTCTTGTTGGCTAGTTCTTGGTTCGTGCTGCGGGCGGCGGCGGGGGGCGGTGGCCGCGGGTTCG
>Ga0182021_10005374_pt1 | contig 15162 bp, 11 predicted proteins | sample 612E3MmetaG_FD_120493 | JGI IMG/M metagenome (GOLD analysis project Ga0182021, IMG submission 120493) | Permafrost microbial communities from Stordalen Mire, Sweden - 612E3M metaG (Illumina Assembly) | ecosystem: Environmental > Terrestrial > Soil > Wetlands > Permafrost | place: Sweden... | reverse complement strand
TGGGGTGGCGCTACATCTTCGTGTTCGTCGGCGCGGCGAGCGCTCTCAATTGCGTCCTCATCGCCTCTCAGCTTCGGGGGATCGAGTGGCGCGAGCCCAAACAGGCTCCCTTCGACGTGGCCGGTTCGCTCGTTTGGGCGGTCTCGCTCACGGCCCTTCTCATCGGCTTCTCGCGGCTCCCCGGACTCCTCGGCTGGGTGCTCGTAGCCGTGGCCCTCCTCGGCATCGCCGGCTTCTTCTGGTGGGAGACGCGGGCCGCGGACCCGGTGCTGAATGTCGACCTTATCAGGGGCAACCGGGTGTTCGCCTATTCAAATGCCGCCACCTTCATCAACTATGCGGCTACAGCCGCCATGACCTTCCTGATGAGCCTTTACCTGCAGTTCAACAAGGGACTCAGTCCGGATCTGGCCGGCCTGGTCCTCGTCAGCAACGCCGCCGTACAGACGTTGTTCTCGCCGGTCGCCGGGCGGCTCTCCGATCGGGTGTCGCCCCGCTACGTCGCGTCCGCGGGAATGGCGCTGTGCGTGCTGGCGCTCGCAGCGTTCATCTTCCTCGGCGGGAACACTACCTACTGGTACATCATCACCGTGCTGTGCGTGCTTGGCGTCGGCTTCGCCTTCTTCTCGACTCCCATCATCCATTCGATCATGGGCAGCGTGGACCAGCGGTTCACGGGCGTCGCTTCCGCGACCATAGCCACCATGCGCATGACCGGCCAGAACATCAGTCTGGGCCTGGCGACCCTGGTGCTCGCCGTCGTGGTCGGCTCCCAGGCTATCGGCCCGGCGAACGTACTGACGACCGTGCGCATCACATTCGCGGTGTTCGCGGGACTCTGTGTGCTTGGCGTCGCCGCCTCGCTGGTCGGGCCACGCCGGGGCGAGGGCACCGAAGTAGCCGCCGGAGGCCAGCCACCTGGCGGGGCTGGCGACGGGGCGGGCGCAACCCCGCCGCGCCACTAGAACTCGGTCGGCGGCACTGCTCGGGGCGCCGGCGCGGTCTTGCCCCCGCTTGTTCGCATGGCCGCCTGCTCCAACGCGAAAGCCAGGCCGATCACGCCCAGCACGGGGATGATCCACAGCGCGATGGCCGGACGGAAGCCCATGCTCGCCACCGCGGGCGCGAACAGGTAAGGCGAGACAGTGTTGGCCATCGTGCCGACGAGCATCATGCCGGAGAACACGACCCCGGCCTGCCACCCCGGGAATCGCGGGGTGTAGCAGGAGATGAGCGGCCAGCAGGCCGACGCTCCGAATCCGGCGAAGAACGAGAACAGCTCCGACACCACAAGGTTGGGCGCTAAAGCCAGGCCGCCCACGAACACCGCCAGGATCGACGCGAAGACCACCAGCAGCCGCGCCGGCGATGCAAAGCGGGTGAGCGCCCCGGCCAGATACCTGCCCACCACCATCCCGGTCCACAGCAGAGTCACGCTGAGCGCCGCCGTTTCCGGGCCGGCGCCGAACAGGTCCACGTGGAACTTGGCCAGCCACACGTAGAGGGTGCCCTCCACGCACACGTACAGGAAGGTGCTCGCGAGGATGACGGCAAGCAGCAAGGGATGCGCTGACGCAACAGCCTTGAGTTGCCTGCCCCGCAGATTCTCGCGCTCGGGCACGTCGGCTATGGGGAGGATCAGCAGGACGATGGCGACGGCCACCGAGAAGATCGCCTGGCCGAGGAACACCCTCTGCCACGTGGCTCCAAGCTGGAGGGCCAGTCCCACGACCAGCGGCGCTACCACGACGCCTACAGCGAAGTACGCGCCGATCCCGAGCATCGCCTTCTCGAGCCCGTGCTTGACATGCGCGGCCACCCAGACGCCGGAGATGGCGTTGGGGATGACGCCGGCCAAGCCGGTCACGAAGAGCGCGCCGATGAGGGGCCAGAGACCCACGCCCAGCAGCGCGGCGGCCATCGAGCCGGCGGCCAGAAGGAGCGCACAACCGACCATGATGGTCTTGATGGGCACCCGGGCCAGCCCGAAGTTGAGCAGCAGCACGCCCGCCACCCGCCCGAGGAAGAACCCGAACGAGAGCAGCCCTGCCTGCGCCAGCGGGATGTGCAGGTCGCGCAGGATTGGGTCAAGGAGAGGACCGAGGGTGATGAGCGTGGCGCCCACGAACACCTGGCTGGGGTAGATCACCCACGGGGAACGGGACCTGTTCCGGGGATCCTGTGCAGAGGGCGTCTTGGTATCTCTGGGAGTCTTAGTCACGGGAGTACAATCATGGACCGGCCCCCGCCCGGCGTCAACGGGGGGAGAGACCTACTGGAGGGCTCATGTATCCTGCTCCGTTCGCGCTGGAACGCTTCTTCGCCCGGCACGAGTTCTCGGCCCGCTATCTGCTGTCCGCCTCAGACTGCCAGGGACCTGCCATGGCCGACTTGGTGGCGGGCGCCGGCCCCGGGCTGCGGCGCCGCTGGGAGACTTTGACCCTGGGCTACACGGAATCGCAGGGCCTACCCGAACTGCGGGCCGCGATCGCCGGGAGGTATCACGAGGTGAGCGCGGACCAGGTCCTGGTCGCAGCGCCTGAGGAGGACATCTTCCTGGCTATGCACGCGCTGCTGTCGCCTGGCGACCACGTGATCTGCACCTTCCCGGGCTACCAATCGCTCTACGAACTTGCGCGGAGCATCGGCTGCGAGGTCGAACTCTGGCGACCGGAGGAAGCCCCGGCCGCCGCCTCCGCCGCTACGCCAGTAGTCCCCGGCTGGCGTTTCGACCCGGCAGCGCTGGAAGCCCTCCTTCGCCCCGACACCAAACTAGTGGTCTGGAACTTCCCTCACAACCCCACCGGAGCCCTGCCTTCCGCCGGCGACTTCGCCCGCATGGTCGACGCAGTCGCCAGCACCGGGGCGTGGCTGTTCTCGGATGAGATGTACCGGCTGCTCGAGCCGGCGCCCGGGCTACGCCTGCCAGCCGGTGTGGACGTCTACGAACGGGCAGTGACTTTGGCCGGAATGTCGAAGGCCTTCGGCCTGGCCGGCCTGCGCATCGGCTGGGCGGCCGCGCGGGATGCGGCGCTGCTCGAGCGCATGACGGCGCTGAAGGACTACACCACTATCTGCAGCAGCGCGCCCAGCGAGGTGCTGGCCCTGATGGGGCTGGAGGCCGGCGAAAGCATCGTGGCGGCCAACCTGGCGCGGATCGAGCGGAACCGGGCGGCGGCCTCCGCGTTCTTTGATAAGTACCAGGACCTCTTCAACTGGGCGCCACCCCAGGCCGGGACCGTCTGCTTCCCGCGGTTGCTGGCCGACGGGCCGACGGCGGGCGCCAATGTCGGCGGGTCCCAAGCGGAGGACGGGGGAGCCGAGGCGTTCTGCGGCCGGGTGCTGGAACAGACAGGCGCCTTGCTGCTGCCCTCGACCGCGTACGGATATGACAACGCGCATTTCAGGCTCGGGCTGAGCCAGGATGACTTCGGAGAGGGGCTGGGGGTACTGGACGCCTACCTCGCCGCGGGGAGTGGCTCGTAAAGGCCGGCGGGCCCGCATTCCCGGGGGCTTCAGCCTGCGGGACGACGCGGAGGGTTAGAGGACTCTCCGCACCGCCCCGCAGGCGTTCGAACGATCAGAAACCGAGCGCCTTGGCGTTGCCCTCGAACAGGGCGTAGGCCTCGTCGCTCGTGAGCTGCACGCTCCGCAGGTAGTCCATACAGTCCTTCATGTCCTCGTACGGGAAGTCGGTACCCAGGAGGATCTTGTACATGCCGATGGAGTCGCGGGTGCAGTAAAGGGCGGCCGGCAGATAGTTGCCGCTGGTGGTGACCCAGAGGTTCTTCTTGAGGTAATAGCCCGCCACCTCTTTGGGACCCGGGCCGAAACCGGGGTTGGGAGTCTCATGCTTCTGCATCCAGGCCCGGTTGACCCGGTCCACCAGGAACGGCAAACCTTCGCCGAGGTGGCCCATGATGATCTTGAGATCCGGGTACTCGTCGAACACGCCGCGCACGATCATCCGCATGAAGCAGTAGGTGACGTCGATGCCGAAGCCCATCGTGGGACCGCTCAACACTATGCCGAACTCGTTGAGCTCCTTGATCATCGGGACGGCCGGGTGCAGGTAGATGGGGACGCCCAGCTTCTCGGCCATGGCCAGGATGGGCCAGTACTGCTTCTCGTCCAGGTAGGAGTCGCCGAAGTTGGAGTGCGTGTTCCAGCCTTTGAAGCCCAACTGCTTCACGCAGCGCTCGAGTTCGGCCGCCGACCACTCAGGGTCCTTGGGAGCCAGCGAGGCGAATCCGCCGATGCGGTCCGGATACTTCTTCATCACCGCGGCGAGGAAGTCGTTGGCGTCCTTGGCCACCTTCTTGCCGACCTCGACGGCGAACTGCTCCGCTCCGGGAGAGGTGAGCGAAAGGATGGCGTAGTCCACACCCGCCGCATCCATCAGGCCGAGCCGGTAGTCGCCCAGATCGGCCAGCTTCTGATCGACGCCGGTAGCCGCAAGCGGCATCCAGGCATCTTCGGTGAAGCCGAGGCCCCGATCCTTGTCCACCCGGGGAAAGCCCGGGTTGGTGGCGAGCGCCTGCTGCCACGTGGGAGTGATGAAGTGGTTCTCCAGATCGATCGTCTTCATGTGCGGCTCCCTTTCATGATCATGAGCGGCGGTTTGAGGCCGTCCGGCCGAAACCAAAACGTCATTCTAGACATCGACCGGCTGCGGTCCCGCTCCGGCGGCCAGGTACGATGTCGCCACGCGGGTCAATTCCGCGACCAAAGCATCGTCTGAGAATCCCCCGCTCAAGTCGGCGCGCTCGCCGTACGTTACGCGTTCGCGCATCGTGGCCATCAGCATGGAATACACCCACCGGGCGGCTTTTTCTGGATCGGGGTGGCGGATCTGGTCCCGGTGAGTCATGAGGATCTCCACGACTTTGTCTCTCCGCTCCGCGTTAGCCCGTTCGCCCTGGGACCGGACGCCGGGGTCGAAGACGGCTTGGACCACGAACGCCCGGAAGAGCTCGGGGTCGCTGAGGACATGCTGCGACATCACCCGCACGATGCGGGCGACGGCCTGCTGGAGGGACTCATCCCGGGGATGTTCCCCGCTGAACGCGGCGAAGATCCCATTCTGCACCCGGGCGTGATAGCGCCCCTGCACCGCCTGGAGCAGGCCGATCTTGTTGGCGAAACGGGCGTAGATGCTGCCCACAGACGAGCTGGAACGCTGCACGACCTCGGCGATCGTCATGTTGTCGAAACCGCGCTCGCGGATGAGGGATTCGGCGGCATCGAGGATGCGCTCGAGCGACTCGTGACTCCGCCGCTGCACGGGCGGCCTGAAGGCCAGCGCCGGTCTCCCCACTCCACTCTCCCTTTGTCCCACGCGGTATTAGAACGTCATTTTATTAAAACACGGGGCGTAAGCCCCCGCAAGAGCAGCCCAAAGTAGCTCCCAGGCGCCCACGAGGCGCCCTTTTCGCCGTCCACAGGGTATAATCTTGTGTCCCTTCTGCGTTCGCGCCGCCCAGTGCGGTCCGGCGGCCGACGCTTCGTGCGTCAGCAGCCGGGTTGGGGCGAATGTTCCCGCTCAGATACCAAGGAGTCCCCTGCTTAATGCACCCTGGCCATAAACCGGAAGCTGTCCCTGCCGAAGGCGCGCAGAGGATCCGCAACGTCGCCATCATCGCCCACATCGATCACGGTAAAACGACGCTGATCGACTCCATCTTCCGCGCCGCCCGCGTGTTCCGCGACAACCAGCGCGTTGAAGAGCGGGTGATGGACTCGAACGACCTCGAGCGCGAACGCGGCATCACCATCCGGTCCAAGCACTGCACGGTGGAGTGGGGCGGTTACCTCATCAACATCGTCGACACGCCCGGCCACGCCGACTTTTCCGGCGAGGTGGAGCGCGTCCTTTCCATGGTCGATTGCGTGCTCCTTCTGGTGGACGCCAACGAGGGCCCCATGCCGCAGACGCGCTACGTGCTCATGCGGGCTCTGCGCCTCGGCCTGCGCCCCATCGTCGTGGTCAACAAGGTGGACCGCCCCCATGCGGACCCGCACGGCGCCCTCGACAAGACCTTCGACCTGTTCCTGGAACTGGGCGCGACCGACGACCAGGCCGACTTCCCCGTGGTCTACGGCTCGGCGCTCGAAGGCTGGATCGTGCGCGACCCGGACAGCGACCCGCACGATGGCATGGAGGCCCTCTTCGAGACCATCATCGCCGAAGTGCCGCCGCCGAAGGCCGTCCTTGATGCGCCCTTCCGCATGCAGGTCTCCACGCTCGCGTGGAGCGACTACCTGGGCCGCATCGGCTGCGGCCGCGTGCTCGAAGGTACTCACCGCAAGGGCGAAGAGTTGGTGCGCACGTCCACCGCGTGGAATGGTCTGTCCCGCGAGGCGGACGACGACGACTGGGAAGTGACCGGCGCGGATACCGCGCGCAGCGCCCATCTGTGGGTCACGCGCGGGCTGGAGCGCGAGGAAGTGGACGAGATCCAGGCCGGCGACATCGTCTGGCTGAACGGGCCGACCGAGATCATGATCGGCGACACCCTTTCAGCCCCCGACTGTGTGGACCCCGCACTGCCGCCTCTCGAGATCGAAGAGCCGACGGTGTCGATGTTCTTCCTGGTGAACAACGGGCCGTTCTCCGGCCGGGATGGCAACGCCGTCACGCTCCGGCAGATAAAAGACCGCCTGGAGCGCGAGCTACGGGTGAACGTAGCCCTCCGCGTGGAAGACCTGGGACGCCCCGACGGCGTGAAGGTCTCCGGCAGGGGCGAACTGCACCTGGGCATCCTCATCGAGGAGATGCGCCGCGAGGGCATGGAGCTGTGCGTGTCGCGCCCGGAGGTCATCACCCACACCGACGACAAGGGCCACGTGCTCGAGCCCATGGAGCAGCTGACCATCGACGTGCCCAACGAGTATCAGGGCATCGTCATCGAGAAGCTGGCCCAGCGCAAGGGCGAGATCACGGCGATGCACGATGCCGGCACCGGCGTGGTGCGGCTGGAGTTCACCATTCCGACGCGCGGCCTCATCGGCTACCGCGGCGACTTTCTCACCGACACCCGCGGGCTGGGCATCATGTCCTCCCGCTTCGTGGGATACGAGCCCTGGCGGGGCGAGGTCGCCCACCGCGACCGCGGCTCTCTGGTGAGCATGGAGAATGGCCCGGCCACGGGCTATTCACTGGAGAACTTGCAGCAGCGCGGCACCCTGTTCGTGTCCCCCATGGACCCGGTCTACGCCGGGATGATCGTGGGCGAGCACTCCCGCGCGGGCGACATGGCTTGCAACCCCACCAAGGCCAAGAAGCTGGGCAACTACCGGTCCGAGAACAAAGAGATCGACGTGGGCCTCAAGGTGCCACGGGACATGACCCTGGACCAGGCCCTGGAATGGATCGCCGCCGACGAATTGGTGGAGATCACGCCCAAGACGGTACGGGTGCGCAAGGCGATCCTGGACGTTAACGACCGCAACAAGGCCAACCGGAGCTGAGCCAAGGCCTGGAGCCGCGGCGGGGCAGCGGCTAGGCCGGCGCCTCGGCGCCTCTCGCGTCGGTGATCCGCTGTTTGGCCGCGGGCGACTGAGCGCCCGACCCCGCTTGCAGATCCGCGATCACCTCAAGGCCTGCCCCCCGTACCGCCGGAAGGGCGCGGACCCGGCTCTCTACCTCCGCAAGAATGGCCGGCGGGCTGCTGGATTCCGTCTCGACCTCCACGGTGAGCCGATCGCCGTCGGTGCCTCGGTCGAGGACGGCGGAAAAGGCCATCACGCCGTCCACCCCGTAGACGGCTTCGTCGAGATCGGCCACGGATAGAGCATGGCCCTCGACCAGTCGTATCACGTCGTCTTTCCGGCCGATCACCCGCTCCACACAGCGCAGCACGCTGCCGCACGCACACGGCGCCGTGGCCATGCGGACGAGATCGCCGGTGCGGAAGCGGATGAGGGGCATCCCCCTTCGGGTGAGCGTGGTCATGACCAGCTCGCCCTCGTCGCCGTCGGGAAGGGGCCGGCCGGTCGCCGGGTCCACGACCTCGAAGAGCAGGTCGGCCTCGCGCACGTGCAGACCCGCCAGCGCGCGGCACTGCACCGCGCCTCCCAGGCCGCTCTCGGTTGACCCGTAATGCTCGAACACCTTGCAATCCCACGCCTGTTCGATGGCCTCGCGCATGGCCGGGGTGACGTGGTCGCCGGACAGCAGCACGCTTCTTATGCGCCCACGCCCCACCCTCTGCCCCGCAGCCGATCGGGCCAAGCGGACTATCTGACCGGGGACGCCCACCACAGTGTCGGCGCTGAAACCCAGCAGGCACGCCACGACATCGGCGGGATCGTCGACGAAGCCGTAGGCGTGCACGTCGATGCCGTCACGCCCCAGCCCGTCCTGGAGCAGAGCACCGACGCTCCCCGGCGACTTGCCGGGCATAAGCACCAGGAGCCTGCCGCCGGGCTCCATGAGCGCGCGCATCCCGTGCCGGAAATGTTCCGCCGTGATCTCGAGGTCTTCCTCGGTGAACCAGAGGCGCTTCGGGGAACCGGTGCTCCCCGTCGTGGGAACGGTGACCACCCGGGCGATATCGCTCAGGGAAACGCACACGAGTTCCGGCCCCCGGTCGCGCAACGCCTCCCGTTCCAGCAGAGGCAGACTCGCCGCGTCCCCGATACTGCGCACCGGATCCTCCGGAAGGTCCCGGTACAGACCCCGGTAAAGCGGGCTGCGCTCCCGGACCCAGGCCACCACTTCCCGCAGTCGCTCCCCCTGCCACTGCTCGATGGCCTCCCGGCTGAGACGGCCGACATCCAAGCGGCCGGCCGTCCACGCATCCAGCGGACTGATGGGGATATCGCTCATCGCGGATAGAGCCATTCGCCGGAGGCGCTGGTGAGATTCCACAGGCAGAACGGGACCAGTCCGCCCGGCGCGCTCTGGCATGGGTCGGTCACCACCTGGACGCAACACCGATCGATGCGCTCCATGTCGATGCTCCACGCATCTTGGAACAGCATGCCTGAGATAGCGAGGATGCGGTCGGCCTCGTCCAGGAAGCGGGAAAGATCGTCGGTGGACCCGCAGCAGCCGGATGTCTGACTGCCGGCCGGCGCAGCGGCGCCGTCTCCTCCGCGATCTTTGTGGCTCCACTGGCGAGAGGTGGCGGCCACGGCGCGCCGCGGCGCTTCCGCCGGCGGCACGGCAGGGGCAGGCTTAGACGGCGTGCAACAGCACGAAGCGGCCCGCACCGGTTCCAGGACGCCGCCGTCGCGGACCCAGTATCGAGCCCGGAAGGAGCAGCGGACATGCTCGCAGCAACTGGGGCTGAAATGCTCGGTCCTCACCTCGCCGCCGGTCTGCTCCTCCAGTGCGCGAAGCAGTTCGGGCAGGGTCGCTCGAGGGTGGGTGTCCCACCGGGGGAAGTCCGCACCGCCTGCCCGGGCGCCGGCCGGGGCTGCGGCGCCCCCCGGGTACCGCCCGAAGTAACTGATGGGCTGGAGATGAAGCCCCCGCACCACTCCCGGCCACGCGGCCGCGAAGCGCACCAGCGCACCCAACTCGCCGTCGTTCACGCCCGGCATTATCGTCGGCACCAACACCACGGCCAGCCCTGCCTGTGCACAGCGCTCCACGGCGCGCATCTTCTGGGCAAGGAGGGGTCGGCCCCGCAAAATGCGATAGGTCTCGTCGGTGAGGCCGTCGAACTGCAGGAACACCGACGACAACCCGGCGGCCCGGAGCACCTCGGCGTACCCTTCCTCGGCCGCCAGGCGAAGCCCGTTGGTGTTGAGCTGCACGAAGGTGAACCCGGCGGAGGCCGCCGCGGCGACGATCTCGGGCAGGTCGTCCCGGGTGGTCGGCTCGCCTCCTGACAGCTGGATGTTCACCTCACCCTCGGCCGCGAACAACTCCTCCAACCGGCGGGCGAGCTGGGCAGCCGGCGGGTCGGCGGAGCGGCCGGCGGCCGGCGAAACAGCGAAGCAGACCGGGCAGCCCAGATCGCAGCCCCGTGTGACTTCCAGTACCGCCGTGCAGGTCTGCCGGGCCGCAGGGAGAGGATCGTCACCGCACCAGGAGTGGAACGACGGCGGCCCCACCCACACCGGCGTCTCCCAGGCGCCATGCATGGGACACTGCCCGGCGAGGGTCACCAGGTCGCCATCCGCCAGCAGGCGGGCGGGCACCGGCGCAAGGCAGACCGGACAGACACTCACCGTAGGACGGATGATCTCAGACACGGCGCGGCCCGCAGAGTCCGGAGGTGGCGAGCAGAAGGTAGTAGCCGGGCCGGGCCGCCGCAAGTGCCGCGCCGCGGGCGGCCGCGGCCGACGCCGAGACAGCGTCGCCGTCTTCATCCTCTCCCGCAGCAGCCTCCCAGAAAGCGGCCGCCGACCCATACTCCATGATGAGCGAGGCCATCAAAGTCTTGAGACCCTCCGACCGGTCCTCCCAAAGGGCCACCGTGAAGCCGGCCTGGTCGAAAACGGCGAGGGTGGCGTCCTTGCCGATCGCGCCGCTCAGACAGGTGGCGGCGGGGATGCCCGCTCCCTTTGGGGCCGCGCCCGGCTCTCTCAGGTACATGTCGCTCACAGCAAGGCGGCCGCAGGGCCGCAGCACCCGCCGCACCTCGCTCAGCACCGTAGACTTGTCGGCACAGCCGGAAAGGAAGCATTCGGCGAACACGGCATCGAACCAGGCGTCGGGGAATGGCAGAGCATCCGCGGAGCCGAGTGTCCACTCCGCGGAGCCGTCGCGCACGCCTGCTTCGCCGAGCAACTCGGGACTGGAATCGAGGCCCGTCGCTCTCACCCCGTATGCCTGGGAGAGATAGGACGCCGTCGAGCCGATGCCACAAGCCAAGTCGAGTACCCGCTCGCCGGGGCGAAGACCGCAGGCCGCGGCCAACTCGCCTGTGAGACGGAGGCCTCCCGGGCGGAACTCAGCGCCGGCAGCCCGGCGGAAGGGTGCCTGTTTATACAGGCCGCAGTTCACCTGACCTCCAAACGATCGGCCATGACGCTCCTCGCGGTCCTCCCGCCGATTGTGCCCGCCTCTCCGCCGGAAGGCGCTCGAACCGTGCAACTATAATGTCCGCTTCATGGCGAATCAACGCGGCCGGTGCATCGGGGCCACACCTACGCGCCAGACTGGTTCCATGGGGTTCCTATGGCTTGAGGCGCGACGACCGTATTCGCCTATGCCAAAGGCGATCACTGGTGCCGACGGGGCTACTTTCTGGTCCCCGAGGTTTCTTTTGACCTAGCGTTCCCCGCCTCCTAGGCGGCGAGCGGCGGACCGCAGAGTAGGTAGCAGGCTATGGCCGGGGCAGTCTTTGTCTTCGTTGCAGGACCTGGCGATTTCCGGCCTGTTCCTTCGGCATGGAGCAAAGTAGAACGCGCGATGACCGTCGCGATGACTTGCTGAGCGGCGCGTTATTCGAGTCGCGCCGCCAGCCGGGATGGATCAACCGCCGCCGAGCGGCAGCACGACAACTATTTCATCTCCGTCGTCAAGCTGAACCGTCTCGTCGCGCGAATCGCGATTCCTGCCAAGGGAGACCATCATCCCGCGAGAAAATGACCGTCTGGCCGAATCCCAGGCCCAATCAGGCAGCCGCGCCTTCATGGTCGGGCCGATAGCGTCCAGGATGTCCCGGTAGGTGCCGCCGGCCGGCAGCTCCACCGGCAGGGAGGGCGCGCCGACCCGGTCTCGAAGGGCCCCGAGAAATCTGACTGTAACGTGCACGTCTCGAAGGTCCCCGCTAGGGCAGCAAGATCGAACTCGGTGAGCTACTCCGCCGTCGGACGTCCGCTTTCGTCCCAGCCCGCTCCCGATAGTAGTCGGGGAGCCGCTCGGAGAAATCGGGTGCTCTGCAGGCATGGCTCCCGGAGCGGGACCTTCGAGGAGGCGCTGGGACAGTCGGTCGTCCCAAAGCTGCTCGACCTCCTGGCCGAAGGGTCCGGAACCAACGCGGACTCATGCTATTCCCTTCTCGACTTCCTCTTCCGGCTCGCACGGCTTGCCTCTAGACACCCGCTCCGACCTCTTCGCCTATCCCCAGTGCCGCAACGGTCTCCCTTGTCGGCCACCCGGTCTTAGGATCCCAACCCATGGCCTCGTAATAGCCTTCTCGCAGCATCTCAAACGGCGGCGGCGGGGCACCAGCCGCAGGACCGGCCACCAGGGACTCCAAAAACCGCTTGGGAAGGTGGAAGGACTCGTGGTCGACGCCTTCCCGAGCGTTGAAGGCGTGTCGGGCGGTCAGTATGCGCCGGGCCGACGTCAGGCCTTCAACCCAGTCGATGTCCCAACCCGTCACCGGAGCTAGGAGTTCGACCACCGGAGGCGCATAGAACTGCGCGTAAAGACCGCAGAGGCCGGCCGAGCTAAGGAGTTGATAGAAGGCGGCGCCTCGAACATAGATATCGGGCTTCTTGTCCCAGTCTCCGAACGTCTCGCTGGTGTCGGTCTGCAGAAGCGGGTCGCTGCCGAGCGCCTTTCCGCCCTCGAGTGCGGCCATGGGAGCCGGGCCCATATGATTGGCCGGTTGGGCGTCGGCGATGTAGTGGGTGCCGTTTGCCGGAGAGAGACGGGGGTCGTGGTAGGGCAGGGCCCGCCCGGCCACCGTCATGGCATACTGCTCGCTGCCCTTGCCGATTCTTTCGGCCGCGTACTGAGCCCCGTCTGCCAGCACCGCCCCGAAGCCTTCCCGGGCGCCGATCTGGCGGGTGAGTTCCACTAGGGCTACGGGATCACCCCAGGTGAGCTCCAAGCCTCCGGTGTCGGTCGTGTCGATCAGTCCGTTCTCATAGCACTCGATGGCAAAGGCCACCGAACCGCCTACTCCCATGGTGTCGATACCGTAGCGGTTGCAGTACTCGTTCGCCTTGATGATAGCTTCGACCCGGTCGTTGCGGCAGTTGGGCCCGAGCGCGGCCAGGGTCTCATACTCAGGCCGATGGACCTCGCCGTCGGTTGCGTAAGGGCCCTCGGGTATCTGCAGGATCGCCCCGCAGCGCACCGGGCAGGTATGGCAGCCATACGCCTTGAGCTTGTAGACGTCCATCTTGGCCGCGTCCAGGTTGTCGCAGGTCGGCATGGAGTCGGTGCCGGTGGAGGCCCAGTTGTCGGCGGGACAGTCGCCGATCGAGAGCAAGAAACTGGTGGCCCCGCCGGTACCGGCCGCCGTCAGCCCCTGATGGAAGGGGCTGTCTTTGAGTTCTTGGCCGTACCGCTTCTGGACGGCTCTCAAGCCCTCCTTGTCGGCCACGGCCACGCGGCCCCCTTTGCCTCCGCGGACGGCGACCGCTTTCAGCCTCTTGGAGCCCATGACCGCGCCCACCCCAGAGCGCGCGGCGATCCGGCCCTTCTCGTTGACGATGCCAGCCAACAGGGACAGCTTCTCGCCGGCCGGCCCGATGCAGGTGACGGTCCAGGAACCCGGATCTCCCAACGCCTCTTGGATGGCGTCTTCGGTCTCGTAGGTGTCGAGGCCCCACAGATCGTCGGCCGGGACGATACGTGCCTGGCCATTGTCGATGACGATGCATATTGGGCTAGGTGCGGCCCCGGTGATGAACAGTCCATCGTAGCCGGCGAACTTAAGCTCCGGGCCCCAGGTTCCCCCGGAGTTGGAGTCCGCCCAGGCCCCCGTGAGCGGTGACTTACAGGCGACGGTATAGCGGCCGCCACCGTATACCCCGGTGCCGGTGAGCGGTCCGGTGGTGAACGCAAGCATGTTCTCAGGACCCAGCGGATCGATTCCGGGCTTGGTCCTTCCGAGGATGGTGGCCACGGCTACACCCGTCCCGCCGATCCACTTGCGGTAGTACTCGTCGTCTCGTGTCTCTTCGGTAAGAATGCCGGTCGTCAAATCGGCAAAGAGCACTTTCCCCACGTATCCGTTGGCCATCGGTCCTCCCCCTGAATCTAGCTATTATGGACCCCCCGTTACCTTGCCGCCCTGCCGCCGAAGGTGAATCGCCCGCAGGGCGCCCGATCATCCTCAAAAACGACCTTCTTCATCTTAGGCAGGCTTTCTCCTCATGCCAAGCTTCGTAACCCCCCTCGCGCCCCTTCGGTTCGGAGATCAACACGTGAGGCATGGGGGCCCGATCTCGCCCTACCCGCCCGCGATGGGCGGCAGCAGACGGATCTCGTCTCCGTCGGCGAGCATGGTTTGCATGCCGCCGGTCTGGCGAACGTTCCGTCCGTTCAGGAACACGCCCACCCACACGGTGCCATCCTCCCGGAAGATGCGCTCTTTGAACCGCGGTTCCCGAGCAATACAATCGGCCAAGGCCTCGGCGACATCATGGCCCTCGCACTCCAAGACACGCGGCCCGTCCTTGCCGGCGATACCCGGCGGTAGTTTCATCACCGCTCTGGCCACGTCAACCTACCCCCCAGCGCCGGTCAGACAGTGGCCGGGGACGTTTTTTCGAATTTGCTTGTGCGCAGCGACACCGCGAGCACGTGTGGGTTCTGGCAGAAAGCGGCGCACTGCGGCTCGCCGTCGCACAGGTCACACTTGAAGGCAACACCTTTGTCCGGGTGCTCGCGAATCATCCCGTAGGGACAAGCGTCGTAGCAGGTGCCGCAGTTGGTGCACATATCCTCGTTCACCTTGAGGACGAAACCGCTCACCGGGTCGCTCCCAGGGACGGTCACCACGATAGGCAAGCGCTCGATGGCGCTCTCCGGGCAGGCTTCCTCGCATTTCGCGCAGGCCGTCTGCAGGCAAGTCTGGCCCTTGACGGCGGTGGTGCTGGGGTTGACCTGGGACGACAGCCGGGCGACCGACGGACGGTAGGCGCCTTCATGCCAGGCCGAGCAGGCCAGTTCGCACATATGGCAGCCGGTGCATTTCTTGCTGCTGATCATCACGTGGGGCATCGGAGGTCCTTTCTCGCCGGGTCCGGCCTCAGAGCCGTACGTCCACACCCACCTCGGCCAACCTGGCCTCGGAGGGCACGCCGTTCTCATCCCAACCCCGCAGGGCGTAGTAGTGATGGAGCGCATCTAAGAATCTCTGCTCGCCAATGGCCTTGCCAGCCGACGGGCCTTCTGCGAAAGCGCTCTGTTGCTCATACAGCTTGCGGGGTAGCGTGTCGGCCTCCACGCCCTCGCGGAGGTTGAACAGGCGCCCCAGGTTCCAGATGCGCTCGCCGATGGTCATCACTTCTTCTTCCGAG
>Ga0182021_10005373_pt1 | contig 15163 bp, 12 predicted proteins | sample 612E3MmetaG_FD_120493 | JGI IMG/M metagenome (GOLD analysis project Ga0182021, IMG submission 120493) | Permafrost microbial communities from Stordalen Mire, Sweden - 612E3M metaG (Illumina Assembly) | ecosystem: Environmental > Terrestrial > Soil > Wetlands > Permafrost | place: Sweden... | reverse complement strand
CTGCGGAACGGAAGGAAGTTGGGCCACCGCGCGTACGCGTTTCCCACGAATCCCCAGTAGATCCGGAAGAGGAAGTTGAAAAAGAAGAGGAACGCGGCGACGAAGTGGATGAACCGGACGGTCCCGAACCAGTAGCTGAAGGACGCTTCCGAGGCGTTTGCGATCGCCAGCGGCCTGCCGATGAGATACCCCGTCGCTGCAAGCGCGAGGACGACGAGTGCATTCACCCAGTGATACAGCCTCACCGGGAGCTGCCACACGTACACGCGGCGTATCGAGAGCTGTTCCATGCGGGCCTCCTAAAACGAATCGATCTGGTGGACGTACGTCCCCCGCTCGTCGTACAGATGCACCGCACACGCGAGGCACGGGTCGAACGAGTGGATCGTCCTGAGGACCTCCAGCGGCTTCTCGGGATCCTGCACCGGAGTCCCGACGAGCGATGCCTCGTACGCCGAGCGTTGTCCCTTTCCGTCGCGGGGAGACGCGTTCCACGTGCTCGGGACCACAAGCTGGTAGTTGTCGATCTTCTTCTCCTTGATGACGATCCAGTGTGCCAGCGCCCCGCGCGGGGCCTCGGTCATCCCCACCCCTTTCGCCTCCGCGGGCCACGTTTCAGGGTCCCACCGCGCGTTGTTGAACATGCGCGTGTCCCCGTTCTTGATGTTCGCCAGGAGCTGCGCGTAGAACTCCTTCGACCAGCCCGCGATGAGCTGGGTCTCAATGCCGCGGGCCGCCGTGCGGCCGAGCGTCGAGAAGAGCGCGGCCACGGGGACGTCGAGCGCCCTGAGAACCCCGTTCACCGCCTCCTTCACCTCTTCCCGTCCGGAGGCGTAAGCGACGAGGAGCCGGGCCAGCGGTCCCACCTCCATCGCGTGTCCTTTCCAGCGGGGGGTCTTCAGCCAGCTGTACTTCTTCGTCACGTCGAGGTATTCGTACGGCGGCTTCGGACCGCTGTATTTGAGGTTGGTTTCGCCTTCCCATGGATGGAGTCCCGTTGCGTCCCCCCCGGCGTACTCGTACCAGGAGCTGGAGATGAACTCCTGAACCTGGTCGGCGTTCCTCCCGTCCACGGGAAGGACTTCCGCGAGGTTCCTGTTGAGTATGACGCCGCGCGGGAACTTGAAATGCGAGGGATCGCCGTACCCGTTGACCGGGAGATCGCCGTAGGCCATGTAGTTCTCGAGGCCACCGCCGATTGCTCCCCAGTCCTTGTAAAAGCCCGCGACGGCGAGAAGGTCGGGGATGTATACCTGATTCACGAACGCCATGGCGTCTTCAAAGAGCTGACCGACGTAGGCGAGGCGTTCCGCGTTCAGCGCGTTCGCATCGTCGAGATTCACGGCACACGCGGCTCCGCCGACGAGGTAGTTCGGGTGGGGGTTCTTCCCGCCGAATATCGTGTGCACCTTGACGATCTCCTTCTGCCACTCCAGGGCTTCCAGATAGTGCGCCACGCCGAGCAGGTTCACCTCCGCCGGGAGCTTGTACGCGGCGTGCCCCCAGTATCCGTTCGCGAATATCCCGAGCTGCCCGCTCTGGACGAACGCCCCGATCCGCCGCTGGACGTCCGCGAAATACTTCGGCGAGCTCTTCGGCCATGAGGATATGCTCTGCGCGATCGAGGAGGTTTTCGCCGGGTCGGCTTTCAGCGCGCTCACGACGTCCACCCAGTCGAGCGCGTGCAGGTGGTAAAAGTGGACGACGTGGTCCTGCAGATACTGGGCGCAGAACATGAGGTTCCTGACGAGCTCCGCGTTCGGCGGCACGGTGATGCCGAGGGCATCCTCCACCGTCCGCACGGACGCCAGTGCGTGTACCGTGGTGCAGACGCCGCACGCCCTCTCGGCGAACGCCCATGCGTCACGCGGGTCGCGCCCCTTGAGTATCCGTTCAAATCCCCTGACCATCGTGCCGGAGCTGAATGCGTCGACGATCCTGCCGTCCTTCACTTCGATTTCCACGCGGAGGTGCCCCTCGATGCGCGTGATCGGGTCGATGACGATGCGGTTTGACATCAGGCGCCTCCTTTCTTCGAATCACCGGAGGTGTCGCTGCTCTTGATCTCCTCCTGTATGAGTTTCCGCTTCCTGATATTGGTGGAGACCGCATGCGCGGCGATGCCCGCGGCCGTCGCCACGCCGAGCACAACCCCGACCTTGTCCGCCGTGGTCTCGATGCCGAATCCTGGGAATGCGGCCAGGTGCTGGTAGAACGGGCCGTTGTCCCAGAAATTCGCCTCGCTGCACCCGATGCAGCCGTGACCGGACTGGATCGGGTAACTCACGCCGTTGTTCCAGCGTATGACGCCGCAGGAGTTGTATGTCACGGGACCGCGGCAGCCGACCTTGTACAGGCAGTATCCCCGCCGCGCGTTCTCGTCGTCGAACGATTCGACGAACAATCCCGCGTCGTAGTTCGGCCTCCGGTAGCACGTGTCATGGACGCGCCGGGAATAGAAGGCCCGGGGGCGCCCGAGGCCGTCAAGCTCCGGGATCCGGTCGAAGGCGAGAAGATGGACGATCGTTCCTGCCATGACTTCCGCGATGGGGGGGCAGCCCGGAACGTTGATTATCGGTTTCCCCGTGATGATCCTGTGAATCGGGGTGGCGCCCGTGGGATTGGGGTGGGAGGCCTGTATGCATCCGTTGGACGCGCAGCTCCCCCAGGCGACGATCGCTTTTGCCCCCTCCGCGGCTTCCTTCACGATGTCGAGCGCGGTCCGCCCGCCGATGCAGCAGTAGATCCCCCCTTCCGCCGTCGGCACGGAGCCTTCCACGAGCATCAGGTATTCCCCCCGGTATTTCTTCATTGTCGCATGGAGCGCCTCCTCGGCCTGTTTCCCGGCCGCGGCCTGGAGGGTCTCGGTGTAGTCCAGCGAGATCTTGTCGAGGACGATATCGGAAACGATCGGGTGGGAAGAGCGTATGAACGACTCGCTGCAGCAGGTACACTCCTGGAAATGAAACCAGACAACAGGGAGCCGCGGCTTTGTGTCGAGCGATTTGACAACCTGGGCTACGCCGTTTGACTGGATGCCCGCCGCGGCTGCGATCCAGCCGCAGAATTTGATGAAGTCACGGCGCGTATAACCCTGAAGTTGCGCGTGCTCCCAGATTGTGAGGGGTGGTGCGCCCATAAAGACCTCCGAGTGGTGAGGATTGAATCGTCGGCCGTGCGGTATCTGATCGGAATGGCGTTTACGCTCAAAGCAATATCAGTGCCACTCGTACTGTTGCATTAGAGTGTGACGGAGAGATTTCATGTCTCCCGGTTCGTGGAATTCCGCCGACAGCTGGCGGAATTCCGCCAATGGGGCTTCCTCAGGCGAGAAAGTCCGCGTCCGCTATGGAATGATGGTCCTCGGGATCCAGCGCAGGCCTCGCCGAACAGACCTTGAATTCTCCGTCGATGAGAAGCGTGTCTCCGAGGTGAAATCTGCTCTCCGGATCGGAAAGGAAATCGAGAGATCCGCCGGTGATGGAAATGCGCAGCACGCTCTGTCCACCCATCTCAAAAGACTCGATAACGTTTCCGCGGATCTGGCAACTGTCAAGCTTCGGTGTCATGGTATTCGGTAGGAGTGTGCGTGGGGGGAACTCATTTTCCGTGCCAGGCGCGATCTCACCGGAATGGGGTGAAATACATTTTTTGGAGAGGGGGGAGGGGAGGGGAAAAGCGAGTTTCCGCTTCTGGCCTGCGGAAATCCGCCAGGGGTAACCCGGGAGCTGTTAAAGGGGGGGGCGGTTGCGGAGAGCCATCTTTACGCCTCATCGGGGAGATTGTACTTCTTCAGCTTATCGCGGAGCGTGGAGAGGTTCATTCCCAGTATCCTTGCCGCGTGCGACCTGTTCCCCGTCGCCTCTTTCAGTGCGCCCCGTATGAGGTTTTTTTCCAGGCAGGTCACGACCTCATCGAACGACATTTTGCCCTCCGCGAAGCACCTGTTGCAGGCTTTGATCATCAGTTCGAGCGGATTCTCCTCACGGATCTCGGGAGGCAGGTCGGAGAGCGCTATTTTCCCCCGCGCAAACAGCGTGATCCTCTGCATGGTGTTCCGGAGCTCCCTGATATTCCCCGGCCAGGAATACCGGACAAGCGCCCTTAGCGCATCGTCGGCGATCTCCGGGGCTCCGTTGGCGGAGAACCGGCCGAGAAAGTGATTCACAAGCAAAGGGACGTCGCCGGCCCTTTCCCTCAAGGGGGGGATGACGAGCGGGACGACGTTGATTCTGTAAAACAGGTCCGCCCGGAAGAGTCCGCGGTTGACGAGGTCCTTCAGATCGACCTTCGACGCGGTGATGAGCCGGACATCGACCGGGATGGCAACCGTTCCGCCGACGCGCATGAGTTCCCTTGATTCGAGGACGCGGAGGAGCTTCGACTGCAGCAGAATCGGAAAATCATCGATGTCGTCAAGAAATATGCTCCCCGTATGCGCCAGCTCAAAGAGCCCCTTCTTTTCTCCGACCGCGCTCGTGTATGCTCCCTTCGCGTGACCGAACAATTCGGTCTCGAGGAGGTCCGGGGGAAGCGCCGCCAGACCTACCTTGATGAACGGATTGCCGGAGCGGACGCTCGTGTGGTGGATGTACTCGGCAACGAGTTCCTTGCCGACCCCTGTTTCTCCGATAAGCAGGATGGAGGAGTCCGACGCAGAGATGGAATCGATCTGCGAGACGATCGACCGCATCGGTTCGCTTTGCGTGATGAGCGATATGGAGTGGACGGACTGCACGTGGAGCGCGCACCTGATTTCCCGCATAGTACGCAATCGGGGGTGTCAAGTCAACCGGAAGGTGAGAAGAGCATGCTCAGGCGGGAGCGTGCCGTGCAGTGTGCCGCTTTCCGTTCAAACCCGGGTGATCCAGTCGTCGAGTATCTCCCCTGCCCGGCGGAGAAACTCCGGAAACGACCCGGCGGCTGCCCGACCGAGCCCTTCACGTATCATCCCTGTGTCCTCGATCTCCATGCCGAGTATCCGGATCTCCCCCGGGAGGGGGATTCCGAGCTGACTGCCGAGCGCGAGTATGTCGGGAAGCCCGGCATAGTGGGGTGAAGCGGAAACGTCCGGTGTGAAATCCTCCCTGTGGAACTCCCGGATCGTGCCGGGGGGGGCTTTCCCGGTTGAGGAAGCGTCGATGATGAGCGCCCGGCGGTAACCGCTGAGCAGGTCGAGGAGCGCGAACCCGGCGATCGGGGATTCGTTGATGTCGATCCTCTCCCTGTACCGGCGCTGGAGCGCGCGGGCGGCAAGAAGGGCGACGCCGTCGTCTCCCATGAGCGTGTTGCCGAGCGCCAGGAGGAGTGGCTGCGGCTGCCGGTCCGGCATTCCGCTACCTCCCGATCTCGCGCAGGATTTCCCCCGCTCCGTTCCTCAGCCTCAGCGTGATCGGCATCTGCCCCGGGAGCGAGTGTGTCGAGCAGGCGTTGCAGGGATCGTACGCGCGGAACGCCATCTCGATCTTGTTCAGAAGCCCGTCGTTGACGATCCCTCCGTGTATCAGCCCCTTGGCGGCTTTGTCGACGCTCATCGCTATCCGGCCGGCGTTGTTCTGCGTCGCCACGATGAGGTTGGCCTTCGTGATGAGCCCGCGCTCGTCGGTTTCGTAGTGATGGATCAGCGTGCCGCGCGGGGCTTCGACGATGCCGACGCCGACCGTCGGTTTTTCGGTGGGGAGCGTCCGGATCTCTTTCCCTGTGAGGAGCGGGTCGTCCGCAAGCTCCCTGAGCGTTTCGGCCGCCTGCAGCATCTCGATGACGCGCGCCCAGTGGTTCGCCAGCGTGTGATGCACCGGCTTCCCGCCGAGTGTCGCAACGAGCTCTTCGTACGCCTTCTGTGCCTCTGGTGTCGCCATGCCGTCGGAGGCGTTGAGCCTGGCCAGCGGAGCGACGGAATAGATGCCGCTTCCGGCTCCGTCGGCGAATCCGTTCCAGCCCACCTGTTTCAGGTAGGGGAATTTCACGTAGCTCCACGGTTCGACGTGCTCCGCGATGACGTCGAGATACTTCGACGGGGCGAATTTCGCGAATTCTTTCCCGTCGGGAGCGGTGACGCGGACCATCCCGTCGTAGAAATTAACCCTGTTGTTTGCGTCGACAAGACCCATGGAATAGGTCCTGTGCGTGAACTCTTCCGACGTGATCAGCGAAACGTACTTCTCGTTGGCGAGGACGATATTCTTGAAGACGCCGAGCGTAAATTTGGCGAACTCGATGGATTCGTCGGCGAGCTCCCGGAGGGCCGGAATCTCGTCCGCGGTGAGCCCCTTCGCCACTCCCCCCGGCAGACCGAAGACCGGGTGGATGATCTTCCCTCCGAGATGCGTGATGAGTTCCCGGAGCCGTTTGCGCATCGCGATGACCTTCTTCCCCGTCTCCACGCCGACCTTCTCGATCACCCCCGCGACGTTCCGCATCTCCTTCGGGGCGTCGGGGCCGACGATGAAATCCGGACCGCCGAGTATGTAGACGTGGAGGGCATGGTCCTCGAGCATGAACGCGTTGTAAATGAGCTGCCGTATCTTCTTCGCAGTCGGCGGGGGATCGACGTGGTATAGGTCGTCGAGCGCCTTCGTCGCGGCCATGTGATGCGCCGTCGGGCAGACGCCGCATATCCTGCTTGTGATCTGGGGCATCTCCTCGGCGGGGCGCCCCAGGGAGAATATCTCGAACCCTCTCAGTTCGGGGATCTGGTAATATGCCCTTTCCACTTCCCCCTTTTCGTCGAGGAATATGTCGATCTTCCCGTGCCCTTCGAGCCGTGTAATCGGATCGATCGTGACCCTGCGCCTTGCCGTCCCCTTGAGAGTATCCAGTGCGCCGCTCTGCATGGCATGTCCCTCGTTAATGGTGATCTTCAATCTTCCGGCGCAACAGCGAGCCGGGGAGTCCGTACCTGTAAAATGTCCCTACCGGGTCGGGGATGGACGCGAGTATCGCGTCGATCCCGTCGCTCTCCTTCGCACTGACCGAAGAAGCGATCGCGGAGAGGATCTTCGCTCCCTGGTCCCTGACGTTGGACGTCGGGCCGAAGCATCCGCCGCACGGCATGTTCCCCGTGATGCACTGAGCGCCGCAGCCGCCCCGCGTTGCCGGTCCCATGCAGACAACCCCCTGCGCCAGGAAACATTTCTCGGGATCCATGAGGATTTCGTGGGGCCTGTGGAACGCGGTGTACGCGAGATCGGCCGGCTTTGTCTCTTTGCGCGGGCACTCCTCGCACATCGCGGTGTCCGGCCCGAGGACCGTCCCCTTCGGGGGGAGGACGCCGGAGAGGAGCGTGCCGATCGCCGCCTTCAGCATGCGCGGGACGGGGGGGCAGCCGGGGAGATAGTAATCGACGCTGATGACCTGGTCGAGCGTCCTGACCATGGAACGGAATTCGGGGAGCGTGACGGTGCGTCCATCCTCCGCGGACGCCGTCTGCGGGCGCGTATGTCCCGGGTTGACGGTGGAGGGGGAGTCCTCGTACACGTAGCGGAGTATCTGCTCCCGTTCAAACTGGTTTGCGAGCCCGGGGATTCCCCCCGTATGGGCGCATGCACCGTAGGCGATCACGAGCTTGCTCTTCCGCCTGAGGAGTCTTGCCATCTCCTCCTGCTCCGACGTGCGGACCGCGCCGTTGATCATCGACACGAGTATGCCGCCGTCCGCGATGGCGTCGACATCCGTCTTCTTGAAGTCCATGGCAACGGGCCAGAAGACAATGTCCACGGCGTTCAGAACGCCAAGGATGTCCTCGGCCAGATCCACGATCGACTCCTCGCATCCGCCGCACGATGCACACCAGTAAAACGCGACCTTCGGTTTGTCAGGCATGGAGTGCCTCCTCCTGTGCAGCGATCGTGTGTTCGAGTTCGTCCATCTCTTCGTCCCACTTCACGAATCGTTCCGGGAGCCCCAGGGGGCCGAGCGCCCGGACTTTCTCTGTCATCTCGTTGATCGTGGTCTTCACCTTCTCCCCCTCGGAGGCCGAGATCCACTCGAGGTGGAACCGGTCTTCGTGTATCCCCATGTCCTTCATCATCCTCTGGAGAAACCTTATGCGGCGGAGCGCCTTGTAGTTCCCCTCCATGTAGTGGCAGTCGCCGGGGTGACAGCCGCCGACGAGGACGCCGTCGGCGCCGCGGGCGAATGCCTCAAGGACAAATTGCGGATCAAGCCTTCCGGAACACATCACGCGGATGACCCGCGCGTTCGGCGCGTGCCGCAGCCGGGAGACGCCGGCAAGGTCCGCCGCCGTGTACGTGCACCAGTTGCAGAAGAACGCGACGATGCGCGGTTCCCAGCCGTTTGTTTCCTGTTTCATGCCGGTGCTCGCCATGCTCAACCTCCTGTGGAAACGGATTCTCTATCCTGCAGCAGCCCGTCGATTTCGCTGAATATCTGTTCGTCCTCGAAGAGGTTCTGCCTGATGGCGCCCGAGGGGCATGTGGCGACGCATGTGCCGCATCCCTTGCAGAGCGCCTCGTTGATGAATGCCTTTTGCTTGACCTCGTCCCTCGTGATGGCGGTGTACGGGCATATGGCGAGGCACGATTTGCAGCCCGAGCAGTCTTTCTCGACGACGTAGGCGGTGTTCGGTTCGAGCTCGATCTCCCCGGCGTCGATAAGCGAGAGCGCCTGCGCCGCCGCGGCCCCCGCCTGCGCAACGCTGTCGGGGATGTCCTTCGGCCCCTGGCACGCCCCGGCGATGTATATGCCGTCCGTGAATGTGTCCACGGGGGCGAGTTTCGGATGGCGCTCCAGGAAGAACCCTTCCGTTGAGCAGGAGATGTTGAACATCCGGCGGACGTCCTGCGAGTCGGCCTGCGGCTCCATCCCCACGGCGAGAACCACCATGTCGACGGGGACGCGGCGCACGACGCCGATGAGCGTATCCTCGACCCGTATGACGAGCTTCCCCTCCTCCTCGGGGCGTGCCGCCCAGTCCGTCACCTCGGCAACGCGTCCGCGGACGAAATGGATGTTCTCCTCGAGGAGCTTGTCGTAAAACTCCTCGTACGCTTTCCCTGCGGCCCTGATGTCGATGTAGAAGTTGTACACCTCGGCGTCCGAGTGCTCCTTGAGCAGGTGGGCGAGCTTGAGCGAATACATGCAGCAGGTGCGCGAGCACCAGCGGTTCGTATTTCTGTCGCGCGATCCGACGCAGTGGATGATGCCGACGGTCTTGGGGTGGCGCCCGTCACGAAGCACGAGGTCGCCCCCGGTCGGGCCGGACGCGTTCACGAGGCGCTCGACTTCGATGGAGCTGTACACATTCGGGTACTTGCCGTACCCGTAGTATGGGATCCGCTTCGCATCGAATGTCTTGAACCCGGTGGCGAGTATGATCGTGCCGACCTTGATCTCCTTGATCTCTTCCTTCTGCTTGAAGTCGATCGCATTCCTGTCGCATTTTTCAACGCACGTTTTCTTGCACCGGCCGGACTTGAACTCGATGCACGTGTCGGGATCGATGAGAACGACCTGCGGCGTCGCCTGCGGGAACGGGATGTAGACGGGCTTTCTCTTGCTCAGCCCCTGGTTGAATTCGTCAGGGGTCTTCCCCTCTTTGTAGACGCACGCGTCGATGCACTCCATGCAGCCGACGCAGAGCTCCTCGGAGACGAACCGGGGTTTCCGCTTCACTTTGACGGAGTAATTCCCCACGAACCCGCTCACCTCCGTGACCTCGGAATACGACCAGAGCGTGATGTTCGGGTGGTTCTTGACCGCCGACATCTTCGGCGTCAGTATGCATGCCGCGCAGTCGAGCGTCGGGAACGTCTTGTCGAACATCGCCATGTGCCCGCCGATGGTGGGCTCCCGTTCGACGAGCGTGACCTTCTTCCCCGCATTGGCAAGCGTGAGCGCGGCGTGTATCCCCGAGATCCCCGCGCCGACGACGAGGACGTCCGGGTGAATGCTGACGTGCTTCGTCGCGAGCGAGTGGTGGTGTGCAACCCGCCGGACCGCGGCCCGGACCAGGTCGAACGTTTTTGCCGTTGCGGCTTTCCCGTCCGCGCAGACCCAGGAGACGTCTTCCCGGATGTTCACCATCTGGAAGAAATAGGGGTTCAGCCCTCCCTTCTGCGTGGCGTTGCGGAACGTGTGTTCGTGGAGAAGCGGTGAACAGGAAGCGACGACGATCCGGTTCAGCCTGTGTTCCTTGATGTCCGTGACGATGAGCTCCTGTCCCGGGTCGGAGCACATGTATTTGTAGTCGCGGGAGACGACGACGTTCGGGAGCGTGCCGGCGAACCGGGCGACCTCCGCGACGTCCACTGTCCCGGCGATGTTGTGCCCGCAGTGGCAGACGTAAAATCCGACGCGGGGGGCGTCGTGTCCGTTGTTCTCAGGCATGGGCGTGTTCCTCCTTGACCGGTGGTATCGCGAGCTTGAGCGGAACGAACATCCGCTGAATGCCGAGTTCCCTGGGTGGGATCCCGAGCGCCAGGCCGACGAACTGCGTGAAATAGGCGACGGGGATATTCAGCGACTCGCCGAAACGCCTGTTGATTCTCTTCTGGTAGCATTCCAGGTTGTGCTGGCAGAGGGGGCAGCACGTCAGGATGATGTCCGCCCCGCGCTTCGTCGCTTCCTTCAGGAGCACCCGGTTGAGCCGGAGCCCCGCTTCCTGAATCGTTCCCGTGAGACTCCCGCCGCAGCAGCGCGTCTTCAACGGCCAGTCCACCGTCTTCGCGCCGAGCGCAGTCACGAGCCGGTCCATCGTCGTCGGGTATGCCGCATGATCGAACGTCTCGAAGGGACGGACGACCTGGCAGCCGTAGTAGCAGGCGACGTTGATCCCTTTCATCGGCCTGACGACGGCTTTTGCAATCCTGTCGAGCCCGATGTCGTTGACGAGTACGTCGAGGGGGTGGCGGACCCTCGTGGTTCCTTTGTAGTCGAATCCTCCGCGGTGGAGCGCATCGCCGACCTCTTTCCTCACCCCTTCGTCCGCCTTCACGTAGTGCTGCGTCTTCTCGAGGACGAGATAGCAGGCGCTGCAGGGGGCCATCAGGTCCTGCGCGGGCTTTCCCTCGGTCTGCATACGTTCCGCAATTGCGAGGTTGCGCGCTGCAAGCGTGAACGCGCTGTTCTCGTCGATGGACACGTACGCGGTGGCGCCGCAGCAGTTCCAGTCCTCGAGCTCCTTCAGGGGGATGTCGAGTTTCTTGAAAACGGCGAGTATCGACTCTTCGTACGGCCGGCCCGTGCTCCGGAGGGAGCACCCCGGGAAGTAGAGATAGCTCATAAGGGGACTGCCTCCTTTCGCGGTTCGGGCGAATCGATCATGTTCCTGAGTTCTTTCATACCTTTGATCTTCTCTTTCTTGAGTGAGAGGCGGCCCGTGCGGAAGAGGTGGAGCCCGAGCATTGCCTCTTTCAGCATCTTGAACGGGTTCGTCCTAAGGTACAGCGTGATGAGGAGCCTGCTTTCGGTGTTCCGCCCGTCATGGCGGACCCGCTCGAAGAACGCCTTCGCAAGGACCGGGATCGGGTTCCTGGCCGGGTAGAATTTGCGTGCGATGGCTTCCCGCTTGAGAGCGTACATGACGTCGGTGATGTGGATCTGGCGCGGGCACTGGACGGTGCACGCGTAGCATGAAGCGCACAGCCATATGGTCAGGCTGTTCAGCACCTCCTCCTTGAACCCCTCCCGGGTCATGGCGATGATCTTCCGGGGCGTATAATCCATGTAATGGCTGAGGGGACAGGTGGCGCTGCACGTGCCGCACTGGATGCAGCTCAGAAGCTTTTGTCCGTAGGCCCGTTCCGCGACGTGTTCGCCGAATGCGAGGTCGAGTTCGGATTCGAACTTGAGCCTCCTGACGACGGACTTCATCGGCGGCGGCGACTTCGAAGTTTCGGTCCGGACGGATGGTGGTGTTGGGAGCTTCATACCTGTCTTCCTCCTGGAGTATCGCTGAACGGGACAAGCGTCACGCGCGCCGCCCGAAGGTCATGTGCAGAACAGAGCAATGCACCCGATGAGCAGCCCCAGCGTCGTAATCGACGGCTCGATGTTCCGGGGGCTGCCGGAGGGTGATTCGTCCCCCGTGGCGTCGGCCACGCCGAGGACGGTTTCGACGATGCTGTCTCCCCGCGGTGTGAGCGATATCTGCTCCACCCGGCGGTCCGCAATGCTGATGCGGCGTGTAACGAACCCTCTGTCTTCGAGCGTGCAGAGGAGCTTGGACGTACGGCTGTCGCTCACCCCCAGGTGCCGTGTCAGCTCTTTGACGCTTGCCGGTCGCCGGGTATGAATGAGCAGGAGGACAAGGAGGGCGTCCGAGGAAAGCCTCGTGAGCGACTCAAGGCGTTTCTCGAGCTTTCGTGTTCCGGTAAGGACGCCTATCAATGACTCCGCCTGTGACGCCAAGGGGTGAACTTCCGTTTGAATGGACAGAATTGACACTTGGAATCTTCTCAATCAGTAGCAATAGTTGTGCCCCGGAAACTATTTCCCCCGATGAACAGTTTTTCCGCGCAATTTCACCTCAACCCGCTTCTCATTTCGTTGAAATCATAACCAGTCGAGTTGGGATATTCAGCAGTTTCGTTGAATCTCCCCCCCAGGTTCGGTATATTTGTGTAATTCATCTCCCCTCCCCACGGTCATCCATGAAGACCGACCCCCTATCATTGAAATCATTCCTCCTCGCACGGAAGGCGGAGATCGCCGCCGTCCACCGGAGAGGGGCGGACGGGTTTGCTACGTGCAGTGCGCTGACATCGATGACGGATGAAGCGATCCGATCCGCCTGCGACTGCCTCCCGGCGGGGACGATGGATACGATTGCGATACTCGCGCTCGGCGGATACGGGCGGGGTGAGCTCTGCCCTTACTCCGACATCGACGTCATGGTGCTGTGCGAGACGGGGAGCCTCCTGGAACAGGCGCGGGCCGCCGCAAGCGCGGTGCTCCATTTTCTCTGGGATGCGGGCGTCGACGTGGGGCACAGCGTCCGGACGATTGAAGAATCGATCGGGCTTCACGGCACGACATTCGATTCATGGGCATCGATGATTGAAAGCCGTTTTATCTGCGGCAATGAGTCTCTCGCCCGCGATCTGTACGCCCGTATGCGGGAGAAGATCGCCGGCGCCCCTCCGGGCTGGTTCGTCGAATGCGTGTTCCAGGACGTTAATGCGCGTCATGAGCGTTTCGGGACGAGCGTCAAGCTCCTGGAGCCCAACATCAAGAAGAGCGCCGGGGGGCTGAGGGACATTCACGCGGCGTTCTGGCTCTACAGGGGGACGGACGTTCGGTATTTCATTCCGGCCGACGGAGTGAACAGCGCCACGAGAGGGTTCCTCGGAATTCTCCGGGATGAGGGGAGGCTCGAGCCCGAAGAGCACGCGGCGGCTCTCCGGGCGTTCGAATTCATGCTCCGCGTCCGCCACGAAATGCACTTCCGCCGTGAATCCCAGCACGACACGCTGGAGTACGCCTTGCAGAGGGAAGTCGCGGAAGGGATCGGCGTGGCGCCCGGGCCCGGCCTCATGAGCGTGGAGGTCTTCATGCGCGGGTATTATATACACGCACGGACCCTCAACCGGCTCCTCCAGCGCGCGGGCCAGCAGTTCAGGGAATCGATCGAGCCTCCCCGATCCTCCGGGTCGTCAGGGACGCGCGTGGGCTCCGCGTTCATACTCTACGACGACGCGCTGGCGGTCGACCCGTCCGTCGCGGCGCTCGCCGGAGCAGAACAGGTGTTTGAAGCTTTCACTCTGGCGGCCGAACACGAGGTGGGGCCCGACCTGCGGCTGCGCGGGATTCTCGAGAGGAGCGCGGATCTCCTCCGTCCGTCGGATGCGGATTCCCCCGTGCTCGCCGCGTATTTCCGCCGCATACTCCGGACGCACCGCGTCGCGGAAACGCTGCACGAGATGAATGACACGGACGTTCTCCCCCGGTACATCCCCGAATTCGGGGCCCTTGTCGCTTTTTTCCAGCACAATGTCTACCATTACTATACTGCGGACGAGCATACGCTTATCGCGATCGCAAATGCGGAGAACCTCAGGGACAAGCAGGGGATACTCAGGGAGGTGTTCAGGAATCTTCCGCGCAAGGACGTCCTCTATGCGGCCGTGCTGCTTCACGACATCGCGAAGCCCCGCGGCGTGGCCGACCACGAGATCACGGGTGTCAGCATGTCCGCCGCCATACTGAGCAGGCTGGGGATGCACGATGCCGTCGACGACGTCGGGTTTCTCGTCCGCTGGCATCTCGTGATGGAACAGACGGCCTTCCGGAGGAACATTCACGATCCCGATACGCTGAAGGAGTTTGCCGCCCGGTTCGGGCGCCCCGAGCTTCTCGACTACCTGTACGTGCTCACGTACGCCGACCTGTCCGCGCTCAATTCCGGAGTCTGGACCGAGTGGAAGGCGGCGATGCTCCAGGAGCTCTACCAGGGTGCTGCCGAGGTCCTGCGCCGCAACCTGACGGGGGCCGAGATCGACACGTTCCACCGCGAGAAAACCGACGAGGCCGCGGAGAGCGTCGTGGAAGCCCTCCGCGGCACGATATCCGCGGAGCGCGTTCGGCGCCACATCGCAGGGGTGGGAAACGCGTCGTACCTTGCGCTCTTCACGGAGGAGGAGATAGGCGAGCACATCCTGAAGGGGGAGGAGGCGGAGCCCGTGTCCGCTCTCTTCGCACGGGCCGCCGCCCATACGGAGATCACCGTGATCGCGCGGGACGCGCCGTTCGCGCTCTCGAAGTTCTGCGCCGTCCTCTCCGCAAACGACGCGGACATCTTCGACGCGAACGTCTTCACGAGGGATGACGGCCTCATCATCGACAGGTTCCGCGTTACCGATTCGGGGACGAAGCAGGGGCTGGAACAGCGTCGGTGCGAGAAGATCGCCGGGGATCTCCGCCTCGTGATGGAGGGGACGCTTGATATCGGCAAACTGTTTCAGGAGCACGACAAGAAGTGGAAGCGGAGGCCGAAGGCGCCGGCGAACCCCATGGTGAAGCATGATGTCCGCTTCGAGGAAAACCCGCACTACACGATCATCGACGTCTACGCACCCGACTCCGTCGGTTTTCTGTACAGGGTGACGGAGACGATGTCGGAGCTCGGGCTCGACATCTATTTTGCGAAGATCGCCACGCGCGTGGACGGGATCGTCGACGCGTTCTACACGCTCGACAGGAAGGG
>Ga0182021_10005372_pt1 | contig 15164 bp, 9 predicted proteins | sample 612E3MmetaG_FD_120493 | JGI IMG/M metagenome (GOLD analysis project Ga0182021, IMG submission 120493) | Permafrost microbial communities from Stordalen Mire, Sweden - 612E3M metaG (Illumina Assembly) | ecosystem: Environmental > Terrestrial > Soil > Wetlands > Permafrost | place: Sweden... | reverse complement strand
GGCGTCGCGGTTTAGGCTCGGGTTCTTCTGCGGGAGCTGCCCGTTTGCATCGAGATCGCTCCGATCGGCACAGAAGCCGCTCGTGCAGGTTTGCCCGTAGGTGCAGTCCGAAAAGGAATCACAGCCATTCCGACAGCGCAGGTCGGGCGCGCACAGGAGACCGCCGCTGCACATCAGTGTTTGCGCACAGTCGGCCTCCTCGGGCAACTGGCAGATGGCGGGTTTTCTCGTGCCAGCGTCACCAGCATCGGCGGCGTCGCTGGCACGGCTAGTGTCACCAGCATCGGCGGTCTGGTTGCTCGTGTTCACGCAGCTCTGCCCCGGACTGCAGTTGGACGAAGACATGCAGGCTTCGTGGCACCTGCCCATGTCGCACACCAGGAACTTGTCGCAATCGCTGCTCAGCACGCACGAGCCACCCACAGCCACGCCAGCGTCCTTCGACGAATCGCTCCTTTTCGACGAACTGTCACAGCCAACCGCGAGCCATGAGAACGCGACCACCAAGCCAAGAATGCGCGATGCGGACATCTCAAACCTCCAGTTTGCGACACCGTGAGGACCAGAGGGCGCAAGGCTATCATCGATGAACGACATGTCGGCTCGGGAAAGCATTCGTCCCTCCCTGGTTCGGGCTGGCGAGGCCAGGCACGGCTGACCGCAGCGCGCTGCGGCATAGAGCTTCACGCTATTGCTCCCTCGCCTGCATCTCAATCGCGGCGCGATGCATTTTGGCACTCTGTCTCGTCGACGAGGGTGGTGGAAATGGCTGCAAAACCGAACCGTCTTGCCTGGCGCAGCTCGCCGCTGCAGAACCGCTGGGCGCCACATTTCTGCGCCGACATTCTTGACGCTGACGCGCTTAATCTGGGACACTGCACGCGGCCGGCTTGTCGCGCCGATGATCCGTACACTCGGACAGGGGGCAGCAGCCGCAGGCATTGTCACCAAGAAAGGAGCCGATACCTATGTCACAGCAGAATCTCTTTGGCCTTCTGTCCCGAGGAACCCTATCTCTCGCCCTTCTGGGGTTGGTTGTCGGATGCGGCAGTTCGCCCCCGAAGCCACAGAACGCACTCCAGGCCGAGATGGTGGGCGCGCCCAAGTGGGCACAGGGCGCCTGTCAGCTGGGCCTGCAGAACAGGAAGTCCATCTGTGGCACCGGCAGCGTGGCCGGCATGACCAACATCTCGTTGGCTCGCTCGGCCGCCGAAGGCCGCGCGCGCACCGAGCTGGCGCGCAGCCTGCAGACGCGCGTCAAGGCTATGCTGAAGGACTACCAGGCAGCCACCCAGGGCGGCCCCGGGAACAAGACCGCCAGCGAGCAGCACATCGAGGACGTGTCGAAGCAGATCACCGACACCACGCTGTCGGGCACGCGCCTGGAAGACACCTGGATCTCCAACGGCGGCACCTTCTGGGCGCTGGTCGTGCTCGACACCGACTCCTTCAAGGACTCGCTGTCGAACATGAAGCAGCTCGACGACCAGGTTCGCGCCGCTATCGTGAAGCGGGCTGACAAGGCCTTCTCCGAGCTAGACGAAGCGACCGCCCAGTAGCCGGCGCCCACGCGCACGCCTCAAAACGGGATTAACACATGAACAAGACGCTTACTCATCACCTGTTGGCCGCCTTCTCGCTGACCTCGATTCTCTCGGTCGGCTGTGGCACCAGCATCACCGTCACCCGCTTGGCGCCGGCTGAAGTCAACCTGGCTGGCGTCAAGCGCATCGCCATCACCAAGATTGAAGGTCCCGACGGCGAGACCTTCGCCACCATGGTCAGCCAACGCATCCTCGATTCCAAACGCTACGAGTTGGTGGAGCGAGGCGAGATGGACAAGATCACGGCGGAGCACCGGGGCGCGCTGGATGCGGCTTTTGAACAGAATCAGGGCGTGGAGATCGGGAAGCTGCTGCCCGCGGCCGCGCTGGTGGCCGGCAAGGTCAACGAAGTCAAGGCCGAGGACAGGGTTAACAGCAAGAATGACACCTGCACCCGGTATGACAGCGGCAAGCTGGTGCGCTACTCGTGCACGCGCTACACCCGCACCGTGAAAGCGCGCTTCGTGACCAACGTGCGCGTGTTTGATACCAACACCAGCAAGGTGCTGGTCACCCGCCGCCTGGTCGCGGAACGCAAGAAGGAAACCACGTCAACCGATGGCGATCCTGACAATGTGGACGGCGATGCGCTGCTGGATCAGTGCCGCAACGAGGTGGCCGATCAATTCTTCAAGATGATCGCGCCCCACCCCGTGCAGGAACATGTGGCACTGGAAGAGGACGGCGCCCTGCCCGAGCTGAAGCAAGGCAACGAGTATCTGAAACGCGGCGATCCGGGGACGGCAAGCGAGTTCTTTGCTCGCGCGGTGGCCAAGGCGGATGCAAATCCGTCGCTCAAGCCGGACGCCAAGGGCCGCGCCCACTACAGCTACGGCCTGGGCAAGGCCATGGCGGGCGACTACGACGTCGCCCTGGCCGAGCTGCACATGGCACAGACGCTGAAGCCGGAAAAGGCGTGGACGGATCTGGAGATGCGAGTGCGGACCTGGAAGAAGGACGCGGACAAGGTCAGCGAGCAGATGAAGGACGCCGCGGCCGCTGCCCCTGCGCAGCAGTAGAGCCCGGACCACGACCAGAAGCGGAGGCAGAACGTGACGACAAAGAAGTTTCTGACCCTGGCCGCGCTTGTTCCCACCCTGTTGTTCGTGCCCGCGAGGGCCGACGCCGGGTGTCCCGAATGGGCCCGCAGCGGCCAGAGCCCGGAATACCCCCGGGCCCGCTTCCTGGTCGGGCTTGGCGTTGCCGGCGGCGTGCCTAGTCAGGCCGCCGGCGAAGAGCCGGCCAAGACCGCCGCCCTGTCCGACATGGCCAAGCAGGTGGTGGCGTCGATCTCGTCGACCACCACCGTCGAGGCCTCGGGCAGCTCGGGCGGCGGAGCGCAGTTTTCCGTCAAGGACAAATCCACCATCAAGAGCGCGATCAAGTTGCCCGACGCGCAGATCGTCGCGCGTTGTTTCGACCCGCAGCAGGCCACCATGTACGTGCTCGCCGCGGTGGACCGGGTGGTGGCGCAGCAGCGCATCGGCGCGGCGGTGGAGACAGCGGCTGACAAGGCCAAGCGCGAGATGAAAGCGGTCGATGCGGCCTTGAAGAACAAGGCTCCCATGGATGCGCTCACGCACCTGAAGCCCGCGCGCGAGGGCATCGACGAGGTGGAAACCCAGCTTATCGTGCTGCGCGCGATCGGCGGCACCTACAAGGGCGAGGCGCCAACGCGCAGTCAGTTCAAGGACATGGCCCGCTCGCTGCGCTCGAAGTTGCGCGTGACCGTCGTGGCCACCGGTGAGGGCAGCAAGCAAGTGGCGGCCAGCGTGGTCGAGCGGTTGACCAAGCTGGGCGTGGAGGTGCAGACCGCCGACAAGGTCGCGGGCGCCGTGGTCATCAGGTTGGAAGTCTCCGAGAAGGCCCTGGTCCCCTCGGCCATCGCTGCCGGCGTCTCGGCGCAGGAAGCGGCCAACGTGGAGGTCAAGCGTACTGACACCGACGCGGTCGTTGCCGGGTTCCAGAAGGAAGGTCGCGGCGTGGGCCGCGCCGAGGCTGATGCACGCAGCCGCGCCTTCACCAACCTGGCCGGCCTGATCGGACCGGCGGTCGAGACTGCTCTCAAGGGTCCTCTGGCCCTGGGCGCCGAGGGCGAGTAAGCTACTTCCAACGCGCTTCCTGCGCGGGACGAGTAGTGGTGCTCCGCGCGACGATTTACGTAAGTGTCGGCGGTCGACCGTCGGCCGTCAGCAAGCAGTGCCTTGCTCGCACTGACCTGCGCGGATTCGGGTTGGCGGTAGGCCTGCTCAGTTGCCTGTGCTGCGTGGCCTGCTCCAAGGTTTCCGCGACACCCAGGCCGACATCAGACGCGGCAGCAGGAGCCGGCGGCCGCCCGGCGATTGATGCGGCAGTCGGGGGCGCGACAGGGGCGCGCACGGCTGCTGGCGGCACTGTCGCAGGTGGAACAGGTGGTGCTGGCGGGCAGGTCACAGGCGGCGCGGACATCGGTGGCACGGTTGCAGGCGGAGCGGGCGGCAGTGACACCGGTGAGATGGCCTCGGGCGGCGCGAGCGGAGGTGACACCGGTGGCACTGCCCCAGGTGGCGCGGGCGGCACCGGCGCAGGCGGGGGTGGCACAGGCAGTACCGACATGGGTGGCTCCACAACGAGCAGCCAGGATGCCGCGGTCGTCGACGCGCCCGTGCCCGACGCGACGAAGATCAGCCCTCCTGATGGCCCACCACCAGCCACCTTCCTGCACGTGCAAGGCAATCGCCTGCTCGATGGCCAGGGCAAAGCCGTGCGCTTCACCGGCGTGAACTGGTTTGGCTTTGAAACCTCGAATGAAGCGCCCCATGGGACCTGGGCCCGCGACTATCGCAGCATGCTCAAGCAGATGCGCGACCTTGGCTTCAATTCACTGCGCCTGCCCTGGTCCAACGCCATCATGCGCCCGGATGCAAAGGCCGTTTCGGTGACCACCATCGGGGTCGATCCCTACGACGGCACCAATCCGATGAACGGGGCACTGGCGGGCAAGACGCCGCTTGAAATGATGGATCTGGTCATCGCAGCCGCGGGCGAGTTCGGTCTGAGAATCATTCTCGACAACCACTCGCGCGAACCCGACGCCTACGACAAGGAGGAGCTCTGGTGGACCGCGAAGACCTCGGAGCAACAGTGGATTGCCGATTGGGTCACCCTGGCCAAGAAGTACAGTGGCAATCCCACTGTGGTGGGCTTCGACCTCGACAACGAGCCGCACGGTGCATCGACCTGGGGCACAGGCGCGATCGCGACCGACTGGAACAGCGCCGCCGAACGCTGTGGCAATGCCATCCTAGCGGTAAACCCCGACGTGCTCATCATTGTCGAGGGTGTGAGCATTGTGGGCACGGACGTCTATTGGTGGGGCGGCAACCTGAGCGCAGTCCGCACCGCGCCGATTCATCTGTCCAAGCCGGAGAAACTGGTCTATTCAGCCCACGAGTACGGCCCCGAGGTCCACGACCAGACCTGGTTCGCCGACCCCACCTTCCCTGCCAACTTGGCCGCAGTGTGGACCCAGCATTTTGATTTCATCATGCAGCAGGGAATTGGCCATCTGTTGTTGGGCGAATTCGGCATCAAGGACCGGACTGCCGACTCCGGGAAATCGGGGCAATGGTTCGACACCCTGCTCAAGACCGTCGGCTCGACCTACTCGTGGACGTTCTGGTGCTGGAACCCCAACTCCGGGGACACCGAAGGCATCCTGCAAACCGACTGGCTGACCCCGCAGCAATGGAAGATGGACGCGCTGAAGCCGTACCTGGCGCCGGCGATCGGGAAGTAACGTCGCACCCACGATGTCAGCGCCCCGCTGAAGGCTCCTGGCCAACGCGAGGGCGCCCAACCGCCAAGGCGATGAAGGATGGGCGCTACAGGCTCCCGATCCACGCCGCGATCTGGGACAGCACCTCGGGCGCCATGGTTTCGTCGATGGTGCCGTATTCCATGGGCGAGCCGGTGGTGGCGTGCTGGAAGAGGTGGTTGAGGCCGTCCAGTTTCTGCACGGTCGCGTGTTGATTTCCTGCGGCCTGCAGGGCTTGCTGGATCGGGGGCAGGTTCAGATCGGGCAGCACTTGTAAATCCAGGCTGCCGTTGAGCGCCAGCACGGGGATGCGGGTGCGGGTGAGGACCGGCGCGGGATCATAGGTGACGAAGAAACGCATCCAGGGCGTGGTCAGCTCTGCCAGGGCCGAAGCCTGTTGTGCGGCTGTCGCTCCGGAAGAGGCGAGGACAACCCGCAGTTGGCTTTCCAGTTCCTGAGGATCGGAGGTCGCGCGGAAGCAAGCGTAGATGCGCTGGTTGAGCGCGTCGGCCTGGGCGAGTTGGACCGGCGGGGTGCCCTCGGCAGCGCCGATGGCGTGCGCCTGGCTGATGAGTGTCTGGTCGCCAGGAACGCCTGGCCCGGCCAGCAGCACCAGGAAGGCCACGTCCGGGTTTGCGTCGGCCGCCATGGGGCCGAGCAGCCCGCCCTCGCTGTGCCCGATCATGCCGATGGTGCTCGCCACGAACGAGGTCTGGCCGCGCAGGTAGGCAACCGCAGCGCGCGCATCAGCGGCGAAATCGGGAGACGTGGCAGCGGCATAGTCGCCGCTGGAAAGGCCGACGCCGCGCTTGTCGTAGCGAAGCGTGGCGATGCCGGCACGGGTGAGCGCGTCCGACAGAACCAAGAACGGACGGTGGTTCATCAGTTCCTCGTTGCGGTTGTTGGGACCAGAGCCGGCAATGAGGACCACTGTGGTGAACGGGCCCGCGCCCTGTGGCCAGGTCAGGGTGCCCGCCAGGGTGATGCCAGCGTCGCCGTTGGCAAAGGTCACGTCCAAGCTATTGTATGGATAGGGCGCCACCGGATCCTGGGGTCGGCGGTAGTCGAGCGGGCCGGGCTGTTTCAGCAGCTTCAGCGGCGTACTCTCCCCAGCCTGGGTGGCCGTACCGGAAAGCGTGCTCCCATCTGCCGATAGATCGCCCGAGAAACTCGCGCCTATGCTGGCGGCTGCCAGGTCCACATGTCGGCCATGCACGGTGATCTGGCTGACGGGAATTCCGAATGCCCCCTGGTCCGGGCTGTCCATGGTTCCGGCAAAGCTCCCGTCGGCGTTCTTCGACAGGTTGAACACCACTCGCAGCGAGACACCGCCTGCCGGAATGGCTCCCAGCCAGGTTCCGCTCACGTCAACGTCGGCCTGGTTTCCATCGCCACACGCAACCAGCGCCAGCGTGGCCACCAGGAATGCACCGGTCAGACGAAAACTGCGAATTGTCATCGTTCACCTCGCTCGACTACGAGCCGTGCGGTTGACCGTAGCAAGTCTCGTGCCTCCGCAAAACTCCGATCTGTGCCGCTTTTCTCAGGCTGTGGCCTGCAACTGTGGCGGCCATTCACAGGTGCGTGTTCACACCCTGGGGCCGCGGTCGCGCCGCTTTTCCGCGCGCTCGACGTGTTCCTCCAGCTTGCGCGTGACGATCTTCAGCAAGGCTGCCACCCCGGATTGCACCACCGTCTCGAATTCCTTCGCCCCCTGTGTCACGGCGCTGCCACCTTCGAACAGCTTCTGCTTCCAGGCCGCGCGCGCGGCTCGGCGTCGCTCGCGCTCGCACCGCTTTTCGTCCCGGCGCCGACGCTGCAGGATCTTGTCGTAGGGAAAGATCACGTGCCGAAGTTGCATCGCCAGCAGCGTGCCGCTGGCCAGCAAAGGCCAGACGTACCAGGTGCCGCCGGTGAAGCGCGTGGCGATGAAGTACAGAAACCCGTTCAGGACTGCGAAGGTCACTGCCGAAGCGCCGAACCGCTTGAGCTGCACCGTCCGTTCGGCTGCGATCTCGCGCGACTCGTCCCGCCGGCTCAGCTCCTGCGAGCGGGCCTGGGCCAGCTCCGCGGTGGCGCGATCCAAAGCCTCGCGTTCGATCCCTGCCTCGGCCGCGATCTCCACCAACTCGGCGTGGCTGAGCACCCGTTCATTGACCGCCTGCTCGCTCAGTGCGCGCTTGATGATCTCGTTGATCTCTTCCTGCGTGTACTTTACCTGCGGGTCACTCATGGGATCCAGTCATTGCGCCCCGGCTACGATTGCAGCGCGCAGCCCGTTTAGCTGGGCGGGCGAGCCAACGAACATATCGTCCGGGTAGTGTCTGAGCGCGAGCATGCCCCGATAGATCTCCGCGCGCTGATCGACGTTCATGCCGAACCCCGCCAGGAATTGCAGGCGCAGATTGTCGTCGGTGTTGACCTGAGCGTCGCTCAGCCAAGGCCCAAGCTCGGAACCTCGGCCGCCGTAGGTGGAGAGCAGCGACACGGCCGAATCCCAGCCGAGCTGGCGCAGCGACTGCGCGACCTGGACAAACTCCCGGCTCTGCAAGAGGCGCTCGAGCGCGTCCACATCAATGTGGATCGGCTCGACCTGCCCGAGCAGCACCACGTCGTAGCCCTGGCCCTGGACGGTGTTGCCCCAGACAACCCCATTGGGGAATGCCTCGAAGAACGTGGCGACCTCGCTCTTCACCGCCGCCATTCCGCTGTCGTAGAGCTGTACGAACACCGTCACGACGCCGCCCGGATTGAGATGCCGCTTGGCCAATTCCCAGAACTCGCGGGTGTAGAGATTGGCTGCGCCTTTGACCCATGGATCGAACGGGTCAGACGTGATGGCGTCGAATTTCTTCTTGGTTGTGGTCAGAAAATGCCGCGCGTCGTCCACCTCGACGTGCACTTTGGGATTGCGGACGACGTCGTAGTTGTAGTCACTGAAGTAGCCTGCGACGACGCTCGGGACGAGCGGCTCGATCTCCGCGATGGTCAGGTGCTCGATGCGGGGATCGATGCTGGCCGCACCGGCAGTAACCCCGGCCCCGCAGGCGATCACCAAGACATCGCGCGGCGCCACCGGAATCAGCGTGGTCAGATGCCCGAGCATGCGCTGCAGCCGCATGTCCTGAGGCAGGGTGGAGGCCTGGACCTTGCCGGCGTTGGCGTAACTGATGATTCCGTTCTGATCCCTCGTTACGGCCGGGGACGAATTCATCCCTTCTCCGACGTAGAGGAAGGTCTCCTTGGTGTTGCGTTCGGCCGCAGAAAAGCGGCCGTGCGCTACCAGCAGCGGGGGAACTGCGATCACGTTGCTCCCCAGCAGCACCGCCAACTCGAGGATGGCCAGCGTCCAGATCGCCTCCCGCATGGTGAAACGCGGCGCCACGCGCGCGGACACCAGCGACGGCACCAGGGTGATGGCAGCGGCCACCGCCGCAAGCGCAATCAGTATTCTCTCGCCGTTTTGCGTCCCGACCGTGGCGATCAGCACCAGACTGGTGCCCAGCGCCCCCACGATGGCGCCCACCGTGTTCGCCGCGTAGATGCGGCCCACCACGGCACCGCCATCGCTTCCCCTGGACGCGACCGCCGCGAGTGCCAGAGGAAAGCTGGCCCCCCACAGGCAGGCCGCGGGCAGGATGGCCCACAGGCAGCGGACGAAATCAATCTGGAATTGATTCCACGGCGTGCCCGCTAGCCGCGGATTGACGGGCCAGTAAGGAAGCGAACTGGTGATGTTCCACGACGCCCAGAAGATCGCCGCGACCAGCGCAAGTTGCGCCAAGCCGAGCGCGCGACGCGCATCGGGCGTCCGGCGCGCGATCAACGAGCCCACGCCGCTGCCGAGGCCGATCCCGACCAGGAACACGGCCAGGATGATCGAGAAGGTGTACGTGGTGTGGCTTAACAGCAGCCCGAAGAGCCTCGTCCAGATCACCTCTGCGCCGAGAGCGCTCATCCCCGAAAGGCCGATGGCGAGATAGATGATCCAGGCGGGTGTCGTCGCACTGGCGATGGCAGGGACAGCAGGGTCCTGGCTGGTGTCGCGCGGCACGGTTCCGGGAAGAGCCCGCGCGAGCGCGAAGGCACTCGCGGCGACTGCCACGTTCAAGGCGACCGCGACGAAGGTCGCGGTGTGCATGTCGTGAACCCGGAGAAGATAGAACCCCGCCAGCAGACAGCCGAAGACCGCCCCGAGCGTGTTGCCCCCATAGAAAGTCCCGAGCCACGAGACGCCGCGCGGGCTCATCTCCACCCAGCGCGAAACCGCGGGCAGCGTGGCCCCCATCATCACCGTCGGTGGCAAGAGACAGATCGCCGCGAACAGGCCGCGCAGGAGCAGTCCCGGCACGCCATGCCCGACCACCGCCGTGTAGACATGCTCGACCAGCGGTATCGCCCCCAGCATCAGGATCCCGGAAACCCCGATCGCGATCTCGAGAATGGCGTAGACCCGCAAGGGGTGGCGACTGCGCGAGACGAAGCGCGAAAGCCCCAGGCTACCCAGGCACATCCCGCCCATGAAGGTCCCCAGCAGCACCGCGATCGAGACCGCGGAAGATCCGAGCACGAGCTGCAACATCTGGAACCAGACGATCTCGTAGATCAGGGCCGCGCATCCGCTGGCCACGAACAGGACCAGCACAAGCGCAAAGGGGCGTTCGTCCGCGCCGCTCGAAACCGCCGGCGCGTCCGGCCGCCTTTTCCTGCGGGCGATCCACACCCCGACAAGCGCTGCGATCGCCACGCCCAAAAGGATCTCGAGCCAGACAATCAGGCGTGCGCCGGTCGTGGACTCCGCCGCGGCAGGCTCCGCGGCGGGCAGCGGTGCAGGCACCGGGAGCGAGTCGGCGATGCGCAGGACCGGTGGGAAAGGCGTCGGAGCGAGACAGTACGCGGCGAACTCGGAAACCGAGAAGAATGCGTCCCCCACCGCCTCACCGATGCGCAGGTAGCGCACCGTCACGGGTTCGATCTGGACAGAACGCACGCGCAGGCCGTGTCCCCGGTCGACCACGTTCGCCACCTCGGCCAGCACTCGGAAACTTCCCGGCTGCCCGTCGCTCGATCCGGCGATCTTGTAGGTGTCGTTTGCGTCGGCCTGCGCATACAGCGCGCTCACCTTTCGCGGCTCACCCAGGTCATAGGTTATCGATGCGGCCTGGCTTGCCAGCTTGACCGCGGCGGGCGCGTCCCAGGACGCCCCTTCGCGCGCAACCGCACCATCGGTGATCAGTGCGACGTTGCCGCTGACCTCGACTTGGGCGGAGGGCATCCGACCCGCGAGCAGATTCCTGGTGTCGCATTCGGGCGCGCCAGTCACCGCGGGGCCCTCTTTGGCATGGGCGGTTCGATCTGCTCCACCCCCCGCGGCCAGTGCCACTCCCGCGCAGGCGAAGAACAGGGTCGTGCGACGGCGTGTCATGAATCCTCCATCGATCAAGGAGCGCCAGCGTATCAGTTTGCCGATTCGCAGGCGATCGCCGAGTGCTTGCTCCGACGAACCGGCACCACCGAGGAAAGGCGTCGCCTCCCCAGCGCCCTCTATCCTTCGAGGAAGCTCTTCAGACGCTGGCTGCGCGACGAGTGGCGCAGCTTGAGCAGGGCCTTGGCCTCGATCTGGCGAATGCGCTCGCGCGTGACATCGAAGTCCTGGCCCACCTCTTCCAAGGTGTGATCCGACTTCTCGCCGATGCCGAAGCGCATGCGCAGCACCTTCTCCTCGCGCGGCGTGAGCGTGGCCAGCACCTTGCGGGTCTGGTCAGCCAGGTTCATGGAGATCACGGCGTCGGACGCCGAGATGACACTCTTGTCCTCGATGAAGTCGCGCAGGTGCGAGTCTTCTTCTGAGCCGATGGGAGTCTCGAGTGAGATGGGCTGCTTGGCGATGTTGAGCACATTGCGGACCTTGTCGAGTGACAGCTCCATCTTCTCGGCGATCTCCTCCGCGGTCGCCTCGCGTCCCAGCTTCTGCACCAGATAGCGGCTGGTGCGGATGAGCTTGTTGGTGGTCTCGACCATGTGTACCGGGATGCGGATGGTGCGGGCCTGGTCCGCGATGGCACGAGTGATGGCCTGCCGGATCCACCAGGTCGCGTAGGTCGCGAACTTGTAGCCGCGCTTGTATTCGAACTTGTCCACCGCCTTCATCAGGCCGATGTTGCCCTCCTGGATGAGATCCAGGAACTGCAGGCTGCGGTTGATGTGCTTCTTCGCGATGGAGACCACCAGCCGCAGGTTGGCCTCGACCATCTCGGCCTTGGCCTGCTCCGCCTGGCGCTCACCATCCTGGATCTCCCGCACGGCGTCGCGCAGGACCGGCTCGGTCATGGTGGCCTCGGCCTCCACCGTCTTGACCTTCTTCCTGGCCCTGTCGATGACCTTGGCCAGCTCCTCGATCTCGCCGGGGCGCAGGCCCAGCTTCTTGGCCACCGCACGCTGGCGCAGGGGCGACGAACGAATCTCGCGCAGGGTCTTGCGGAACCCGCACTGGGATATGCCGGCGCGCTGCTCGCAGTCGGCGATCTCGCGCCGTGCGGCCTCGATGCGCGACACCAGCCCTTTCAGCCGGGCAACGATGCGGTCGATCTGCTGCTTGTTGAGGCGCATGTTCTGCAGGGCATCGATCATCTCCTGCTTGATCGCGACGACCCGGTTCCTGACCTTCTTGCGCCCGGCCTCAGTCGCGGTCTTCTTCTCCTCGACCTTCTGCACCTCCTTGTGCAGCCGGCGTACCTTCTCGATCACCTTGCACACCCGCTCGACGTGCCAGGTCTCGTCAAACTCGTCGTCGTCGTCGTCCACGTCCCTGACCACTTCCTTGACCCGAATCTTCTGCAGGCGCAGCTTGTCGCCCAGATCCAGGATCTCCTCGATTCCGACGGTGGAATTGAGCACTACCTGCAGCACGCGGCGCTCGCCCTCCTCCATGCGCTTGGCGATCTCTACCTCGCCTTCGCGGGTCAGCAACGACACCGACCCCATCTTGCGCAGGTATATGCGCACCGGATCGTTGGTCCGGCAGTAGGCGTCCTCCTCCTCTTCCTCGACCTCCGCGCTCCGCGCAGGTTCCGGCTCGGCCTCTTCCTCGGGGGCTGCTTCGACCGGAACCAACTTGACCGTCCCCCTCACGGGAGACGCGGAGTCCACGATCTCGATGCCTTCGCCGCCCAAGGTCGACAGCCAGTCGTCGATCTGTGCGGACGAGCCACCGCTCTCCCCCATGCAATCATGGATCTCGTCGTGGGTGAGGAACCCCCTGGCCTTGCCGATGGTGATGAGATCGCGCTTCTTGCGCTCGTTCTCCCTGCCCGACGTCGCCCGCTTGGCCGTGATCTTGCCGACGGCTTCGACTTCCTCGTCGTCCTGGTTGCCGTCGTTCAACTGCTCTTCGCCATCCTCGATCATGTAGTCGGGACCTCTCACGTGGAAGGCAGAAGAGCCATCTTCATGCGAATCGGTTGCATCGTTCTTCAGAGTTGACCATCGATCGCCGCCCGATTCTCGTCGCGCGGGTCTTTAACATTGCAGTACCCGATCCCGGAGTGCCAATTTCTAGATACGTCTTCAGGGCTGGGAGAATTTCTCTAATGATTTCGGGAGGGTGGCGGTTACGCATGCCCCCGTCGTGGTGCACTGTGCGAGGTTCTCCGGCAGCCCCCAACGAGCTTTCGGTGAAAACCCGAGCCCACGATGGCGAAGAAAACATTCTTGGTGAGCCTTTCCACGCTGGCGGTCCACTGATTGAATGTAGCTACTCGTCGATTGATCGACCTTGCGCGGAAAAGGAATTCGATGAAGTCAACTGCATGTTCGGCGGCGGTATTCGCGACGCTCGCTCTGGGGTGCTCGTCTGGTGGTACCAGTTCGGGCACACGTTCGATCGACGCAGGAGGAACCAATCCTGGAACGGGCGGCACGAGCGGTTCCTCGCAGAGTGCGCGCGGATCAGGAGGCACTCAGCCAGCAGGGGGACGATCGGGCAATGGAGGCATCGCAGGTGTTGGAGGCGGAAGTGGCATGGGTGGTGTGGCCACTCTGGCTGGCACGACCGGAGCAGCCGGCAGCGCGGCCGGGTTGGGCGGCAACGGCCTCGGCGGCGTGACCGGGGCAGCCGGCAGCTCGACTGGGCTAGGCGGTGGCAGCATCGCCGGCGCGACTGGGGCAGCCGGCAGCACCGCTGGCTCAGGCGGCAGCACGGTTGGTTCAGGAGGCAACCCAACTGGTTCAGGCGGCAACACGACTGCCTCAGGCGGCAGTGCGACCGCCTCAGGCGGCAGTGCGACCGCATCGGGCGGCAGCACGACCGGGCCTGGTGGATCAGCCGGGACGGCCAGGTCCGGCGGGACCTCCGGCTCGGGCGGGACTGGGGGCAAGAGCACGAGCGCCAGCTCGGGCGGAACTGGCGGCGTTGGCGGGGGTATGGGAGGCTCCAGCGCGACAGGCGGCTCCAGCGCCCGCGGTGGGTCCAGCGCGACCGGGGGCTCCAGCGGAACCAGCAACTGCGGTGCTTCCGCGGGGTCGGGTCCGGTTGGGGTCTTCACCGGCGCGCTTGCCAGCGGCATCACTTTCAAGGACACCGAGGGCAATCTGGTCAACACCCATGGCGGCGGCATCATTCAGGTATGCGACACCTTCTATATGCACGGCTTGTACTTCCCGCCGGGCCCCACGCCCAACGACTTTCATGGCGTTTCAATGTACTCATCCAAGGATCTGGCGACCTGGAAGAACGAAGGGATCGTCTTTCCTACGCAGCCGAGCGGCGAGCTTGGGCCGAATCGGAATTGCGACAGGCCGCATATCATCAAGTGTCCAAAGACCGGGGAATTCATTCTCACCGCCCGTGCGTCCGATGCAGTTACTTTTCAGCAAGATAAGGAGGTCGTGTACGCGACCTCGCCCACAGTGAACGGCCAATACAGCTACAAGGGGATCCTCAAGAGCGCGAGCGGACAGAGTGCCTCGCACAGTGACATGAGCGCCTACGCCGACGAGACGGGTGCCTATTTCGTTACCGAGAGTGGCTGGGTCTATCCGCTGGCCGATGACTGCCACAGTTGGGTGTCGGGCAAACAGTACTCAGCCGTCAACGGACCCTCCGGCGGCGGAGAAGCGCCCACCGTGTTCAGGGTGGGCAGCACCTACTACTGGATCGCTTCGTACAAGACTGGATGGCGATGCAACAACAACTTCTATTCTACAGCGCCTGCCATGACCGGGCCGTGGACCTACCAGGGATATATCGCACCAGTGACCGACGCCAGCAACGATATCTCCCTGCAGAGAACCTGGCTGTCGCAGACCACCTGGGTTCAGCCTGTGGTGGGAAGCAAGGGGACCGTCTATCTGTATTGGGGCGATCACTGGGACAGCTGCGGAGCCACCAGCGGCGCTGGCGCGCAAAACTACTTGGCGACGTTCGTATTCCAGCCGCTGATCTTCGACACAACGACCAGGACATTGCTGCCGACCTACCTTCCTACCTGGAGTCTGGACGTGGGCGCCGGCACCTGGTCGCAGTAGCGAGTCCCCGATGCGAAACAAGAGAGACATCCGTTTGACCTCCCGGCCGGGGCGGGCTGCCGTGCTCGCCTTTCATCTTTGCTTGAGCTTGGCCTCGGGCCGTGCCGTCGCCCAGGCTTCCCGCCCGGCGGAAGCTGCGCCTTCGCCCTCGGCTTCGCCCGCGCAGCCAATCGCCCCCGCTCCTGCCGGCCCGTCTGCGGTGGTCAACGAGAACCATCCGATAGTTGTCGCCGGGGTTG
>Ga0182021_10005371_pt1 | contig 15168 bp, 13 predicted proteins | sample 612E3MmetaG_FD_120493 | JGI IMG/M metagenome (GOLD analysis project Ga0182021, IMG submission 120493) | Permafrost microbial communities from Stordalen Mire, Sweden - 612E3M metaG (Illumina Assembly) | ecosystem: Environmental > Terrestrial > Soil > Wetlands > Permafrost | place: Sweden... | reverse complement strand
CGGCGTCGGCGACGGCTTCGGGGTGGTAGAGGTTGCGGGTCCAGCCCGGGCCGAGTGCTTCTCGCAGGGACCCGGCGATGAGGGCGGCGGCGACCTTCTTGGCGGTGGGCCCGGGGTCTTCGGCGGCCGGGGAACGGTCGGGGCCGGTGGTCTGCTCGTCGTCGTCGGCTCGGGCTGCGGCCAGGGTGAGGAACGTTGCCGCTTCCTGCCCCAGGTTGCTCACGGGAGGTGTCCTTTCTCGGCCGGGCCGGTCAGTGCCGCCGGGGCCGGGGAGCCCAGGGCCAGGTGATGAGCACCAGCGGTGAGGCGGATTTGTTGATCGTGGCGGAGAACCCGCTCGTGGGCGGTCCGCCGGCGAACGCCTCGTCGATGACCGCGGCGATGCGGTCACGGTCCTGGTCGAGCGCCCAGGCGCGGGCCTGGCCGGCGACGGCTGTCGCCGGGCCCTCGATGTCGAGGAGGAGCTCGCCCGGCTCGGCGGGTGCGGTCAGGTCGAGCCGGGTCACGCCGAGGCGGACCTGGTGGTCGGCGTCGGTCATCTGGCTCCCGCCTCCTCGAGGGCCCGGACCTGGCCGTCCGGGGCCTGGTCGTCCGCGGCCCGGTCGTCCGGGGCGTGGTCGGCGAGGTCGGCGCGTGCCTGGGTGAGGACCCGGCTTGCGGTGCGTGGGGAGACGTGGGCGCCGAGCCTGTCCCGCAGGTGGTCCTGGACGGTGCCCCAGGTCACGCGGTCGTCGGCGGATTCGTCTCGCAGCAGGTCCCGGGCGATCTGCAGGCGGGCGCTGGTGGTGTCGGCGGCCGGGGCGGTGGTGTCCGTCCTGGGCGGGGTCCGGTGCAGGTCGATGACCTTGGAGTCGGTGACCGGTGGTTCGGACGGGGCCGGCTCCGGGCCGGCATCGCCGGAAGCCGCGGCCGGGGCCGTGGCGGCGGGGGCCGGTTCCGGTTCAGGGGTTCGGATCTCGGTTCGTCGCGGGGGCCGTCCGCTGCGCCGGCGGGCGGCGGGTGCGGGTGCGGTGTCCTGCTGGGGTTCGGGACCGGCCGGGGCCAGGACGTGGACGAGAGCGGCGTGCAGGAGTTCCTCGGGGGTGATGGCGGTGGTGGCCGGCCCTACCTGGTCGGTTCCGGTCCGGTCGGTCCTTGGCTGGTCGGTGCTGTTCCAGCCGAGGGGGGTCAGGACGGCTCGGGGGTGCAGGACGCCGCGGCGCATGAGTTTGGCGAGCGTGCGTCGGGTGCGTCGTCCGGTCCGGCCGTGGGGGGCCATGGCGGTGTGCAGGGCGATGAGGGCGGCGTCCTGCAGGCCGATGTCGAGCCGGGCGGCGGCCTGTTCGCCTTCGAGGCGGCGGGCCATGCGCAGCCAGGTGCGTAGGGATTCGGTCGGGGCGGTCAGCCAGAGCCGGGCGGGGATCTTGTCCGTGGGCGCGTGTTCGGCGGCGCGCCATTCCTGGAGCATCTCCCGGGCGGTGAGCTCGACCAGGACGGACCAGACGGCGGGCGCGACGACGTGCCAGGGGATCTCGGCGGGGGTACGGGCGGCGAGGGCGTTCAGGATGAGGGTGGTGGCCACGGCGGCATGGGCGGTCAGCCGCCACCCGGCGCCGGGGCGTCCGTGGCGGGCCCCGTCGACGTAGATGAGGCTGGCGCCGAGGATGAGCAGGTCGACGACCAGGGGCAGGCCGACGGCGAGGTTCAGGCCGAAGACGGGGGCGTCGAAGACCTGTCGGGCGGCCAGGTAGAGGCTGTCGTAGGACAGCGCGGCGCCGTAGACGGCGACGGGGACCAGGACGAGGGACCCGGCGACGCGTAGGGGGCGCAGGCGCCGGGCGGCGGGGACGGGTCGGCTCATCGTCGTTCTCCGGTGGTGCTGGTCGCGCGGGCACGGCGGTCGGTGCGCCGGGGGTCTTGCTTGGCCTGCTTGTGGACGCCTTGGGCGCAGTCGTTCAGGCCGTAGACGGTCCCGCCCTTGATCCGGTCGAGCAGGGCGTACAGGCTCCGGTCGTGCCAGTAGGACATCTGGTCGGAGGCTCCCGCGATGCAGGCCAGGCGGGCTTGGACCCAGCCGGCACGCAGCCCGGCCAGTTCTTCCACCAGACCGGGGTGGGCCGACCAGCAGGCGGGGAGCACCCTGGCGCTGACGCCGTAGGTGTCCGCCATCCAGTCGACCCAGTCGTAGAGCACGTCCCATCCGGTGTCGGTGGCGGTGGCCGCCCACGGCTTGGGGGTCAGGATCTTGTCGGGGGCGTCGTCGTCCCGGGCCGGCTCGGCGCGCTTCCTGCGCAGGTCGGCGACGACCACCTCGAGGGCGTCGAGCCGGGAGACCGCCTCGACGCCGATCTGGTCGACGAGTCCGCGCAGGTTCTCGATCTGGTCCGGCAAGGGCTGGTCGGCCTGGTTCACCGGGTCCCTCCGGCGAGCATCGCTTCGTCGGTGTCGGTGAGGTCCTTCTCGCGCGAGGAGCGGTGGTGCTCGACGAGCACGGGGGCCTGGGCGCCGATCTTGAGCAGGTGCTGGCCGTTGCGCAGGTTCGCCAGGGTGGCCCGGGAGGAGTCGCCCAGGCCGAACAGGCCCACGCAGGCGTCGATGTCGTCCTCGCGGTCCTGCCGGTAGAGGTGGGCGGTCTGGGCCTCTTTGACCATGGCGATCGCCGGGGAGTCCGTGGGGATGTCCCCGGTGTGGTGGATCGCGGCGATGTTGGACAGGCCGAGGGCCCGGGCGAGCTTGGAGTTGGACCGGAACAGGCGTCCGCCGGGGCCGCCGAGCAGGTGCCAGCCCTCCTCGGCGACGAAGTTGGTCTGCCATCCGGGGTCGCGGCGCAAGGTGCCCAGCAGCCAGACGTTGACCACGGCCATGACCATGGACACCGCCGGCCCGTCCTCGGGCAACTGGGAGACGTCGAAGGTGGTCAGCCGGTCGGCCAGGCGCACCTCCGGTGAGGTCGGGCCGTCGAACAGTCCGGCGAGCTCGTCGGAGACGACCGCTTCGAAGAGGAACTTCACGCCGACGGCGGCCTGGTGGAGCCGCTCGCGCGATCCGGCGCTGAGGTCGGCGACCTGGTCGGGGTCGAACGCACCGAAGTTGTCGACCAGGTCGGCCAGGACCGGGTCGCGGCCGTCGGCCTCGCAGCGGCGCAGGGTGCGCTGGTGGGCGTAGCGCAGCCCGGCCCCTTCCCACTTGTCCAGGGGCAGCCCGCCGTTGGCCTGCTCGGCGACCGCGATGAGCAGGCGCAGCTGCCCGGAGGCGCCGTCCCCGTGCAGGATGACCGGGTCCAGGGGGTTGATGCAGGTGCCTCCCTGACCGAGCAGCATCTTCAGCGGCTCGGCGCCCATCTGCCGGGTGGCCTCGGCGTACTCGCCTTCGCCGCCGCGGTTCTTCTTGTCGATGACCGCGACCCGTCGTCCGCGAAGGATCATCGGCCGCAGCACGTACACCGTCTTGATCAGGGAGGACTTCCCGGCGCCGACCGCCCCGAGGATGATCACGTTGGGGCTGCTGACCACGCCCTTGGCGTAGGCGGTGAACGGATCGTGGGCCACGACGCAGCTCGACAGGGTGTCGCGGCCGACGATGATGCCCTCGTCGTCGGTGGGGGCGGCGATCACGGCCGGGTTGAGGACCTCGGCCTGCCGGGTGGTGGTCGGTGCCGGGGTGGCCAGCGGGGCGTACCAGCCGCGTCGGGCCTTGGCGTGGCTGGCGACGACCTGGTGGCCGCGCAGTTCGGGCCGGATCAGGTACCCCTCGTCGTCGAACGCCGGCCGCACGGGCCTGCCCGGCAGGACCGCAGCTGCGGCCGTGGCCGTGGTCGTGGCGGGGACGACGGCAGACGTGACGGGGACGGCGGGAAGCGGCCGGGAGAACCCGGCCTCGATCGCCTTGAGGGCCAGTTGCCGGGCGTCGGGGTCGGTGTGGTGGTGCTCGCCGGTGGTGGTCACGTGAGCGCCTCCTTGTGACCGGTGCCGGCCAGTTGGTCGCCGATGAACCGCATCATGGTCGTGGCCATGGGCGACATCCCGCGGGCGATGGGCCAGGTGAATCCCATGGCTGCGCTCTGGTGGGCGTCGAGCCAGTCCAGGCCGGTGATGCCGGCCGCGTCCGCGGCTTCCTCGACCCGTTTGGAGGCGTCGGCGAGGTCCTGGCGGGTGCGCGCGGAGATGGTCAGGTGCATGGCCCATCCGGCGCCCTGGTGGCCGCTGCCGGGGTCGAGGTCGGCCAGCCGCGCCCGGACTGTACGCAGGCGCACCTGCGCGTCCTCGTCGGTCAGGCGGCCCTTCTTGCGGTCGGACTCGATCTCGGCGATGTCGGCGGCCAGGTCCGAGCGTGCCCCGCTGCGGGCGATGCCGGCGGGAACCCCTTCGATCTGGACGGACAGGGTCCGCACGACCTGCTCGGGCATCCGCGACAGCAGCGGGGCCAGCCACAGCGCCGTCCGGGGACCCGTCTCGACGTTCTGGATCGGGACCTGGGCGGTGCGGTGGTGCCAGGTGACGGTCACGGGCGTCCCTGCGTCGCAGGGCGGCGCGTCACGGTCGGGCACCTGGCCGGTCACGGAGGTGAAGGACCACTCGTCATGGCTGGCGAACCACGGTACGTGGATGTCCCAGGGGCGGCCACCGTGGTCGGTGAGCTGGTCGATGGGCCAGTCCGGCAGCTGCAGATGCCGGATGATCGCCGCGGTCTGGGTGGCGCTCAGGGCCCGCACCCGCCCGAGCCTGGCCCCGGACAGCAGGCGGGTCGCCGCGGCGACCTCGCGGTCCATCAGGCGCAGCCATCCCCGGTGGCCCGGCCCCAGGCGTTTCGCGGTCTCGATGAACGCCGCGGTCAGGGGCCAGCGGACCACGGCGTAGTGCCGCTGGGTCAGGCCGCCGTGGCCCAACGCCTTGAGCACTTCCTCGTAGCTGGCCAGCAGATGGTCCGGGGCCGTGGGGTCGGAATGGGCGACGACCCACTGCTCGTGCCGGGCGGAGTCGATGGGCAGCGCCCTGGTCAGCATCTGGACGGTGGACGGCAACGTCGTCGGTGAGGCGAGTCGGGCGAGCATGTTGCCGAATGCCTGCGAGCAGGCGTCCAGGAACAGGTCCGACTCGATGCCCCGGACGGCGCCGGTGAGCTGGAACGCGACGCTCAGGTGGGCCGGTTCGCCGGGAGGGATGTGCCAGGCGATCCCCGGCCTGTCCGGGTCGGTCTGCAGCCAGTACATCATCGGCGCACCGTCGGGGAAATCCCTGAACGAGTTCCAGGCGACGGTGGTCTGCGCACGGTCCCGGCCCCGGCGGGCGAGGCGGGGATCCATGTCGTCACGGCGTTCGGCGACCGGACGGAAGTCCAGCAGACCCCGGCGAAGGCGTTCGCGCCACCACAGGCGCCGCTGGAACCGGCTCCAGACCGAGCCGTTGTGGGTCCGGGCGGTCAGCAGGACGACCACTCCCCCGGCCGCCAGGCTGACCAGGAGCCCGGGCAGGTGCCCGTAGAGGGTCAGGAACAGGCCGACGACGAAGACGACCATCAGCCCGGCGGCACGCGTGCGGTTGACCGACCCTCCGAACAGGCCGCGTGCGCCGACCTCGCCCCCGAGATTGCGTGTGATCATCAGTTGCGGTCCTCGAATTCCGGATCGGTGAGGGTGTGGTCGGCGGCCATGTCGGCTCCGGCCTGCCCCTGCTCGACGACGGCCTGGACCGCCATGGCGGTACCTCCGACCACCGCGGCGACCCCCATGATCGCCAGACCGACCGGCGCGCCGACGCCGGTGGAGGCCACCGCTCCACCTCCTGCTTCGGCGGCCACGACGCCGCCGGCGACACCGGCTCCTGCCCCTGCCCCGGCCCCGCCGACCCCTGCACCAGCAGCCCCGACACCCGCGCCCTCAGCACCGGCCGGACCCGCACCTGCTGCCCCTTCTGCGGCCGCGCCCTCGGAGGCCGGCGCGGCGGCCCGGCCGAGCCCCGACCCGGACGACGCCCTCGGCCCGGACGGCGCCCTCGGCCCGGTCGGCGCCCCGGAGCCGGGCGACGTCGTCGAGCCGGTCCCGGGTTCGTGATGGGCGCGCACACGGTCGGACAAGCTCGGGGCAGAGCTGTCGGCCTCCTCCCCCGGCCCGCTGTCCGCGCCCTCACGGCTGAGCCGGCCCATCTGGGAGTCCCCCGAGTTGCCGCCTCCCTCTCCGGATCCGGAACCGACGCTCGCGCCGCTGCCGGCCAGTCCTGGCAGGACCGGGGCGAAGCGCATCAGCAGCAGCGGGGTCGTGCTGACCAGCACGAGCACGATGATGACCACGAGCAGTTGGACCAGGGTCGAGAGCACGCCCGAGGGGAACTGCCGGGTCAGGGAGTCCACCAGCCGGAAGCCCGCGCCGAGCATCAGGAACAGCAGTGGTGGCGTGGCGGCGATCCCCACCCAGACGTAGACGATGCGCCAGCCCAGGTGCCGCTTGGCGGGGTGGACGAACCAGGCCGCCCCGAGCGGGAACGCCACCCCGGTCAGGTACTGGGTGACCGCAAGAGTGATCATCGTCAGCATGATCAGTACGCAGGCCAGCAACAGCCCGACATACACCAGCAGCGCGACGAACGAACCGCCGATGAAACTGGCGGCGGAATCCTTCTTGATCGCGTCCAGGACCCTGGTCGTCACCTGGTCCACGCTGGATCCCACGGCCCAGTTGACCAGCTCTTTCGTCAGCTGCCCGCTTCCGGCCAGCAGGGCGTTGGCCGCGGCCGGACCGAACATCACGGCGACCAGGAAGCCCGGGAAGTAGAACGTCACGGTCTCGGCGACGGCGGTGCCGGAGACCCGGTTGGCGGCCAGGTCCATGAAGGTGCGCAGCAGGAAGAAGATCGCCAGGAACACGGCCAGGGCAGAGCTGAGGCGATAGGCGTCGTAGAAGCCCTGGACGCTCAGGTTGGGGTGGGTGATATCGACCAAGGCCGGCAGCACGGCCGACAGCAGAGCGTGCGCACCCTCCTGCGCCTTCGTGGCCAGGTAGCCCAGCGGGTCGGACGCGAAATCCAGCGCCTTGTCCAAGGCACCCAGAGGGTTAGGGATCCCCGGGAAGCCTGCTCTGATCGCACCACCCATCAGCAGCCCCGGACGAAGGGGCGACCGTTGGCGATGACTTCCGGGGCCTGCCGATACTCCCGCGCGGAACTCAGCCGCCAGCGACCCTCGACCACCTGCAGAGTCGATTCCGAGGTCATGTACTGGGTCTTCATCTGACCGTTCGCCGTGTTGTAGACGGAGGTGTATTGGATGCTGACGACGACGGTGTCGGACGTGGCGGACTCGATGAGGTAATGGCCGTTGATGAACGAGGCATAGGCGGAATCGCCGTTCGAGGCGTTAGGCCATTGGGGGGTCGTCAACTGCTTGTCGATCCCCGGTTCCCACAGCTTCGCCCCGTCCGCGGTCAGCGGCTTGGTGCGGGGGTAGATGAAGTACCACCTGATCAGGGTGGCTGCGAACTCGGCGGCCCCGGTCGGGGTCAGTGGTGCCTGTTGTTGTGCCACCAGGGCGGCGGCTTCGGCGTTCTCCCCGCCGAGACATCCCCGGGCACCGACTGCGGCAGTGCCTGTGGAGGGCGTCGCCGGGGACGATGCAGTCGGGGCCGGGGTGAGGGGCGCGCCTCCGAATCGCAGGTCGCCCCGGATCACCCCCCAGATGGTCAGGACGGCCGCGACGACAGCCAGGACGGCCACGATCCGCAGGTAGAGGCGGAGCGGTACTCGCATGGGAACGGGGTCCTTCCCGGGGATCTGCGGATTCGGCGCACCATGGTTCCGGCGGGTGGCACGAAACGTTGCCGTCGAGGTAATTCTCAGGATTATTTGACCACACTGAAGATGACGCCCACGATGAGCGGAAAGGCAATCAGCAGGACGAGGACGATCCCTGCGTTCTTTGCCTGGGCCGAAGCCTGGCGGTATTCGCCCGGGTGCCCGGAGTGCTGGTGCTGTGCCATTCCCACCAGGCCCAGGACACCGATCCCGATGACGATCAGGATGGCCCCCGCCCAGATGACGGTGATGATGTTCTTGGCGATCCCCTGGAGCGGGCCGAGGCCGCCGAAGTTCGGGGTCCACCCGTCGATCGGGTTCGTGACGTTTCCCCCGGACGGGGACGGACCATTCCCAGCGGAAATGAGGTCGCTGACGGCGGCGAGCAGATGCATCGGGAGGCTCCGGGGATCAGAGAAGGGACGCTTCGGGGGCCAAGGTGAGGTCGCCGACCACGTGGGCTGCGACCTCGGCCCACTTCCGCAGCGACTGCGGGGAGAGTCGGCCGATGGTGATGGGGCCGCCGCGGCCGATCTCGGGGTCCTCGGGCACCTCGACGACGTGGGCGCACACGTCGGCCAGCGTGGCGGGCAGTGCCCGCCGGAACTCCTCGAGTTCGGTCCCACCGGTATGGGTGATCACGGCGGTGACGCGCTGGTGCAGGCCTGCGTCCCGGTCGGTGTACCGGCGGATCTGGTCGACGGTGCGCAGCGCGCCCTCGAGCCCGTCAGGCGTCACCGGGACCGGAACGACGACGGCGTCGCAGGTGCGCACCGCGGCCCGGTAGCAGTCGGCCAGGTGGTTGGTTCCGGTGTCGACCACCGTGAGGTGGTAGTGCCGGTCCATGATGCGCCGGGCGGTGTGGACGTCCTCGCCACGCAGTTCGGGCCGCCCTCGGACGGAACCGACGACGTGGGCGAAGGACGTCTGAGGGGCCGTATATCCGCTGAGCACGCCCGCGCTGGTGACGTTACCGGCGTTGGCGAGCATCTCGGCAAGCCCGCGGGACGGGTCGCCCTCGCTGCGCCGGCAGAGCGTCCCGGTGGACTCGGTGAACTCCGCGACCGCGACGTAACCGCCGCGGATCATCGCGAGGACACCGGCGACGACGACCGACGTGGGGGTCTTGCCGGACCCGCCCTTCTCGTTGGCCACCAGGATTCCCATGGGTCGGGTCCAGGTCGCCTGCCGGATCGTGGCCTGGTTGGCCAGGTGGGTCTGCTCCGCCGGGCCGGCGGAGAGTCTCAGGCCAAGGCCGTTGAGCTTGCCCCGCAGGCCCCAGGTCGCCACGGGGACGACCACCGGGACCTCGGGCGTCCGCGGACGCCGGGCGATCTGCCGGTCCGGTGCGAGCACGAGTGCCCGTTCTCCCGTCGCGGCGTCCCCGCCGGCGGGCACTGGTTCGGGTCGCTCGGCCGCCGGCGCGGGACGGTCGTCGTCCGACGGGTCGACGGAGACCGCCGTGTCCGTGACGGCCCGCGCAGGTGCAGGTGCAGGTGCGGGGGCGGGGGCGGGATCCCCGACCGCGCCACCCATGTTCAGGAGCGTCCCGCCGGGGCGCCCCTCGGCCTTCGGCGCGGGGCGCTCGTCGTCCGGTAGGTCGACGAAGGTCACCGTGTCGGCGAGGACGGGCAGCACCGTGTCGGTGCCGTCAGAGGCCGAGGCTTCGGTGTAGTTGGCGGCCCTGGCCGCGCCCGCGAACCGTGGAGTACCAGCCCCTGCCGGCGTGGTCACAGTCTCCCCCGAGAAGTAAGTTGGATCCCAGCAATTTCTTGCATCATTGCATAAGGACACTTAACAGTCGATCGTGATGCCTATCGTTCCAACTTGGCTGCTATCTATACTCTCAATTCGGGCACTTCCTGAGCCGGGAGTGGGTGCCAGCGCCGCGACGGTAAGGGGATCGGTCCGATGCATCCGCTGATCCGTGATGTGCCGGGCCTGGCGGACCTGTTGCAGATCTCACCCACATCCGCGGCCCGGCGGGCTCGTGAGGGCACCGTGCCGGGAGTGAAGATCGGCCGGGAGTGGCGGTTCTGGGTGCCCGCGGTCGTCGCGGTGGTTACCGGCACCGCCGGTGCTCGTGCCGACGAGGCTCGCGACGACGTACCGGTACCGGACATGGTCCACGCCGAAGAGCTGGCCGAGGTGCTGGGCGTGCACGCGAACACCCTGCGGCTGCTGTTCCGTCAGGGCCGGGTTCCCGGTCGCAGGGTCGGCGGGACATGGGTGGCCCACTGGCCGACCGTGTGCCGGTGGATCGCCAACGGCGAGCAGCGGTCGGACGCCGCCGGGCCTCGACCCGGCGGCGGGTGAGGGCGCCGGGGAGATCGACCGGTGCGAACAGGGGTGAAGGCCGCAGCCATGGTTGCGGGGGTGGTCATGCTGGCGGTGATCGCGCCGCTGGCGGTGGGCCTGGCGGGCGCCGGGGCCGCTGCCACGTGCCGGAGCGGGGCGACCGACGCGGATTCGGCCGCCGCGGCGCTGCCGCGGGTGCCGGTCGTCTTCGGCTATTCGGTAAGGGTGTCCGGCGGCGTGGCCCGGTTCACCGCCGTGGACTCGACCGGCGCAGGCGGCTGGGTGCAGGCGACGGCGGCCGGGCAGGTGACCGCGGCGGGCGCCACGCAGGTGACGGTCCGTCCCGGCGACGGGACGTCGGTCGGGTACGCGCACCTGGCCGAGGTCAAGGTCACGGCGGGGGATCACGTGGCCGCCGGGCAGTTGCTGGGCCGCCGGTCGGGCACCTGGCTGGACTTCACGGTGACCGCCGACGGCGCCGCGGTGGATCCGGTGAAGTGGCTGCAGACCCAGGGGGTACCGCTGACCGGCGCCGCCCCCGCGGACCCGGTGGTCGCGGACTTCGCTCCGTCCGGGCTCCCCCCGGCGGTGGTGGTGCTGAGCAGCGACGCCGAGGGCGGCCTGGCCGGTTTCGCCCTGCCGGCCCCGGGCGACCCCCGCCGGGCGTCGCTGACCACCGCCCCGTCCCCGATCCCGCAGGAGATGCTCGGCTACTACCAAGGAGCCGCGGCCCGCTACCGGATCCCGTGGGTGCTGCTGGCCGGGATCGGGATGGAGGAGACCGACCACTGGCGCAACCGGCACACCTCCGGCGCCGGCGCCCAGGGCGCGATGCAGTTCATGCCCGCCACGTTCAGGACGGAGGGCGTCGACGGCGGAGGCGACGGACGGATCGACATCCTCGACCCGGCGGACTCGGTGCACAGCGCGGCGCGCTACCTGGTCGATTCCGGGGTCCGTCAGGGCCCGGCCGGGGTCCGCAAGGCGCTGCTGACCTACAACCAGGCCGACTGGTACGTCAACGACGTCCTGTACTACGCCGCCGCGTACGCCGCGGCGTACGGGGCCGGGACGTCGCTCGTGGCCACCGGCGGATGTTCTGCCGCAGAGGGCGACATCGGGCAGGTCCTCCCCTCGGCCGCACCGGACCAGGTCCTGGCCGTCCTGCGGTTCGCAACGGCCCAGTCCGGTAAGCCCTACGTCATGGGCGGCACCGGCCCGACGGTGTGGGACTGCTCCGGCCTGTCACAGGTGGCGTACGGGCTGATCGGGATCAAGCTGCCCCGCACGGCCGCCGCCCAACGGGACTGGCTGGCCGCCGGACACGGCACCCGCATCGCCCCCGGCCAGGAGCGGCCCGGCGACCTGATCTTCTGGGATTCCTACCTCGGTCCCAGCACCGTCGCCCACGTGGTGATCGTTCTGGACCCGCACGCGCAGACCACGATCGAGGCCCACGGCCGGGCCGAGGGCGTCGGTTCGTTCTCCTACGCCGGCAGGCGGGACAGAAAGTCGATCTTCGAGATCTGGCGGCCCGCCCCCTGATCGCCGCCCGGGCGACGAGGGGCGACGGGGATCGGTCGCCGCCGTAGGATTGTCTAAGACTTTCCTGAGGATTGGTCATGAGGGATCGGGGAGACGACGAGATGGACGTCCCGGACGTGCTGGGCACGGATGAGCTGCGGTCACGCCTGACCGGGTTGCTGGAGGAGATGGCCTCGGGCGGGACCGACCACGTCGTGGTCGGTCGTCAGCGTCGACCCGAGGCGGTGCTGGTGTCGTGGTCGACCTGGCGCCGCCTGACCGGGGGGGAACCGGCGGGGACGGTGCTCGGGCCGGCGCGAGACCTGCCGAGCTGGGACGCCCGCGAGGGGCTGGACTTCGAGGTGGCCCTGGACCTCCTCGGCGACCTGATCGGCTGGTACAGCACCGAGGGGTACGCCGAGCAGGGCAAGCCCGTCCCCGACCCGGTACGGGTGGCCGAGTGCGACGCACTGGTGAGCCGGTACGCCGCCGAGCGGAAGGCGCTGAGCATCCGCGACCGGGCAGGCGTGGCGCGCGCGATCGGGGAGTACGGGCCCCTCGTACGCCGCCTGTACCATCCGGATCATGACTGATGGTGACGTTTCTTCTCGCTTTGCCCTGCCTGAGGAGGAATTGCATCGGATCTTCGAGGAGAAGATCGTCCGTCAAGAGCTGAGCGGCCGGCCTCGGCCAGCACCCGTGGTGGTGATGTTCGCCGGTCAGACCGGCGCGGGTAAGTCGACGCTGGCGTCCGCGGTGTCGGCGGACCTGCAGGTCTCGGACGGGGCGGTCGAGTTCAGCACCGACGAGCTGCGCGCGTACCACCCGCGGCTTACCTACCTGCTGCGTCACGACGTCGAGCGGGCCAACCCCCTGACCGATCCGGACGCGCGCCGCTGGGTGCAGATGGCGGTGCGGTACGCCATCGAGCATCGGTACAACGTCTTGTACGACGGGACGCTGAGCCGTCCTGACGCCGCACGGGAAACAGCGCAGGTCTTCCGTGACGGCGGCTACCGCACGGCCGTGGTGTTCGTCGCCACCCCGGCGGCCAACAGCAGCCTGAGCGTGCTCACCCGGTACCAGGACCAGGTGGAACGACGCGGGCACGGCCGGTTCATCCACAACCACGACGAGACCTACGACGGCGTGCTTCGCACCGCTGACGCCATCGACACCGAGCACCTGGTCGACGAGGTCCGCGTCTACCGGCGCGGCGGGACCCTGCTCTACGCCAACGAGCTCACCGGTCAAGGGCAGTGGCAGAACCCCCCGGGGCTGAGGGGCGCCATCGAGGCCGAACGACACCGTCCCCGGACTCCGGAGGAGTTCGACAGATTCGTCGTCGAGGTCACGGACCTTGCCGATCGTATGGATCCCGGCTGGCGTGACCGCATCGCCGCCGCCGCCGAACGGGCCGGCCCCTTGCTCACGCTCCCCCGCGACCAGCACGACCTGGACCTTCTGGTGACCGGGCTGCGTCGGGATCCGCAGCACCCGGACTCGATCGACAAGTCCCCTGAGATCGCCACCCTGCGCGAGCTCGCAGGCCAACGGATCCAAGCTCGCCTCACGCAGAGCCACCATCCGGGCCGGACAGGTCTGGCCGGCATCGAGGCAGCCTTGGAACGCCTCCGGGAACGTCTGGAACGCCCGGGACAGGCGGTAGCACCGCAGCCGGTCGAGCCCTCCGAGATCACGCGGGCCCGCAGGGAGCGAGATCGGCGCACGGAAGGCCCCTCGCGCGGCAGCGGACACCGAGGACCGCAGGTGTGAGGCCCAGGCGAAGCAGGTTCGACCTGGCCGGCCGCGACCCTGACCTGGCGCTGCCCGGACAACCGCTGGCGCGGGTCCGACCGGTTCAACCGGCCGGACCCGCGCTCCTGCGTGCTTCCTAGGCTTGCGCGGCTCGCTGCCGTGGGCGCTCGTCCGTGGTCCACCAGGCGCGGGCCAGCTGTTCCGAGGGCAGGTCTGCGTCGCGACGCTGCTGGAGGGTGTCCACCTGCCTGAAGACCTCCTCCAGTGCCCTCCGCACGCCGCGGTCCATCTGACCGGCGCCGTCCCGCCCTGTCACCGTCTGGTGGAAGGCTGCGGTGGCGATGTGTAGACGCCGGATGTCCGAGGCGAAGTTGTCCAGGTTCCTGGCGTGGACCACGCTCGGCGGCTCGGCGCCGTCCCGGCGTTCCTGGGGCGCGGCAGCAGGCAGGTCAGTTGCTGCCCGAGGCTGGCCGCCGCCGATCTGTCCTGGGGTGCGAGAACGGGCTGTGCGTTCGCGCATCCGGGCGGTCAGGTCCTCGATCCTCGGGTCGGACGTCGAAGGCATTGGCCTGTCCCCCGCCCGTCGGACGGCGACGGTGAGGTCGGCGAGCCGCCGCTCCACCTGCTCGGCCAGTGCTCCGCCGACGGTCGTGGAACGCACCGAGCCAGGAACCGACGTCTGCGGCGCCCCCAGAGCCTCTGCGACCGCCTGATCGGGTTCTGATGATGTCCGCTGGGTCTGCTCGGCGACCTGCCGGGACTGCTGCGCGAGTTCCTGCACGGCCTTGACCTGCCGCTCGTCACGGCCGGCGGTGCGCATCCACCTGGCCAGTCCCTCAGCGCCATCGGCGATCTTGTCGGCGGTGACCCGGACGACCTCCTTGAACCGGCCCGGCAGGTTCAGCTCCCTACTGACTCTGGCCGGCAACGCCTGCGCGGTGGCCTGGGCCTGATCGATGGCCTCGATCATTGCCAGCAGGTCCCTCCCGCCGGGCAGGGACTCCACGTCGGGGACGCCTCGGCGCACGTTCGCCAGTGCCCGGCCGATCCTGCCGACCTGCTCATTGGTGTCGCCGGCGTCGTCGGAGCCGCCACGGTCGCCGTCACGGGTGGACTGGGCGACCAGCGCGGCACCGAGCTTGAACAGCTCGACGGCCTTCCTGGCCGTCGGGTTGTGCTGCACTCTGGAGGTGATCTTCTCGGCCAGCGCGTACATCAGTGAGGCTGCGTTGTTGGTGGCCCGGAGCAGTCGCTGCCTGATCCCGGAGAAGGCCTTCTCGCTCAGGGCGACGGCCTTGTCCCACAGGCCGGTCAGGTTGTCCCGCGTCTCCTGCAGCCACTGCACGTGCGGACTGGTGGCGATCCCCCGCAGGTGCCGTCGGACGCCGTCATAGGCATCGTCGAGGACCCGCACGGCCTTCTCGATCCGGCCAGAACCTTTCACCGGAGCCGGGTTGCCTTCTCGCCGCAGCGCGTCGTCGATCTGTGTGTGCAGGCTTCGCAGTTCCTCTTGTAGACCGGCCATGTTCGCGGCGATCCCGTCGACGCGCCCGACCAGGTCCGCCAGGACCTGCTGCTCGGTCCGTTCTAGCCCGTCGTCTGCGGCAGCCGGCGAGGCCCGTCGCTCGGGCAGAACGATCGGCACGGTGTCGGGTGCCTGTTGGTCGCTCCTGGGGCCGGGGTCCTGCACGGAACCTGCCGACGGTTCACTCAACGAGGACGGTGCCGCACCGAGATCCGTGTCCCCGGATCTTTGGACCGGCTCAAGATGCTCCGGAACCTCGGCGGCAGCCGGAACCTCGGCGGCAGCCGGAACGGGAGTGATCTG
>Ga0182021_10005369_pt1 | contig 15170 bp, 17 predicted proteins | sample 612E3MmetaG_FD_120493 | JGI IMG/M metagenome (GOLD analysis project Ga0182021, IMG submission 120493) | Permafrost microbial communities from Stordalen Mire, Sweden - 612E3M metaG (Illumina Assembly) | ecosystem: Environmental > Terrestrial > Soil > Wetlands > Permafrost | place: Sweden... | reverse complement strand
TTTTTAACCCGTGAATTTTTTCTGTTAAAATGCCGCCCAGTTGCGACGCTGCCTGCAGCAGAGCTGATCCTGTCCTAGCTTGGATAAGGTCAACAATGGCTTCGACTTGGGTTAAGTCAATTCGCCCATTAAGAAAGGCCCGGCGGGTAAACTCTCCCGGTTCAGCCGAACGAACCCCCTGGTGACTTAAAACCAAATTAAGGATCTTTTCCAAAATTAAATACCCGCTATGGCACTGAATCTCCACTACATCCTCTCGAGTATAAGAGGCCGGGGCAGGCATATACGTAAGGAGAACTTCATCGATCACTTCTTGAGAGGAAGGATCTATTACCACACCAAAATGAAGGTGGTAAGGTTTTAATAATGGGTTGATCTTATTTTTTTTTCGGAAAATTCGCTCTGCTACATTTCGTGAAAAAGGACCACTTATTTTTATTATCCCGATTCCCCCAATCCCCACGGGAGTGGCCAAAGCCGCTATGGTATCTTGGGTATTCATAAAGTCTGGCTTTACAGCTTTATGATCTATGAGCAAGGTTCCGAGGGGAAATGATCACCTTTTTTAACTTTCCTTCCCCCTCACTTTTAGCCGTAAGATCTGGATGATTTTGGAGGGTAAGGTAGATCACACGGCGTTCCTGAGGATTTAAAAGTTCAGTAGCGACTGATTTCTTCTGTCGTTTTGCTTGACTCCCCAATTTTTGGGCTATAATTGCTAAGTTGGCTTCCCGTCGGTGCCGATAATTTTCAGTATCCACAATAATAGGAATTCGGTCTTCTGGTTTCTGGTTAACCATTTTACTAATTAAATATTGAATGGCATCTAAGGTCTGACCTTTTTTCCCAATAAGGAGCCCACTCCCGTCTCCCTTGATAGTTAAAAAAACTTTTTTATCAATTAATTCGGCCCGTACGGAACTTGGTATTTTTGCCAGTCGAAGGATTTCTGTTAAAAAATTTTGAGCTTTTTCCTTTTTTTCTTCTACGGGGTCTCGCATTAGACTAGCCTTAATTTTAGCCTTTTTTGAACCAATCAGCCCAAATAAACCTTGAGAACCATCTGAAGTAACTGCGATACTGAGCTTTTCCTTGGGGACATTAAAAAATTGAGCCGCTTTTTCTATAGCTTCATCAACGGTTTTACCTTCAAATTCAATCGTTTCCATCTTAACCTCCTAAGAGACTCGCTTATCAATATAAAGTTGTTGAAAGATTTGGAGAATATTATTTACCAGCCAATAAATAACCAGGCCCAAAGGAAATTTTAGAAACATAAAGGTAAAAACAATGGGCATGGCGAGCATCATCTTGGCTTGAGTTGGGTCACCAGTAGTCGGTGTCATTTTTTGCGTGATGAACATCGAAGCCCCCATCAACACCGGGGTGATATAATACGGGTCATACGCTGAAAGGTCTTTCATCCATAACATAAAAGGGGTATGTCTTAACTCAATAGAACCTAAGAGCACCCAGTAAAAAGCAATAAAAATAGGAAATTGTACTAACATCGGGAGACACCCGCCCAAGGGATTAACCTTATAGGTTCGATAAAGATTGAGTAATTCTCGGTTAAGTTGTTCCTTGTCACTTGCGTATTTTTTCTTTAATGCTGTCATCTGGGGCTGAAGGTCTTTTAGCGCCTTCATTGACTTGTAGCTTTTGTGGGTAAGGGGAAAGAAGATAGCTTTTAAGATTATCGTAAGTAGAATGATAGCCCAACCATAATTATGGGTAAGCTTATTTAAATATTTTAATATATAGAGGAGGGGCTTGGCAACAACATCAAACATTCCGAAATTAATAACTTTTTCAAGATCTCTCCCCAAAGACCTAAGAATATCAATGTCCTTCGGGCCACAATAAAACCCATAAGAAAAAATCTCCCTTCCCCCTTGCGGAGAAGATTTTAGTTTTTCAAAGCAATTAATAAGAACCGATTCGTTATCAGTTTTAACGATCTCCGCAGAAAGTAAGCCCTGGTTGTTGGGCAAAAAAGCAGCTAAAAAATATTTATCTTCGTACCCCACCCAACGAACCCCTTGGGGAAAGGATTTATCACCTTCATTAAGACTTTTTAATTTTATTTCATTAACCTTTCCATCCACATAAGCCGCGGGGCCGATAAAGCCAAGTTTTGAATTATAATCTTTCGTAGGATCAAGTTTTCGCACCCAGGTAATTACTGCTCCCTGGGGTAAAGAAAGGGGCGCCGGGGAAGTAACGTCAACTGTAATTTCTATTAAATAATTTTTTGGAGAAAAAATGAAAGTCTTTTTAACGGACACCCCTTCCGAAGTTTTTCCCAAAAATATTATCGCACCTTTATCTTGATCCCCTGTAAGGTTTAAAGTTTCTCGATCAGGCTCAAACGGAATATCAAGGGCCTCAGTCCCTTTTTCCCAGACAAGCGATAAACCAAAAGGGTATTCGCCGTTTTCTTTACCGGTAACCATTTCGATTGGCTTACCTTTTTCTCCCAATTGAGCAAAATATTTTTTTAAAGACCAACGTTTTAACCTAGCACCATGAGAAGAAAACACCGCCGAATACAGAGGGGTTTCTACCTTGATTTCTTTTTCTGGCATAGACACACCATGGGGAGCCGAAGGATAGGAATCCAATTTTTTTTCTTCTAAAACTTCTCCGACTTTTTTTTCAGGCATTGGTGTCTCAACTGTTTCTCCTGCTTTTTTTGGTGGCTGCTGCTTTTTAGGCGGAGCAAAATAAGCATCAAACAAATAAAGCACCAGTAGTGAAAGGACAACCGCCAAAAGAACCCTTTTATCCATTAATTCTCCTTAACCAAATATTAAATTTTGTTATTTAACCGGTGGTACGGGATCCCATCCTCCAGGATGAAAGGGATGACATCTCAAGACCCGGAATAGCCCTAACTTTATTCCCCAAAAAACTCCATGGGTATTAATCGCCTGAATAGTATAGTGCGAGCAGCTAGGGGCAAACCGGCAAGAGGGGGGAAGGAAAGGCGAAATCAATACTTGGTAAGCACGAATAAGACAAATGAATATATTCTTCATAAAAATGAACAGGCTAAATCCGGCTTGCGTAGGTCAGATGCGCTTAAAAAAATCAATCATTTCTTTAGAAAGAGCAGAATATTTTAGATAAGTTGAATCTGGTTTAGCAATGAATAAAATGTCACTCGCTTCTGGTAATTGCTCTTTATGTAATCTAAAAAATTCTCTCAACAAACGTTTCACCCGATTTCTTTTTACTGCTCCCCCCACTTTTTTGCTAACCGTGATTCCTAATCTCCGTATTGGTTCGTTGTTGCCGGAAAAAATAATGATCAAAAAGTTTTGGGTGTTATATCGGATACCCTGTTTAGTTATCTCGAGGAATTCCGATCTTCTCGTTATCCGTTCTTTTTTTTTAAACCTAAAAGCTCCCATCAAATGAGGGCGTTCTTTGCTAAAAAGATGGTGGCACCCATCAATCTTTTAATTTAAGATGTCAAGGTTATTGAAAAAATTATCAGAAAAACCAATGGTCAAACGGTTAGCCTTTTTCTTCCTTTAGCTCTTCGATTTTTTAAAACCAATCGACCAGCTCTGGTTCGCATTCTGGCTCTAAATCCATGGGTCCGTTTACGGCGATAATTATTCGGTTGAAATGTTCTTTTCATTCTTTTGCTCCAAAATTTGAAAATTTTACCCTATTCATTTTTATTGTCAAGTCCTACTCCTTTTTTATCCTTACAACCCAGGCTCCTTTCTCAAAAATTTTTGGTCCTTGTTTTCCCCCGATCACGAGGTTTCCTTCTCGGGAAAAAATTATTTCATTATCATCAATAGATTTAATATTAACATCAACCGGGGTGTTGGAAGAACCAAAAGGAAATTGGGCATAAGAATATTTCGGAGGAACAAGAAAGGCTATTTTAAACAGACAAATAGCGATTACCGTAATGACTATTTTTAGATATATATCCATTTTGACCATGTTCAAACTCCTTTAAAAAATGTCTACTCTTGCAAGGGTACGGCTTCATCAACGAGCATCACCGGGATGTCGTCTTTAATCAAATATACAAGGTTGCAGTGACGGCAAATGAGTTGTTGTTTTTCTTCCTGGTATTCAAGTTCTCCAGTACAACCTGTCTCGCGCACACATTTGGGGCACGCTAAAATATTAAGCAACTCTTTACTTAATGCCATAGCCTCCCTCCTCTTTCTGTTTTATTGATCAAAGCAAGCATTGTTTCTGTAACCTCCCAAACTTCTTTTACCGTTATTTCCTTCATGCACTCATTAGAAGAACACTTCCGCTTAAAACAAGGTTGACATTTGGTTGGTTTCATAATAACCCGGTGGCCTTCTCCATAGGGGCCAGTAAGTTTTGGGTCAGTAGGACCAAATAATGCAACTACCGGAGTTCCCATGGCAGAAGCTAAGTGCATGGGTCCTGAATCTGGGATAATGACAACATCAGCCTGCTTTTGTAAAAATGCCAGCTCATTTACCCCCCACATGCCGGCAGCGTTAATCGCAGCAAACCTCATCTTACCGGTAATCCGTTCGATCAAAGAAAAATCGTTTACGCTTCCGGTAAAAATAACCTGCGCCCCCGTCTTTTCCTGCAACCAATCTCCTAAAACCGCCCACTTTTCCTCAACCCATAACTTTGTTTTCCACCGAGTACTAGGGTGAAGAAGTATTAGAGGTTTATCAAGGGTTATCTCGTTCTCTTGCAAAAACTTTAATACTCGATCTCGATGATTTTGTCGAATGGGAATAAAAAATTCCGGATTCACACCAGAGCATCCCAAAGATTCAATCAAAAAAAGATATCTCTCAACCGCATGGAGTGGGGTTTTGGAGAAAGGAATTTTTCCGTTTAAAAAAATATGGGCTTTTTCTCGGACAGGTGCAAAACCCAGTTTTCGTTTTCCCCGGGAAATCCCTACAAATATCCCACTCTTTAATAACCCTTGAAAATCAATAACAAAATCATATGAACACGATCGCAAGTCTTTACAAAAAGCATTCCCTTCCTGAACAATCTGGGGCAATATGCCAAGGTTGCTTAATGCTCTTATCCATCTATTCTTTCGTGAAATAATGATTTGGTCAATCAGGGGGTGGTCCTTAATGAGTTCAGCGGCTTCTTCTTCAACCAACCAGGAAATTTTAGCATCAGGAAATTTTTTTCTCAATGGGATAAGTACTGGCAACGTCTGAATTACATCACCTAACGAACTAAGTTTAATGATAAGAATTTTCATCCCTTCACTTTTCGACAACCACCAGTCTCCAAAGAATAAAATTGTTTTGAATAAGTTTTTGTTTTTTTATTTAAGGAAAACAATAAAGGATGATATATCCCTTTGAAAAAGAAAACCCCCTCTTTTTGTCCTAAAGAGGGGGAGGTGCTCCCTATTCTTATCAATGATAAAAAGGAGAAAGCTTAAGCCTTTTTAGGAATGGTTACTAAAAGAAGTAAGCAATTCCAAGCCCATCCTTCTGCATATCTAATCCACCATTGTGCTTATAAAAACTAGCATTAGAAAGATGCTGGACTCCATATTTTCCCTGAAGTGCTACTTTTGGAGTAATAAACAAGTTAAACCCTACCCCGCCTTGGGAAAGGAAATTAAAATCATTAGGAAAATCTTTCATTGATAGATTAGTGTTGTACACTCCAATGCCAAGTTGAAAAAAGGGTTTAAAACAATTACTGATGAGGAAGTTGTAGCGAAAGAGTGCAGAAAGCCCAACACCATATCTACGTTGCTCCACAATATAATCGTACGTTGCCTCACCCAAGACCTCGAAATTTCCCTTTAAAATTGATGGCCCAATTGGATCAGTAAGAACAACCCCATAGAGAATATCAAGGGGCACCATATCAATGTTCAGGTTACTATCAAAAGATTTGGCAAACCCTGAACCGATTTCTATCTCCTTGGTTCCTTTTTTAAGAAGATATGCATCATCTTCTGCCCAGGAAAAACTCGGAATAAAAACCAAACAAACAACAAATAAAATACCAACCCATCTCTCCGTCCTTCCTTTCATGTTTTTCCTCCTTTTTTCTTGCAAGTCTATCTTGAATTACAAATCAATTAAATTATTGGTCTAAACTTTTTTTATATTTTTAATATATTGCAACTAATAAGACAAGCATTTTTTTAAGAAATCTTGAAATTTTTCATCATTTTCAATTTTAAGTTCTATCTTCAAAACTAACATATCACATTCTGGTAAGACAATCGTTTTCAGCTTCACCGCATCCTTTTCGGTGGTAACAAAAATAGAGTTTTTATCTATCCTTGTTAATTCCTTTGGATGATAGAAATGATGGTCAGGGAAAAACAGAGTTTCTTTTACCTCAGCTCCCATTTGAGAAAGAAAAGAGACAAAATATTCAGGCCGAGCCACCCCTGCTAAGGCATGCACTGTTTTACCGTGGAGGAAGTCCAAGGATAGTTTTTCTTGGGATGCAAGGCGCTCAAGTCCCACGGGAATACAATCAGCAAAAAAAATAGGGGCGTTGAGGTTAAACGAATGAATTATTTCTTTTATTTTTTCGTAATTCTTGTCCGCATGAGTAACCAAAACAAGATGCGCTCTTCGAATACTTTCTGGAGGTTCACGTAAATTTCCACGGGGAAGAAGATATCCGTTTCCTAAAGGATTGCGACCATCGAGAAGGAGGATATCTAAATCCCTTTTTAGTTTGATGTGCTGAAAACCATCATCCAAGAGAGCAACATCAATTGAAAAATTCTTTTGCGCGTATTCTCCTGCCAATCCTCGGCTTTTGCCGGTTAAGACTACTATTCCTGGCAATTTCTCGGCGACTAAAAAGGGCTCATCTCCCGCTTCACCAGGACCCAACCTCACCTTCTCACCATCAGAAACAACATTGGCGGCGCCTGAAGCGGCTCCTCTGTATCCCCGGCTTAAGACTCCCACCCGTTTCCCCATGCTTTGTAAGAGGCGTGCTAAATAAATTGTCGTGGGAGTTTTTCCTGTTCCGCCAACCGTGAGGTTTCCGATACTAATGACGGGGATCGGAAGCTTCCGGGCGCGAAGAAACCCAATGTGATAAGCTCTATTCCGAAGGATAATTGCCTGTTTGTAAAAGAAGGAAATTAAGGTCAAGGGTGAAAGCAAAATTTGCTTGCCCTTTTTCTTTTCAGGAGAAAAAGAATATTTTACAAAAGCATTCTGAAATTTATCTACTGCTCTCAAAAGCCTCCCCTGCTCATCAACTAAAGTGTTTTTTCACAATCAGTGACCATCACGAAAAAATCTTTCCCTTTTATGGAACGCGCGGTCAGCTATAAGAGAAATAATTGAGTTAACTTTTTGTTACTATGTGCAGGAAAAGGTCGCCACTATGGTTTCCCATACCCCTTTCCTTACCTTTCCCTTTAAGCCTCAAATAGGTCCCGGGATTGAGCCCCGGAGGAATCTTTACCAAAAACTTTTCCAGCTTCCCCCTTCTTTTTACAGCAATCTGCTTTTCGGTCCCAGTTGCAGCTTCTTCTGGCGTGATAGCTAAACGGTAATAAAGATCTTTTTCTTCCCCATTCTTTGGAAGAAAGAAAATCTTTTTTAACAAAAACACGGCCGCTTTTGCACCGATTTTCCCTATCAAGCTCCTTTTTTGCGCTGAATTTGTTGCCGTCGTAACGATATCTTTATTAAACATATTATTATAGATATTATTATAGGAGGTGCGGGTACCCCCCCTTGACCCGAAAAAAAATACACCACCAAAAGCAACCCCTTTTGCGCCAAAAAAGACCTGGTTAAAAAACCGGTTGTCAAATCGAAAACCGTACCTGTTAAACTCGTGGCTTAGGTCATGGAAAACCTCCCGAGCAAAAGGGTTAGAAAATACATCCCGAAAAATGTCTTCCTGAGTATAGCCAAAACCATCTCCTGCTGCGCCCTGAGCAAATCCACAATCTCGTATCCGGTCATGCCGTTTCCTTTTTTCCGGATCAATCAGAACGCCATAGGCTTCGCTGATCTCTTTGAATTTTTCCTCAGCATAGGAGTCATCAGGATTTCGGTCAGGATGGCACTTCAGAGCAAGCCTTCGATATGCTTTTTTTATCTCCTCATCAGAAGCATTGCGAGAGATATCTAAAATCTGGTAGTAATCTTTTGTAAAAAAATCTTTTCGGGCCATAGGGATGTCGGTTGAGTTTCCGTTTTAAATTATAATAATATAGTAATTAATATCATACTATCCGCCGCAAAATGAATTATTTTTTGGGGAAAAAGTAATTAATTTACCATTTATCAAAATTCCGTTATAATTTTCGCAAAAATTTTTAACTCTTTTTTTTAAGGGAGAAGAATATGAAAAAACTTGGAATCCACCTGTTTATTCTCTTCATTATCTTCGGATGTGCATCAACGGTTGAACAACTCCGAACCAAAAATCGGGAAAATTTGCTCCGCCTCTCCCTTGGAATGACCAAATTTGATGTTCTCCAAATCATGGGGACAGCAACCATAAAGTCGGTTAACAATCCTTATCGAGTAGAAACACCAAAAGGGAAAGACGGCTCGTTATACGAAGTATTATTTTACAATACTGATAAAAAAAAGAAGGGCGATTTGATTACTGACAGTGAACTGACCCCGCTTGTTTTTAAAGATAATGCATTGATTGGCTGGGGATGGGCATTTTTAAGCGAAGTCGTGCCAAACTACCAATACCAAATCGAAGTCCAATAATTCAAGATAGTGAACCCTTGCCCAGAGAAGGGGTTCACTATAACCATTCTTATTTTCATCTTTCATTAACTGAAGCAAGGAGGGGATCATGCCTGAATTTACAACCCCATTTTCCGGACTCATTCATGATTAAAAACTTAACCCCCAAGAGTTAATCCGCGCTAATCGGTTTCTGGTTGCCACTGAATACGAATCGGTCCAGCTTTATATGCCGCTTGCTGAATCATTTGACAACAAAGTAGCCAAAGAAGTTATTAAAGACATTGTGCGGATGAAAATCGAGTCCACGCGGGTGAGTTTTCAAGGCTCCTAAAAGCACTCGCCCCGGATGAAGAAAAATTTTATCAAGAAGGCGCGGCAGAGGTTGAAGAGATCATTAAAAAATTAAAGAAAAAATAGGAGAGAACCGATGAAGAAGCTTACTGAGCTAAAAATAACCAATGTAATCCTTCTTACACTCTTCCTTTGCCAGGCCACCACCGGCTTAGCTCATCCATTGATTGGAGACGAATTATTTGAAATTCTCCACCCAACAGTGGGCGTCCTCCTGGTCCTCATCGGAACTATTCATATTATATTAAATTGGGTATGGGTAAAAACTAATTTATTGACCCGTTAAACTTACACAAGCGTCACGATCAAGGCGGTCAAAAGTTTAGAGTCTGCGGAAAGGGAGTATTGATTTTCAACAACGTTCCAAAGTTCTATTGCTGAATACTTTGAACATAGTTTATCTAATATTTGGGTGGATTTTTTTCTGTGGAATAGCATGTTGTCTATTAATTATCTGGGCTATGCTATCGTTATACAGATTTAATAGTTATTTAAAGAAACATTACTATCAAAGATGGCGAGAACTAGTGTGGCGTCTCAGAAGTTATTTTAATAAAATACCCCGCCGCAAGCAGCGGGGTATTCAGAGCAAAACCCAACTATTTCCTTCGCGGCAAGCCGCGGGGTATTTACCCGGAGAGAATAAAAACAGAATTCAGAAGCAATCGTATTAAAGTGATAAGGAAACTTTTTAAAGTTATTTCTGAGACACGACACTAGCATCAAAAGATACATTTTGGGGGGGTTTTATATTTTCAAAGACAATGAAGAAGCCGATCAAACTCTCATGCGTTTGAAAAAAGCGGCTCGAATCAGTACACGGTATGCCCTTATTTGGTTTTGTATCTTTGCGCTCTCTCTTGTTTTGGGTTCCATTGTTTTTTTAATCTTAAAAAGGAGCAAGGGTTAAAGAAGAAATTAGAGGGGCGTTGTCGAAAACAACACTTTTCAAACCCGACCTAACGTCAACAAATTACTCACCAAGGAGGAGAGAAACGTGCAATGATGGCTTCGGCAACTTTGATGCCGTCTACGGCTGATGACATGATGCCGCCGGCATATCCCCCGCCCTCTCCCGCTGGATACAGACCGCTGATGCTCGTCTGAAAATCTTTCCCCCGCACCAGCCGCACCGGACAAGAGCTCCGCGTCTCCACGCCGGTCAACACCGCATCAGGCAGATCAAAACCTTTTAACCGACGGGCGAAAGCCGGGATAGCCTGTTTGATGGTGTCGCACACATAAGAAGGCAGAGCGTTTTGCAGGTCTGCAAGCACCACTGTCGGTCGGTATGTCGCCGCCACGTGTCCTAATTGTGTGGAAAACCGCCCTCTAAGGAAGTCAGATAGAAGCTGTACTGGCGCGGCGTAAGTTTCTCCCGCCAAGCGAAATGCCAAAGATTCCCATTCCCTTTGAAACCTGAACCCGGCAAGCGGATGATCATCAAAAAAGTCTGCTGGCCCCACGTTGACCAGCAAAGCGGAATTGGCGTTCAATCCGCTTCGCACCTGAAGGCTCATGCCATTGGTGACAATGCCACCCGGCTCAGAGGCCGCGGCAATCACTTCACCACCGGGACACATGCAGAAGGTATAGGCCGAACGGCCGTCGGGGGCGTGATACGCCAGTTTGTAGTCTGCCGGACCAACCCGCCGGTGTCCGGCAAAAGCGCCGTACTGGACGTGGTCAATAAGGCGCTGGGGATGTTCGACTCGCATGCCCACGGAAAACGGTTTAGGAATCATGTTTAAGCCGTTTTTAAGCAGCATGGTGAAGGTGTCCCGGCTGCTGTGGCCGATCGCAAAAACAGCGGCTTCACACTCCCGGACATCGGCATCGTTTATTTCCAGCCCGCACAACCGACCATCGCGGACATGGAGGCCGGTCACCCGGTTCAAAAAATGCACCTTACCACCTAGACGGATGATCAATTCCCGAATCGTCCGCACCACCACCCGCAACTGATCAGTACCGATATGAGGCTTATTTGACACCAGAATTGCCGGCGGCGCGCCAGCACTGGCCAGTTCCTCCAAAACCTTGCGACACCGCAGGTCATTGATCAGCGTAGACAGCTTGCCATCAGAGAACGTGCCGGCTCCGCCTTCGCCGAACTGAGCATTAGACTCGGGATTGAGGACACCTTCCTGCCAGAAGCGCTCCACATCGCGGCATCGCTCTTCAACTGCCTTGCCCCGTTCCAGAATCACGGGCTGGTAGCCGGCCTGGGCTAAAATCAGCCCGGCAAACAACCCGGCTGGTCCGCTGCCCACCACCACCGGACGGTGTTCTAACATTTCCGAACCAGATTTTGCTGGCCGGTAGGACTCGTCAGGTGTTGGTATCACGTGATGGCCAAGGACTTTGCTGACAAGCTGTTCCTCGTAACGCAGGGAAACATCTACCGTATAGATCAATCTGATAGTTGTCTTTTTGCGGGCATCGATTGCCTGACGCCGGATCTCCCATGACAACAGATCCCGGGCAGGCACACGCAAAGAGTCAGCAATGGCGCGAACCAGATCATCGTGGGTATGGTCTAAGGGGAGTTTAATTTCAAAAATGCGTAACATGGTCACATCTGCGCGCTGTGCATCCCAGCCACATAACCCGAAGACCAGGCCCACTGGAGGTTAAAGCCGCCGCTGTCGCCAGTAACATCAAGCACTTCGCCGGCAGCGAACAATCCTTTTACCCGGTGTGATTCCAAAGTCTGGGCAGAGAAATCCCTGGTGCAGATGCCGCCCGCCATGACCTGCGCCTCTTTCCAGGAAAGCGAGCCGGTTATCTCAAAACTCCAGTTCTTCAGTGTTGTGGCGATGCGGATGCGCTCTTCCTGCGAAATCTGCCGGACAGGTTTGTGCTCCTCAACAATATTGGCTTCATGCAGAATGATGGGAATGAGCCGTTTGTGGATCAGACCAATAAGGGCGACATCGAGCGCTGCCTCGGGCCAGAAGGAAAACCTCTGGTCGAGGTTGCTCATGATCTGCTTCGCGCTCCAGAAAGGAAAGAGATCGAGAGCGAGGAATACCGGCTGCTGATCAAACTGTGCTTGAAGAGCACTCCGACTGAGCTGGAGAACCGGCGGTCCGGATAGACCGTATTCAGTAAAGAGAATCTCACCTTCTTCTTTGACTGCAAGCTTATCTGAAAAAACAAGAAGCGCTCTGGCAATAACTTTGACGCCTTTGAGTTTCGAACCAAAATGCGGGTTTACTTTAAGGGGAACCAGAGCCGGAAAAATAGGCGCAACCGTATGTCCCATTTTTTTAAGCACCTCAATCCCGCTCTCATTGCCGCCCAGGTGCGGCGCTGCTTTGCCGCCCGTGGTCACCACAACCCGGTCTGCCTGTTCCTCGCCCTCAGGCCAGCGCAGGATAAAGAAATTATCCTGCCGGGAGACGCTCTCGATGTTTGTCTGCGTCCGTATGGCAATCCCCAAGCGCTCGGTTTCAAGACGCAGCACGTCGAGCACGGTAGAGGCCTGACCAGTCAAGGGAAAGACACGACCCTCGTCTTCCACCCGGGTGCATACCCCCAGGGCATTGAAGAATTCTAACGTCTTTGTTACCGGGAATTGGTTCAGGATCATTCTGATAAAATACATATCTGCGCCGTGAAAGTTCTCGATCGAACAATTGACATTGGTCACATTGCAGCGGCCATTGCCGGTGGCCAGGATTTTTTTCCCCACTCGGTCCTGCCGCTCGAGCAAAGTAACGCGAGCGCCCTGGCGCGCGGCATTAATAGCCGCCATCATCCCGGCTGCCCCGCCACCGACGATGGCGATATGCACTTTTCCTAATTTTTTTTTCGCACGCATATCCGGCACCTTATTAAGAATATAAATCCACAAAAACTTTTCATGCCGCACTTTCTCTATCCGGGCAATATGTTTGCCAGAGTACGTTTCAGAGAAAAGCTATTTCATTTTGGAAGGCAGTTTAATCGTCTGGCCGGCAACCATAAATGAACCTTTGCCGAGATGATGAAGAGTGCGCGGCTGTTTCACTGAGGGTGCGATCCAGGCTTTGAGTACCTCAAGGATAAAAAAATTGTATTTGGTCGCCATACTCGTGTCCACGACCTTGCATTCGAGATTGGCGTAGCACTCGGCAATGAGCGGCGCCTTGACATAAGCGGCTGCTGCCGGCGTGAGATGAAAGGTCGTGAACTTATCAACACTTCGGCCTGAGGTGTTCCCGCAGCTCACTACCTTTTTCGCCAGCTCCTTCGTCGGAATATTGATCACGCATTCTTTGGTGGCCTTCACGATGTTGAATGTATAATTCCGGTTGCTGATCACACAGACCACCATCGGCGGTTCAAATTCCATCATCGTATGCCACGACATAGTCATAATGTTTGCCTGTCCCTTTCGGCTGGTAGTAACCATCACGACCGGCCCCGGTTCAAGCAAGCTATAGACTCGGGACAAAGAAAAAGATTTTTTCATCATTTCTGCACCCCCTTTTCAAACGCTTACGACGAACGGCAATTCAAAAATCTATGCATCGATTTTTTCGCGCGCATATCCGGAATTTTTTCTTTTCATAAACTATGATGAGCTGGCGAACCTAGTAACGTGCTATTTTTCAAGAACGACCCTCTACCTTCACCAAAAACGTAGAGGCCTTTTTTAATCGGTCACAAGTTGATTAAATTTGGCACAATTTTCGTCGGTTCTCTTAATAAATTGTGATGCATCACGGTCAAAACTTCCTTCTTGGTTTTGTCAGACAACATACGCCACAAAGACGGATTGATAAATGTATCTTCTGACTCACCGAACGCCATTTGGTTAACGAGCGACTCAAATTTTTCTGAATCTTTTGCAGCCCCTAATATCCATTCAGCTTGTCTATGGTGCTCTTTTAACCAAGAGATAACAATATCCGTGGAGCGGTTATTGGGTGCGATATTAAACATAACTAATGGCTGTATTGCATCAAGGTCTTTCAGGCACTGAATCATATAGATATTCGTAAAGTTTTATGCACTGTTCTCCTCGAAGTCTGAAGTAATAAACGCCTGAGGACTTGGACTTTTAGATGGTTTGTTTGGACAATCCTGCTTTATATAGTTCAGCGAGCATACCTTCTATGAATCCTAATGAGCCACTCAAGTAGCTTGCTCCGAAGGTACCCTTTGCCTTTTCATAATAAAATGAACCAGCTCCATCCCAACAGCCCCTTATGAAGTGTCTGCCATAGGGTGGCGGTATTTCGGGGAATTTTAAAGTAAGGCTTTTTCTGGGCGTAAGTCCCAAACCAATCAAATCGTCATAAATCTTCTCATTGTTAATTAAAAAAATAAAACCCTCACCTCTCACTCCACTTTTATACACAGTTTTTTTGTTATAAAGCAACTTGGCATCGCATTCCATCAGGGATAGGATTTTTTTTAACAGTTCGGGTTCTTTTTGGAAAACCGAAACACGTGAAATTGCCGTTTTGGATTTTTTAAGAGGGTCTTTGTCCTTGTTTGGGTTTAAATTTCCGTCGGTGCATATTACGCCCAGCACATAAGCCATTTTATCAGACCATCCAGAAAAGAAGTCCTCATTGTAAATGTTTTTCTGAAGTGTGACTAAGCGACTCTGACCATCTTCGTCTGTATGCTCAAACTTCACCTTGCCTTTTGTTAATGCTAAAGTTCGTGCAGTAGTTTGGTCTCTCGAAGGAATGCCATAGGACTTCAACCTCCTATGAACATATGTTCGGGTGCATCCGCATTCCTTTGCAATTTCACCAAGCGACCTTTTGTTAAAAATATATTCCCCATGGAGGTATTCCTTGGTTAATAAATGACCAGGCTTTTTTCCCGTTAACTTAGTATTTTTTATTTTTTCAGCTCGCCCTCGGTATCCTTTATGTCTTGCTTCCTTAACCCTGCCATAACATTTCTGGCAACGTCCTAACGACGCATGCTTTATCTCAGTTTCTCCACACCTAATACAGCATTCATGTTTGCGCGACAACATAACTAATACTAATTTGCATTCATATATATACTAACGATCCATTCAAAGCCTGATAGTCCGAATATTTTTTTCTTGTCCTTTTCAAGATTAGCCAAGGCAGCAACCAGTATATCTTCCACTGCACCAAG
>Ga0182021_10005368_pt1 | contig 15170 bp, 11 predicted proteins | sample 612E3MmetaG_FD_120493 | JGI IMG/M metagenome (GOLD analysis project Ga0182021, IMG submission 120493) | Permafrost microbial communities from Stordalen Mire, Sweden - 612E3M metaG (Illumina Assembly) | ecosystem: Environmental > Terrestrial > Soil > Wetlands > Permafrost | place: Sweden... | reverse complement strand
CTGATGCCCCACTTTATTGCCAAAAGAATGCATACGGCGAATCTTCAGCCAGCAAAAGTGGTCATTTTGGGAAAGATTGCCCCACTTTGAAAAGCGACGTACCCTTTTTGCAGAGGAGTCCTTCCATGGAAGGGTACCTTCATCTCTGGGTGGAAGAGGCGGAGCCGCGCCGCGAGATCGTTACCGACTACTCGATCGGCGGCAGTCCGGCCCACATGAGGGCGCACTGGGCGCACATGAGAGCCCACTGGGTTCCGGGATCCTCTTCAGACGGGCAGATTATTCTATTTGGGCGCAACTTGACCTTTCGGGAAGATGAGTTCGTTGCCTTCCAGTCGGCGACCACGCTGCCGTCTGTGCCAGCCTGGACCACGGTGGTCGGGTATGGCTATCGACTGACCGCCTCCGCCAATGCACCTGATCTAAGTGGATCATCGATCAGCATCTATTACCTGGGCAGTGATGTGCCGCCGGGTGAAGAGAACTGGCTGCGGATATATTTCTGGAACGGTACATCGTGGCGACAACTGCCAACCCAGTTGGATACCTATCACAACTTCGTATCAGCACCAACGCAAGGGCCGGGGTTGTATGCGCTCATGTCCAGTATCGAGATACCGTTGTACGGCCCGGGTTGGGATCTGTTCGCGTATCCGGTCCAAGCCACGCCGCTGGTTACCCAGGCGCTGGCGTCCATTGATGGATCCTACTCGACTGTGTATTGGTACAACGGTAGCGATTCAACAGACCCATGGAAAGTCTATGATGTCAGCGTGCCGCCGTGGGTCAATGATCTGAGCACGTTCAGGTTTGGTGAAGCTTATTGGATCAGCCTCACCCAATCGATTACGCTGTCCTTGAACGGCGGCTCACCTTCATCACCGAATAGGAATCTGAATGTCCAAAGCCCGCCGACAACTTTCTATGGTTCAGTCCTAGCAGGAGGAGACTTTACACCAACGGCCGGGATGGTCGTCACGGCCTGGATAAATGGCAAGATGTGCGGTCAAGGTACCACGTTGCAAAATGGCGGTGATATTGTCTACAGCGTCAATGTATTTGCAGATGGTCCGGGCGGGGCAAGCGGATGCGGAATGCCTGGGCGATACATCACCTTTGCCGTCAACGGACAATCCATGCTTCCACGTGTCGAGTGGAACAATGATCAGGTATGGAACGTTCCACTCAGTTTGGCAGCAATCACCAACCTGGTGGCGATGAATAGCAGTCCTACTCTGCTAGGACAGACCACCTGGTTTACAGTCACAGCCACAGGTGATGACATCACCTACAGCTGGAGTTTTGGTGACGGCGCTCCCATGTCTAGCGGGGCGAATGTTTCTCACAGCTATGCGGCAGTTGGGGAGTACAGCGCGTTGGTCACGGCCACGAACAGTGTGACCAGTCTCGCCACGACAACTCATGTTGTCATCGTGAGCATTCCGCCTCACAGTGTTTTCTTGCCGTTAGTGCAGAAATAGGCGGTTTCTTAGTCCGCCTAAAAGTGTACACCCGTTGTCAACTACTCCGATCACCACGCCGTAGGCGTGCGTGCGTCCCCTCGGCCATTATCGTGCGACAAGGAGCACGATAGTGCAGATGCGGGGCCTAATCGCCATGACCTGAGCATGGGTCAGCCGCTCGAATTTGCGCTGCAATCGTGCGTGCTGGCGGTGCGCCTCGGCGCGCAGATCGGACTCACCGATCAGGAACTCAAGCGCAACTGGCCGGACGAAGCGGAGCAGAGCGACGAGTGGCCGAAGCTGGAGTGATGATTGCCGATTGCTGATTGACGCTTGAGTACCAGTGTGTGTAAACAAAAAGGCCGACCTGCGTTGACAGATCGGCCTTTTGGCTTTCGTATCCTTTAGATCTTCTTCGCCTTCGCCGCCTCGACCTGTTTGACTATCCACGGGTACGTCAGTCGGATGCCGTCTTCGATGAAGACCTTGGCCTTCCAGCCCAGCGAGTAGATGCGCTCGTTGCTGAAGTTGCGCGACTGCACGCCCACCGGCCCTTGCACGTGTTTGATGGTGACCTTCTTGCCGGAGATCTGCGCGACGGTGTTGGCCAGCTCATCGACGGTGACGTACTGCGGGCAGCCGATGTTCACCGCGCCGTGCAAGTCGGAGTGCATCAGCAAGTAGATGCCGTCCACCATGTCGCTGACGTAGGTGTACGAGCGCACCGCACTCCCATCACCCCACACCTCAATCGTGCCTTCGTCTCCGCCGATTTCGGCCACTTTGCGGCACATCGCCGCGGGCGCTTTCTCGCGTCCGCCCGTCCACGTGCCTTCAGGGCCGTAGCAGTTTTGGAAGCGCGCGATGCGGACTTGCATGCCATAGCGGCGCTCGTAGGCTTCGGCCACGCGCTCGGAGTACAACTTCTCCCAGCCGTATTCGTTATCGGGATGCGCCGGGATCGCTTCGGCTTCGGTCATTTCCGGTTCGCCGTGTTTCATATCGCGGTACACGCACACCGACGACGAGAAGAAGTAGCGCGGCACGCCCAGGCGCGCGGCGAGATCAGTCATGTAGATGTTGATCAGCACGCTGTTGTGCATGATCTCGGTTTCGGCGGAGTGAATGAAGCCCATGCCGCCCATGTCCGCCGCTAATTGATATACCTCGTCGAAAGTGCCGCTATTAGCGGCGCCGCCGTCGACGGTCAACGCCTTGCGACAGTTGTCCTCGATGCGTAGATCGAGCAGCATAAATTCATCGGCTGCATCGGGTGACCATTCGTGCGGCTTGATGTCCACGCCGCGCACCCAATAGCCTTCTTGCTTGAGTTTCTTGACCAGGTGACAGCCGATGAATCCACCGGCGCCACAGACTAATGCCTTCTTCATTGTTTTCCTCCAGAGAAATGTGGGCGTATTATACCGCGACATCCTGCCCGTCAAGGGTATAACGCAAAACTGTTGGGCAGGCTCCCAGCGGATGGCTACATCCGCGTTCCCCCGCTGGATGTAGCCATCCAGCGCGAGCGTCTGAAAAATCACCTACACAGTTGCGTTATACTCGCTCGCCAAACTTCCATTGGCGCTTCGTCGGCCCCGTGCTATACTCAGTGGCGCACTCCGTCATTCCCGCCTTCGCGGGAATGACAGACGTTGTAAATTAAAGCGACATTCGCAATAAATCGTGTACTACCCCACATCAAGAAGATGAGCATGACCGATCACACCAACGTCGAATTTCTACAGCAGGCTTATCACGATAACTGGCAGCAATATCTTGCTTCACTCAAGCCGCACTCCAATTTGGGTTGGGATGTCTGCGTCCTGACGGCCAGCGATGAACGCCAGGCCAACATGTATCGCGGGCAGTTGGATTGGCGGCGCACCACCAACCTGCTGCCCGTGAACACGCGCTTCCTCGTCATCGCCGATCCCGACGGGCAGCGCATCGGATCGGGCGGGGCGACGCTGCGCGTGCTGGCGCAGCTGGCGCGCGAAGATGACACGCTGACCAACAAACGCATTCTCGTCATTCACTCCGGCGGCGATTCGCGCCGCTTGCCGCATTGCTCGGCCACCGGAAAACTCTTTGCGCGCGTGCCCCGCGTGCTGCCCGATGGTCGCGCCTCAACCATCTTCGATGAATTCCTGATCGGCCTCAGCGGCTTGAGCAGCACTTCTTTGCCGCCGGGCGTCCTTGTCGCGTCGGGCGATGTGCTGCTGGTGTTCGATCATCTGCAAATTTCGTTTCAACGGGGCGGCGTGATTGGTGTGGCCGCGGCCGCGCCGGTGGAGATGGGCTTGCGCCACGGGGTGTACGCACATGGCGACGGGACGCATCGCGTGCGGGCCTATCTGCATAAGCCGGCAGCAGAAGAGCTGAAACATTGGGACGCCATCCATCCCGATGGGACGGTGCAGATCGATACCGGTCTGGTGTGGTTGGATTCTGCCACGGCACTCAAGTATGCGGCGCTCATTCAAGCCGAATCGATCGCGTGCATTTGCCGCGTGCCGCCGTTTGATTGCGCGCCGGAATCGGCCCTTAACTTCTACGGTGATCTCGTGCTGCCCCTCGCGCAATCGACGACACTGGAAGATTATCTCGCCGATACCAGCGATGGCCCCGCCACACCCGAAGTGCAGAAAGCGCGGCAGGTGATCTGGCAGCGCCTGCGCGGCACCTCGTTTACGTCCGAACGCTTGCAGCCCGCGATGTTCATTCACTTTGGCACGTCGCGCGAATATTGGGAAACGGTCGCAGCGGATGTGGACTTGCAGCGCATTTGTGGCTGGGTCTCGCACGCCGCGGCCTGGTCGCCTGCCGCTGATTCACTGGCGCTGATCAACGCGACGGTTGAACAAGTCACGTCACCCTCCGATCAACGCGCACTGATTGTCGATAGTCGTTTGCTTGGCCCGGTGAGCTGGCAGGGCGCGGCGCTCATCGCCAACGTCGATACCGCTCAACCGATCGAGTTAGCGCAAGACGTGGTCGTAGATCAGTTGCCGATCAAAGATGGGTTCGTCACGCGTGTCTTTGGTCTGCGCGATGATCCCAAACGATCCACCGGAACTTTTTTCGGGCGCAGCTGGGCCGAGTGGTTAGCGGCGGCTCACATCGATCCTGACATCATCTGGCCTGATGTGCCCCCTGCATTACGCACGTTGTGGAACGCGCACTTGTATCCGTTGGCTGCAACGCGCGACGAAAGTCTGGCGTTGTCGCTGCCGTTGCAATCTCCGGAACACGTTTCGGCGGAGTGGCGCACGAAGTGGGAGGCCGCGCCGCGGCTTTCGTTGGGCGTCAGTTTTGCACGCGCGGACAGCGAACACATTTTGGCCGATCTGCTCCACATCGAAGATGATGTGGCGGCGCGGCATTGCTACGCGGCGATTCGAAACGAACAACCGGCCGCCGAGGCGAGAAAGCTGATCGGGTTGGTGCACAGCAATGTCCTGCGCCGCTGCGATTTGATCGGTACTTGGTTAGCTCACGCTGATCCCATCTTGCAGCTGCGCGGTTATAAAGCTCTGGCTGAGGCCAGTGGTCAACCCGAGTGGGAAGATCGCGCCTTTACGGTTTTAGCGCAGCTGATCGAGGGCTCCGTGATCGAGCCGAAGCCGGCCGCAACTCCTCGATCGTTAGGGCAGGGCGTGCAAGTGAAAGCCGCGGCGCGCATCGACTTTGGCGGCGGCTGGACGGATACCCCGCCGTACAGCATCGAGAAGGGTGGCACGGTGCTGAACGCGGCCATCACGCTGCGCGGCCTGCATCCGATTGTGGCGGAAGCGACGTGGTTGAGCGAGCCCCGTTTGATTCTGGAAAGCCCGGACATCGAAGCGCGCTTCGAACCAACGCACGTGGGCGAGTTGACCAACTATGCCAACCCGGCAGATTTGTTTGCGCTGCAAAAAGCGGCGCTGGTGTTGAAGGGCATCGTGCCGATCGATCTCGATCCAGAGATGCCGGTGCGTGAACTGTGTCAGCAGCTGGGCGGCGGCTTGAAGCTGATGACGCAAACTTCGATCCCGCGCGGTTCGGGGTTGGGTACCAGTTCGATCATGGCCGGAGCCGTACTGCAATGCTTGAGCCAGCTCATCGGGAGTGAGAGTGCGCCCGCGCAGTTGTTCGACGAAGTGCTGTGTCTGGAGCAAATGCTTACAACGGGCGGCGGCTGGCAAGATCAAGTCGGCGGCTTGTGGGGGGGCATCAAACTGGTGTCGACGCCGCCCGGCCTGCCGCAGCGCATTCACATCGAGCCGGTGAAGCTTTCACCGAAAACGAAAGTGGAATTGGCCAGCCGCCTGTTGGTGGTCTACACCGGGCGGCAGCGTTTGGCGAAGAATCTGCTGCGGTCGGTGATGAACCGCTGGATGGCGCGCGATCCGGAGATGGTGTGGATTCAGCAAGAGATTGCGCGGCTGGCGGTGGACATGCGTGATGCGCTGCAGGCCAACGACGTGAGCCACTTCGGAGAATTGTTGAGCGAGCACTGGGTGATCAACAAGCGGATGGATCCCGGCTGCACCAACGATTTCATCGACCGTTTGTTTGAAGTGATGAGTCCGCACATCAACGGTGGAAAATTGGCGGGCGCAGGCGGCGGCGGCTTTGCGATGGTGATCGCGCGCAACATCGGCGCGGCGCGCGATCTGGCGGCGGCACTGGCAACGCATTATCAAGGCACGCCGGTCGAGATTTGGGAGTGCGGCATTCCAGAGGCGGGGATGGTGGTGCAGACTAGCGCGTAAGTGATGGGGTATACAGCAAAACTGTTGGGTGAGCATACTGCTCGGCCACGCTCGCGCTGCGCGAAGCGGGGCACATCCGGCGCTACCAGACACTGGATGTGCCATCCAGCAGGAGCGTATCCCACAAGTCACCAACACTTTTGCGTTATACTCGTAAGTGATCGGGCATTTGCCACTTCAGTGACATGCGCCTATACTTGGTGGTAATCCTCACTGCGCGAGCCACGCATGCACCACAAGAATTCGCATTGTTCTTTTTGTGGAAAGCACTTTGATGCCAATCAAAGCTGGCCGCGCGTGTGTGCTTCTTGTGGCAACACGACCTTCTTAAATCCCTTGCCCGTCTCCGTTGTCTTGCTGCCGGTGGATGATGGCCTGCTGCTGGTGCGGCGCAACATCGAGCCGCAGATCGGCCGGCTGGCCTTGCCCGGCGGCTATATGAACCTCGGCGAAACGTGGCAGCAAGCGGGCGCGCGCGAATTATTTGAAGAAACCGGCATCGTCATTCAGCCCGAAGATTTGCGCGAGTTCCGCGTAAAGAGCGCGCCCGGCGGCACGACGCTGCTGGTGTTTGGCGTCGCACCAGGCGTGAAGTCGCAGGATTTGCCGGACTTCGTTCCGAACGAAGAGACGCAGGAAGTGTGCATCGTGACGGCCCCCCAGGAACTCGCTTTCTCGACGCACACCGAAACGCTGCGCGAATATTTTGCGAGTAAAGCAGGAAACAGGTAGACAAGGAAATCATCATGCGGAAAATTGCCGTGGCTCTCACGAAGGGCGGCGTAGGCAAAACGACGACGGCGGTGAACCTCGCCGCTGGTTTAGCGCTGGCCGGTCAGCGGGTGCTGTTGATCGATGTCGATACGCAGGGGCAGGCGGGTCGCATGTTGGGCTGCGCTCCAACGATCGGGTTGGCCGAGCTCGTCGCGGGCACGGCCACACCCGATCAAGCGATCGCCCCCGCGCGCGATCGCTTGTGGCTGCTCGGCGGAGGCAAATCGCTGGCGGGTTTGAAGATGTTGATCACGCGCAAGGAGTTCGGTGCAGAGCGCACGTTGAGCGAGGCCCTCGCCCCGCTGGACGATCAATACGACACCGTGATTCTCGACTCCGCGCCAGGGTGGGATGCGTTGACGGTGAACGTGCTGTTCTATGCGCGCGAGGTGCTTTCGCCCGTATCGCTGGAAGTGATGGCGCTGCAGGGCCTATCGGATTTCACACAGAGTCTCGCCTCGATTCAGCGCTATCATCCTGAACTGCAACTGCGCTACGTGGTTCCCACATTTTTCGATCGGCGCGTGAAGAAATCCGAAGAGATTTTTATTCAGTTGCAGTCGTACTATGCGGCGCAAGTGTGTGCGCCCATTCGCTATAACGTGCGTTTATCGGAAGCGCCCGGTTACGGCCAGACGATCTATGAATATGCCTCAGGCTCGATCGGCGCGGCGGATTACACCGCGCTGACGGAAAGGATCAAGCAAGATGACGGAACGCAAGGGAACGCCTGATATTCTCGGTCAAATTTTGAGCGGCGCGGCTTCAGCTGATCAACCTCCCGCGCCTGCCGCGGTTCAGCCCTCAGTGGTACCGGTTGCGCCTCCCCAAGTGACTCGCGCGCCACGGGCAACCACATCGAAACAAGCCAAGTGGGAATATTTGATTGTGTCATTTCACGAGCAGAACGGCTGGCGAGCGCGCTTTGTCAATGGACACGAATTGGAGAATTGGCCACAAGGCCCGCAGCTGCATCACGTGCTCGATCAACTCGGCGAGGAGGGTTGGGAGTTGATCAACGTGGTGAAGGCCGAACCGTTGTACGGCACCATGGATCGCATTCAGGCGTTTCTCAAACGGCAAAAATAACCTCACCACCTCTCCGGCGCCGCGCGCTGGGTGAGGGAGAGTGAGGCATGAAAGGACTCTTCCATGAAGGACCGCACCTTGTTGATGATTCCCGGCCCGATCGAGTTTGAGCCGGCGGTGTTAGCGGCCCTGGGCGCGCCGACGACGAGCCATGTCGCGCCGGATTTTATCGAAGCGTTCGGGCAGGCGTTGGAGAAGACGCGCAAGGTTTTCCTCTCTGATGATGGTCAGCCGTTCGTGCTGGCGGGATCGGGCACGCTGGCGATGGACACGGCGGTTGCGAATCTGATCGAGCCGGGCGATAAGGCGCTGGTCGTGAACACCGGTTTCTTCAGTGATCGGATGGCGTTGATACTGGAACGCTATGGTGCACAAGTAACGCACGTGAAAGCGCCCGTCGGGGGCCGGCCAACGATCGAGGAAGTAGCCGCCGCGTTGAAGAAAGATCGCTTCAAGGTGATGACGATCACGCACGTCGACACCTCAACCGCCGTTATCGCCGATGTCAAAGCGTTGGCGCAGTTGGCGCAGCAATACGGCGCGTTGAGCATTGTCGATGGAGTCTGTTCGGTAGCGGGTGAAGAGCTGCGCATGAGTGAGTGGGGCGTGGATGTGGCTTTGACCGCGTCACAAAAGGCAATCAGTGTGCCGCCGGGATTGGCGCTGGTGGTGGCCGGCCCACGGGCCATGCAATCTTTCAAGGCGCGCAAGACGCCCGTGATGAGCTACTATTCCGATTGGGCCAACTGGCTGCCGATCATGGAAGCGTATGAGAGCCGCAAGCCCAGTTACTTCGGCACGCCTGCGGTGAATCTGGTCTTTGCGCTCAATGTCAGTCTGGATCAGATTTTGAAAGAAGGACTCGACGCGCGCTTTAAGCGGCATCGCGCGTTGGGGGCGGCTGTTCAAGCAGCGTTGAAGTCGCTGGAGTTGGATCAAGTGCCGACTCGGGCCGAATTCGCCGCGCATACGTTGAGCGCGCCGCGTTATCCGCAAGGCATCACACAGGCCGATTTGCTGCCGAAGGTGCAGAAAGCGGGCGTCACGCTGGCGGGCGGCCTGCATCCAGCGATCAAGGCGGAATACTTCCGCATTGGGCACATGGGGCCGACGAACAGCGGCGATGTGTTGGCCACGATCGGCGCGATCGAGACGGCGCTGCAGCAGTGCAACTACGCGTTCACCTCAGGCGCAGGGGTTGCTGCGGCGCAAACGGCGTATCAGGAAACAATCTTACGGTTTCTATAGAAGTATTTGCGGGGTCGCGTCCTTCGACTGCCGCTTCGCCTTCGCTCAGCATCCGCTCACACCGTGTCCGCGAAGCGGCGGCGCGCTGGGCGGGATGCTTTTGTATTGAACCATGCCTGAAGTTTCGGTCAACGACATCACACTGCATTACGCCACGCACGGTCACGGCGAACCGCTGCTGCTAATTCATGGCGGTTGGGGGTTGAGCATCAACGGTTTTCATTATCAAGAAAAAACGTTGACGCCCGAGTATCGCTTGATCATTCCCGATCGACGCGGCTACGGACAATCAACCCACGTCGTCGGCTTCGGCGCGGACTTCCATTGGCAGCATGCCGACGATCTGTTGAAGTTGCTGGATGCGTTGAAGATCGATCGGGTGCGGGTGTGGGGCCACAGCGACGGGGCGGTGATCGGTGCGATCATGGCGATCCTTGCACCTGATCGTTTGCGCGCGCTCGTCTTCGAAGGCGGACACCTCTACAATCGCAAGACGGAATCGACGTTTCAGATGCAGCGGATTTATGATGATCCCGACTTGCTGCCAGAGGCTGCGCGCGTGAAATTAGCGCAGTATCATGGAGAAGATCGCTGGCAGCAGGTCATCCGCAATTGGGCGGGCGCGTGGATTGAGTTGTATCGGCGCGACGGGGATTTGTATCACGATCGGTTGGCCGAGATCCGCAGCCCCATGTTGATCGTCCACGGCGCGCACGACGAGCATACGCCCAGCACGGAGATGGAAGAACTCAAGCGGCGCGTTCCTCCATCCCGATTGGTGATCTTCCCCGACGGCGGCCATTCACTGCACGATCAACGCGAGACCCGTGAAGCGTGCACGCAGCTGGTCAAAAAGTTTTTACAAGAGAATCCTTGACAAGGTGCAAGAACTTTGGAGTATCATTTTCATGAGGTAGTGCTGTGGCCGTCATACTTTCTGAACTGCTTGAACAAGAGATTCGTGAAGCTGCCGAGCAACAAGGCATTGAAGCCGGCGCGTTTGTCGAAGCAGCCGTGCAGCGTGCTTTGCAAGAATATCGCGAGCGACAGATTACCGCTGAATCGAAGGCCTGGTATGCGCTGCCCGTTGAAGTGCGCCAGCGTTACGCGGGGGTCTACGTGGCTGTCCGGCGCGGACAAGTGATCGATACCGATTCCGATCAACGGGCTTTGTATCTGCGGGTGCGCCAGGAATTTCGACACACGCCGGTGATGATCGCGGCGGGCGGTGATCATCCTATGCCGGCTTATTCCATTCGTTCACCGCGCTTGCTCAGGGTGAATGATGGTGAATAACTATTCCGAACAGAATGTTCCGGCTATGCCGGTGTTGGCGCTCATACTCGGTAGTCCTCTGATTACTGAAGGTAACCCAGCTTCACAACTCTTTCCCATACACACGATGCGTCTTGTAGAGTTGACCGCCCAGGTTCACGAGATCGCTGCGCATCTGCACGGCGGTATCGGCCACCTGTGTCAAGTCGGCATGCTCGAAGCCAAACTCTTTGACGGTCTTTTCCATCTCGGAATACAGCAGCGCATTTCCCCCGCGCCCTTGAAACTCGGGCAGGATGCCTGCGCCGTTCATCGCCACCCACTTCGTGCGGCGTTTGTCGAGCAGAATATTTAGCAGCCCGAATGGCAACAGCCGCCCTTGCGCTTTTTGCAAGCCGGCCGAGACATCGTGGAAGCCCAGCAGGAAGCCGACGACCTGATCGTCGTGCGTAATAATCTTGATCAACTTAGGATCGGCTATCACCATGATGTTATCGAGAATGAATTTGATCTCGCGTGCGGTCAGTGGATAATATTCCCAGTTATTCACGAAGGCATCGTTATACGCTTTGCCAATGCGATCGGCCCACGCTTTCAATTCATTCTTGCCCGTGAAGCGCTTGACTTTCAAGGCGCCGCGCGCCTGCACCCGATCGGCGATGCTGTGCACCCGCGGCGGCAAGTTGAAGGCAGTGGCGCTGAGATAGCACGAGATGAAATCGACTTCTTTGTGGAAGCCCAACGCCTCCACCAGGCGTGGATAATAGGGATAATTGTAGTTCATCATCGTCATCATCTGGCGATGTTCGAAGCCTTCGACGAGCAGCCCATACCCGTCGAGTGCGCCGAAACCTTTAGGCCCCACCAACGTATTCAAGCCGCGCGCGCGCGCCCACTCGATCACTTTCTCAAAGAGCGCCTGTGCTACGGCTGGATCGTCTTCACATTCAAACAGGTAGAATTGCGCCTGTCGCGTGTGGTGATAGCGATTGAAGGGACGATTTTCCAACGCGGCAATGCGGCCCACCACGCGGCCAGCGCGCAGGGCAACAAAGAAGGCGGCATCGGAATGTTCGTAGAACGGATGCTTTTGCTTATTGAGCATCAGCTCCATATCCATACGGAGCGGGGGCACCCACTGGGAATGACTTTTGTACAGCCGATAGGGCAGATCGACGAAACGGCGAATGTGCTGCTTGGAACTGAGATCAACTGGTTCGATGGTGAGCATGGTGTCCTGACTGAGCGTGAAAGAATAGCCGTTTATAGCGCGTTTTTGAAAAACGCGCCACTGCGCCGACTGATCGAGAGTATAACGCAAAAGTGTTGGTGACTTGTGGGATACGCTCCTGCTGGATGGCACATCCAGCGTCTGGTGGCGCCGGATGTGCCATCCAGCAGGAGCGTGGCCGGGCAGTCTGTATGCCCAACAGTTTTGCTGTATACCCGATTGATCGGTCTCGCTCCCGAATTTGCGACCGGTGTGCACGCAAAAGGTGTCAGCAGAGGCGGCTCCCACGCCGCCGGATACGCGGGCGTGGGAGCCCGCTAAGCGCCTGACAAACTTTGCGTGTACACTGCGGCCAAAACCATATGCTTCTTTTACCGAAAAGTGGTAAACTTGATCACTAAGGTTACTGGAATCCAACCAACTTCTAACATCCTAGAGAAACGCTCAAAAATCATGCACTGCCCTCAATGCGGATTTGACAACGAAAGTGGTGCTGTCCAGTGCGCGCGTTGTGGCGCCGCGCTGAATCCTGATCCGGCTGCCCAGCTGGCTGTCGCTCAAGCTGCGCTGCAGCGCTTGCGCCGTTTTATGCCGGCCGTGGTTGCGGATAGTGTCCTGTACGATCAAGCCCGCTTGCGTGGCGAACGACGCGAGATTTCGGTACTGTTTGCCGATGTGGTGAACTTTACGAAATTGTCGGTATCGTTGGATGCCGAGGCCGTGTTCAATCTGATCAACGATTTGCTCGGCCGGCTGATGGAATGCATCCATCGCTATGACGGCATGATCGATAAGTTTATGGGCGATGGTTTGTTGGCCGTGTTTGGCGCTCCGAACGCGCATGAAAACGATCCAGAGTTGGCTGTGCGCGCCGCGTTAGACATGCAGCGTGCTGCCGCCGAATTTGAGCCGGTAGCACTCGCGCAGGTGGGAGCGCCGCTGCAAATTCGGATTGGCGTCAACAGCGGTCTGGCTGTGGCGGGTGTCATCGGTTCCGAACAACAGGCCGCCTACACCGTGATCGGCGAAACGGTCAACCTGTCAGCCCGCTTGCAAGCGGCGGCCCGCCCCGGCGGCATCCTCGTTAGTGCACGAGTTTATCAACAGACCCGGGCCCTGTTTAATTACCAAACGGCTGGTACCACTCAAATTAAGGGCTTCGATCAGCCGGTTTTGACTTTTGAGGTCACCAGCGATCGGGCCGAGCCCCTGCCCACCCGAGGTTTTACGGGGATTACCACGGCGCTGCTGGGGCGCGATGATGAAATGGAGCAGCTGCACAAAATGCGGTCGGCCTTCCTGAATGACCGACGTGGACGCTTGATTGTGATTCAGGGCGAAGCCGGTTTGGGCAAGTCACGCCTGGTGCGAGATTGGTTGTCGGCCCCCTTGCCGACTGCGGCGACCGTCTGGCGCGGGCGCGGGGTGCCCTATTTTGTCGGCGTTGGTTATGCGCCATTCCGTTCGCTATTGGAAGATGCGCTGCGTATCAAGGGCCAGCCAGATGATTGGGATACGCAGGCCACCCCGGCGCTGCGGCCATTCCTGCGGCAAATTCTGGGCCTGCCGCTCTCGTCAAGAGAAAATCTGGCGATGCGGAGTTTAGAGCCGGAACGAGTCAGGCAATTGACGACGTTGGCGGTGCGGGAATGGATCTTGGGCGAATCACGACAGCAGCCGGTCATTGCCGTAATCGACGATTTTCATTGGGCCGATGATCTGTCGCGCGACTTGCTGCAATCCATTGTGGATATCATCGACGAAGCCCCTCTGCTGCTGTGTGTGATAACCCGGCCAATGCCCAAGCGTCCACTGCGCCTCGACGTAGATTCGAGAACGCATCTCTTAGAAGCGCCGGTGCGACTGGAACTGGACTTGAAGCCGCTGTCGGACGCACATAGCCGCGCCTTGTTAGGTCATCTGGTGGAGATCAACGATCTGCCTGAACAGATTATCAGCACGATTTTGGCCCGCGCCGAAGGCAATCCCTTCTATCTTGAAGAGTTCGTGCGGATGCTCATTGAAAAGGATGTGTTGAAGCCGAGCGGTGGTAAATGGCGGGTCGCGTCCATGATGGAGGTCAGAACGGTTGATGTGCCGACCAGCCTGGGCGGCTTGATGTTAACGCGCTTTGATCGGTTGCCCAAGGAACTGCAGCAAGTCCTGCGCGATGCCTCGGTGATTGGTCTGGAATTTCCGGCGCGCTTGCTGGAAGAAGTGGAACGCCGCTTGCACGGTACGGCGGCGATCGCGCCGATGCTGGAGCGGTTGATCGAACTGGGCATGCTGGAGCCGCGGCCCGCGGCCACTGAGCTAACCTATGCCTTCAGTCACATTCTGACGCAGGAAACCATCTACAATAGCTTGCTGCACAGTCAGCGTCCCGGATTACACCGCACGGTGGCAGAGAGTATTGAATTCTTGTACTCGGACGATGCGATCAATCAGGCTGAGTCGTTGGCCCAGCACTACGATCGGGCCCGGGTGCGCGATCGGGCTATGTTGTATTCAGTGCTGGCGGGCAATCGGGCGAAGGCCCGCTTCGCAAACTACGAAGCGATCGAGCATTATAGCCGGGCTTTGCAATTAGCCCAACATCTTAGCGGTCACGAATCGGCGCGCTGGCAGGCCGCGATCGGCCTGGGAGATGTCGAGCAGCTCATCGGCGAATACGAAGAAGCCGCCGCTTTTTATCAAGCAATGTTGGAAGAGTGGACGGGTGCCACGGCCGAAGATCGCGCCTGGGCGATGCTCAAGCTGGGGCAAGTGTGGGATAAGCGCGGCGATCTGCACGAGGTCGATAACTGGTTGCAGCAAGCCCTGAAGCAGCTCGATCAGGTGCGCGGCGCCGCACCTGATCTGCGCGGCCAAGTATATTCGGAATTGGGGTGGTTGAGCCTGCGGCGCGGCGACCTCATTGCAGCCCAACGATGGCTGGATAAGGGCCTGGAGTTGGTGACGAACACTCAGTATTACGGCGTGCAGTCCTCCATTCTTAATCGGCTAGGGGCCGTGTATTACAATCGGGGGCAGTCGGCCGATGCGGTGCGCTACGTCGAGCAAGCGTTGGGGCTGCGCGAGAAGCTGGGCGACATTGTCGGTTACGCGCGCTCGTTGAACAATCTCGGTATTTTGAAATGGGCCAGCGGCGATTGGGATGGCGCACAGTCAGACTATCAACGCGCCGTAGAGATGCACGAAGGTATCGGTGAAGCGGAAGGCCTGGTGCAGGCGGGCACCAACTTGGGCCTGCTGTATACCGATCGTGGCGATTGGGTCAAAGCTGAATCTATGTTGCAGCGCAGCCTCGCGATTGCCCAGCGGATTGCCCAT
>Ga0182021_10005367_pt1 | contig 15171 bp, 12 predicted proteins | sample 612E3MmetaG_FD_120493 | JGI IMG/M metagenome (GOLD analysis project Ga0182021, IMG submission 120493) | Permafrost microbial communities from Stordalen Mire, Sweden - 612E3M metaG (Illumina Assembly) | ecosystem: Environmental > Terrestrial > Soil > Wetlands > Permafrost | place: Sweden... | reverse complement strand
TATGGGGAAGTTCAATAGAGACTGGCGTCACCTTGAGACTTCCCCGTAGCTCAGGTCGAACCCAAGCAATAATAAATTTTACTCAATTTATGTAAATTTGTCAAGCTTGGCGTGCGCTCAACTTTATGGAGGTGAGCACTAAGGAAAGAGAGGAAAAACCAAATAGTTCTCGATTACGCAGACTAATCGAGCAGCCAGGCAAACAAAATTTAAAAAAGGAGAAAAAATTGAAAAATCAGTTATCTTACAAAAAGATACTAGCAGCAGCTTCTTTAAGCCTTATTACGGCGCTGTTAATACCTTTAGTTGCATCTGCCACCCCAACCCTGATGACTGGCGAAGGAAACGCCCATCATCTAACATTTGAGGGTTCCACCACAGCAGGCCCAATAATTCAGTTAACCGCTCCCGATTATACTACGTATAAAGGTTCCTCTTATTTTGTTGACCCTGCAGACATTCTGCAGAACGGTTCGGGAGACGGCATCCAGGCTCTCATTCAGGATATGTGCGATATCGGGATGTCATCCCGTAATCTCAAAACAACTGCCGGCAGCGGCGTGGTTCCCTTTACCGGAACTACCGGGGCTTCTGAAGCCGATGTATTGAATGATAATTACCTGGCCCGCGACGGCGTCATCTTCATCGTGAATACTTCGGTTGATGCCAGTATCACCCAACTCACCATGGCTCAAATATCCGGCATTTACAACGGCACCATCACTAACTGGAACGTTATCGCTCCGGGTACTGCGTCCATGGCGATCGTACCGCGTGCCAGGGAGGTTGGGTCCGGAACCAGACAGACTGTGCTGGACCTGACTGTCCCGACAATTACCAATGAAGGAGCAACCATTACCACCACCCGAGAGGCTTCTAATCAGACCATGCATGATGACATTAGTCTCTCAACTGCTACCGGCCAGATTGGCTATGTCGGTCTGGGTTTTGATAGCGGCGCCAATATTCGTGCCCTGAAAGTCGTCGATAGCAGTGGCACCGCCTGGTCCGGTTCCGATATTAACATCTATTGTAATGTATATCCGTACAGCCGTTGGCTGCACCTGCTGACCTTAAAAAATGAACCAGATGGCGCTAACGCCCAGGATATCTCCGATTTCATTACCTGGGTTAGAGACATGAACCTGCAAGGTCAGACCGATGTATACCGTGCCGGTTTCCTGCCATTGGTTCCGGATTGTGATGTCAAGGTACTGTCTGGTAATACCGTTACGGTTGGTTCACTAATTAATATTGGTACGCACATGAACGAAACGGGAAGCGCGCATTGGATACGCGCCGATGTGAAACGCACCGGTACTATCACCGTTGGTGACCTGATCGCAGTCGGCAAATGGATCAACGTTACCTACGTCGCACCCTAAAGACAACCGATAACAAATAAATACAAACCCAAAAAAAGTAAAAAAAGAAATAGAAGGAGAAATAATGAAGTTCCCAATTAAAAAAGCGATACTCTCCGGCTTAGCTGTATTGAGCGTCTTAGCCGGGGCATTAGTGGCAGGCGTTCCCGCCGCCATGGCTGCCAATCCGGCATCCATTTCAATTCCCAACCAGACTGTCCTTAACGCAACTAGTTTCGACGTCTCGATTCAAGTCAATTCCGGAACCGTACAGAATTCCGGGGCGCAGGCAGATGTCTCTTTTGACAGCAGTGTTCTGCATGCTAATAGTGTTACTTATACTTCCTACTATGGTACAGGCAGCACAATCTACTCCATTACTCCAGTCATCACCAACCCCGCTGCGTCCCCCTTTAGCGGTCTGGTCCACAATATTGGTATTGCAAATGTAGCCAGTCAAACGTTTAGCGGGACCGGCACCTTTGCCACCATTAACTTTACGCCCCTTCAATCCAATGTCCAGACAACATTGCACCTTTTAGGGGATCATACTCATACGACCCTCGTCGCCGATCCGGATGGTAATACAATTCCCACAGATTACAATGATGGCGTTATCACTATCGGTACTGTTACTACTCCTGCACCGGACCTAGCGCCGATCAATGTCTCCACCAATGGTACCACCGCCAATTATACCGTTAGCTTCAACGTTCAGAACCTTGGCGCTTTGGCTTCAGTTGCCACCACTGCCAACATTTTTATTGACGGCTCAACTACTCCCGCCACTACTGCAATTAACGTTCCTGCAGTTCCAGCCAATTCAACCGGTGGAGTCTTAACCTCATCCTCCATCACCATTTCCGGCACTTCGGACAGCATCGTTGTAACGGTTGTCCCGGTTACCGGTGAAACCAATACCAGGAACAATTCTTCAGCGGCTATCAATTACCCACCTTATCCCAATAATCTTGTAACTGTTGACGGTGTCCTTGGTGCAATATTAGACTTCACCCCACCCAGCGCAATTCAGTTTGATGCCCCCATGCACCTAGGTACTAACAACAAACAAGATGCTCACATGAACGTGAAAAGTAACCAGAGCTGGCAGATCACCGTTCAGGGCTTAGCACCGACTGCCAACGGCAGCACCACCGATGGTAAAATGACCAAATGGGCTGCGCCAGTTGCGCCTGCTACTGACGGAACCTATTATCCCACCGTCAAACTGACCAATCCGCTGCAAATCGCCGCTAATACTCCTACTGGCGGCAATCCAGTATCTCTGACGGGGTCCCCTCAATTCCTTGGTTCCGGCACGCCTTCAAGCCAGAATAGCGACGGCACTCCTGGTCTTACAATGACCACTACCTTTACGCAAAACATCGCTAATACCGATAGTTATTTACCTAATGGCTTTAATTATCACATCGTTGTCAACTTCGTTTGCAGCCCAACAGGTGAGTAGTTTCTAAACAAAATAGTCCTGGAGCGGCAAATGAGCCGCTCCAGGACCCACTAATTTTCTGCACGGTTTGTGGGGAGAAATTAATGAAGAAAATATTATTTAGACTATTATTAGTAATAACGATTTTAACAATTGTTTTTGCTAATTTATATATACCTGCCAGTGTCAGTGCTGACGGCGCCGCACTGAGTGTCACCAATAGTCCCATTATCACTTCGATTGCTGCCGGAGCAACTAACCATTATACGGTAACAATTACCAGTGCTTTTGCTTTGGATTTGGAAGTAGACGGCCTTGGAGAAAATCCTGATGGTTCAATAATTCCACTACTCCCTCAAAACGATACCAGTTCCTACACCGCACGTATATGGGTCTCCGTCGATAAAACACACCTTAATGCTGGTGTAAATCAAAGTCTCAATATTACCGTTGCCGTACCGGCGGGCACCGCACCGGGAGAGAGATACGCTGCGGTTTACCTACACACTCAACCTACCGGTCAGGGCAGTACCGGTATTATTATTTCCAGCGTGGTTCCGATAATAATTACCGTCGCCGGAACCGGATATACTCCAACTCCAACCGGTTCAATTACAAATCTATTGGTGGCTTCAGCTATTGCAGGTTCACCGCTGGAAATCGATACCATATTTAAAAACACGGGTAACTGCCGGATTGGTCCGAATGCAAATGTTCCATATAATGCCGATGCTTCAGATACCGTAACCGTCAAGGATTCCTCCGGTAATCAGATTTCCCAGGTGGTTGTTCCTATAGCTTTGCCATCCATGCCTTCGCTGATACCAACCTTTTCACGTAATTTCAAAGCAAAACTAAATAAGAGCGGTTCAACTACCGGATTAGATCCCGGTAATTATACCGCCGAATCGAAAGTAGTACTGTCAACCGGTGCAGTTTTAGATACCAAAACGCTCACTTTTCAGGTGGTGCAACCTCCTGTAGCGCCGACGTTGATTTCACCCGGTAACACGACTAATCCCGGTCCGTTAACAGATAATACCAAACCCACCCTACAATGGAATGCAATTACGGGGGTTGATTGCTATGCAGTGACAATCAATGGGTTATCGGGCAGTTCTTACACGGTATTTTATGTCTCTGATAATATCACAGGCACCAGTTTCACGGTCCCGGATCAGGTACTCGGTTCGGGCGGAACTTACAGCTGGCAAGTGAAAGCCCATAACGCTGCCGGTTGGGGCAGTTTATCAAGTCCCTTTTATTTCAAAATATCTGGAACAACCGCGGCGCCTGTTATCGGTTCGTTTTCTCCGGCTTTGGGTGCCAGCGGCGCCACAGTCACGATAAACGGCGCTAATTTCACCGGAGCCACTGCAGTCAGTTTCGGTGGCACGCCGACGGCTAGTTTCACTGTCGATTCAGCAACACAAATCCGGGCTGTTACTGGCAGCGGTTCGACGGGGACCATCAGAATTGCAACACCCGGCGGCACAGCAACATCAACAGGTACGTTTACCTTTCTTTCCAATCCCTCAATTACAAGTTTCAGTCCGGCTTCAGGTCCAAGCGCGACGACGGTTGTCATTAACGGTACCAATTTTACCGGCGCAACGGCCATCAGTTTTGGCGGAACGGCTGCTGCCAGTTTTACCGTGAATTCCCCAACGCAAATTACGTCTGTGGTAGGCAATGGCGATACCGGCAATATTACTGTAGTAACGCCCGGGGGAACAGTCACATCGACTTCTGCCTTCATGGTTATCTATAAACCTGTAATTAACGCTTTTAACCCGATATCAGCGGGTAACGGCTCCTCAATAGTTATACTCGGACAATATTTAAACGGAGCAACAGCGGTCAGCTTTGGTGGTACGGCGGCTAAAAGTTTCAATGTGGATTCTGATTATCAAATAACAGCCCTTGTGGGCAGCGGCAGCAGCGGATCAATTAGTGTCACAACTCCCGGAGGGATAGTAAGTTTTGCCGGCTTTGTATTCACGACAGCATCGACAACCACGACGTCTTCTACCACTGTTGCCACCACGACTAACTCAACAACTACAGCCTCGCGAAATTACAAAGGCTATTTTCCCTTGGCTATAGATGAACCCAGCCTTACATATCAGGACTTTACCGGCGATTCCGATGCAAAGTTCAATGCGGCGGATAAAACCTGGGCCGAAGTTAGTTTGACCGGGACAAATAACCGCGGAACGATTGTTCTGCTACGTTACTTGAACCTGCCGCAAACCGCAGTACAGTTCTCCAGCGGTTCTATCAAAGGCGGCATGGGGAAATCCCCGATCAAGTTTGTCGGCGTCCGTGTAGAAGGAACAACCAGAGGCACGGCGACCATAACCGTGCATTACAACGATAGTGAAATCAATAGATATAACACAGACAGCCTTGTCCTTGGTTATTTCAGCCAGGGAACTTGGCATCAATGTCCCAATATCAATGTTTCAAGCCAGAACAATACGGTATCAGGAGATATTCCAATTTCCAGATTGAATGGCGTTGCTGTCGGTTTGGGCGGCGACCTCATTCAACAAGGCGGCGCAGTTCCCTTTACAACACAAAATAACACTGACTCAAATACTCCGGGTATCAGTTGGGCTCTGGTCGGCATTATCACGGTTACGATACTGGTTGTCGGCAGTGTGATTTTCGCAATTGAAAGAAACCGTAGAAAAGTCCAGGACAACAGATAGTCGGTTATTCCCGAATATGTAATTGAACGGAACAATAAATTTTAATGCAAAAAACAAATAATAAGTTAAAAGACAAATATGCATTATCGATTCATAAACATATTGGAAACAATATTTCTTAAAATCTGAGAATTAAAGGCGGTGGGCAGTAGATGGCAGCTAAATTGGTGAGAACAGGTATTGTTTTATTAATGTTGATCGGGGTAACGTGTGTTTTTTATACGCCGGTTTTAGCTTCTTCCACCAATATCAGCGCTATTCCCTCTATCACGACGGTAAGTCCGGGCGGGACTTTCGATCTTGGCATTACAGTAAATTCAGATGTCGCTTCTTTCGGGATGCAATTTATTTTAAAATGGGATCCCGCAAAAGTTCAATGTAATTCGGTTGCCGTAGGTGACTACTATAGCGCCTATGCCCAATCACACGGCGGCAGTGTCTATCTTTCGCCGGATAACCGTAATGCTGACAATACTACCGGCAGATTTCCCATTATCACCAACAATACGCCGCCTTATAATAACCCGGCAATCAGTGTAAGTTTGAGCGGAACAACAGGGGGCGTAACCGGAACCGGTAATGTATATGTTTTACATATGGCAGCTAAAAGCGGGGTTAGCGGTAGTGTTGATTTCACCCTTTCCAGTACCCAAATCGGTAATAAGGAAGGGGATCCTTTACCCGCGGTAATAAACAATGGGCATATAACCATATCCAGCGGGTCATCCAATGCCTTAGCCGTAACTTCAAGTGCTGCCACAAACATCACAACCACAGGAGCCACATTAAACGGCAGCCTGAGTTCGTTGGGCAGCGACATCAGTGCCAGTGTGAGTTTTGAATATGGGACGACAACCGGCTATGGTGCTGCCACCACTGCGCAGACACTGAACACGGCCGGACCGTTCAGCGCGGCGGTAACCGGTTTAAGCGCAAACACCTCTTATCATTTCCGTGTAAAAGCGGTAGATTCCAATACTGTTTATGGCGATGATGCAACTTTTACAACTTCGCAAATATCTGATACTATGACTTCGACAACAACAACTAGGACTTCTACAACTTTACGTACCAACCCTATTACAACAAAACCATCGTCCAAACCCAATACGTTATTGAAAAGTCCTTTAGCCACAACACTGGACCTCTCCGACTCAATGGATACCGGCGGCATGCTGCAGACTGATTTCACGCAAGGTAATATCCGCTATAGCGGTAATAACCAGATTGTAAGCCTCATTATTAAAAGTGGAACAAGGGTGGTAGCTGTAGACGGCAGTCCGGTTGCAGAAATAACTGTACAATCCGGCAGCAATGTACCCTCAGCCCCATCAGGGCAAAACATAGTCAGCGCAGTTGACTTCGGCCCGACCGGTGCTACTTTCAGTTCTCCGATAGCGGTCGTATACGGCTATGACCCAACCATGGTATCGCAAAATGTCCAAGCAAGCGGTTTAGCTTTGAAATATTTTGATAGCCAGACGAATAAATGGGTCAAAGCAGATTACACCGTAGATATTCAAAATCATCAAATCACAGCGAACCTCAGTCACTTCAGCTTGTATGCAGTTATGGCTTCAAACAGTACCGGTTTCATGGGTGTTGGATGGAGTTTGGCTGGAATCATTATCGTCCTAGAGATGGTGATGGGCGGCCTTGTTATTTTTTACTTCCTCCGCCGGAAACGGCCGTTGGTACCGGCGATGGCAAGAGCTAAACAAATCGACAATAATACAATTCTCGCGGATCAGGATGGAGTTAAAGCGTTCGACCCTATACAGCCAAAGTATGAGAGCCGGGAATCTCGCCGAATTAATTGGGACGATATACTACCGGAAACAATTAAAAACGGTGAGCCTTTTACAACTCACCTGGAAATCAAAGGAGGGAAAATTATCATCCCGCGGGACGGTAAGTCAGCGGATATAGAAATAACTAACTCTCCGGATGCACGTATATTGGTTACCCTAGAATATAACCCGGAAACGCATCCGCGCGGTTTAGCTAAAATAATGGTCCTCGGCCCAGCATCAGAATATGAAAAATCAAAGGAGATCGGAAAGTGAAAAAATTATTCTTATATTGTAAGCCGGCCGGTTTATTAATTAGCGGACTGGTGATAACAACGATGTTATTATCCGGTTGTGGTAGTGCGGTTGCTAATTCGACATCAGTCGGTCAATCATCAACTTTAGTGAAGACCACTCAGAATTCAGCTAATAACAATATCAGCGTTAGCGCAATACCTTCAACAATTTCAATCAAGTCCGGAGATAATTTTGATGTCACTATTAGTGTTAACACGTCCAGACCTACACGCGGCGTCCAGTTTGTCTTAACCTGGGACGCTGCCAAGGTACAATGTAATTCAACGGAGCAAGGTAATTATTTCACCAGCTTTGCGAAGGTAAATGGAGGGGATGTGTATTATTTTCCTTCAAATAATCCGGAAGTAGACAATAAGCTTGGGCGGTTTCCTTCTTCCGGCCCCAACATTGCAATTGCTCTCACTGGAGCCCTGGGACCGGATAATGCGGGGTTAGGCGTAACCGGCAAGGGTGATGTCTTTATATTACATATGACTGCCAAAAATGGAGTTAGCGGGGTCTTAAATTTTAAGCTTTCAAACATTTTCCTTGGAGATATTGATGGCAATGACCTGAAAGCCTTGGTGAACAACGGCCAGGTTACGATTTCACAATGAAAATGCAACTTTTATTATCGGGGAAAACAAAAACAATATCAAAATGAATAAAACCAAATGATGAAAATACAGCCGAAATCTAAACTGCTTTTCAAACATATTATCGCCGTAATATTATTTTTCCTTTTTACTTTTGTTAGCTGCAGTCCGGGTGTTTCGGCGGACCAAGGTATTAAAATTTCTGGTTCAGGTGACCTCTATTATTTATCCCTGGCAATAAATAACCAATCTGCTCAGGACAGCGGTATTAAAACCCTCAATATGAATGTTACAACTGATAGTATTAGTGAACTTAAACAAGGTAAATGCGATGCTATTTTTATGGGCAGAGAACCAACGGGCACTGAATTACAGGGCCTTAAAGATTATGTAATTGCCTATGATGCCGTCTGTATTATTATCGATGAAAATTCGTATTTAGGCGGACAGTCGACCGGCGGAGGCCGTCCTTTGCACAAAACGAACGGTTTAAAGGATCTGACGACTGCTGACCTGAAACAAATCTTTGGCGGAACCAGGTGGCAATGGGACGGTGACTATTTTGTTTCAAATCCAAACCTGGATCCTAACAGTTGGCTTTATAAAATTGATTCTGTGGCCTGGCTTAAATCATCAGTTACATTAAATTCGGCGTTTGTTTTTCCTGCGGGCAAATATGATACGCAGGACATAATATACCAGAACCTGGGTTTGGACGAAGAAACAATAATTTCTAATCGGTCATCTTTTACTTCGCCGAAATACAATAAGGAAGAAGAAGTTTTGTCTTATGAATACCAGGGAGCAGCATATTCAACGGAATGGGGAACTCAGGATTTTGTTTTTAAGTTAGGTTTTGCTTCTCGCAGGGTAATGACGGTTGCGCCCCAACACGTTCCGGTTAGAGTAGTTTCAATTAACGGGATTGACCCACTAGCCAATCCTCAATCCATCTATGACGGTACATATAGTCTTAGCCGGAAAATCCATATTTTAATTCGGCAGCAAAGTCCCACGGTGGTCACCGATTTAGTAAATTATTTGCTATCTGCAAAAGGTCAGCAAACTCTTGTCGATGCCGGTTATCTCCCTATTTTAGTAAAGTGACATTTTGAATTCAGTTATAAATAAAGGATTAATGTTGAAAAAAAGAAATCCAATATTCAATGTAAAAAATCTATTTTTTATATTGGCCATGATACCGGTAGTAGCTCTTGTGTTAATTACCATTAATCTAATTATCGGAAGTATACCGGCAGTCAAAACCCTTGGTCCAAGATTATTCTCGGGAACATTTATTCTGAACACCGAGCCTGCTACCTCGACCGCTCGCGATTTGAATTATGGAATAGTGCCAGCTTTGTGGGGTACTTTCATGGTAGTGCTGCTTTCAATGCTAATCGCTACACCGGCATCCATGGCGATAGCAATTTTCTGTAATGATTTTTCCAAGGGTTTTGTCAGTTCGGCAATACGCTCGGTCCTAGGAGTCTTGTCCGGAATACCACCCATAATATACGCTTTTATGGGTTCCATTTTCTTTCTAACGTTTTTTTGGGCGAAATTTGCGGGAAAGGGCTTGCCTCTCGAAATGCTGCCTCCCCCCAACCAATTACCGAGCGATGCAAGTTGCACTCTACTTGGGGGGTTAATGCTGGCGCTGCTAATTATCCCATTTATGTCACCACTGCTGGATGATGCTATGCAAAATGTGCCCAGTTCATTAAAAGAAGCATCATTCTCTCTCGGAGCTAATCGCTGGCATACATTGACATCCGTTACTTTCCCTTACGCTCTTCCCGGAATCGCACACGCACTCATTTTAGGGATGTTAACAGCGCTCGGAGAAACGATAATCGTCGCTTATACGATAGGATTTGTAGCTGGTAAACTGCCAGTCCCACTTTTTGACGTGTTAAAAAGAGTGGCCCCTTTGACATCCACAATCGCCGGATTGTCTACGGGAGGTTTTTCAGGGATGCAATTAATTGGCCCCATCGGGCACTCCGTTGCTAGTTTCATTGGATTATTGCTACTGGTTATCGCGTTTGCCATTCTTGGATTATCAGGTTACCTGCAGAAAAGATTGAAGAGGAACATCCGATGACAGATAATACCGCAATCGCTTATTTGGGAAAAGAGAAGAAAACTGTCATGCATAAAACTAAATCAATACAAATAATCGCGGGTTTTGTCGGGGCAATTTCTGCCATTACCATGATCATGGGTGGTTTCACTTTGGCGGTAAACTCGATTGAAGTTTATGCAATACCCCTTCTTCTCACACTCTTTTTATCGCTTACGATCCTTTTTTTTGTAGTTCGATATTGGCATCAGAAAACCTCTTCCGCGGTATTCTTTTTTGCGTTTATATCACTGGCCTCAGTGATCACGATCATGTTTTTACCGCAATATATGCAATGGTCAAACATCAACGGCATTATCCATCGTTCTTTAATATCCGGAGTGCTTGAGTTAGTAGTGGCTGTCCCGGCGGCATGTTATTCCACATATTATTTTTTTGGAGCTACGCCTCGTGCAGATGATATCTCAAGATATCCAATATTAATATTCTGCACAGTTTTTGCATTATCGGCTTATGCTTTTATTATCTACCAAATTATCTTTAAAGCAGCACCGTACCTTAACTGGTCTGTGTTTACTTCACCATTCTCTTCTCAATACCGGATAGTTGAACTATGGCAAAATGGATGGCCGACATTTTCAACCCAGGATCTCAGGCAAGCAGGCCTGTTGAACCATATTTTAGGGACTTTATTATTGATGGGCTTAACTTCCCTGATAGCACTGCCAATCGGTGTCAGTGTTGGAATTTTTGTACACGAATATGCAGGACCGAAATTAGCGTGGATTATTAATTTTTCAACAACGGCATTACGTTCAATTTCAGGTGTAATTCTAGCCGTAACGGCTTTAAGCATTTTGGGAATGTCGAGGGCGGGAACTTTGTTTTATAAGATCATTCACGGCTTTGGTTATGATGTCAATGGATCGATGCAAGTTGGACGCAGTTCCTATTTATTCGCCTCGGTTTTTATTTCCTTATTAGTTATCCCATTGATCGCACGGGCGACACAGGAAGGCCTCGGTTCCCTGTCTAAAGAAATTCGGGAAGGATCTACCGCCTTAGGAGTCTCAAGGGAACATACTCTTTTTCACATTCAGCTTCCCTGGTCTTTCCCCAACATTCTGACCGGATTGGTATTAGGTTGTGCTGAAGCCGCCGGATCATTAACTATTATCTTTTTGATCGCGGGTACAGGTCAATTCGGAGTTGGCCCCTTGAATGAAACGACTTCTTTAGCTTACTTGATTTTTGATTGTAGATATGGCAAGTCCATGGGAGACCAGGTTCAGTCGCTGATGGGTTCTTATCAATATGCTGCGGCACTTGTGTTACTTATAATTACTATCGGGTTAACAGCAACGGCGTTAATTTTAAAAAATAAGTTGGCAAAGAGGTATAAAGGGGCATGATAGAGACATATACCCGTTTAAAGGAAATCAATATAGACAATAGCAGGAAACCTGGTGGAATTGAAATTAAAGGGCTGGAAGTGTTCTACGGTCAAAAACAAATACTAAAAGGAATCGACCTGGTTTTTCCTGCTGGCGCGGTGACAGCTATTATCGGGCCTTCCGGGTGCGGCAAGACAACCCTGCTTCGCTGTTTAAACCGACTTAATGAATTAGCTCACGGTTGTAAGGTTAAAGGGCAGATTCTCCTTGATAATGAGGATATTTTAAAAATGGACCCGATGCTGTTAAGACGAAGGATAGGCATGGTATTTCAAAAGCCGAATCCGTTTCCAAAATCGATTAAAGAAAACGTTCTTTACGGAGTGAAAGCCACTAAGCGAAAATGCGATCATGATGCAACCGTGCAATCCTGCCTGCAGAAAGCTGCGCTGTGGGATGAGCTTAAGGACAGACTTCATGAAAGCGCTTTTGCATTGTCTATCGGCCAGCAGCAGCGTTTATGTATTGCCCGCAGCCTAGCGATCGTTCCGGAAGTAATTTTGCTGGATGAGCCGGCGTCTTCTCTTGATCCTATTTCTACGATGACATTGGAAGCCAGTCTTTTAGCGATGAAGGGTGAATATACCCAGATTATCGTAACGCATAATATGAACGAGGCTCTAAAAGTATCGGATTATGTGGCATTTCTGTATGGGGGCAAATTGATCGAATTCGGTGAAACATACAACATATTTCGTAATCCTCAACGACAGGAAACCCAGGATTATATTACCGGTAAAGTATATTAACTAACTACAGGAGGTATTTTCATGACACTACCGACAAATAACAATAATATTAAAAAAAACAACGGGGTCAATGTTTGGCTGGTAGCAATTGCGATTGTATTAGTAACTACACTTATAAACTGGTTTTTAGTGACCAATCTGGCAGCACCAAAAACAGTTTACGCTTCGGACATCAACAAAATTAACAACTCCATGAGTCATGTAAATGACTCGACGACGAGTTTGAATAATTTTACTAATTATGAAAATACACGTATTGACACTCTCTCCGACGATACCAAAAATCAGTTCGATGATGTGAATAACTCAATCATTGACTCAAATAATAAAATAAGCCAGACTCAAGCCGACTTAGCAGGGGTAAAAACGCAGGCCAACAACTTGAAAACCCAAACAGATAGCTTAAAAACCCAGACAGATACGCTCGGTACCCAAGCAACCCAATTAGGAAGCCAACTAACTAACGTCAGCCAAAAAACAGATACTACAAAAACGTCTTTGGATAGTCTAACTACGAAGGTCGCCGGTCTGGCACCAGGGCTGCAGATCACTCCCTCATGGAGTTCGGGTTATATTACTCTTGCAATTAACTCGGATATTGCCCAAACGATCGCGTTCAAGTTGGACTTTAGACCTACGAGCGACATGCCTATTTCAGTAAATACTACGGATGCAGCACTGGCTGCTCTATACGCAGCTCCCCCGGTTGCTTTAACCGCGGGCTCGGCAGTCAGGGGAGATTATACGCTTTTCTGGAGCACCGCCGATAGCACATATCATGTCGGCGGGATTTCTTTCATTACAATGGGCACTTCTTTAGCCGCCGGCGCAAACACTAAAACGATCAGCTACTCTACTTCCGGCTCCTATGAAATATTGATCACTCTCATCTATCCGACGGGAACATCTACCGGGTCATGGTAACCAAAACAGGAAACTGGGTAAAAAAGGAAAATGACCGGGGCGTTGCTGATTTATTAGAAGAGTATCCCGGTGTGCAGAAAATATGGGAATTTGTCTGAATTAAAAATGAGGAAACTTATCGGAATAACTGCGATACGATCCGATTTATTGAGTCAGAGGTAAACGTCAATCGGCTTCGATATTACCGAGTATTTCGAAGTATTTGAGCAAGCGGTTGATAACTTTGTTTTTCACCAGGAATTCATCTGGTCGATTATTTTCAGTGCAGCCGGTTGCTATCACGTTCCCGTTTTCCCCGGTACAGGGTATTTCAGTCCGCCAGTCATTTCCTACTATGGATGCTACTCTTCGTCGAAACTGAAGTGCATTGCCGATTTCAGGATATTCAGGACCGTGCAGATCTGCGTATTCGATTTTATCCAGATTACATTCTCCCATACTTCACCTCCACCTAACTAAATTATAAAGCCCCGATATTTAGCTTTGATTAAGGTATTGTAAATGTTTGATTAAGCTTTTAATCGAACCACGCAAATAACATGGGTTATTTCAGCCAAGCATCATTCCGGCAAACGTGCCCAAGATAATTCTGATGCTGTAGCACCCATAATTTGTCCGCTCTTGTAAGATGATTTTGATCGATTCCATGGTTTTAGCAATGACATCAGGGTAGCAGTAATACCCGCACTGCAGGCAAACATACTCTCCGTTATTTTCGGGGTACATGTTACCGCCGGCGCACCGAGGGCAAGGTACCCATCTTCGACAAGATGCAGATACAGCGTGGGCATGCGAATTGACGCTTTTTGTTTTCGGCGCTCTGTTTGTTTGCAGAGAGTTGTTTACAGAGTACGTACAAATTCGCTCTCTTTGAATATACTTATTGTCGTACTCGGCTCTTTTAACCGGATTATTCAGAATTTCAAATGCCGCGTTTAACTCTTTCATATTTGCAAGGGCGGATGGTTCTTTATTGATATCCGGATGATACTTTCTCGCTAATTTTTCAAATGCGCCTTTGATAATAACCGTTTCGGATAAAGGGCGGACTTGCAGTGTTTTATAATAATCTTTCCAGATAATTTCCCAGTTTTCCTTCATGTTATCCTCCGGTCACTCCAAATAGTCCTGTAGTTTGCGGCAAAGGCTGGGGTGTCGTAATTTATTGATGGCCTTGGCTTCAATCTGCCGAACCCGCTCACGCGTAATAGAAAACTCCAGGCCAACCTCCTCTAATGTCCGCTGCCTGCCATCGTCCAGCCCGAATCTTAGTTTCATTAAACTACATTCCCTCGGCGTCAAGGTCGCCAGCGCTTCTTTAATCTGCGCTTTCAGTAATAATTTTGAGGCGTTGTCCAACGGTTGCACGGCGTTAGGGTCCGGCACCAGATCACCAAGATAGCTATCGCCATCTTTGCCTATTGGCAATTCCAGCGAAACAGGCAGTTGCGCTATTTTTAACAGCTCACGGACTTTTTCAGCGGTGATGCCAATCTGTTCAGCTATTTCTTCTGTGGTCGGCTTTCGGCCGTATTCCTGTGATAGCTCACGGGTTATGCGTATTACTCTGTTGATGTTTTCGATTACGTGTACCGGCACGCGAATCATACGTGCCTGATCGGCAATTGAGCGGCTGACGGCCTGGCGTACCCACCAGGTGGCATAGGTAGAAAATTTAAAACCCTTATGCAGATCAAATCTGTCTACCGCCCGCATCAAACCGAGGTTCCCTTCTTGAATCGCGTCCTGG